>Ga0255188_1000054_pt1 | contig 47173 bp, 37 predicted proteins | sample Miss_Cont_RepB_8_FD_188427 | JGI IMG/M metagenome (GOLD analysis project Ga0255188, IMG submission 188427) | Freshwater microbial communities from Mississippi River, Louisiana, United States - Miss_Cont_RepB_8h | ecosystem: Environmental > Aquatic > Freshwater > River | place: USA: Louisiana... | reverse complement strand
TTGCGGAGGCGACCTGGCGGTTCAGCTACGGTTGGCGTCACAAGCCCCCGTCGGGAACGTTTCATCCCGATAGACCATGCCCCTGCCGGGCACACGAGCGCGGGTCTGCGACCCGCAGCAACGCCCCTAGCCCGCTGCCGTTCGTGCCGGCCAGCGCGGCTGAAGAGTCGATCGTTACTGCGGGTCGCAGACCCGCGCTCCGCCCGCTCCGGGGGCAGCCGCAAGCTGTGCTCCGCTGCCATTTTGCCCATTTTGCGGCTTGCCTGACCTGCGGATTGATTATTCCATGCGTCCTGACAAATGACGGCTGCCACGCCAACAACCAACCCCGTGCCGGACGCGAAAGCGCCCAGCCGCATCCTGCTGGTCGAGGATGACCTGGACATGGGGAAACTCCTGCACGGGGCTCTGAAGCAGGCTGCCTTGGACACCACCATGGTAGGCTCAGGCGAAACCGCCCTCCGCCGCCTCGCCGGAGAATTGTTCGACCTCATCCTGCTGGATATCCGCCTGCCCGGCATCAGCGGCATGGAAGTCTGCCGCCAAGTCAAAGCGGACCTGCGCCTGCGGCACATCCCGGTCATCTTCATCAGCGGACTCCACGATAATCAGATGCGCGCCCAAGCCTTCATGGCAGGCGCGGCTGAATTCATCGCCAAGCCGTTCACCATGCAGCAGTTCCAAGCCTGCGTCACCCGGCAGCTCACCTTGCCATCGCTTCGCCAGCGCAGCCTGCCTCCGAACCCGCCGCCAGCCTCCCGGTGACCGGATTTCACCGGCCTCGAACCGGTCAGTTGGCCGCCGCGTCCGCCACACGCTTCAGATAGTCAAAGGCATAAATCCCCGTGCCGTGACCGTCCGCCCAGAGTGGTTGCACCCCGTAGCCACCCACCATCCCGAGACGCGTGAGCTGGAAAGCGCCCGGCGTGTAGGGCTTGTCCGGGTTCTTGTAGAGATTGCCCATGATGTCCACCTCGCCCTTGCAACCCGCGCACGGGCAGGCACGCCGCAAAGCCTCCAGCCGCACGAAGCTCTCCGTGCCGTCGTCCCACTTGATGGCGAGTTCCGCCCCCACCGGCTGCATGTCCACAGGTCGCATGGCGCGAGCTTACGGAGCCGGGCCCCGGTGGCAACTCGCGTTTGCCCCGCGCGCCAGCCGTTGCAGCGAGAACTGGCATTGCCAAATCCCGCGCCCTCCTGCTAGAACACGCGCCCTTTGACATGGCTCTCATTGTCCAGAAATACGGCGGCACCTCGGTCGGCAATCCCGAGCGCATCAAGAACGTCGCCCGCCGCGTGGCCGAGCATCGCAACCGGGGCGATCAAGTCGTCGTCGTCGTCTCCGCCATGAGCGGCGTGACCGACCACCTCATCAAGCTCGCCAAGGAAATCACCCCGCTGCCCAGCGAGCGCGAGATGGACATGCTCCTGGCCACCGGCGAGCAGCAGACGATCGCGCTTACCGCCATCGCCCTCCAGCAGCTCGGCATCCCGGCCACCTCGCTCACCGGCGCGCAAGCCGGCATCGTCACCGACGGCGTCCACACCAAGGCGAAGATCAAAAACATCACGCCCAAGAAAGTCCACACGCAGCTCGACGCCGGGAACGTCGTCATCGTCGCCGGCTTCCAGGGCGAGACCGCCGAAGGCCAGATCACCACGCTCGGCCGCGGCGGCTCGGACTTGACCGCCATTGCGCTCGCCGCCGCCGTGAAGGCCGACCTCTGCCAGATTTACACCGACGTGGACGGCGTTTACACCGCCGACCCCCGCATCGTCCCCGGTGCGCAGAAGCTCCCCGAGATCGCCTACGACGAGATGCTCGAACTCGCCGGCGCGGGCGCGAAGGTGATGCAGCTCCGCTCCGTCGAGTTCGCCAAGAAGTTTGGCGTCGTGTTTGAAGTCCGCTCCAGTCTGAACGACAACCCCGGAACCATCGTGAAAGAAGAAACGCAAAGCATGGAAGGCATCGTCGTGCGCGGCGTCGCGCTCGACAAAAACCAGGCCAAGGTCACGCTCGTCGCCGTGCCGGACAAACCCGGCGTCGCCGCCCGCATCTTCAAGGCCCTGGCCGACGCCGCCATCGGCGTGGACATGATCGTCCAGAACATCAGCCACGGCTCGAAGTCGCCGACCACCGACATCTCCTTCACCGCCGACAAGCCCGACCTCGCCAAGGCGCGCAAAGTCATGGACGCCCTCAAGGCCGAGATCGGCTTCGCGGAACTCGCCGTGAGCGAAACCATCGGCAAGCTCTCCATCGTGGGCGTGGGCATGAAGAGCCACAGCGGCGTGGCCGCAAAGATGTTCGAGACGCTCGCCAAGGAAGGCGTGAACATCGACATGATCTCCACCAGCGAAATCAAAATCTCCGTGGTCATTGACCTCGCGAAAGGCGACGCCGCCATGCGCGCGGTGCACAAAGCCTTCCTCGGCACCTGAACGTAAGGCGGACACTCCTGTCCGCTGTGCCGAAAACTTGGCGGAGCGATTGACTGGCGGACAAGAGTGTCCGCCTTACGCCGCACTACTTCGCCTCCACCTTCTTCTTCAGCGCGTCCAAGTCCTTCTTCAGTTCGCGGTTAGATTTTTGGAGGTCGAGGACTTCGGTGCGGAGGCCCTTCAAGTCCTCACCCGGCTTGCGGGCGGTGCGGAGCTGGACGAGGGCCTTGTCCGCAGCGGCCTTCTCTGGTCGGTCGGCGGCGAGGGCGGTGAAAGTTTCCAAGGCGGCGATGGCGCGCGGGTCTTCGAGCGTGCCGAGCGCGGTGATGGCGGCGAGGCGGACGCGCTCCTTCGGCGAGTTCACGCGGGCGGTGAGGAAGTCGCGGACGGAATCCTTCTTCGCCTCGTTGCGGGCGAGCGTGGCCAACGCATCGAGACCGGCGGAGAAGACGGTGCTCATCAGTGAGGCTTCGCGCTGCTGGAGCGCGGCCAGTAGCGGCGCGATGAACGCGGGATCGTCTTGCGCCTTCATGCCGGCGATGGCGGCTTCGGCGAGGCGGTCGCGGTGGCTGGGGGCGTTGAGGAATTTCACGAGCAGGTCGCGGGCTTCGGGCTTGGCGTAGGGGCCGAGCGCGCGGAGTGCAGTGGCTTGGATGCCGGGATTTTTCTCGGCGGCGAGGGTTTGCTTCAGCGCGGCGAAGGCGTCCTCGTGGTAGAAGCCGCCGAGGGCGGCGATGACTGCGTTGCGAACGCGGGCGTCGTTGGCCAGTGCCGGCGGTTTGTAACCGCCGTCCGTGGCGTTCTTTGCAGTAGCCGCACCCTTCGCTCCGGACGCTCCGGACGGCGACTGCAAGTCGCCGGCACTGGCGATGAGCGCCGCCAGCGACTCGTCGGTGCGCGCCTGCTTGAGCAGGTCAGCCGCCCGCGTGCGGACGGCGTAGTGCGAATCGCTGTTCAGTGCGGCTTTGAGCTTGGCGATGGTTTCGCCGTCGCTGCGACCGGCGAGGTTGTCCAGCGCGTGGAGCTGGCCGGTGAAGTCGGTCTTGTCCGCGAGTTGCGCGAAGAGAATCGGCGTGGCGGGCTTGAAGTTGATGCGCGCGAGCAACGTGAGGCCGGGGTCCACGCGCACCACGTCGGGAGCGGCTTTCAGCGGCAGGTAAAAATCCTCCTCCTTGTCGCGGATTTGCACCGTGTGGTCCGTCACGCCGGACTTGGACTTGAAGCGCAGCGTCAGCGGGAACTGGAACAGGTGCGCCTCGTCGGAAATCTTCTGCGTCTGCCGCACGCTTACGCGCGCGAGCTTGGCCTTCTCGTCCCAAGCGTAAGTCACGTCCAGCGTCGGCGCGCCGATGCCGTGGACCCATTGTTCGAAGAACCGCTCGTAGCTCCGGCCCGACAGCTCCTCGATGACCTTCCGCAAGTCCGCCGTCTCGACCGACCCGTAGCAGTGCCGGTCCAAGTAGGTGCGGACGCATTTGCGATACAAGTCCGCGCCAAGTTCACAGCGCAGCATGTGCAACACCCACGCGCCCTTTGGGTAGGCGAGGTAATTGAACATCTCCTCGGGGTCGCCGAACTTCCGCCACACGATGCCGCGCGTCTCATTTTGATTCGCGAGGATGCCCTTCGCCGCGGAGTAGAGGGCGTAAAGCGTCTCGTTCGTGCCGCCGAAATCGCCCTGCCACATCCAGTCGTAGTAAGTCGCGAAGCCCTCGTTCAGCCAGATGTGGCTCCAGTCCTTGCACGTCACGAGGTCGCCGAACCACTGGTGTGCCAGCTCGTGCGCCACTAGGCTGTCGCTGCTGAAAAGATTCTCCGTCTCGGCGGTGAAGAGCGTGCGGAAGTTCAGCGTGGTGAGGCTCGTGTTCTCCATGCCGCCCCAGTGGTAATCGTGCACCGCCACCTGCCCATACTTCGCCCACGGATAGTTCACGCCAATCTCGCGCTCGAAGAACTGCATCATGTGCTTTGTTTGGCGGAACGAGTTCGGTGCGGCGGCGAGGTCGCTGGGCGTGGTCCAGAACTCCAGCGGGATGTCGCGGTGCTTGTCCTCAATCTTCTTCAACTGCCCGGCCACGAGCGTGATGAGGTAAGTCACGTGCGGCTTCTCCTGCACCCAGTGAAACGCGGTGAGTCCGCCCGCTCCCGGCTGCGCGGAAACTTGCCGGCCGTTTGAGAGCGCGACCATGCCGGCGGGCACGCGACAGGTGACTTCGCTGGTGAACTTCTCGACCGGATGGTCAATGGACGGGAACCAATGCCGCGCCTCGCCCGGCTCGCCCTGGGTCCAGAGATGCGTCTCCGCGTAACCCATCTCCGGCGTGCGGAAGTAGAGGCCTTTGCGCGGCTCGGCGGAGTATTTCACCGTCACGCGCGCCTCCTTCCCGACCGGAATGGGCGGCGCGAAGGTGAGCACAATTTCGCGGTCGGTGACTTGGTGCGCGGCGAGTTTCTCCGAGCTGGTCACGCTGGCGACACGCAGCTCCACCGCGTCCAGCCGCAGTTCTTCGAGCGGGGTGGCGATGGGCTTGAAGGTGAGCGTGGCGGTGCCGGCGACGGTGCGGGCCTTGAAGTCCGGCGTCACGTCGAGCGCGAGATGGAGCAGGTCCACGCGGCGGTCCGGGGCGTATTTGCGATAGGCGGGTGAATCCACCGGCGCGGGTGCGAACTGCGCGGCACACCAGCGGCAGAGGTGGGTTTGCTCGGCGGAGAGTGACGCGGCGGCAGCCGGAAGGACGAGCGCGAGCAACGCGAGAAGGGCGACGAAGCGGACTTGCATGGCGGGGAGGATAGTCAGCGGGGCGTGGGCGTCACGCTTGGTTTGATGGGCTGAGGAAGAGCAGGATTAGGATCAAGATTACGAGCAGGAAAGGACCGCGTGTTTCGGCTCCTGCTCGTAATCCTAATCCTGCTCACCCTTCTCCAACTGCGTGACATGAGTGGCCCGCTCACGGCGCGCGCTTTGTAGTGCGGCGAGTTCTCGCCGCTTTCCGCAGGCGACTCGTCGCCGTCGGATTTCTGAGAGTGATGGAAAGTCGCGCGGCATCCGGCTGGCGCAAGCTGTGGCAGCCCCGCCGAGACAACGCGCGTCCGACCACGACGGCGACAAGTCGCCTGCGGAAAGCGGTGACGAGTCACCGCACTCCATAACTCACAGCGCGCGGGTGGGGAGCGTGGCGAGGAGGTGCTCGACGCAGTCCACGTCGTGCCAGAGGACCTCGGTGCCGCGCGCGGTCGGGCGGAAGAGGAGGTTGCCGGGCGTGGCTTCCTCGCGGAGGGGTTCGCCGGTGATGACGTTAAGCTCGGACCACAATCGAGCCGCACTCATAAAGGTTTCCTTCCGCCCTTCGGCAACCCACTCCTCCATTTCAACATGGAAGCGCTCCAAATTCCAACTGACAGGCACAACCCCGTGCCAGCGTTCTTGGCGCATGTCCGACTCAAATTCCGCCGCAGACGCCACCACTCTTTGGAAAGTGCCGAAGTGAACAAATGGGTAACCATGCCCCGATCGGACCGCCCTCACTTCGACCTTCGGCAGCGCGAAAAAGTAAACGAGGCCGACAAACAACGCACCGCCGCCGACCTTTGCCACCAGCCGTAACGTCCACTTGCTATTCGTCCTCCAAAGCCAGAAGGCCGCACACGGAAGTGCGACCAGCAGAACCGCCACCCCCAAGTTGATGGCGCGCGTGGTGGCGGCATCGTAACTGAAAACACTCGCGAGCCTGCGCTCAAAGGGAACCCAGGTGATGTAGGCGTCCTGGTCTATCGCCGCTGCATTGAGCGTGCCGGTGAGCTTGGTGCCAACGGTTGCGCCAGCGACCAGCGCCCTCAGCACGGGATGGCGGACACGAAGTTGCCCGGGGGCCGCTTCAACGAAGGCGGGACTCTGACGCTCAAGTGCCTTTGCGGTCAGTCTAGGCACCTCCTTGGGAAACTCCGTCGCGAAGCACTGCTCCACCTTGAAGCCCGGCAGTTCCGCGCGCGACGCGCCGAAGACATAAAGCTCCACGAGGCAGCGGTCGTTCTCCACGCCGGTGAGGCGGAGTGGATAGACCGTGCGGTCGGTCTTGAACTTGAAGGCGAGCGGGTGCGGACTGGTTTTGCCCGTGGCGTCGGGCCGGCTCAACTTCGCCGCAGCGAAGACCCAGCCCCGCTTCGCGTAGTCCGCGATGACGGGTGCGGCGGCGGCGGGGATGGCGAAGCCATTGTCGTTCAGCCAGCGCGTGAGGGCCGCGCCGTCCGGCGAACTGAGCGTGGCGGTGTCGAACACGCCAACGGCCTGCTGGGCGAGGATTTGGACGCCTCTGGGTGCAATGGAGATGTGGAAACGGGGACCACGCCTGCCGCTTGGCATGATTACGCAAAATGAACCCCCTAAAAGCAGGAGGGTAAGGAAGACGACGCGAAGGCCTACGGCCGTTTTTCGACGCATGACACCAAGCCATAAATAGAACGCAACGAGGCCCAGGTAGATCATCTCAATCCACCACGCCGTCTGGCTGCGAATCAGTTCCGGCTGAAACAGCCGCTCCAAGTTGGTGAACACCGTGCGCGGGACGGCGGTGATCTCCGGCGCGGCGGGCAGCGGCACCACCCACGCGAAGTTCGTGCCCGCGCCCACGAACGTCGTCTCCACCACGAGCGTCTCCGTGCCGTCCGCGAAGTGCAGCAGCGCGCGCTGGTCCGGCGTGGTGGTTTTGACGGCGGTGACTTGGGAGAAGACCTTGCCATCGGCTCGCGCGTCTGCCGGCCACAGCAGCCAGCTCGCAAGGAGCAACAGGAGCAGTCCAGCGGGCATGGACACAGTGTAGCTGCGGGCGTGGACCAAGCCCAAGTGCCAAGTTGTGCGGCGGAGTCGGAATGCTGGGCGGGAAGGAGCAGAATTAGGAGCAAGAGAAGACGGCGCGCTTTGCGCTCCTGATCGTAATCCTAATCGTGATCGTGCTCCCGCTTCACCGCTGCGGGACAGGAGTGTCCCGCTCACGCCGGGCCGTTCACCGCCCGCCCAGGAACTTGGGCAGCCACTCGAAGAAGCCGTCAGGATACCGCACGCCGTTGACGATTTGGTAGAAGCGCACGCCGGAATCCAGGGGCAGCAGCAGCAACGCCAGGTAATCAAGCCACACGAGCGGTCCGGCAATGCGCTGCCCGATGCCGTAGCCGAGAAAAAAAAGGCTGACGAGTTCCCCGACGAAGAACAGATAGGCACCGCAGCACGTGATCAAGGAGACGCGCAGCGGGTTGATGCCGTTGGGCTCCAGCACGTCCTCCTTGAACTGCGCCCGGAAGAAGCCCAGCAGCGGATACACGAACCGCCACCCCGTGCGGTGGCCGGAGGCGGGTTTGATCTTCTTGAATGCCCCATCCCGCAGCGCCAAGTAGTCCTCGTCATACACGATGACGGACCGCGGCCGGATGCCGCCGAAGTCCGGCCACGGGGCCAGCTCGTAACGGATGGGGCGCTCCTCGTCGCCGCGCAGCTTGCGGGAGAGGTAGTAGCGCCGACCCTCAAACTCGATGGCCGGCCGGGAAGACTCGCGGCTTTCCCACTCGGGCATTTCCTTCCGGGCGCAAATCACCACCTTCTCACCAAAATACAACGCCACATCGGGGCCGATTTCGACTCCAGAGGGTGGGCGGTTGTAGTTTTCGGCCATGCGACACGCTTTGGGCCGGGCCTGCCCTTCGGGCAGGGTAGGAACCCACGGTTTGGCAAGTGTCCGGGGTGATGCCCGGTTACGTCAAGTCAGGCGCTCCTCCGAGGGCCGTCCAGCGGGCGGGATCGCGGGCGGATCGCGCTGACGGCTCAGGCAACGTCCCGCAGCCACAAGACAAGTTCCCCGCCGGACGGAAACCTGTTATCACCACCGCGCGATGCACAAAGCTGAACTGAGCTGGGAGACGATCGACTGGGAGGCGCTGGACCGGTTGCGCGGTGCCTTCCTCTCCGGAACGAGCACGAGCGGCGCGTATTGGCAGGCACGATCGGAGCTGGCCAGCTACGACCTCACCTTCGCCCAGCGCATCGCCTGGAAGTGGGACGCAGTGCTGGCCGAGCTGCAAGCGCGCGGCTGGACGCCGCCGGCCGGTCCCGTGCTCGACTGGGGTTGTGGCAGTGGCGTGGCCAGCCGGTGTGTGCTGCGCGCCTTCGGACCGGAAACCTTCTCCGCGCTCCGCCTCTTCGACCGTTCCTCGCTGGCGATGGAGTTCGCCGCCGAAAGGGCGCGCGCGGCCTTTCCCAAGCTGCCGGTGCAGACCGGCGACCCGGCTGTCGAGCGCGGCGGCTTGCTGGTGGTGAGCCATGTGCTCAACGAACTGCCCGAGGCCGGACGCGAAGCGCTGCTGGAAGTCCTGCATCGGGCCGATGCGGTGCTCTGGGTCGAGCCGGGCTCGCACGCGGACAGCCGGGCACTGGGGGCGATGCGCGAGCGGTTGCACGACGAGTTCTCCGTGATCGCCCCCTGCACCCATCAGGAAACGTGCGGCTTGCTGACAGCCGGCAACGAGCGGCATTGGTGCCACAACTTCGCCTCGTCGCCGCCCGGCGTCATGGCGGACTCGGACTGGGTGCGTTTCGCGCAGCGGATGGGCATCGACCTGCGCAGCCTGCCCTACAGTTTTCTCGTGCTGGAGCGGAAGGGGCTCCGCGCCGCCGAGGACAAGTTCGCCGGCTGGGCCCGTGTGGTGGGCACACCGCGCGTGTATAAGGGCTTTGCGAAGTTGTTCAGTTGCGAAGCCAGCGGCGTGCGCGACCTGACGCTTCAGAAACGGGATGCGCCGGAGCTCTTCAAGCGGCTGAGGCACGAGGAGCCGCTGCTCCTGGTGAGGGGCGATGTGGCAGGGGACAAGCTGACTGCCGTTGAAAAGACGCTGCCATGACTCGTGGCGTCAGGCGTCCCGCCTGCCGTAGAGGGCGGCATCTTGCCGCCCGGAACCGGGCCGCGAAGTTCGTAAATCTCCACCCCGCCGCACGCCCAGTCCACCGGGCGGGACGCCCGACTCTACGGCAGGCGAGGCCGCCTGCCGCTACCCGACTTTCCCGCGCGCAGCGGCGAGAGCGGCTTCGTAAATCTGCTTGAGCGGCACGCCCGTCTGGGCCGCAAGCTGCTTGCAGGACTCAAACTCGGGCGCGGACTGCACCACTTTGCCGTCCAGCTTGCCGAGCTTCACCGTCACTTCGCCTTGCGGCAGCTTCACGGTGAGAAATTCGCGCTTCAGCTTCCGCCGCTCGGCCAGGGTGCGGCGCACGCCAAAGGCACTGGTCTCCCGCAGCAGCAGCGCGGCAAATTTGTCCGCAGCCTCAGCAGCGCACAGCACGGTGAGCAGCACGCCAGGCCGGTTCTTCTTCATCTGGATGGGTGTGTGGAACACGTCCAGCGCGCCTTCGCCCAGCGCCCGCTCGACAAACGCGCCCAGCACCTCGCCGCTGACGTCATCCAGGTTGGTCTCCAGCACCGCGATGGTGTCGGTGTCCCAATCATGGGCTGCGGCAGCGGCGGGCTGGCCCGACTGAACACTGAACACGGAACACTGATTACTTCCCCCAGCGATCACTCCCAGCGCCGCGCGAACGACATTCGGACGCGTGTCATTGTCCCGCGTGCCGACGCCGTAGCCGACCCGCCCCGCCACGAGTCCGGTCATCGGGCCGAAGCCCTCAACGAGCTCCGCGATCAGCGCCGCGCCCGTGGGCGTGAGCAGCTCGCGTGGCTCCTCGCACTGCGAGATGGCAACGCCGCGCGCGCCGAGAATTTCCAGCGTGGCCGGTGCGGGCAACGGCATGCGCCCGTGCGCGCACCGCACCCAGCCGGTGCCTTCCACGACGGCCGAGGCCAGCACGCGGGGACGACCGAGCATTTCGAGGGCAAGGCAGCCGCCCACGATGTCCACGATGGAATCCACCGCGCCGACTTCGTGGAAGTGGACCTGCTCCGGCGGCATCCCGTGAATCTTCCCCTCCGCCACGGCGATGCGATGAAAGACGGCGATGGATTTCTCCTTCACCCAGTCCGAAAGCGTGCTGGCGTGGATCAGCTCCTTGATCTGGCGGAAGTTCCGGCTGCAATCGTGTGAATGATCACCGTCCCCCGGCCCGTGCGAATGCGCGTGCGAGTGGTCGCCGGGACCATGGCTGTGGCTGTGGGAAAGCGCGTGATAATCCGGCCCGTCATTCTCCGGCGGGGTGGCCGGCCCGGTAAGGTGCACGTCGAACTTCACGCCCTCGATGCCGCACTTGGCGGCGCGCCGGTGGGCGAGGCGGTAGCCGTCGAGGTTCAGCTTCGCGAGGCCATATTCGAGCTGGCGGAAATCCACACCGAGATCGAGCAGCGCACCGATGAACATGTCTCCGCTCAGGCCGCTGAACACATCGAGGTAAAGGGTTTTCATGGGCGGGGCCATTGTAGCGGAATTCCGGCGTGCGGCGCGATCATTTCGTTGCCGGCCAGCCGATGCGCTCAGCGGGGTGGCCGGCCAGCCGCATATTGGCACTTGGTTCACCTCCGCAACCCGACTACAACCGCCCCGCATGCTGCGCGTGTTTGACTGGCTCACCAATCTGTTCCCGCTCTGGGCCTTGCTGGGCGGCACGCTCGCGCTCTTCCGGCCGCACTGGTTCACATGGTTCAGCGGGAACTTCATCGTGTGGGGGCTCGCGGTCATCATGCTGGGCATGGGCATCACGTTGAGCGTGGATGACTTCAAGCGCGTGCTGAAGATGCCCAAGGCCATCGCCGCCGGCTTCCTGGCGCAATACGCCATCATGCCATTTCTCGGCTGGGCCATCGCCAACGCACTGCCACTCGATAAGCACATGGCTGTGGGCCTCATCCTTGTGGCGTGCTGTCCGGGCGGCACCGCCTCCAACGTCGTCACCTTCCTCGCCCGGGCGGATGTGCCGCTCTCGGTGCTGATGACGATGTGCACCACGTTCGCCGCCGTGGTGATGACGCCGCTGCTGACCAAATGGCTGGCGGGCGCCATCGTGCCGGTGGACGCAATGGGCCTGTTCCTCAGCACTGTGCAGGTCGTGCTCCTCCCGCTGGTGCTTGGGCTGGCGCTGCATCACTACGTGCCACGCTTCGTGACCAAGGTGCTGCCCGTCGCGCCGCTGGTGTCAGTCGTGTTCATCACCTTGATCGTTGCCAGCGTGATTGGGCAGAACGCGCAGCCCATCCGGGAATCCGGTGGCTTGCTGCTGCTGGCCGTGTTGCTCCTGCACGCGGGCGGCTTCGGGCTGGGCTACCTGTTTGCGAAGCTGTTGGGCTATGACCGCATCGTGTGCCGGACCATCTCCATCGAGGTAGGGATGCAAAACTCCGGCTTGGGGGTGGTGCTGGCCAAAAAGCATTTCGCCGGCACGCTTGCCCCGGTGCCGTGCGCGGTGTCGAGCGTGTTTCATTCCGTCATCGGCAGCCTGCTGGCGGCGTGGTGGCGGCGGAAGGAGAGCGCAAACCAATCTTCGAAGTAGAAATGCAGCCGGCCGCAGAGTTCGGGTTCCAAGGCCAACGCGGGGAGTGAATTGCCCAGGATACGAAGCAACCTGATTGAGACCGAGGGGAACCGGGTTGTCCGCGCAGGCCGCGTCGGATGGTAGCGGCCAGTTGTGTGTCGAAAGCGCTCTCAAGTCGCGACTCTGCGCACTCTGTCCCGCCATTCCTCTCGAACCAGCATTATGAGATACTGCGCGATCCAACCGATCAACAGCGGTGGTAGTGCGCTCCAGATCAAGGTCTCTACGAAGATACTCCAGATTTCTTGAGTCACGTTGTAGCCGGTGCGATGGAGGTAATCCGACAAGTAACCCCAGTATGAAATCATCGCACCTTTCACATCGCGCAGTCTTACCCAACTGTAAACAATTGGCGGGATGCTAAAGCTCATCCAGAGCCACCAGTTAGTCTTCAGTTTACGACAAATTTTCATGGCGCGAGGCTCCTGATATCCGGTGCAACGCTCCTCACTGCCCCAACACCTTGTTCAGCTTGTCGAGCTGGGTCTGGGCCTTGTCGCGGAGGGTCTGGGAGTCCGCGTTCTTCACGGCCTGTTCCAGCAGTCGCTTGGCCTCGGTGTAATCCTTGAGCACGCCGTCTTCGGTGATGAAACGGTTGGCGAGGTCGTATTGGGCCTGCGCTTCGCCTGAGGCCGCGCGTTTGATTTGCGCATCCACAATTTTGCGCTGCGTCTCCTCGGAAAGCTGGGCGGGCGCGGCCTTCGCCTTCGTGGCGTTGGCGAGGTAGCTTTTGGTGACCGGGGCGGTGGACGCCGTGCCCGAACGGGTCGTGCTCGCACTCGCGCTTCGGCTGTCGGTGCTGGACTGCCGCGCCGCCATGGCCTGGGCTCTGGCGACCAACTGCGGAGTAATCGCGCCTTTGCCCACGACGCCGGTGAGCGAATAGAAGAACGCCAGATCGTCCTCGCTCTGCCAGGTCTTGTCCGGCCCGGCGGAGCGGACACTGAAACCATTGCGCGCCGCGTCCACGCCGAGGCGAAACTCGGTGCCCCACTGGTCCTTGGACTTGTCGCGCGTGTCCTTGCCGCCTTTTTCGCGGAGGTTTTCCTTGAGGAACTCGGCGAAGTTCTCGATGGGCAGATCCTTGGTCTCGATGAAATCCTGCGCCACCGCCTCCGCGATGCCCGGCAGCTCCACCCCGGAAGCGGCCGCGACCTGGACCTTGCTGATGATGTCGAGGTTCTTCTTGAGCGCGTCGGAATTCACGGTCGCCACGAGGCCGGCGGCCGCAACCGGGAGCAGTTTCAGGAGGGCGTTCACTTGCCGGCTCCTTGCTTTTTCAGCTCCACCACGCGCCGGTCCAGGGTGCGCTCAATCGACATGCCGGTGAGAAAATCTTGGCTGACGAGCTTGAGGAAGTGATCCTTGCCCAGCTTGAGGCACCGGCCCTGGCGCAGGGCGGCGACATCCGCGGAGGCCGGCGTGCCTTGCAACAGGCTGATCTCGCCGCAGAAGTCGCCGGGGCCGAGCGTGGCCAGTTGCTTACCGTTCTTGCGCACGCCGAACTCGCCTTCATAGACCATGTAAAAGGCCTCGTTGAGGCGGCCCTCGCGCAGCACCTCCGCACCGGCCGCGCAGTCCTGGAAGGCAAACTGCCCGGCCACCTTCATGAGTGTGGCGGGCGGCCAGTCCGCGAACAGCGGGTTGCGCCGCAGGAACGCGCAGACCTGCACGATCTCCTGAATCTTCTTGGCACCGAGCGTCGAGAGCAGCAGCCGATCAAAGTCAGCTCGTTTCAGCGCGAGCAGCTCCGTGTCCTCCAGCGCAACGACCGAGCTGGTGCGCGGCACCTGCTGGAGCAGCGCGATTTCACCAAACACCTCGCCGCGGCCCAGTTGCGCCACGGGCCGGGAGACGCCGGCCTCGTCCTCCTTCTGCACCTCCACCCGGCCGCGATGCACCACGAACATCAAGTCGCCCTGATCGCGCTCCCGGATGATGAGCGTGCCCGGTTTCACCGTGAAGAACTCCATCGCCTCCGCGACCCGTTGCAGTTCCTCCGGCGGCAGTTGCGAGAACAGCAAGGTCTGCGAGAGGAACTTCACGGCCACCTCCGGGCTGGGCCGCTGCTCGCCCGCGCTGGCCTTCACCAGCCCGGACTCGGCGGAGGCGAACCGCGGCGCGAGCAGGCGATGCGCCGCCTTGCCCAGCAGCCAGAGGCCATACACCAGCGGCGCGGCCACGATGAGCGCCAGCACCAGAATCACCGTCTGGGCTGCCGGATCGAAGATCAGATTGTCCCGCGCCTGCCGGGCCAGCAGCTCGGACGCGAACCGGAACACCGCGCCCAGCCACAGCACCGCCCAGGTGGCGTGCATCACGAAATAGCGCTCCTCGGTGAGCGTCTCCTTCCAGTTCAGCAACTGCGCGAGGAACTTCTGGTTCAAGAACGTGTCCGCGCACCGGGGCAGCTCGTGCTGCTTCCGGCACAGCGCGTGGAGCAGCACATGCGCCGGCGCCCCACCAAACGGCGAGGCCAGCAACAGCGCCGTCAGCCAGCCCGCCAGAAACATCGGCGTGGAATCCACCGCCCAGCCCAGCAACGCCATGCCAAACGGGACCGCCAGCATCTGCAAGGCCGTCAACGCCTCCACCGACCGGCCGCCCATCAGCGCATCCCGCGTGTCCACGCTGAAGAACGGCACCACCAGATCCAGCCGCACTTCCGGCCGATAGACTTCCCGGCCCAGCCCGCTCAACACCGCGCCCGCCAGCAGATTGGCCAGGCTCAACCCCGCCGAGACCCACACCAGCGTGAGAAACCAGCCGGGCAGATCCGGCAGCAATTCCAAGGACGCCACCGCCACCGCCGACGCACCGGCGACGATGAGGCACAGCGCCAGCGCCAGCGCCGAGCTGGGCGAGCAGCGCACCGGCCAGCGCCGCCCCTTCAACTGCCCTTCCTCCGGCTCCTGCTCGCCCGCATACAGGAACCCCTGCTGGCTGGCCGCCAGCACCAGGTCGTAGAACGCGCGGATTTTCGGATGCCCCGCCTGCTGCAGCACCTGTTGCAGCACCTCCTGCACGGTGCGCTGCCCGTTGAACTCCAGCAGGATGCCCTCCTGCTGGGCCGTGAGCGCGAGATACTCCCCACGATTCGTCTGCTTCAAGAGCCGCGTGCCGTCCGGTAATTCCTTCCGCTCCACCGCCTGGGACAACCGCAGCTTCTGGTCATTGAGCGTGGGTATCATGTTGAGGACGATGGTTTGCTAGCAGAAAGCCCGATTCGGAACAAGCGGGAAGCTCGGCGTTCCAACGTCGGGCACACCTCTTTTTCTGGCACCTTCTCATTAGCACCGGGCTTCAGCCCGGTGAAGTGGCAGGGGAAGCCGAAGCCGTTTCAACGGCTTGCTGCGTGTCGTCCGCCGCTCAGTCCGGACACAAACCGTTGAAACGGTTTGTGCCCTCGCCTCCCAGCCACACCCGGCTGAAGCCGGGTGCTAATGAGAGTGCTCGCCCGTCGGCGCAAGAAAGTGATATGCGCCCCCAGCCCGGTCAAGGAAGCCATTGCCAAACCGGAATCCGCAAGGGAACGCGGCGCTTACTCCTTCGGCGGCTTCACACTGGCACCGGGGTCATTGCGCTTGGGCGTGTGCTTCTCGTATTCCCCCTTGCCCAGGCGCTTCAGGACGGTGAAGCCCGCGTTGGTCGCGTCTTTCACGTTGAATTTCTTGAAGATCTTCGGCGCGTAGAAGGTGCCAAAGACCTTGCGCACGGGCTTCCGGCACGCGGGGCATTGCGTGAGCGGCTTGGCGTCCAGCGGACGGCGCAGGGTGAAACGGCCGCCGCAGGCCTTGCAGTCGCCCTCGCACAGTTCGAATTCGTAAAGTGGCATGGCTTCGTTGATGGTTTTCAGCGGGAGATGACAACCCGGACGCCGCGCTTGTTCAACCGGCCACGCAGGCGGCAAACCCCGCCCGGATGCCGGCCTCGTCCAGCTCCTTGCCGATGAAGACAAGCTGGTTGCCCCGTTTCTCGCCGGGGTTCCAGAAGCGCTCCGGCTCCACGTCGAACATCATCTGCACGCTCTGGAAGATGACGCGCTTGGGCACGCCCTGGATGTGCAGGATGCCCTTGGCCCGGTAGATCTGCTCTCCGTCCTTTTGCAGCAACTCGTTCAGCCAGGCCTCGGTGCGCTTCAGATCCAGCGGGCGCTCATCAAGGATGTAGAAGGACTTCACCGCGTCGTCGTGGCGGCCGGCGTGATCGTGCGCGTGGTCCGGATGGTCGCAATGCTCCTCGCCACACCCGTGGTCGTGGTCGTGGCTGTGCGAATGCGCGTGCCCGTGGTCATGATCGTGATCGTGGCCGCACTCGTCGTTGCAGTCATGGCCGGCCTCGCCGTGCGCGGGGTTGGCCGGCGGCAGTTCGAGCGGGGTGTTCAGCTCGCGGGCCCGGGTGTTGAAGATCTTGGCCATGTCCACCTGCGAGCGGAGTGTCCGGTGGATTTTGGCCAGCGGATTCATCCGGCGGATGCGCTGCTCGACACGCTGGAGGTCCGCCGGGGTGGCGAGATCGGTCTTGTTCAGCAGGATGACATCGGCGAAGGCGATTTGCGGCGTGGCTTCCGGGGCCTTGTCCAGCACGCTCTCCAGATGCCGCGCATCCGCCACGGTGACGATGGCATCCAGGCGGAGCTGATCCTTCAACTGCGGCAGGTAAAAGGTGTGGGCGATGGGGCTGGGGTCCGCGAGGCCGGTGGTTTCCACCAGCACGTAGTCGAAGCGCTTCCGGCGCTGGAGCATGTCGGCGAGCGTCTTGACGAGGTCGCCGCGCACGCGGCAGCAGAGGCAGCCGTTGTTGAGCTCCACCACTTCCTCATCCGCGCCCACCACGAGCTGGCCGTCAATGCCCACCTCCCCAAACTCGTTGATGATGATCGCGCACTTGTAGCCGTGGGGCTGGGTGAGCAGGTGCTTCAGCAGGGTGGTCTTGCCGGCTCCGAGGAAGCCGGTGAGCACGGTGACGGGGATGGGTTGTTTCTGATCGGCCATAATTCAGCGGCGCGCAGCCTAATGGAGCGGCCGACCGGGCGCATTGCAAAAATTGCCCCGTCCCGGCGGATGAAATTCGGTGAGGGATAAATCCACCAGCGGCGTAAGCAGGGTATGAAACCAGCGGCCACAGGCCGCACAACCGAGAAAGGCAAGTTATGAAAACGACAATGTTCCTCGCGACTGCCACGGCAGCGCTTCTGATGGCCCTCACCACCGCCTCCGCCAGCGAGCCGCTGCTCTCTCCGAAGGCAAAAGTTATGGCCGACTCGCTCGCCAAGATGCCAGGCACCACGGCGGACATGATTGACCGCTCGCTCAAGAACGGTTCGCCCAAGCACATCGCCTTCGTCGAGTCCCTCCGCAAGGATCCGGGCGCGACGCCCGATGTGACACGAAACGTGCCCACGAGTTCGCTCAAGTTCTATGTGCGCTAGCGATCAGCCCAGACCGGCCCCGGTCGCACCGCCCAGAAAGGGCGTGCAGCGACAGGGGGCCGGTTCTAGCTTCAGGTGTGATGAAACCCTTATCCCCAAAGGCGAGCCATGAACTCCAACTCCTCTTCCAACGAGCGTGATCCGGCCTTGCGGGCGGTGTTGCGGGAATGGGCCGTGACCGAACCGCTGCCGCCGCGTTTCCAAGCACAGGTCTGGAAGCGGATCGAAAGCGCCGAGGCTCTGCCTGTCACCAGTGGTTCGCCTTGGACGTGCCTGACGGACTGGGTCAACGCGCTGCTGCCGCGCCCCGCCTTTGCGCTGGCCTGTGCGACCGTGCTGCTGCTCGTCGGCGGGGCGGCGGGCTGGGCGCAGGCCCGTTACGAGGCCGCGCAGGTCGATGGGGTGTTGGAAGCCCGCTACCTGCGCGTGGTGGACCCGTATCAACCAGCCGACTAAGGCCATGCAACGTGGCATCACCATCTTGGGAATCGGCCTGGCCGGGGCGCTCTTGACCTACGCCTGCTTCTATTACGTGGGCAGCACGGCCCATCGCGAGCTGCTGCGCGACCAGACGCCGGAACTGGCGTGGCTCAAACGCGAGTTCAAGCTCGGCGATGCGGAGTTCGCCCAGGTCGCGCGGCTGCATGATGCTTACTTGTCCCAGTGCCAGGCCATGTGCCGGCGCATCGACGAGCAGGACCAACGCCTCCGGCAGCTTCTGGCCGCAGCTCCAGCGGTGACGCCCGAGATTGAGTCGGCGATTGCGGAGACCGCCCGGTTGCGCGCCGAATGCCACGGGCAGATGCTCCGACACTTCTTCGCGATGAGCCGCGCGATGCCGCCCGAGCAGGGACGACGCTTTCTGGTGTGGATCACGGAGCGGACCCTACTGCGATCCGAGCGCGGCATGGGGCCGATGGGACACGACGGGCACCCATGACCAACATGGACTCCGAGGCACAGGACACGCAGGACATGGCGCGGCTCGCTGCCGGACATGATGCGGCCCTGAACGAGCTGATGGAGCGGCATGGCGAGAAGCTCTTCCACTATCTGATCCGTTGCCTCCAGAACGAGGAGGAGGCTGCTGATCTGGCACAGGAAACCTTCGTGCGGGTTTATCAACACCGGGCAAGGTTCGACTCCGGGCAGAAGTTTTCCACCTGGCTCTACACCATCGCGAGCAATCTGGTGCGAGACCGCTACCGCTGGCGGGCGAGGCATCCGCAGGTTTCGTTGAGCGCCACGCATGAGGAAACGGGGACCGAACTCGGCGCGCGGCTGGCGCACCCCGGCGCGTCTCCGCGCGAATCGCTGGAGACAACGGAAAGAGTGGCTGCCATCCAGAACGCCGTGGCGGGGCTGCCGGAGGAATTGCGCGCACCGCTGATTCTCGCCGAATACGAGGACAAGCCGCAGGCCGAGATCGCCCAGATTCTGAGCTGCTCGGCCAAGGCCGTGGAAACCCGCATCTACCGGGCACGGAAGCAACTGCGGACGGCCCTGGCCTCCCTGCTCGGTCAGGGCGGACCGTGACCGCTTTTGCGCTTGCCGGGAAGCAGCGCCGTCCCTGACGCTCAGGGTGGAATCAGCGGGCGTCACACTCAAATGTTGTCCCGCGCCAGACAACCAATGGGGTTCCTTCCGCAAGCTTCGGGAAGTGGACTCCCGGTTCCGGGTGCACTAAGAAGGCAGAACGATGAGTCCGTTGTTTCACAATTTTGGCTGGTCGGCGTGGGGTTCCGCAGGAGTCGCGGTCGTTTTGCTGGCCGGTTGCACCGGGGTGCCGACCCGGGAGGAAAAGACGGTCCAGCAGAGACTTGAATCCGTGGCGACCTTGTATCGGCCCGGCGACGCACGACCGCAGTTGCCGGCCTTGAAAGCCGAGTCGCCTTTGGGTGATTTCCTGGCGCACGCCATGCTCAGCCAGCCGCAGGTCGAGGCGGCCTACTATGACTGGGCGGCCTCGGTGCGCCGCATCACCACCGCGCGCTCGCTGCCCGACCCGCGCCTGACGTTCTCGGCGGACATCGCGGACGTGGTGATGGCGGTGATGCCCGGCGTGATGGCGGAGTTTCCCGGCCCCGGCAAGCTGCGCGCCGCCGCAAACGTCGCCGCCGCCGAGAGCGACGTGAAGTATTTCGCCTTCGAGTCCGCCGTGCTGCGGACGGCCTTCAACCTCAAGAAGCCCTACTACCAGCTTCACTTCCTCGACGCCAAAATCGCCGTCAATCAGGAGATGCTGCGGCTGCTGGCGGACTTGGAAAAACTCTCCCGCGCGCGCAACGAGGTCGGCGCGGTTACGTTGCAGGACGCGCTGCGGGCGCAGATCGAGCAGGAGCGGCTCGCCAACGAGATCGCCAACCTCCAGGACTCGCGCAACCCTTTGCTCGCCCAGTTCAAGGGCGCGCTCGGCCTGAAGCCGGACGCCGACGCGCCGCCTGTTCCCGCCAAGCTGGAAACGACCCCGCTCGATTTGACCTCCGACCGACTGCTCGCCGACGCGCTCGTCCGCAACCCGCGCCTCAAAGCGATGGAGGCGGAGGTCCGTCGTGCCGACGCTTCCATCCGGCTGGCCTACAAGGCCCGCGTGCCGGACTTCACGCTCGGGCTGGAGGCGGATGTGCGGCCCAATCCCGTGATGTTCTCGCCGCAGGCGGCCATGACATTGCCGGTCTGGCGCGACAAGATTGCGGCGCAACTTGCCACCGCGCAGGCGGAGAAGCAGGCCGCCGCCGCGCGCTTCAGCGCCGAGCAAATCATGCTGGCGGTGGAGTTCGCCGAGAAGTCCTTCATGTTCCGCGAGGCCACGCGGAATCTCGGGCTGCTGAACGACCGCCTGCTGCCCAAGGCCCGGCAATCACTCGAAGTCGCGCGTTCCGGTTACGCGTCTGGCAAGGTGGACTTCATCAACCTCATTGACGCGCAGCGCACGCTGCTCGACTTCCGGCTCGCCGAGGTCGAGGCGCGCATCCAGCGCGAGCTGGCGCTGGCCGAACTCTCGCTCGTGATTCTCGGAACGCCGCCCGCCGGCGCGCCAATCCTGCGGACAAACGAACGTCAGCCAACCGAACCCGGACGAAGCAAATGACCCCCTGCCTTCCAAAGGCCAAGCCAGCGCGTGAATCCCAAAGGGATTCCGTCCTCCAGCCCAGGGTTGCGAGGCACGAGCTACCCTGGGTTGACCGCGCCACCGAAAGCCAACCCCAACGGGGTTGTGTCCCGCGTTGGCTGAACCGGGTCTCAACCCCGTTGGGGTTGCCAGCATCACCGACACTTGTTCCCAGGGTAGGCGCACAGCGCCAACCCTGGGCTGGAGGACTCAATCCCTTTGGGATTGGACTGAGGGCGCGCACCCCTTCGATTCACGAGGAGACGAAGACATGAACATCCCCCCACTCCGCACAACCGCTCTCGTCGCCATCGCAGTCGTCGTCGCACTCGTCGTCGGCGTGGTCGCTGGCGTGCTGGGCGAGAAGTTCCTTCGCAGTGGCGGTGGTGATGCCCCGGCTCTCGCTGGCGGCGAGCAGACCTGGACTTGCTCCATGCACCCGCAAGTGCGCCTGCCCAAGTCCAGCAAGTGCCCCATCTGCTCCATGCCGCTCATCTCCTTGCAGTCCGCCGCCAAGTCCACCACTACCAACGCGGCCAACGCGGCCACGACGGAAGCCTCGGAGCCGATGCTGGAATTATCCGACCACGCCCGCGCGATGGCCAGCGTGGCGACCGCCGTGGTGGAGCGCCGCGCGTTGACGCACGAGATTCGCGCGGTCGGCAAGGTGCAATACAACGAGACCACGCTCGCGGTCATCAACAGCCGCGTGGACGGCTACATCGAACGCCTCTACGTGGACTTCACCGGCGTGGACGTGCAGCCCGGCGACCACCTTGTGGACCTTTACAGCCCGGACCTCATCGTGGCGCAACAGGAGCTGCTCATTGCCTTGGAGAACCGCTCGAGCACGAACCTCATCGAGTCCGCGCGCCTCAAGCTGCTGCGCTGGGGCCTCACGCCCACGCAGGTGGACGACCTGACGCTGCACCGGAAAATCAGCGAGCGCGTCACGCTATTCTCGCCCAGCCGCGGCACCGTCACCGAACGGATGGCCGTGCAGAAAGGCATGGTGAAGGCGGGCGAGATGCTCTTCCGCCTCGCGAACCTCGACTCGGTCTGGCTCTACCTCGACGTTTACGAAAGCGAGTTGGGCCGCGTGCAATACGGCCAGCTCGTGGACCTCACCACCGAGGCGCATCCGGGCCGGACCTTCTCGGGCCGCATCTGGTTCATCAACCCCGTGCTCACCGAGGAGAGCCGCACGGTGAAAGTGCTTGTGAACATCGCGAACACCGACCACGCGCTGAAGCCCGGCATGTTCGCCAGCGCCAGCATCCGCATCCCCTTGCTCTCGGATGGGCGCGCGGCCCCGACCGGCGTCGCGGGACAATTCACCTGCCCGATGCACCCGCTCGTGCTCCAGCCGCCGCCGGGCCAGTGCAAACTCTGCGGCATGGCGCTCACGCAAATCCCCGGCCCGACCGCGCAGCCCAAGCCCGATGAGTTCAAAGTCCTCGCCGTGCCCATTGCCGCAGTGTTGGACAGCGGCGTGCGGACGCTCGTGTATGTCGAGCGGGCGAAGGGACAGTTCGCGCCCGTCGAGGTGAAGCTCGGTGCGCGCGCGGGGGATTTTTATCCGGTGATGAGCGGCTTGAACGGCGGCGAGCGCATCGCGGTGCGCGGGGGCTTCCTCCTCGACAGCCAGTTTCAAGTGCAGGGGCTGGCGAGCCTGTTCTATCCGCAGGGACAAGCGGCCGTGTCCGGGCACCAACACGGAGCGGCTCCACCCGTGCCGGTCGCCAAGCCCACGGGTCACGAAGGACACGCGATGCCGAAGGCTGCTACCCCGAAGCCGACCGAGCACAAGCACTGAGAACCCGTGAAAACTTGGTTCGCACAATCCGAAGCCCTGAAAGGGCGAAAGATAGTAGACCAGGGCAAGCGCAGCGCCGCCCTGGGTAATCACGCGATAAACGGCCAAGCCCTGAAGGGGCGACACAAACTCTGGCGCGGGCTCGACGAGGGTTGTGTCGCCCTTACAAGGCTTCCATCCGTTTGGCCGACAAACCCAGGGCGTCGCTTCGCTTTGCCCTGGGCTGGTTTCTACCGCCCCTTCAGGGCTTTATGACCTATGGTGGACGCCCTCATCCGCTGGTGTCTGCGCAACGCCTTCCTCGTCCTCATCGGCGTGGCGGCGGTGCTGGGTGGCGGTTACTACGCGCTGCGGCACACACCGGTGGATGCCATTCCCGACATCGGCGAGAAGCAGGTCATCGTCTTCGCGGACTGGCCGGGGCGCTCGCCACAGGACGTGGACAACCAGGTCACGTATCCGCTCACCACGAGTCTCACCGGCACGCCGGGTGTGAAGACCATCCGCAGCATGTCCGGCTTCGGCTTCGCGATGGTCTTCGTCATCTTCAAGGACGAGGTGGATTACTACTGGGCGCGCTCGCGGGTCATCGAGCGCATGAACGTCGCGCAGCAACGGCTGCCCACGGGAGTCGTGCCGGTCATCGGCCCGGACGCAACGGCGCTGGGCCAGGTTTATTGGTATACCGTCGAGGGCGAAGGCTTCGACCTCGCGGAGCTGCGTTCCATCCAGGACTGGTTCATCCGCTACCAGCTCAACTCCACCGAGGGCGTCAGCGAAGTCGCCAGCATCGGCGGCTTCGTGAAGCAGTATCAGATAGACGTTCACCCCGACAAACTCCGCGCCCACCGCGTCACGCTCATGGACGTGACGACGGCCGTGCAGAAGGCGAACATTGATGTCGGCGCGAAGGTGATTGAGAAGAACGGCATCGAGTTCTTCATTCGCGGCGTCGGCTTCATCAAGTCCGTCGAGGACTTGGAGAAGGTCGTCATCCGGCAGGAGAAGGGCACGCCCATCCAGGTGAAGCACGTCGGCACCGTCACGCTCGGTCCCGACTTCCGCCGTGGCGCGCTCGACAAAGCCGGTGTCGAAGCCGTCGGCGGCGTGGTGCTGATGCGTTACGGCGAGAACCCGCTCGAGGTCGTCGAGCGCGTGAAAGCGAAGGTGAAGCAGCTCGAACCCGGCCTGCCGCAGAAGACGCTCGCTGATGGTCGCGTCTCGAAGGTCAAAATCGTTCCCTTCTACGACCGCACCGACATCGTGAAGCAGACCATCGCCACGTTGAAAGAAGCGCTTGCCGAGGAGGCGCTCATGGCAAGTGCGGTCATCCTGATTTTCCTGCTGCACCTGCGCAGCACGGTGTCGGTGGTCGTCACGCTGCCGCTCTCGGTCTGCCTGTGCTTCGTGCTCATGTATGGGTTCGGCGTGGACTCGAACATCATGTCGCTCGCCGGCCTGGCCATCGCCATCGGCGACGTGGCCGACATGGGCATCATCATGACGGAAAACATTTACCGTCATATCGCCATTGGCGACCCAAAGAAATCGCACTTTGAACGCGTGTTCGACGGCGCGCGCGAGGTGGGCGGCGCGATTCTCACGGCGGTGTCGAACACGCTCGTGTCGTTCATCCCGGTGTTCTTCCTCACCGACCAGGAGGGCAAGCTCTTCCAACCGCTCGCGTTCACGAAGACCTTCGCCATCGGCTCCAGCGTCATCCTCGCGCTGACCGTCGTGCCGCTGGTTTGCTACCTCCTCTTCCGGCCGGTGACTTGGTCCAAGCGCGCGGTCTGGGCCTTGGCCGGCGCGCTGGGGATGGTCTCGGTGTTCGCCACGCACACGGTCTTCATGTGGGCGGGCGCGACGGGCCATTACAGCGGCTGGCCGATGGCCGTCGCGACCGGCGTCATCGTCGCGCTCGCCGTCGTGCGCATGACACGCGAGCGCTTCCTGCCGCTGGAGGAAAACCCCGTCTCGCGCCGCGTGGCCGGCGTGTATGAGCCGACGCTCCGCTGGATTCTGAATCACAAGAAGACCTTCCTCGTGGCGCCCGTGATGATTCTCTTCCTCGGCCTCACCATCTGGCTCGGCATCGGCACGACGCTGAAGCCCGTGGAGTGGCTCTTGAACTTGGGCGCGAGCGAACCGCGCGTGGAGCTCGACCAACTGCTCTGGCAGACCGTCCGCCACGCCAGTTGCCCGCCGCATCAGCGGATGCTCTGGCGCAAACAGTCGGAGGCCGAGCGCGCAACTGAACACACCGCCGGCCTCAACGTCGTGAAGGAACGCCGCATCTTTCCCGGCCTCGGCCGCGAGTTCATGCCGCCGCTCGACGAAGGCTCGTTCCTCTATATGCCGTCGCTGCTGCCGCAGGGCGGCCTCGGCCCCGCCATCGAAGTGAACTCCAAGCAGGACCTCGCCATCGCCAGCGTGCCGGAGGTCGAGAGCGTCGTGGGGAAGATTGGCCGCGCCGAGACCGCGCTCGACCCCGCACCCATCGGCATGATGGAGAGCATCGTCATCCTCAAGCCCGAGTCCGAGTGGCGACACGTTCCGGTGAAGCGCTGGTTCGCCGACTGGCCCGGCTGGCTGAAGAAGCCGCTGGCCTTCTTCGCTCCGGAGCACCGCCCAATCACCAAAAGCGAAATCCTCGCCGAGCTACAGGAGAAGACCGCCATTCCCGGCGTGCTGCCCACGTGGCTCCAGCCGATTCAAACCCGCCTCGTCATGCTGCAAACCGGTTTCCGCGCGATGATGGGCGTGAAGATTTACGGCAGCGACCTGCGCGAACTGGAGCGCATCGGCCTCGAAATCGAGCAACTCCTCAAGCACGTCCCCGGCGCGACGGACATCGTCGCCGACCGCATCGTGGGCAAGCCGTATTTGGAATTCGAAATCGACCGCGACCGCATCGCGCGTTACGGCGTGAGCATCCGCGACGTGCAGGATGTCATCGAGGTGGCCATCGGCGGCATGAACCTCATGGAATCGGTCGAGGGCCGCGAGCGCTACCCGATTCGCGTGCGTTACCTGCGCGAGTTCCGTGAAGACATACCTGAGTTGGAAAAGATTCTCCTGCCTACCAGCACCGGCGCGCAGGTGCCGCTCGCGCAAGTCGTCACCATCAAGAGCGTCCTTGGCCCGCAGGAAATCAAAGGCGAGCGCGGCCTGCTCGTCGGCTACGTGACGATGAACACCCGCGACCGCGACGAGGTGAGCGTGGTCGAGGACGCCGAGCGCGCGCTGCAAACCGCGCTGAAGGACGGCCGGCTCAAACTGCCCGCCGGCTACTACTGGGAATGGAGCGGCCAGTTCGAGAACCAGGTCCGCGCCACCGCCCGGATGCAAATCCTCGTGCCGGTCTGCCTCGCCATCATGTTCGTAATGCTCTACCTCGGCTTCGAGCGCTGGTGGATCGCGCCGATCATCTACTTCGGTGTGCTCGTCTCCGCGTCGGGCGGCTTCATCATGCTCGCGTTGTGGGGAGTGAACCTGTCGGTGGCCGTGTGGGTTGGGTTCCTCGTCCTCTTTGGCGTGGTGGACGACGATGGCGTGGTCATCGCCACCTATCTGGAAGGAGTTTTCAAAGACCGCACATTCCAGTCCGTCGCCGAGATTCGCGATGCCACCATTGAGGCTGGCCTGCGGCGCATCCGTCCCTGCCTCATGACCATCGCCACCACGGTCTTCGGCTTGCTGCCGATCTTCTGGGCTACCGGGCGCGGTGCGGACGTGATGAAACCGATGGCCATCCCGTCTGTCGGTGGCATGGCCGTGAGCCTTATCACCCTTTTCATTGTGCCGTGCTTGTTCTGTGTCGTGGAGGAGTGGAAGTGGCGGCGGGGACAACGGGCATTGCCAACCGGTAGCGAAGCCGCCTGAATCAGGCAACGGCGCAACCGCATGAGTGTCATCGTCAGCGAAATCATCATCATCGTATTGCTTGTGCTGGCCAACGGCATGTTTGCGATGGCGGAGCTGGCCATCATCTCCTGCCGCAAGGCCCGGCTCCGCAAGCTGGCCGAGCAAGGGGATTCCCGCGCGCAGGCGGCCTTGGAGCTGGCGGAATCACCCAATCGTTTTCTGTCCACCGTGCAGGTAGGCATCACGCTCATCGGCGTGCTGGCGGGTGCGTTTGGCGGGGCGACCATCGCGCGGGAGATCGCCAAGGCCCTGGAGCCTTTCCCGGTGTTCGCCGGTTCGGGCGAGGCGATCGGCGTGGGGGTGGTGGTGCTGGGCATCACGGTGCTGTCGGTGGTGCTGGGCGAGCTGGTGCCCAAGCGGCTGGCGCTGAACAACTCGCTGGGCGTGGCGCTGGCGCTGGCGCGGCCCGTGCGCCGGCTTTCCCACCTGACCGCGCCGGTGGTGGGGCTCCTGGGCGCGCTGACCGACGCGGTGTTGAAGTTGTTCGGCTTCCAGGCCAAGTCCGAGCCTGCGGTCACCGAGGATGAAGTGCGTTCGCTCGTCGAGCAGGGCCATCAGGCGGGCGTCTTCTTCAAGGCGGAGAAGGAAATGGTCGAGCACGCCCTGGCGCTGGACCAAAAGTGCGTTGGCGACTTGATGACGCAGCGGGCGCAGATCATCTGGCTCAACATCGCCGACTCCGATGAGGTGAACTGGCGGCGGATCGTCACCAGCGGGCACACTTACTTCCCCGTTTACGAAGGCCAGCGGGACAATGTGCTGGGCGTCGTGTCGCTGAAGGCGCTTTGGGCCAACCTCGCCCTCACCCAGTCCGCCCACTTGCGCTCCCTGCTCACCGAGCCGTTGTTCGTCCCGGCCAACATGACCGCGCTCAAATTGCTCGAGACCTTCAAGCAAACCCGCAAGCACCTCGCGCTCGTGCCGGACGAGTTCGGCACGGTGCAGGGGCTGGTGACGCTGGTGGACGTGTTCGAGCAGATCGTCGGGGACATCCCGGCCTTCGACCAGCCGCCCCAGGTGCGCGTGGTGCGCCGCGAGGACGGCTCGTGGCTGGTGGATGCCTCGCTGGAATTGGATGCGTTGAAGCAACTGCTCGGCACGAAGGCCCTGCCCGGCGAGGAGCAGCAGGCGTATGAGACCTTGGGCGGCTTCGTGCTGCACCAGATGCAGCGCATCCCGCGCGAGGGCGATCACTTCGAGTGGAATGGCTTTCGCTTCGAGATCGCGGACATGGACCGGCACCGGCTGGACAAGGTTTTGATTCAATCGCTCAAGCCGGCGACAAATCAACACGGGCACCCACCCGGACCGTCATGAATCCAGCATCGAAGCCCACCCCCGCACCCACTCCCTGGCACAGCCTCCCAGCCAGCGAGGCGCTCACGCGCTTGAAGGCGAATCTGGCGGAGGGCCTCGCCCAGGATGAGGCCGCGCGCCGGCTCGCCGAGCATGGGCCCAACACGCTTCCGACGGCCGAGCATCGCCCGCTCTGGAAGGTCTTTGCGCGGCAGTTCGCCAGCCCGCTCATCTACATCCTGTTCGTCGCGGCCGTGATTGCGTTTGCGATGGGCCATCGCAGCGACGCGGCAGTCATCCTCGTGGTCGTGCTCGTCAACGCCGTCATCGGCACTTTCCAGGAGGGCCGGGCCGAACGCTCGATGGAGGCTTTGCAACGCCTGTCCGCGCTCAAGGTGCGCGTGGTGCGCGGCGGCAAGGAGGAAAGCATTGAAGCACGCGACCTCGTGCCGGGCGATGTGTTGCTGCTGGCCGCCGGCGACGCCGTGGGCGCGGATGCCCGCCTGCTGGAAGCCGCCGCCTTGGAAGCCGCCGAGGCCGCGCTCACCGGCGAATCGCTGCCGGTCGCCAAGCAGCCGGACCCGCTGCCGGAGGACACGTCGCTCGCCGACCGCCACAACATGGTCTATTCCGGCACCCATATCGCAGCCGGTCGGGGCAAGGCGCTGGTGGTGGCGACCGGGCTCGCCACGGAGGTGGGCAAGATTGCCAAACTCACCACTTCAGCCGCCGATCCCCAAACGCCGCTGGAGCTGCGCATCCAGCAGTTCGGCCGCTACTTGGTCGGCGCGGCCATCGCCATTTTCATCATCGTCGTCGCCTTCGGCCTGATGCGCGGGATGCCCTTCTTGGAAATCCTCATGGTGGCGATCAGCCAGATGGTCTCAATGGTGCCGGAGGGCTTGCCCGTGGCGATGACGATCGCGCTGGCCGTGGGAATGCAGCGCATGGCCAAGCGCGGTGCCATCGTGCGCCGACTCGCGGCAGTCGAGACGCTGGGCTCCACCAGCGTGATTTGCAGCGACAAAACCGGGACGCTCACGAAGAACGAGATGACCGTCACCGCGCTCTGGCTGCCGGATGGGCGGGCCATCCAGGTCAGCGGCGCGGGCTACGAGCCGGTGGGCAAACTCACGTTGAACGGCGCTGAACTGACGCCGGATCGCGACCCGGGCCTGCGCCCGGTGCTCGAAGCCGTCGCGCTTTGCAACGACGCCCAACTGGTGCCGCCCGACAATGCCGACCCGCGCTGGCGGGCGCTGGGCGACCCCACCGAGGCGGCGTTGATCACCCTCACCGCCAAGGGCTGCCTGGCCCCCGACACCCTCCGCCGCGAATGGCCGCGCCGGGCGGAAATCCCCTTTGATTCCGGTCCCAAGATGATGGCCACCCAGCACGGGCACACCCACCAGCCCAACCGGGTTTTTATCAAGGGCGCCCCCGAGGCCGTGCTCGAACTTTGCACTCGCGCCCGGGCGGGCAACGAAGTGCGGCCCCTGGATGATGGCCTGCGGCAGCAAGCGCTTATGGCGGCGGAGGGGCTGGCCAGCCAGGCCCTGCGCTGTCTCGCCGTCGCCGAGGCGGACGGCACGGAGCTGGATGAGGCCGCCGGCTTCGCGCAGTTCCAGGGCCGGACTACCTTGCTCGGGATCATCGGGCAGATGGACCCGCCACGCGAGGAGGTAAAGGCCGCCGTGGCTGAGTGCCGGGCCGCTGGCATCCGCCCGGTCATGGTCACCGGCGATCACAAGGTCACCGGGCTGGCCATCGCCCGCACGCTCGGCATCGCGCGCGACGGCGACCTGGCGGTGGACGGCAACGAGCTGGAAAAAATGCCGGAGCCGGACTTGCGCGCCAAACTCGACCGCATCTCGGTGTTCGCCCGGGTGCATCCCGCGCAGAAGCTCCGCATCGTGGCCGCCCTTCAGGCGCAGCAGCGCGTGGTGGCCATGACCGGCGATGGCGTGAATGACGCGCCCGCGCTGGCCACCGCCGATGTGGGCGTGGCCATGGGCATCACGGGCACGGAGGTGGCCAAGGGCGCGGCCAAGATCGTCATCACCGACGACAACTTCGCCACCATCGTCAAGGCCGTCGAGGAAGGCCGGCTCGTCTATCGCAACCTGAAGAAGGTGATCCTGTTCCTGTTCGCGACCTCGATTGACGAGGTCATCGTGCTGCTGCTGGCGTTGTTCTGTGGCTATCCGCTGCCGCTCTCCGCCGTGCAAATCCTGTGGGTGAACATCGTCACCGAGGGCGTGCTGACCGTGAACCTCGTGCTGGAGGGCCCGGAGGGCGACGAGATGCGCCGCCCGCCGATTCCCGCCGCCGAGCCGCTGGTGGACCGCACGATGTGGCAGCGCATGCTGGTGATGGTCACGGCTTCCGTGACGGCCATCTTCGGGTTCTTTGTATGGCGGCTCTCGTCGGGCGTGCCCTTCGAGCTGGTCCGTTCCGAGACGTTCACCGTGCTGGTGGTCTGCCAATGGTTCAACGTGCTCAACTGCCGGAGCGAGCTGAACTCCGCCTTGAACTGGAGCATCTTGAAGAACTGGTGGCTGCTCGGCGGCATTCTGCTCGGCAACGTGCTGCAACTGCTCGTCATCTACACCGAGCCGATGAACCGCATCTTCCACACGGTGCCTATCCCGCTGGCTGACTTCTTCCTCATCGGCGCGGTGGCCAGCCTGGTGTTGTGGGCGGAGGAGGTGCGGAAGTTCTTCGCGCGACGTTCACGCAGCGGGGGCGTAGAAGCCCAAACTCCTAAACCTGAACCCCGGAATTGAAACCGCAGATTGCGCGGATGACGCGGATGGGCAAGGCGTTCTGGGCTGCCATTGCGGAACCAATCTGACCGGTGGCTTCCTTGCTCAACAGCTTCCCTATGCGCGCAATCCGCGTCATCCGCGGTTCTCCCTGCAGCTTTCACGCCGCGCTACGTGCCGCTCCGATTCGTCGCGTGACTAGAACGGCGATTCCTCGCTGTGCTCGCTGGCCTCGCCCATGTCGCTGAAGTCCGTGCGCGGCATCGGCGGGCGGAGATTCCATTCCTCGCGCAGCTCCACGGGGATTTCGGCCAGGAAGCGCGAGGGCTGCTGCATCGCGTCGCCGCCGCCCTGCATGAAGCGCATGAGCGGGTGGCTCAGGTAGAGCTCGTCCTTCGCCCGCGTGACGGCCACGTAGAAGAGCCGGCGCTCCTCCTCCTCGCCCTCGGGATTGTCAATGGAACGCGCGGAGGGGAACAACCCGTCGCAGAGCATGATGACGAACACGACGCGGAATTCGAGGCCCTTGGCCTGGTGGATGGACGAGAGGCGAATCTTCTCGTGGTCGTCCTCGCGCGGCTTGTCGTCCTCGGCCTCGACGTTGGTGAGCAGCGCGAGCTGCGTGAGGAAGTCTTCCATCGTCGGGAACTGGCGCGCGAAACTGGCGAGCTGCTCCAGGTCCTCAAGGCGGTTGCGGAAGTTGGTGTAAGTCGCCTTGAGGTAATCCTCGTAGCCCGCCTCCAGCACGAGACGAATCATGGCATCGGTCTTCGCACGGACTTCCGGCGCGCAGAGTTGGGCGATGGTGGCGGTGAACTGCGCCCACGCAGCGGCGGTTTTCTTGGGGACGCTGGCGGAGATGCGAGCCAAAGACTTGGCCAGCTCTCCGGCGGCGTGGGGGGGACACTCTTGTCCCCCGTCAGGCGCAACGCTGTCGCTGGGCAGAGGGGACAAGAGTGTCCCCGCCCCGCCAGCAGCGCTGTTCGCCACTCGCCACTCGCCACTAAACCGCTGCCACAACTTGTCCGCACTCTTCCCGCCCACGCCTGGCATCATCCGCACCAGGCGCTTGAAACTGATTTCATCGCGCGGGTTGTGGACGAGCTTGAGGTAGGCAGCCACATCCTTCACGTGGGCTTGCTCGAAGAAGCGGATGCCGCTGGTGATGCTGAAGGGGATGTTGCGGCGCGTGAGTTCGAGCTGCAGTTCCAGTGCGTGAAAGTGTGAGCGATAGAGCACGGCCATCTCGCAGAGTGGAATGCCTTCATCCCGCAGCTCCAGTGCGCGCTGGGCGACGAACGCCGCCTGCTCACCCGCGTCCATGCAAGCGACCACGACGGGCTTCACGCCGGACGGGCGCGCGGCGGCGAGCTCCTTTTGGAACTGGTGGATGTTCGGCGCGATGGCTGCGTTGGCGAAGGCGAGAATCTCCGGCGTGCTGCGGTAGTTGACCTCAATCTTGAACGTCTGCGCCCCGAAGTAACGCTGGGGGAACTCCAGAATGTTGCGGAAGTTCGCCCCGCGCCACGCGTAGATGCTTTGCGCGTCGTCGCCCACCACCATCACGTTTTTATGCACCGCCGCGAGCCGGTCAATGAGGTCGCCTTGCAGCGTGTTGGTGTCCTGATACTCGTCCACGAGGATGAACTGGAAGCGGCGCTGGTAGAAGTCCCGCAGGTCCGGGAACTCCTTGAGCACGCGCAGCCACTGCGTGAGCAGGTCGTCGAAGTCCATGCCGTTGGTGGACTGCTTGCGCGCAAGGTAGCGGCCGGCGAGGTCGGCGATTTTGTCCGTCAGAGGCGCGAAGTGGTCGTAGTCCTCCGCAATCGTCTTGGGGAGGGACCGGCCCGTGTTCAGAGCCATCGAGAAGATGTCGCCGAGCACGTCGGGCTTCGGGAAGCGCGTCTCCTTCACGTCAATGTCCGCCTCGTCAATGCACGCCTGAATCAAGTCCTTCGCGTCCTCGCGGTCGAGGATGGTGAAGTCCGGCCGCCAGCCGAGCACCGCCGCGTGCCGGCGGAGAATGCGCGCGCCAACCGAGTGAAAGGTGCCACCCCAGAGCTGCGAGACGTCATTACCCAGCAAGTCGCCGACGCGACGCATCATCTCCTTCGCGGCCTTGTTCGTGAAGGTGAGCAGCAGGATGCGGTCAGGCGCGATGCCGTGCTCGATGAGCCACGCGACGCGGTAGGTCAGCGTGCGCGTCTTGCCCGCGCCCGCGCCCGCAATGACGAGCGCCGGGCCCTCTGCCGCCGTGACGGCGGCGAGCTGCTGTGCGTTGAGTTCGCGCGCGTAGTCAATCCGCAGCTCGGCGGGAGCGGAGAAGCGGTTGAGTTGGTAGTCGCGCGACACGGCGGGGATTCAACGAGGAGCGCGGACGGGGAACAAGCTTCAATGCCGGACCCACTGACCCGGCGCACCGCGAGCAAATCCCCTGCCCGATGAACCTGTGCCGGCGGCTTCCAACCGCCGCCCGTGGGCCACAGCAGTTCGAGCCCGCGCCGAGACTTCCCCCCCGCAACGCGGCGACGGAAAGTCGCCGGCACGCGCTCCGGGGACCAAATCGCGGCAGTTGGCTGATCATCCAGCCCACACCCCCATGCCAGGGTGTTTGGTTGGCTGTTAAGGAGCGCCGACATGCATTGGGAAAAACAAAAGGCTGAACAACCACCCCTAAAAACGCTTCCCTACGCTGCTGAAAGAATCTGGCGAGCCCAGCAACCAGTCCCCAGCGGAGCGCCCGGGCGCACTGGCAGTAACCGCGGCGCATTCCACCGCGCAATGGGGCTCGCCAGGCATTGCTGTTGTTCAGGGCTGAGGAGGCCGAAGCTGCTATCGGATGGATAGCTCCCTCTGAATCCCAAATTTCTCGATCCGCTTGCGCAGGGTAGCCCGGGTGATTCCCAACAGCTTCGCGGCCTGCACCTGATTCCCCTTGGTCTCCTCCAAAGCACATATGACCAGCTCACGCTCCACTGCTGGAAGCACCTTGGCCGATGGTTTCAGCCGAGCCCAATTGAAGAGGGCTGCGGCTAACCCAGCCACATCATCCACTCCTGCAGCGGCAGGCACCACAGGCATCACGCGTTCAGCCGAAACAGCCTGTGCTGTTTCAGGACGCGCTGCGGTGATCTCGGGTGGCAGATCCGCCACCATGATGGCATCGGCCTTGCGCACCACCAGCGCCCGCTGAATGACATTCTCCAGCTCTCTCACATTTCCAGGCCAATGGTGCGCCTCCAGCAACCGCAGTGCCTCGGCATGAACACCCCGAGTGCTGCCACCACTCTTGCGACCGAATTTTTGGAGGAAATAGTCCACCAGCAATCGGATGTCCTCGATGCGTTGGCGTAGTGCCGGAAGACGAATGCGCACCACATTCAGCCGGTAGAAGAGGTCTTCGCGGAATACCTTCTGGGCCACCGCCTCTTCCAAGGGCTTGTTGGTCGCCGCAATGACCCGCACATCCACCTTGACGAGCTGATTCCCCCCCACCCGCTCGAACGCCCCGCCCTGTAGCACACGCAAGATTTTGGTCTGCGTGGCCAGACTCATGTCACCTATCTCGTCTAAGAACAAGGTGCCACCATTACATTGCTCGAATTTTCCTATGCGTTGAGCGGTGGCACCGGTAAAGGCCCCTTTCTCATGCCCAAACAACTCACTTTCCAACAGTTGCTCCGGAATCGCCGCGCAATTGATCGCCACGAACGATTGGTTGGAGCGCCGGCTGTGTGTGTATATCGCCCGCGCCACCAGCTCCTTGCCGGTGCCGCTCTCACCCGTGATCAGCACAGTCGCATCAGTCCCCGCTGTCTGGCCAATCAGCTTGAACACCTCTTGCATGCAGGCACTGCGCCCGACGATGCCCAAGTCGTAATCCTCGGTTGCCAGCAATGGCTGATACGACACGGTCTGACGCATCGCCTTGGAGGCCTTGAGCGCGTCGTGGACGATCTCCTTTAGCTTCGGAACATCGAAGGGCTTGAGTAGATAGTCATAGGCCCCCAACTTCATCGCCTCGATCGCCGTCTGCGTCGTGCCATAGGCGGTCATCATGATCACCGGCAAACGCCCGTCCACCTGCCGCAATTTCCGCAATGTCTCCAGTCCGTTCATGCCTGCTCCCATGCGGACATCCATGATCACCAAGTCTGGCTTGACCCCCCGCACACGCTCAAGCCCCTCCTCCCCACTGGAAGCGGTGTGCAATTCGATCAGGGGCGATGCGAAAATCCGTCGAAACGAATACTGCACATCAGTTTCGTCATCAATCAGTAGAATTTTGTCACTCAACGCGCGTGCTGAACCAAAGGTTTACCGAACCTATCGCCCCTCCCCAAAAATATCCCCCAACCGAACACTTGAAATCAACCCTTGGAGGAACTGGCTCCATACACACCCTTGCTGCCGTAATACTTGTTTCCAGAATAGTAGTAGTAGTATCCGGCCCCGGCACTCCCCGGCAGGAAGTTCAGAACGACACCCGAAGGTTTGCCACCCGCCCGCCGTAGCATTTCCAAAGCCCGGGACACCACTCTGACCGGCGTCCGTCTGGCGTGCATGACCAGACAGATTGTCTGTGCCTCCTTGCAAATCAACAAAGTGTCACTGACCGCGTTTACCGGCGCGTTATCAAGGACAACCTTATCGAACCTTTTGGCCGCCTCTTCAATGAGTTGCTTGGCCCACGGACCCGCCAGCAACTCCGCTGGATTAGGCACCATCTTTCCCGCCGTCATCAGAAATAAGTTCTCAAACCGCGTGGTCTGAACCGCCTTTTCAAACGGCTCCCGTCCGAGCATCACATCCGTTGCGCCTATCTGGTTGCCACTGACGCCAAAGGTTTCGGACAAGCTGGGTTTGCGCAGATCCAAATCAATAATCAGGGTCTTCTTGCCCTGCTGGGCATGGGCAACCGCGTAATTGGCCCCCGTGAACGACTTTCCTTCCGAAGGAACTGCGCTGGTAAAGAGCACCACCTTCCAGTCTTCATCACGTCCCAGCAATCCTAACGCCGCACGCAGCGTTCGGAAGGCTTCAGCACACAGCGATTGCGGATCGTCCGTGATAAAAAGCCGGCCTTTCCCATCAGTAATCAGCTTGTTCTTTGGAATGGCCCCCAAAACTGGCAGCCCAAACACCCGCTCCGCGTGATCGACAGACTTTATGGAATTATCAAGCTGTTGAAGCAACCATACCAATCCAACACTGATGGCCAACCCCAGCACCAAGGCGTAGGCCAAGATCATCCTCTTATTCGGCCGGATCGGGTAAGTAGGCAGACTCGCTGGCTCAATGATTTTATACTCACTCTTTTTCTCAATTCCGCCCGTCAAATCAATTTCCCGCAGACGGTTAATCACCGTGTCATACAGCTTTCGCTCTGAGGCTGCCTCCCGTTGAAGGCGATCATACTCAATACGAAGCAGTGACAGATTACCAAGTTTCTTCTCTTGCTCCTTTAGCTCGCCATCCAACTTCTTTTCTTTGGCGAGGGCTCCCTCACGCACCAACTTCAGCCTTTCGGGTGCCCTGCGTATTTCCTCCTCAAACTGCGCTCGAATGGTGGCCATTTCATTGCGTGCCTGAATCATGGCAGGGTGTTTTTCCCGATATCGCAATTGAAGATTACTCAGGGCGGACTCTTGAACTTGAAGCTTTTCCTTTAGCGCCACAACTTCTGGTGAACGTGCAATCATCGGCAGCTTCAGCAGCTCTTCGACACTGCTGCCAACTTTTTGGGACATTCCCCACTCGAGTTCCAACAATCTCACTTCGTCTTTAGCCTCATTGAGTTTTTCGGCCAACGCCTTGAACTCTACCGTAAGAATGTCGGATGTATCTTGTAGCGAAATGTTGTTTGTCCTCCTGTATTCTGCAACCGCGTGCTCTGCTTTGAGAAGCCTCGCTTTGATTGTAGATTCTGAGGCCAGCAGCGCATGTCCTGCATTTGTCCCCGCACCTACACGCTCCTCCGAAATCTGCTTCAAAAACTCGTCCAATACTGACTGCCCAATTATCTGAGTCAACTTTGCGTCACCAAGTTCCACAGTGACATCAAATAATCTGGTTGCTCTACGTAGTTTGGCATCAACCGCGCCAGCGAGATGTCGAACTATGGCATCCTCCCCGACTCTATTCGTTCCTTCCGTAAAATAGACATGGTTTGTCAGCTCATTTTGTCGGACTACCCGGCGTAAAATAATGCTGCTTTTCAGGTTGTTTGCAATCGAGTGGAGGAGGTCTAACCCTGCCTTCTCCTTTCTCTCGATGTCCTGTATGTTAAGAACATGGATCTCGCCCGAATCGAAATACAACACCGCCTTACTCTGGTAGATAACCGGACTTCTCGCTCCTTGCCACACCCCCAGCGCAGCAGCAGCGAGCATCACGCAAACTACCAGCCACGCTTTGTCCAGCAAGGTCTGCCAAATATCCCTCAGGCCAATGGCACCAGACTGACCCAACTCGGTTTGATGTCCGAGGTCTTCGGTGTTTTGCATTGGCTAGAATACCGTTTGTCGGACTGTAATCACATCGCCAGGGAGAATGGGAAATGGCTTGCTCTTGCCATCAAGCATATTCTTCACATTCTCGTCATACAGCTTTTCCTTGCCTCCCTCGGTTCGTCGGACTCGAACGCTGGACTTGTTGGCGAGCGGGGTGAAGTCACCAGCTAGGCCGATAGCCTGAACAAGGTCTATTTTTTCTCCTTCAGGTATCTCGATCATCCCTGGTTTTTTTACTTCCCCAGTGACTTGAAACTTAAGCTTCGGCACCACAGCCACCACGTTGGTGTGGGCGGACTTTATCAGTGTTATGGCCACATCCGCGTTGCGCAAGTAGTCCTTTTCGTAGAGCTGCTTAACAAGATCGCGCGCACTGGCTATGGTCCTGCCCGCAACCATTACCGAATCAATCAGCGGTAACTTAACTGTCCCATCTTCATCAACGCGGGTTTCCCTTCTTAGGTCCTCTTCCTTGTAAACCTCCACCTTGATCAAATCATTGATCAGCAGGACATAGCTGGCCAGATTTGTCCCCCCGACGGACAATGAGGCCGGACCACTGGCAGGTTCCGTGGTAGTATTTCCCTTGACTAACTCACCAGCCCGGCCCGGGGACTGCCCCCTGACCGGACTAGCAAGTATAAGAAAAACCAGCACCCAGCGGAGGCAACCCATCGTGCCTCCTGCCTGGGTGCTGTAGCTCACGGGTTTTCTACCAGATAATTTAGAACCGGTAGGAAATTTCAAAACCCAATTGGTTGTTATAGAAGTCGTTGGCATTTGCCAAGGCGGTCGAATCATTACGACGATATTGGTAATAAACTGAAGCCTGTGCACGCTCGGCGAAGCGGTAAGCCAAGCTGGGCTTCGCAAAGATGTAGTTATCGTCACGAATACCAGCCGCAACTCCTGCCGGAGCATTTCTGGTGGTCAGCTCGAATTCGGACATGCTGTAACCGCCATCAATCGTCAAAGTCAGGTTGTCCGACAGACCCTGGCGCAAGCCAGCCGTCAGAGCGGTTTGCAGGTTCAAGGCACTACCGAGCGCATTGTTACCCACCCGCCCACGAGTCGCACCCACCCGCACCGCAGTGCGCTCGGCAGCCTTCCATGTGGCATCCAAGCCGAAGACAAACATGGAGGGGTCGCTCACAGCCAAATCCTGAATATTGCGGTATTCATAACCGCCATTGACGTTGATCGTAACCTTTTCCGTGGCCTGCCAAGCGAGCCGAGCCTTGCCCTGGTAGTAGGCGCTGTTCGGGTTGTGGTTCACAGCACTTCCATCCACCTGCAAGTAGCCAACTGTGCCACCCACGCCAGCCTTCACCTTCGGTAGGAATTGGTAGTCGAACCAAAGGCTCCCGCTGCGGTCAGCCGTATCAGAGAAAGCTCCACTGTAATCGCCAATCGTCTGCGCGAAGTCCAAGCTGGCACTGGTCTTATCACTGATCTCGTAATCCGTTTCAATGCCCGTCACCCAAGTCTTGCGGCGCACCCGACCGTTGGCCGCCAAGTTCACAACATCGGCGTCCGACTGGGTGGTAAGTGTTTGCTTGGCGGCAATGCTGAAGCGGTTCAGCTTTCCACCCAACTCCACGTAGGCGTTCTGGTCGTGAGCATCCGCGCCACTGTTGTCCGTGAAGCGTGAGATGGCGATGTTGTAACCAGCATCAAAATAGGCCGACTGCCGCTGGCCCACATCTCCGGCGTTCACGCGGAGGCCGGGCGTGAAGATGTGAATAAAATCGTGATCACGTCCCGCATTGCCACGTCCGGCAACATTCTTGTCCTTGTTGTCCAAGAAGATGTTGTCGTCGTAAACTAGCGAGTAACTGGCGTGCGGCCGGACGTCCACACTGCCGATCTGGAAGAGTGGGCTGGATTGTTGAGCAACAGCGGTCGAAGCGCCGGCCAAAGCTGCCATTCCACCCAGAGCGAGAGAGAGTTGATTTTTCATGACTTAATTGAAATTGGGGACTTGGTTATACACTTAGATTTTAACGAGCGGCCGTAGAAACATCGGCGGGGTTGTTGATGGCGGCTGTTTGCGTAGCCTCATTCGTTGAGGCACTGACACCCGCATTCACAGCTGTCGCAATGGTAGCGGCGGCACCTGGCGCAGCGGCAGAAACTTGGCTGGTGATTTGGGCCGCGTATGCCGGGGCAGCAGCAGCAGCAGACTGCGCCACAGCCGCACCCACATTGGGGTTTGCTTGAGCTGCTGCCGCAGCGATGCCCGGCGCTGCCGCAGGGTTATCCTTGGCCAAGTTTCCCACAATCACATTCGCCAACCTTGGGGCTTCCACAGCCACCAAAGCCGCAACATCCTTCGCAGCCTGAGTCTTGGCTTCAGGCGTGGTTGCACTCGCCACAATTCTTTTCGCGGCGGCCAACAAATTAGCCTTGTTTCCCTTGTTGTCTTTGATGCTTTTTGCCTGCGCCTCTGTGAGTGCAGCGTTTGCTTGAGGCGTCACGGTTAGTATCGCGGAAATGGCGGCGAGCGTAATTGCGGCCCGAACAAGGGAAATGTATTGCTTCATTAGATTTTGATGGTTCTTGCTACCTTTCGAAGACTAGCGGTCCCGCCATTGTAGATGCAATCTTTTTTTTGGTCGGTTGAAACGATGGACCGGTATTTGCACTTCTCCCAGAGGACGGCGGGCGGTAACGGCGTGTCTTCCGATGTGCATCAATCTTGCTTGCGTAATTGCACTTGAGCGAAAGGACCCCGAGGTCCGCCAGAAGGCAAGGTAGGCCTTCTAAACGCAGGCTAAGCGCAACCTGCTGCCAGCAGCAGCACCAAGCTGTGCGACCCGCTTTCATGCCTGATGCATGACGGGCGGGAATTTCGTCATGGCCTTGGCACAATCGCATCAACAAGTCCGCCAACATTTTCCGGCTTTTCGGCCACCTCCTTCGTTGGCTTAATCAATCGAACCGGAATCCACCCAATGCCATCGCCTCGCAATAATCACTACGCCACCCTCGGCCTGCATCAGCGCTGCACCTTGGAGGAGATCCGTGCGGCCTACCGCATTTTGGCGAAACAGCACCATCCAGATCTCAACCCCCATTCGGCGGCGGCCGTCGTCCGCACCCAAGAGCTGAACGCCGCATACGAAGTGCTGAACAACGCGGCGCGCCGGGCTGCCTACGACCAAGAACTGGACTCGAGTGCGCCGGCTGGTCGGACTTCAGCGAGCGGTTCCCAAGTGGACTTCAACGTCACGCAGGAGGTGGCCTTACGCCTCGAAGAATTCCTCCGCGGCATCACGCTGGAGGTGCTCGTGAGCGATCCCGGCAATCCCTCCGGGCCGGAAACGTATCCCTTGATCATCCCGCCGGAGACGGCGCCTGGCACGCGGTTCCGCGTGCCCCGCGCGGCACCATTCGAGGGTGGCCGCGTGATCGTCAAGACCACTGCCAAACCGGATTTCAGATTCAAAGTGCGCGGCTCGGATTTGCGCTGTGAATTGAAAATCAAGCCCGAGCGGGCCGCGCAAGGCGGCACGGAAATGGTGCGTGGCCTGAGCGGCGCGCTATTGCGGGTGGAGATCCCGCGCGGCACCAAGTCGGGCACCTGCGTGTCCGTGCCTGGCGAAGGCCTGCCCAAACCGCGCGGCGGTCGCGGCGACCTGCTGGTCCGCATCACCTACCGCCCGCTGGTTCGCATCACCCGCGTCTCCAAGTGAGAAGTTCGTTCGTGCTCACCGCTCCCAATGGAACGTCACCCCGCAGCGCTTGGGCTTTACGTTCTGAACCTGGCGTCGAGGAGCGTTGGCTTGAGCCTTCGAGCCCCCGAATAGTGACCCGCTACTTGTTGAACGACTTCGTGAAGTCCTCCGCCGTGGTCTGCACCACCTTCTTCTCGTGGCGCGAGTTGGCGATGAGTTCGTTGAGCTTGTTCTCCCACGCCTGACTGTCCATCGGCAGCTCGATGCTCTGGCCGATGAGCGAGGAGTAGAGGAGGACGTTCGCCAGCTCGACGGAGCCCATGCCTTCCGCGCCGGGCGCGATGAGCGGCGTGCCGTCAAGGATGGCGTCCACAAAGTTCTGGACGAGGATGCCGTGCGGGTTGGTCGCCGGCTCGAAGGGAATTTCGCACTGCCACGCGTCGGGTTTGGCGAAGCCGCTCTTCGAGGTCTGGCTGAACTCGATCATGTCCACCTCGTTGCGCGTGAAGCGCAGCTTGTTGTCCTCGGCGACAACGAGCTTGCCGCGCGTGCCGCAGAGTTCGAGCCGGTTGGTGCCGGGGGCCTCGCCGGTGGAGGAGATGAACACGCCGGTCGCACCGTTGGCCCACTCCATGTAGGTCGTGATGTTGTCCTCCACCTCGATGTTGTGATAACGGCCGAGCTGGCAGAAGCCGCGCACGGTCTTCGGCATCCCGCACAGCCACTGGAGCATGTCGAGCTGGTGGAGGCACTGGTTGAGCAGCACGCCCCCGCCCTCGCCCTTCCACGTCGCGCGCCAGCCGCCGCTGGCGTAGTAGGCCTCGGTGCGGAACCAGTCGGTGATGACCCAGTTCACGCGCACGAGCCGGCCGAAGTCGGCGCTGGCGAGCAGTTGCTTGATCTTCTTGTAACGCGGCTCGACGCGCATCTGGAACATGCCGCCGAAGACTTGTTTCGGATGCGCCTGCGCCACGGCGATGAGCCGCTCGGCGTCGGCCTTGTGCGCGGAAATGGGCTTTTCCACCATGACGTGCAGGCCGTTCTTCAAGGCGTCGATGCCGATGGTGGTGTGCAGGAAGTGCGGTGTGGCAACGATGAGGGCGTCAATCGCGCCGGAGCGAATCATCTCCTCGCAGCTCGCGAACGTCTGGAGGCCGGGGCGATTCTGGTAAGGCGCGAGGCCGGGGGCGTAGGCGTCACTGACCGCCGTCAGTTCGCACCGGGAAATCTTTTTATCGAGGAGGTAGCCGGCGTGGAATTTGCCGATGTTGCCGAGGCCGACGATGCCGAGACGGACGTGTTTCATGGCGCGGAGTATCGCGGGTGAGGAAAATGGGCGGCAAGAACCTTTTGCCGCGAGGCACGGCACGCCGGGCGTAAAACGTGAAGGCTGCAATACTTCCCGGCGCTCCGTCTGATGCCAACTACGTGAAGGCCTTGGTGGAATCACGCGGGTGAACTCGCGATTGCGCTCGCCTGCACCCCGGCCCGCTGGGAGAGAACCCAAGAGCCCAAAACTTCCGCGTTTTCAGCCCCTGAACTCGGAAGGGGAGCTGGCAGGAAATTTATGGGCAACAAGATGTTCCATCCCATTTTCCTGATCCAAATCTTCCTCACCCAATTCCGGTTCATGAGCAGGGCCGGGGCGAGGGAGCAAGGCCACCCGGCCAGACCCGCTCCGGTTTACCGGACTATTCGCGTAACTGGTATCAATGGTGCCCACGGACACGCTGCTCCCGGAGGCCGTGGTTCAAGGTGAAGAGCCGTTCCTCGTCGTTGGCGCGATGGCAGGCGGTTGATTCCGTGCCGGCGACTTGAAATCGCCGTATTGCGCGTGGAGATCTCGGGGCCGACTCCAACTGCTGCTCCCACCGGACGGCGGTTGCAAGCCGCCGGCACACGCTTCACCGCCCGGACACCAGCACCATGTTCGCGTATTGGATGGTGTCTCCCGTGCGAATCAAACCGATGGCCTTGGGCACGCGCTGGCGGAGCTGCTCGTGCGGCTCAAAGTCCACGGCGCAACCCTGGAGCGCGCGGAGGAACTCGTTCTTGGTCTTGCGCGAGTTCTCCTTCACGAACTCCTGCGCCATGTAGGCCTGGCCGATAACGAAGTTCTGCCGCACGGCGGCGAGGACTTGGAGCACGGTCGGGACGTTGTCCACGAGCGAGATGTCCACCGTCTCAATGCCCGGCCACAACGGAAAGCCACGGTCGGCGATGACGAGTGTGTTCGTGTGCCGCACGCGCGCGAGCAGGGAAACGAGGGCTGGGTTGAGAATTCCGGTGATAAGCATGACGGCGGCAAGGTTAATCCCGGCAGGTGCGCCAGCAAGGAGCTTTCCGGCCGGACCGGAAACCTTCATTCTCCCGTCATGCACCGCTGTCTCCGTGCGCTCGCCCGCGTGTTCATGCGCGTGGTCTTCCCCTCGGTGAGACAGCTCCCGGCCGGACAACTGGCCGCATGGCTTGCGGACCCAGCACGCCGACAGCCGCTGCTGCTGGATGTGCGTTTGCCGGAGGAATTCGCCGTGAGCCATCTGGCCGGCGCGCGGCGGGTGGACTTCGGGAGCCGGGCGGAAGAAGTGCTCGCCAGCGTGCCACCGGAGCAGCCCATCGTCTGTTACTGCGCAGCCGGCTTTCGTTCTTCGGTCATGGCGAGACGGCTCGCGGGGGCCGGCCACAAGGAAGTCTTTAATCTCGAAGGCGCGATCTTTGACTGGGCCTGCGAAGGGCGTCCGCTCGTGGGTGCGGAGGATCGCCCCGAGCGGGAAGTTCACCCCTTCAACTGGATCGGCCGCCTGCTCCTGCCAGGCAAAGTTTGCGCCCGCGTCGCCTCGCTGCGGCACTGACTATTTCCACCAGTGCGTGAGCAGCGGCGCGACGACGAGGCTGGGCAGATAGTTCGCCAGCGGGACTTTGCGCAGGTCGAGGATGACCACCGTGATGGTCAGCACGATGAAGCCCCCGACCACGCGAATCGAGTTCAGCAGGGCGGGATCCTGGAGTTGATTGGCCAGCCCGCTGGCCAGCAGGGTGATCGTGCCCTGATACGCCAGCACCGGCAGGGCGGAAAGCAGCACGCCGCGACCAAACGTGGCGGCGAAGCCCATCGCCGCGAGCCCGTCCATCGTGGCCTTGATGGCCAGAATCTTGAAGTCGCCGCGCGTGCCGTCCTCCAGCGCGCCGAGGATGGCCATCGGACCGACGCAAAACAGCAGCGTGCAGGTGACGAACCCCTCGCTGAAGCGGTTGTCGCTCTCCGGGCCGGACTTGGCGATGCGCTCCTGCGCGTAGCGCCCGAGCTTGTTCAAGCCATCCTGCAACCGCAGCGCCATGCCCAGCGCGTTGCCCAGCACCAGCGCGAGCAGCGCGATGCCAAGCTGCTTGAGCACGCCGCCGAAGCTCCCGCCCGTGCCCTGCCAGATCATGCTCATCCCGGCGTAAAGGGTGAAGACCGTCAGCACCAGCCGGATGCGCATCTGGGTGGGCGTGGAGAGCTGGGCGGCGACGGTCAGCCCCGCGATCCCGCCCACCAGAATGGTCGTAGTGTTGATCAGCGTTCCGGTCACGCGGCGAACTGAACCACGCGCGCACCGGGCGGGGAAGGGTAAAGCCCGGCGGCCCGTCACGCGGGCCCCGGCCAAGCTGTCGCTTGTCACGCACCCCCGGCCCGCCTAAAGTCACCCCATGAAGAACGAAGTGGTGCCGGTGCAGATTCGCGGGATGCTCCCGTCGAACAGCGGGTGCGCCATTTTTGTTGGCAACGACGAGAAGGTCTTCGTCATCCAGGTGGAGCACAATCTCGGCGCGGTCATCGGCATGTTCCTGCGCGACCAGCCCAAGCAGCGCCCGCTCACACACGACCTCATGGTCAATGTCTTCAAGGGCTTCGGCATCACCGTCGAGCGCGTCGTCATCACCGAGCTCAAGGAAGCCACCTACTTCGCCCGCCTCATCCTCAAGCAGGAGAACGAGCTGGGCCGCAAGCTGGTGGAAGTGGACGCCCGGCCCAGCGATTGCCTCGCCCTGGCCGCCGCGCACAAGCGGCCCGTCTTTGTCGCCAAGCGGCTGTTCGAGCAGGTCGAGGACATGACCGAGTATCTCGACAAGCTGAACGAAGGCAGCGGCGAGCAGGAGGCGTGAGTCGAAGCCAAGTTTTCAGTGTCCAGTAATCAGTAATCCGTCTCCGACCATCGCCGCTCTCACTGAAAACTGAACCCTGATTACTGAACACTTCCCCTCCGATGCCCGCAGCTCCCACGCAACCCACCGCCCCCGTCGCCCTCCTCCACGGGGACGAGGACTTCGCGGTGAAGCAGCGCGCGCGGCAGCTCTACGAGAAGTGGTGCGGCGAAGTGGGCGGCATGGACCACGAGCTGGTGGATGCCGCCGTGGGCAACGCCGGCGAGGCGCTCAAGGCCCTGGGCAAGCTCCGCGAAGCGCTGCAAACGCTGCCCTTCTTCGGCGGGGGCAAGGTGGTGTGGTTCAAGGATTGCAGCTTCCTCGGGGATGACCGCACGTCCGGTTCCAGCGCCGTGACCGAGGCATTGGCCGAGCTCGCCGCCGAATTGAAGTCCTTTCGCTGGGACGGCGTGCGGCTGCTCGTCAGCGCGGGCAAGGTGGACAAGCGGAAGACCTTTTACAAAACCTTGGAGAAGCTTGGCACGGTCGAGGCCTTCGCCGGGCTGTCGCTCGACGACCGCAACTGGGCGGACCACGCCGAGGACCTCGCCTGCAAGCAGCTCAAGGCGCTCAAGAAGGAAATCTCCTCCGAGGCCCTGGCCAAGCTGGTCGCCAACGTCGGCCCGCACGCGGCACAGCTCCACACTGAAATCGAAAAGCTCGCCGCCTACGTGGGCGCGCGCGCGGACATCGAGCTGGCGGACGTGGACGCCATCGTCACCCGCAACAAGCAGGCCCGCGCCTTTGCCCTCGCCGACGCGCTGGGCGACCGCGACCTGCCCAAGCTGCTGCGCACGCTGGACGAGGAGCTGTGGGAAATCCGGTTGAAGGTGGAGCGGAAGTCCGAAATCGGCCTGCTTTACGGCCTCATCTCGAAGGTGCGCGTGATGATTTTCCTGCAAGAAATGATCAAGGCCGGCTGGCTCAAGGCCGATGGAGATTACAACCGGTTCAAGAGCCAGCTCGAACGCGTCCCAGCAGACGCGCTGCCGGCGGACAAGCGCATCAACCCGCTGGCGATGAATCCCTACGTGCTCTTCCGCGCGCTCCCGCAGGCGAAGAAGTATTCCCTCACCGAGCTGATCCGCGCGATGGACCTGCTCCTCCAGTGCAACATGAAGCTGGTGAGCAGCGGCCTGGACGAATCGCTGGTGCTGCAACAGACGCTCACGCAGATCGTGCGCCGCGAGGAGGCAGCAAAGTGAAGGCGATGCGGAATGCGGAATGCGGAATGCGGAGTGGGCGCGCGGCAAGCCCGTGCCGGCGACTTGTAGTCGCCGCGTTGCGGATGGACCGCTCGGAGCCGTCTCGAACTGCTGTTCCCCGCGGACGGCGATTGCAAATCGCCGGCACGGGTTGCGGAGCGCGGCTCTCCGAGCCGCAGCAAGCCGCCTTTGCCAGCGGTGCCACGAGTGAACTCGCCGCTTACCTGACCGACGTGGCTGCTGCGGGTCAGAGGCCCGCGCTCCGAACCATGGCTGCCCTTGCCATGGGCGGACGGTTGCAGGGTCCGAAACGGAACGCGGCATGAGCGACGAAACAACAAGCAAGTCCGGCAAGACGTGGCTCTACGTCGTGGGCTTCCTTGTCGGTCTCCCGATGCTCTATGTGTTAAGCGTGGGTCCAATGGCGGTCTTGGTTCAGCGCAAAATCATTCCGAACGAACCGCTCGTTCCCATTTATGCGCCACTCTCATGGCTTGCCGAAATGACCGGCACGACTATGGAAATCGTAGCTTTCGTTGAGTGCTGGATGACACTGACCGCCACGCCACACCGCTAAGACTTGATGACCTCCCCCACCCCCACCCTCCTCGCCGCGCGCGTCGGTGACACCGTCTGCGTGAAGATCTCCGGGCGCGCGAACTTCGCCACCAGCGTGGACTTCAAACAGCTCGTCACCGAGGCCTGCGCGCGCGGGGCCCAGCGGTTCATCGTGGATCTCGCGGCGTGCCCCCTCATGGACAGCACCTTCCTCGGCGTGCTGGCCAGCCTGGGCATGAAACTGTCCGCCGACAATCTGCCGCCCGAGCAGCGCCCCATCGAGCTGCTGAACCCCTCGGCCAAGGTCGCCGACCTCATCGACAGTCTCGGCGTGCTCCAGCTCTTCCGCGTGGTGCAGGGCAATGCGCCGGAGAACCTGTGCTTCACTGCGGTTGATTCTGCCGGCGCCTCCAAACTGGACATGTCCCGCAACTGCCTGGAGGCGCATCAAGTCCTCATGAACCTCAATCCCGAGAACGTGGCGAAGTTCAAGGACGTGGCCAAGTTTTTCGCGGAGGACATCGCCAAGCAGGAAGCGGCGCAGGTGGAAGCACCGAAAGGACCGGTTCCCCCGCCGGCCTGAAGCACGCGGGCTTCAGCCGAAACGATGCCGTTGCCGATCGGGTCGGGTGCCGGGGATTGCGCCCCGGCACCCTCCCACACCACCGGACGTGCGGTTTTCCGCATCCGGCGGTTGAACGCAGCGGCCCGCTACACGGTGGCCGCAAGG
>Ga0255188_1000053_pt1 | contig 47334 bp, 35 predicted proteins | sample Miss_Cont_RepB_8_FD_188427 | JGI IMG/M metagenome (GOLD analysis project Ga0255188, IMG submission 188427) | Freshwater microbial communities from Mississippi River, Louisiana, United States - Miss_Cont_RepB_8h | ecosystem: Environmental > Aquatic > Freshwater > River | place: USA: Louisiana... | reverse complement strand
CAAAGCCCGCGCATTGGGACCATGAACTGCCGAAGGTTTCCCGCAGATTCAAGGCGACCACAGATGGAAAATCCCATCTGCGGTCGCCTTGAATCTGCGGGAGGTTCATGGAGAGGGCTGGAGGCAATGTCCGGCTGGCTATGCTCCGGAAATGAGGGCTTGGCTTCGCCCGCCGCCTCAGCAAGCTTTCGCGCACAGGCATGGCAGGCGTCGGCTTCGAACTGAACAAGTTGTTGTCCAAGCAGGGTTACACCGGGCTGCTGCAGGCGTATGGCTATGCCGCGCTCATCGGCAGCGGGCCCTGGCTGGTGTCGGTCATTTCCCTGGGCATGCTCGGGGCCGTGCTCACGGCGGTGAGCGATGCGGATGAACTACAGCCCTTCTTCGTCAGCATCTCGCTGGTGTATGCGATCACGCTGGTGTTGAGCGGCCCCATCCAGATGGTGCTCACCCGGCACGCGGCCGACCAGGAGTATGCCCGGCAGCCGGAGCGGATCTACCCCACGTTCGTCTTTTCCATCGCGTGGAGCATGCTGCTGTTCTCCGTGGTGGGGCTGGTCATTTTTGTGGGCTGCGTGCCCGGGCCGCTGCTGTTCCGGCTGGCGGCGGCGATGTTGATGACCTTTGTGGGCGGCACCTGGGTGGCGAGCATCTTCCTCACGGCCATCAAGGACTATGCGCAGGTGTTGTGGGGCTTCTTCTTCGGGAGCATCGCCAGCTTCGTGGGTGCGTGGATCTGCGGCCGGTGGCACGGGGTGACGGGGGCGATGGTGGGCTTCACCCTGGGTCAGGGCGTGCTGGTGCTGCTGCTCTTCCGGGCCATCTACAAGGAAGTGGGCAACCGGGCCATCGGCGATCCGGAATTTCTCCGCTGCTTCCGCAAGTATTGGCAGTTGGCGCTCTGCGGACTCTTCTACAACCTCGGCATCTGGATCGACAAATTCCTCTTTTGGTGGCTGGACCCGGCGGCGGAGAAGGTGGCCGGCCTGCTGCATTCCGCGCCGGTGTATGACCGGGTGGTCTATTTCGCCTTTCTGACAATCGTGCCGGGCATGGCGGTGTTTCTGCTCAAGCTGGAGACCGAGTTTGCGGATGCCAACCACCAGTTCTTCCAGCACGTGCTGAAGAAAGGCACGCTCGCCCAGGTCACGGAGCGCAAGCAGGCCATGATCACCTCGCTACGGGATGGCTTTGGCCTGTTGCTCAAGGTGCAGGGGCTGTTCACCGTGGTGCTCATCCTGGGGGCCGAGCGCATCCTGCCCATCATCGGCCTGGGCGCGGTGCAGGCGGGCATCTTCCAAATCGCGCTGCTCGGCACCTTCCTGCTGGTTGTGTTCATGTCACTCCTGATGGTGCTGCACTACCTCGACAAACGCCGGGACGCGATGATCGCCTGCGCGGTGTTCGCCGCGACCAACCTGATCGTCACCTACGGCAGCATCATGGCGGGTGAGCGGTGGTTTGGCGTGGGCTTCCTCGTGGCGGCGGGGCTGGGCAATGTGCTGGCCGGCTTCTGGGTGAACCAGCACATGCGCAACCTGGAATACGACACCTTCACGCCGCAGCCGTTGTATGGTTGAGGCCCGCCGGCCCGGGGGCGGATAAGGCAGGTTGCCGGGGGCGGATTCAGCGCGGCCAGCCGCAACAATCCCCTGCGAATAAGGCCCCAAAACCACCGGTCAAACGCCGTGCTTATGCCTGTGAATTGCTTTCGTGCCGCCGTCGCCCTGACAGTCCTGCTCGCTTCTGCGCCCCTTGACGCGGCCGTGTCCAACGCCAAGCCGGCCCCGGTGGATTTCAACCGCGACATCCGGCCCCTGATGTCGGACACCTGCTTCAAGTGCCACGGCTTCGATGACAAGGCGCGCAAGGGCAAGCTCCGGCTCGACCTGCGCGAGGAGGCGCTCAAAGCCGGCACGTCCGGCAAGCCCGCCATCGTCCCCGGCAAACCGGAACAGTCCGAAATCATCGCCCGCCTCTTCACCAAGGACGCCGACGACCTCATGCCGCCGCCGTCCGTTCACAAAGAAATCACGCCTGCGCAGAAAGAGTTGTTTCGCCGCTGGGTGGCCGAGGGCGCGAAGTATCAGGCGCACTGGGCGTTCGAGCCGAACGTGGCCCCGGCGGTGCCGAAGCGGGAAGCCATCAGCAAGTCCGTGTTCAGTGTTCAGCCACCGGGGGCCAAGTCTGCCACTGACCTGCTGAAAACTGGCGCACTGAACACGATTGACGCATTCCTCGCCGCCCGCCTCGAGCAGGAGAAACTCACCTTTGCCCCCGAGGCCCCGCCGGAAGCTCTCCTGCGCCGTCTCACTCTCGCCCTCACCGGCCTCCCACCATCACTCGCCGAGACCGATGCCTTCGTCCGCGAGTGCGCGAGCGGCGGCGGCGATTCCGCATTCCGCATTCCGCATTCCGCATTGGAGCGTGTCGTGGACCGCCTGCTTGCTTCGCCGCACTTCGGCGAGCGCATGGCCGTCCCGTGGCTCGACCTCGCCCGCCACTCGGACACCGCCGGTTATCACAACGACTCCCTCCGCGAGACCTGGCTCTGGCGCGACTGGGTCGTGCGCGCCTTCAACGACAACAAGCCTTTCAACCGCTTCACCATCGAGCAGCTCGCCGGCGACCTCCTGCCGAACGCGACTGTGGACCAAAAAGTGGCCAGCGGCTTCATGCGCAACGTGATGACCTCCGACGAGGGCGGCATCATTGATGCCGAGTATCTGAACATCTACCTCGTGGACCGCGTGAGCACGCTGGGCACGACGTGGTTCGGCATGAGCATCGCCTGCGCGCAGTGCCACGACCACAAATACGACCCCGTCACCACGCGCGACTTCTACAGCCTCTACGCCTTCTTCCACAACGTCCCCGAGAAGGGCAAGGACGGCACGCGCACGCTCAATCCCGAGCCGCGCATGGCCGTGCCCTCGTCCGAGCAGCAGAAGGAACTCGCGAAGCTGGCCAACCAAATCACCGACGCCGACAAGCTGGCGAAAGATCTGGAAGGCAAGCTCGACGCCGCGCAACTCGCTTGGGAAACCAAGATTGCCACCGATGCCAGCGCCCGCAGTGTCCCCGGCCCCTACGATCACTTCCCGCTCAACACCAACGCGCACGGTGTCACCCACGACGGCAAGGAAATCGAGGCCGAGTTGAAGGGCGAGACGGGTTTCGCTGACGGCGTGGAGGGCAACGGGCTGCTCCTCAGCGGCAAGGGCCACGCCGACGTCGGCACGCGTTACGACTTCGACAAGGGCGACAAGTTTAGCGTCGGCCTCTGGGTCCGCACGACCGCGAAGACCACCGGCGCTCCGCTCGGCAAGATGGAGAACGCGCCGAACCACCGGGGCTGGGACATCGAGTTCGCCACCGGGAAGGCGAGCGTTCACCTCATCCACAAGTGGCCCGAGGAAGTCATCCACGTGCAGACCGAGAAGGAGTTGCCCGCCGATACTTTCCAGCACCTCGCCTTCACCTACGACGGCTCGGGCAAGGCGGCCGGCTTAAAACTCTTCCTCAACGGCCAACCCGTCGCGACCAAGACGCTCAAGGACAAACTCCCCGGCACCATCAAGACCCCCGCGCCCTTCGCCATCGGGCGGCGCGGCGGCGGCGGCTCGCCGTTCACCGGGCGCGTGGATGAGCTGCACATTTTCCCCCGCGCGCTGACCGAAAAGGAAGTCGCCACGCTCGCGGGCGGGCCGACGATTGCGCTCGCGACCATCGAAAAAGCCAAGCGCACGAAGGAGCAGACCGACAAGCTGCGGAAGTTCTTCCGTGAGACGCAGGCCACCGATTACCTCGCCGCGAAACGGGCGGCCGAGGACGCGCGCAAGGCGAAGACGGACTTCGACAAGCTCATCCCGAGCGTGATGGTCATGGCCGAGATGGAGAAGCCGCGCGACACGTTCATCAAGGTGCGCGGCGCTTACGACAAGAACGGCGACAAGGTGGAAGCCGCCTTCCCCGCGTTCCTCCCGAAGCCCGCAACCACCTCGACGAACCGCCTCACGCGCCTCGACCTTGCCAACTGGCTCGCCTCCCCGCAGCACCCGCTCACCGCGCGCGTGGCCGTGAACCGTTTCTGGGCGATGATCTTCGGCACCGGCCTCGTGAAGACGGTGAACGACTTCGGCTCGCAGGGCGAATGGCCGAGCCATCCCGAGCTGCTCAACTGGCTCGCCGCCGACTTCGCGCGCGACTGGGACGTGAAGCGCACGCTCAAGCAGATGGTCATGAGCCACGCGTTTCGCCAGAGCGCCGCCGTCACGCCCGCGTTGCTCGCGAAGGACACCGAGAACCGCCTCCTCGCCCGCGGCCCGCGCGGCCGCCTCGACGCCGAGTTCGTCCGCGACAACGCGCTCGCCATCGCCGGCCTGCTGAACCCCAAGCTCGGTGGCAAGCCGGTGTTCCCCTATCAGCCCGACGGCATCTGGTCGATCAACGAGATGGGCGGGGGCGGCTGGCGGCAGCAGCACGACGACGGACAATACCGTCGTGCGCTCTACATCTACCACCGCCGCAGCACGCCCTACCCGAGCCTGCTCACGTTCGATGCGCCCAACCGCGAGGTCTGCGCCGCCGGCCGGCCCCGCACCAGCACGCCGCTCCAGTCGCTCGTGCTCATGAACGACCCGGTTTATGTCGAGGCCGCCCGTGCCTTCGCCGCCCGCATCCTCAAGGAAGGCGGCGCTGACGACGGTGCGAAGCTGTCTTACGCCTGGCGGCTCGCGGTGGCGCGGAATCCCAGCTCGGCCGAGCGCTCAATCATGGAGAAAACCCTCGCCAAGCAGCGCGAACTTTTTGCCGCTGAGAAGGCCGCTGCCGATTCGCTCCTGAAGGTCGGCGACTTCAAGAATCCCGACGGCGCGAGCCCCACCGAACTCGCCGCCTGGACCGCCGTCGCCAACGTCATCCTCAACCTGAACGAAACCATCAGCCAGTGAGCCGCACGCCAGACCCCGGCCCGCACGCCCGTGCGGCGGACACGCCTGTCCGCCGTTCGCCCCTCTCATTAGCACCCGGCTTCAGCCGGGTGTCCAAGGACGGCGTAAGCGAAAACCGTTTCAACGGTTTTCGCGGCGACGGCGTGCGATGGCCGGACAAACCGTTGAAACGGTTTGTCCTTCCAGCGGACGCAAACACCCGGCTGAAGCCGGGTGCTACTGAGAGGGTGCTCACTCCCGTTTCAGCTTCCTGACCCAATCTTTCCGACCATTTTTCTCATGACCCCCACCCAATTCCTCACCCGCCGCGCCTTCCTCCAGCGCAACTCCACCGGCCTTGGCGCGCTCGCCCTCGCCTCGCTGCTCAAGCCCGACGCCTTCGGGGCCATCCCTGGAAACGGCCCCGCCGTGCCTGGCTTGCTCAAGCGCCTCCATCACGAGCCAAAAGCCAAGCGCGTGATTTACCTCTTCATGTCCGGCGCGCCGTCGCACCTCGACCTCTACGACCCCAAGCCCAAGCTGGTCGAGATGACCGGCAAGGATCTGCCCGACTCCATCCGCCAGGGCCAGCGCATCACTGGCATGACCAGCGGACAGAAAAACCACTTCTGCGTCGGCTCGCCGTTCAAGTTCACCAAGCACGGTCAGGCAGGCACGGACTTTAGCGAAGTGATACCCAACATCGCCAGCATCGCGGACGAGATGACCTGCATCCGCTCGATGTTCACCGAGGCCATCAACCACGATCCCGCCGTCACCTTTTTCGGCACCGGCCACCAGCAACCCGGTCGCCCGACGATGGGCGCGTGGGCCAGCTACGGTCTCGGCAGCGAGAACACCGACCTGCCCGCCTACATCTGCCTGAACTCCGGCGGCGGCGGCCAGCCGCTGCAATCGCGTTACTGGGGCCCGGGCTTCCTCCCCGCGCAGCATGGTGCGGTCACATTCCGCGCGGCGGGCGACGCGGTGCTCTACCTCTCCAACCCGCCGGGCATCAGCTCCGCCGCGCGCCGCTCGACGATTGACGCGATGAACGAGCTGAACCGCCTCCAGCTCGGCGCGCTGGGCGACCCCGCCATCGCCGCGCAGATTGCCAACTACGAACTCGCCTTCAACATGCAGACCAGCGTGCCGGAGTTGATGGACCTGTCGAAGGAACCCGACTCCACCTTCGAGCTCTATGGGGCGAAAAAGGGCACCCCGAGCTTCGCCGCCAACTGCATCCTCGCCCGCCGGCTCGCCGAGCGCGGCGCGCGCTTCATCCAGTTGAACCACCGCGACTGGGATCATCACGGCGGCCTGCCCAAGGCCATGCCCAACAAGGCGAAAGAAGTGGATCAGGGCGCGGCCGCGCTGGTGAAAGACCTCAAGCAACGCGGCCTGCTCAAGGACACCATCGTCATCTGGGGCGGCGAGTTTGGACGGACCGCCTACAGCCAGGGCGAGATCAAACCCGAGAGCTTTGGGCGTGACCACCATCCGCGCTGCTTCTCCATCTGGGCGGCGGGCGGCGGCTTCAAGGCCGGCGCGGTCCATGGCGCGACCGACGACTTCGGCTACAACATCACCAAGGATCCCGTGAGCGTGCATGACTTCCACGCCACCCTCCTGCACCTCCTCGGCGTGGACCACCTCAAGCTCACCTTCCGCCACGAGGGGCGCGACTATCGCCTCACGGACATCCACGGCGAGCTGGTGAAGGGAATACTAGCTTGAGCGCTCCGAAGCCGCGAACGCTCCAGAATACCGTTTCCCAACGCGCCGTCTGACTTCCCAACTTTAACAGCCGCCATGCTCAACTTCTTCGGCCAACGAATCGCTGGCAACGCCCACTGCGATGGCATCGCCCGCCGTGAATTCCTCAAGATCGGCGGCATGGCGGCCGGTGGGCTTTCGCTCGCCCAGTTGCTCAAGCTCGAAGCGCAGGCCGGCACGGGCCGGTCGCACAAGGCCGTCATCAACATTTATCTCCCCGGCGGGCCGTCGCACATTGACATGTTCGACCTCAAGCCCAATTCCCCGCGCGAGATTCGCGGTGAGTTCCGGCCCATTGCCACAAATGTCCCCGGCATGCAGATCTGCGAGCTGTTCCCGCGGCTCGCGAAGATGGGCGACCAGTTCGCGCTCATCCGCTCGCTGGCTGATTCCGATGGGGCACACGACTGCTACCAGTGCATGACCGGCCGCACGCAGAAGGAGAAGCGCACCGCGCCCGCCGGCGGCTGGCCGAGCTTCGGTGCCTGCGTCTCGAAAGTGCAAGGCTCCGCGACTGGCACGCCCGCGCACCTTTCCATCATGTATCCGACCGGCAACCGCACCTGGGGCGAGCCGGGCGAAGGCGGTTTCCTCGGCCACGCGCATTCCCCGATGCAGCTCGTGGCGAAGGACCCGAACAGCCGTGTGCAGAACCTGACCTTGCAGGGCATTACCCTGGACCGGTTGCAGGATCGCGAGCGGCTGCGGGCCTCGGTGGACCAGTTCCGGCGCGATGCCGACGCCGCCGGCCAGATGGACGGTCTCGACAGCTACAACCAGCAGGCGCTGGGCATCCTCTCCGACTCCAAGCTCACCGCCGCGTTGGACCTGTCCAAGGAGCACCCCAAGGTGGCCGAGCGTTACGGGGTGAATGACGATCGCTATCAGCGCGACGGTGCGCCGCGCATGATCCGCAACTTCCTCGTCGCCCGCCGGCTCGTGGAAGCGGGTGCGCGTGTGGTGTCGCTCAACTACAGCCGCTGGGACTGGCACGGCGGCGACGGCATGAACTTCCCCAGCTCGCGCGAAGAGTTCCCGCTGCTGGACCAAGGCCTCTCCGCGCTGCTCACGGACCTGAAGGAACGCGGCCTGGACCGCGACGTGGCCGTGGTGATGTGGGGCGAGTTTGGCCGCACGCCCAAGATCAACAACATGAACAGCCGCGACCACTGGCCGCGCGCGAACTTCGCGCTCGTCGCCGGCGGTGGCATGAAGACCGGCCAGGTCATCGGCTCCACGGACCGCAACGGCGCGGATGTGGCCGACCGGCCGGTGAAGTTCCAGGAAGTCTTTGCCACCCTTTACCACTGCCTCGGCATTGACGTGAGCACCGCGACGGTGACCGACACGCAGGGCCGTCCACAATACCTCGTGGACTCCGGCATCACGCCGCTGCGCGAGCTGGTGGGCTGAGTCCACCCAGGCAAAGTCCGCCCTGACTAGGCTTCGGCACGCGCCGCTGGTTTCCCGCAACCGCAACGCACCGGGCGGCGTTTGGGGGTATCCAGCCGGTTTCAACCCGAACGCCGAAGTTCAACCACGGATGGACACGGATAAACACGGATAAGCAAGAGCCAGCACGGTGAACTGTTCGGTGGGTCACTTTGGGGCTGGGAAAGTTGCCGGCCACGGCTCGGTGTTCGCTCCCCTCCGTGTCCATCGGTGTTCATCCGTGGTTACTCAATTTCCGCCTCGGATTTCGGGTTCAAAAGCAGGGTGACCAATCCCGCCCCTCCCTTGCGCAAGGCGCGAATATAGCCTGCGCAGGCTATGGTGAACCCCGGCTGGATGGCTGACATTGTAGGGAGTGATTGCCCGTGGCACGACGGGCGCACCCAGAATGTCCAATACCGCCGCCCCCACGTTGGTTCACCCGGTGCCGCCTGCTGGCGGCGGCGCGAAGCCGGCGGCACCAGCCCACCGCAAGCGCGTGGCCTCGACTGATTTGAAGTCGGTCACTGCGGCCCAGAAGCCCGCCATCTTCACGCTGGACAATCTGCGCCGGGACGCGCTCGCCGGCTCCATCACCGGCCTGCTCGCATTGCCCTTGTCGGTCGGCATCTGCCTGATGTCTGAGTATCCGATTCAGGTCGGCCTGCTCACGGTGGTGTTCGCGTGTCTGATCGGCTTCATCACCTTCCTCTTCCGGCCCGGCAACTACGTCGGCACGCCGGGCATCGCCGCTGGTCTGGCTCCCGTCCTGGCGATGAGCGTGCACAAGTTTGGCATGGAGAACATGCCCTTGCTCATCTTCTTCACATCAGTGCTGCAGGCGCTCGCGTGGAAATTCAATTGGCAGAGGTTTATTCTGCAAGCCATCCCGACGTATCTCATTGAGGGGTTGCTGGCGGGCATCGGGCTGAAAATCGCGCTCAATTTTCTGCCTTATACTTTCGGTGTTGTAACGGAGACGGCGGAGTTGTGGAGCATGGAGCGCCTGAAGATCGTCATGCTGTCGGTTGGAGCGCTGTGGCTGTTCCTGCACCTGTTCGGCAAATACAAGACCAAGTCTCCCGCCGTGCCCTACGTTGCGGTGATTTTGCTAGGGTTGGTCGCGGGCCACTACCTGACGGTGCCGATGCTCCACATCGATCCGTCAGAGGTGAAGCTGGGCCTGCCATTCGCCAAGATCGGATCACTGGATCCCCGGATGCTGGCCGAGATCTTTGGCTATGCGGTGATGCTCGCGCTGATTGATGTCATCGAGCAGGTCACCAGCAACGCGGCCATCGAAAAGCTCGACCCGCTGGGTCGTCCCGCCAACACGAACAACAGCCTGCTCGCCATCTGGATTGCCAACCTCGGCTCCAGCTTTTTCGGCGGCATGACGAACCTCGACGGCCTGGCCAAGAGCGCCACCAACGCGCTCGCTGGCGCGGTTTCCAAGGTCTCCAACCTGTTCACCGGGTTGGTATTGCTGGTCTTTGTGCTCCAGCCGCACCTGCTCACGCACCTGCCCTATTTCGCGCTGGCGGTGCTGATGATCTTCACTGGCTGGAAGATGGTGGCCGGGCTGGTGCATGTGGCGGCCCATGGCCGTTACCCGCTGATTCTGGCGCTGTTTTGCGGCATCCTGACCTACACGGTCGGCATCTTCGAGGGGTTGCTGGTCACCTTGGTGGTCCATGTGTTCATCAACTTCGTCATCTTCCGCCACGACCACGTCCCGCTGCTGCAAATGCTCAAAACGCTCGCCTTGCGGTTCAGCGAGCCGACCCACCCGCACAGCACGGAGACCATGAACGTGCACAGCGACAAGGAGATTGGCGGGATTCATTACAGCAGCGTGAAGCGCAATCCTGCCGACAAGAAGGACTTGAAGGACTTCATCAACGACTGGGCCTTCGGCATCAACACCCACAGCGTGCCGGCCGTGGTCGGCACCTACGATTACAACGGCCTGCTCTGGGGCACCTTTGCCAAGGAGCTGCGCGAGGGGCATGTGAACATCAAGGGCTACTTCGAGCACTTGTTCGAGCTGCCCAATGTGCATGTCCGTTTCGAGTCCGCCGAGGTCCGGCAATACAAGGACATCTTCATCCAATCCGGCAAATACGTGTTTACCTTTGACCGCAAGGGTCAGCACATCACCGTGCCGGCGCGTTACTCCTTCGTCTGCAAAAAGGAGCGGATGGGCTGGTTCATCGTGGAACATCACTCCTCGGAATTCCCGGCCTGATCACTTCACCCACCTCAGACCCTTTCACAGCATTTAACCCCAACCATCCCCCACCATGCTCCCCGTCATCATCGCCATCGTGTTGTTAGTCGCCATCGTGCTGAGCACGGCCATCATCAAGCAGGGCCATGTCGGAGTGGTCACGCGCTTTGGCCGCTACGACCGCATCATGCAGCCGGGGCTGAATCTCAAGCTCCCGCTCATCGAGAGTGTCTGCAAAAACCTCTCCATCCAAAACCAATCCATCGAGCTGGAATTCGAGGCGATCTCCCTCGACCAGGCCTACGTGAACTTCAAGTCGCTCATCGTCTTTGCCGCGCAGGACAGCACCGAGGAGACGATCAAGAAAATCGCGTTCCGGTTCATCGACGACAAGAGCTTCATGCAGACCTTGGTCCGCAGCGTGGAAAGCTCCATCCGCGCCTTCGTCGCCAAGAAGAAGCAGGCGGAAATTCTTGTGCTCCGGGCGGAGATCATCGGTGCGGTCAAAGACCATCTCGAAGAGTCGCTGAACAGTTGGGGCTATCATCTGCTGGGCTTGCAGATCAACGACATCTCCTTCGACGAGGCGATCATGCGCTCCATGTCGCAGGTCGTCTCCAGCAACAACATGAAGCTGGCCGCCGAGAACGAGGCGCAGGCCCAATACCTGATCAAGACCCGCGCCGCCGAGGCCGAAGCCCGCTCCATTCAGGTGAAGGCCGAGGCCGAGCGCGATGCCTCCCTGCTCAAGGGCGAGGGCAACGCCCGCTTCCGCGAACAGGTCGCCCAAGGTCTCGCCAACGCCGGCAAGGTGATGGAGTCCGGGGGTGTGCCGCCCGGCTTCATGCTCTTCACCATGTGGCTGGATGGGATGAAATACATCTCCGAGCACGGCAAGGGGAATGTCATGTTCTTCGACGGCTCGAACGAAGGCTTGGAGCGCACCATGCGGCAGATGCAGGCGCTCAAGACGCTCGACAAGCGCTCGCACGACGCCGCCGCGCACTGACCATCAAGCGTCCGGGCTGGCCGCGGGCAGCCGCACCGGCACCACCACCTCGATGCACAGCCCGTGTGGCTCCACCCGGGCCGTGTGAAACTCGCCGCCCGACTGCCGCGCGCGGGCGCGCATGCCGACCATGCCCAAGGTGGGCGAGGTCATCGTGCTGGGGCCTTCCTCCGGCAGGCCCTTCCCGTTGTCCTCGATGAACAAACGGATCTTGTCCGCATCCGCTGTGAGGCGGATGCGCACCTGCGTGGCTCCCGAATGACGGGCAATGTTCGTGAAAGCCTCCTGCGCGATGCGGAACAGGTGGGTTTCCGTCTCGTCAGCGTAGCGACCGATGCCAGCGGCGGTAAAATCCACCTGGAGCCGGGTGCGTTCCGCGAACTTCTCCGCCAGCCATCGCAAGCCGGCATCCAGGCCGAAGTCGTCCAGAATCGCGGGCCGCAGCAGTTGTGACAGCTCGCGCACATTGGCGATGGATTCGTCCACGAGGTGCAGGCAGTCGGTCCTCAACGCATCGAGGCTCTGCGTGGAACCCTTCGTCAGGTTGGAGCGCACGGCCGCGAGCGATTGCCCTAACTCGTCGTGCAACTCATGGGAGAAGCGGCGCGCCACCTGTTCCTGGCTTTGCAGCATGTGCCATGACACCCGGTCCAGCTCGCCGGACTGCCACTGGATGCGATGGATGCTTTGGCGCACGAAGCCGATGGTGGTGAAGGCGCAGGCAACGGCGAGCACGAGGCTCGAACCGAGCAGCCATTGCGCGTCATCCCCCAGCTCCTCCGACTGGCGCTCGATGTCGCGTTCGGCGGCGGTCAGCCGTTCCGAACTGGTGCGGATCAGCTCGTTCACCAATCCCACCACGCGGTCATGCTGGGCAAAGAGCACCTCGAGTTTCTGCCGTGGCACCGGATCGTTGGTGGCCAGAACGCGGTGCGCCTCGGCGGTGAACGCCTTCACGCTCGCCTCCAGATCCGCCCACAATTGACTGCCCGCCGCCGCGCGCGCCTCGGCGGACAGCCGGGCCAGTTGGCGGTCGCTTTCATCCAGCTCACGCAACAGTGCTGAATGGTTGGCGGGCTGCGGATTGAGCTGGGCCACCCGGTGGAGCACCTCGGTCATGGCGTTCTCCTCCATTTGCACATCATGCACCAGCCGGGCGATGACGAGCTGCGTGCGCGCCAGTTGCGCCACGCCATCGCGGATCAGCCGGCTCTGGCGGACCGCCACCCAACCGGCCGCGCCCAGCAACACCAGCACCAGCAGGAAGCCCAGCGCCAGTCCGCGCAGCACATGGCGGCCGCTGAAATTGAGGAACTTAAAAGGCATGGGCGTGCGGGCGGTTCAACCCACCATCCCGTGCCGCACGGCGAAGCGCACCAGCTCGGTGCTGGAATGCAGGTTCAGCTTTTCCATCACGCGGCCCCGGTGCGCTTCGACGGTGTAAACGCTCAGGCCGAGCTGGGCGGCGATTTCCTTGTTCGTCCGGCTCTCGGCGATCAGTTGCAGCACCTCGCGCTCGCGCGCGGACAGCAGATCGATCGGATTGGTGACATGCTTGCGGTAATCGTCCAGCACCGCGTCGCTCACCTCGGGGCTGAGCCACGCCTTGCCGGCGGCCACGGCCCGCACGGCGGCCAGCAGGTCGCTTTCCGTGCATTCCTTGAGCAGGTAGCCACGCGCGCCCGCGCGCAGCATCTCGCGCACATACACGCCGTCCTTCTGCATGGACAGCGCCAGCACCCGCGTCCGCACCCCGGTCTTGACGATCTGGCGGGTGGCCTCGATGCCATTGAGATGGGGCATGGTCACATCCATCACGAGTATGTCCGGAGTGAGCTGGGCGACCATCTCGACGGCCTGCCGTCCGTCCGCAGCTTCGCCGACCACCTCCATGTCTGGCTGGTCGGCCAGGATGCGGCGGAAGCCGTTGCGGACGACGCTATGATCGTCGGCCAGCAGGACGCGTGTCTTGCAAACTGCCATGGGGAGCGAGGCTACCCCTTGGAACCTTCAAATCCAAGCGGCTGATGAACCTCCAAGAAAACACACCCATCATGCGCCCAAAGTCCCCCGCAACATCGGCGAGTTGCCGGTCGCCTTTGTGTCAGGCAGGCGAGGAACTGCTGGCCGGCCGGCGGCAACGGCGGACGAACCGCACGAGCAGCCAGATGACTCCGCCAGCCACGAGCAGTCCCGCCATCGGCAGGGCGATGACCAGCACCGCCAGACCGGTTGCCCCAATGAGTTCCACCGTGGCAAACAGCGGATTGAGGAAACCCAACGACACGACACTTGAGCCGGCGCGCGCGACCGTGGTGAAGCTCTGGACCGTTGCGGCCGTGCCTCCTCCGGCAATGATGGCCAGCGTCCACTTCAAATGCGGCGTCATGTCCCCCAAGACGGATGCCATGAGGACCGTGCCGGCGACTGTGGCCACGGGCCCGGCGAGCGCATCCAGGGCGTTGTCCACCCACGGCACATAGTAGGCGGCCACCTCCACGACCGTGGCCACCGCGAAGGCGATCAAGGCCGGCAGCGTGCCCAGCCACTGAAAGTCCGCCGCCAACGGCAGCCATCCCATCCAGGCCGCGGCGCTGACGATCAGCATCGGCACGAACACGCGGAAGCCACAGGCAGCGCTGAGGCCGACGCCCACCAGAATGCTCAGAAAGGTTTCCATGCGAAGGAGAGTCGAGGTTGGAGGTTGAACAGATGGCTCAATCCACTACGCGGAGGCAGTTTTCGCCACCGAATGGATTGGGCTTGCGGACGTCGCACTTCGGATCGTCGGCCCACTGGCCGTCCACGATGAAGCGATACTCGTGCAGGCCGGGCGGGACGGCGACGTTGGCCTTCCATGAGCCATTGGCCTGGCGTTTCATGGCCAGTGCCGCGTCTTCCCAACCGGTGAAATCGCCGGCCAGCTTGACGTCGCGGGCGTCGGGCGCGGAGAGGGTGAACGCGATCCGTCGGCGAGCGGGAGCCGCGGCGGGCGACTTCGAGGAGGTTTTTGCAGCCATACGAGAAGGAGGTGTTTTGCGGACTCTTGTTCGAGCTGATGACTTGGTCTTTTGACGGCCAATCATGCTTTGTTGTTTCGCACAACACATCTCCCGCCGCAACCCCGAAGTCCGTGAAATTCAGGCAGCGAACAACGGTGTCGCCCACCTGGGGCAACGCCAGCAAGACAAACTTGGGGAACCAGCCGCTGCGTCAGAACTGCAGGCGGGCGTCGTTCAGCAACAACGCGTCCAGGTTCTTCCACTGCAGCTCGTTCATGGTGTTGAAGGAGTGCAGGTAAACCTTGACCACCTCGGCGGGATGCTTGGCGAGCACGGTGTCCACAGCCGCTGCCAGCTTGGCGTCATCAATGGTCTCAGGAAGATCGTCCACGACACCGTCCTTGTGGGCGACGCCGATGCCGTCGAGGAAATCGGCCAGCAGGCCCTTGTGGACCTTGAGCAGCCAGCCGCGCAGCAATGTGCCGGCGGCCAGTTCCATGCCCGGCCGGCTCAGGTAGGCGATCATGCCCACATGACGTTCCTTCCGGGGCTGCTTTTCCAGGAAGACGGGCCGCACTTTGCGCGCCTGGGCGATGGCGTTGAGCGTGGCGCGATACAGGTCGCGGTCGTTGGTGAAAGCAGTTTCAAGGATGTCCGCCGCCGCGGTGGCAGGCATGAATCCGAAGAGTTCGTGGGAGGTCAGCATACGTGTCCGTTCAAAACAGAGGCGTGAGTGTAGTGCGGGAAGACCAAACTGCAAGCCCTTGAAAATCACTGCAACGGGCGCGGGCAATCCGCTCGACTTCCCGCACGCCAAACGCTTCCATCGCCGCAGTCAACCCGCTCACACAGAACCTGAACCTTCCGCCCAACTTCCTGCCCCATCTCTTGCCCTGTCATGAAATCAATCAGCCAGTGTTGGACTTGTTTGGCCGTTCTTTCCGTGGCGTTGCTGCTGACCGAGGGGCGAGGCGCGCCGGCGGTCGAGGTGGTGCTGCCACGCAGCACGCCGGAGGCACAGGGCGTGTCCTCGGCAGCCGTGCGGGCCTTCGTTGAGGCGGCGGACAAGGAGATCAACACCCTCCACAGCTTCATGCTCGTGCGGCACGGGCGGGTGGTCGCCGAGGCGTGGTGGCGGCCGGAGTCGGCGGAGAAGCCGCACATTCTGTGGTCGCTCAGCAAGAGCTTCAATGCGACTGCCGTCGGGCTGGCCGTCGCCGAGGGGAAATTGAGCTTGGAAGATCCCGTGCTGAAGTTTTTCCCCGCCGAAGCGCCGGCCATGCCATCCGACCATCTCCGGGCCATGCGCGTGCGCGACTTGCTCACGATGAGCGGTGGACACGACACCGAGCCGAAGTTCAACATTGAGAGCGGCCCTTCGGTGAAGGAGTTCCTCGCGCATCCTGTCACGCATCCGCCGGGCACGTGGTTTCGTTACAACACGCCCGGCAGCCACATGCTCTCGGCGATTGTCACCAAGGCCACCGGCCAGACCGTGCTGGATTACCTGAAGCCGCGGTTGTTCGACCCGCTCGGCATCGAGCGCTCCCAGTGGGGAAAGACCGCCGAAGGCTACACCTTGGGCGGCTACGGCCTCCACGTCCGCACGGAGGACATCGCCAAGTTCGGCCTGCTCTACCTGCAAAAGGGAAAGTGGAACGGCAAACAACTGCTCCCCGAGAAATGGGTCGAAGCCGCCACCGCCAAGCAGGTGGAAAATGACAAAGCACCAAGTGGCAGGAACCCAGACTGGCGGCAGGGCTATGGCTTCCAGTTTTGGCGCTGCCAGCACAACGCCTACCGTGGTGATGGCCGCGACGGCCAGATTTGCCTGGTGCTGCCGGAGCAGGATGCCGTCATTGCCATCACCGCGCAGACCGGCCAGATGCAGGCCGAGCTCGACCTCATTTGGTCAAAGCTCCTGCCCGCGTTCCGCGACGGGCCACTGCCGGCCAACGAGGTTGAACTGAAGAAGCTGCGGGAAACCGCCGCCAGTCTGACCGCCCACCCGGCCAAGCCGGGTAAGTGACTGCTCTCACGCTGGCTGAGCCAGGTGTGGCTGAGCCGGCTCACTTGTCGTCGTCATCGTCCATCACCGGAAGTTCGTTTCCGGCGCCTTGGCTGAAGAAGGTTTTTTCTTCGCGGAAGAAGGGGATGCTGCCGCCGGTCCACCATTGCCGCCAAACCCAGAGCGCAAGCAGCACCGCCAGGCCCGCCGCAAAGCGCCAGGTGCAGGCGTCTGCGACTCGACGCCAGCCAGCTCGGAGCGCGACCGCCCACCAATTCGTATCCGCTGGCGGTGCCGGGAGCGGCAAGGTCTCCGTCACGCCGATCTTGCTCCAGTCCACGGTGGGATGGGGCAGGCAGGTGAAATCGTAGTAGCTCGATTTGCAGGCCTCGTTCACACAGTAGCCCTGAGGCAGGCGTTTGAGCGGGCTGGTTGCAGGCAGATCTTCACCCAGCACCAGGGCGGCCAGCTCCCGACCATCCACGCGGGCATCGCAGACGACGCATTTGGCCGAGAGGTGGGTGGCGCAAGTGGCTGTCATGTCGCGCGGGGCGATGTCGGCGGCGGACAGGGCTTGCGCGAGATTTCGAGCCCAAGCGGGGAACTGGCTGAGGCTGACTTGGCGCTGGTGAGGTGTGGAGGCGGACATGGTGTAGGCGGGCCAATGGGCTACTGGAGTGGCTGATACCAGATCCAGTCTTTGGTTTCCTCGTAGGGGTAGAAAATGTCGCGTGTTAGGGATTGGGTGAAGTCGTGCACGGCAGCGTGGCCATCCACGAAGAGGACAGGCGAGATGAACAGTGGCGGTGCCATTCTGGCGTCGGTAAAAGTAATCCGTCCACGGTTGCGGTGCCATTGAGTGTAAACGGCCCATTCAATACTGCGAATCACCTTGCCCAATGGCCTAGCTGGAGGCTCGTGCATTAAAATGAAACGGGACGGTTGTTCTACCCATGCTTCAGATTTGCCTGCGATGCTGCCCATGTTCGTGCGCATTGTGAAGAGCGGGAGCGGCGGAGAACGGGAAGGATCTCCAACCATCCATGGCCTGGCATTATAGTGATAGCTGGCCCCCGCTGCCTCCCAAGCCGTGGGCTTTGCATCAAAGTTTTCATGTGGCGTGTCCAGGTCGCCTATGTGGCCTTTGTCCATTGCGCATCGAAAGACCTGTGGGTTGCCTTGATAGCGGTAGAGCGGGCGGTTAGTGGCTTGGCAATACTGGTCATCGTAGGGAAAGGGAGCTGGGTTGATTCCGCCTAAAGTTGCGAGCACCCACTTGCGCTTTAGCAGCTGCGTAGCCGGGTTGGTTTCCACTATGCTCCTAGGAGGGAAGACCCCGAGGTCATCGACGTAGACTTTGGTAGCGACGCCAATCTGCTTGAGGTTGCTTAGGCATCTTGCATCGCGTGCCCGGACTTGGGCTTGACTCAGGCTGGGCAACAACAGGCTCACCAGCACGCCGATGATGGCGATGACGACCAGCAACTCCAGCAGGTTGAAGGCCGTTTCCCCAAGGCCGGGCTCCATTCTCCAGGGAGTTCGTGAAGTGAGTTTCATGCGCGTGTTTTTTAAGGACGGGCGGTGTGGACTACGGGCGTGGCTGATACCAGATCCAGTCTTTGGTTTCCTCGTAGGGATAGAACGGGTCACGCATCACGGATTGGGAGAAATCGTGGACCGCAGCGTGGCCGTCCACAAAGAGAATGGGCGAAACGAACATGGTGGGCGCAATGGTGGGGTCACGAAAATCAGTCCGTCCGCGGTTGCGATGCCACTGTGTCCAGAACGGAATTCCTCTTATCAGGGAGATGCGTTTGGAGAGCGGGGCCGCAGGCGGTTCGTGCATGAGGATATAGCGGTCGGGTTGAATGACCCACGATTCGGGCTTGCGGGCGATGGTGCCGCTGTTGGTCAACAGGGTCAGCGGTGCGAGGGGAGGAGAGCGGCTGGGATCACGTGGTCCTTCCAGGCCAGCATTGTAACGGTAGCTGCAGCCGGCTTGCTCCCATGCAGAGGGCTTGACGCTGAAGTTGATGGGGAGCGGCCAGTCAATATCTCCGCGATGACCTTTGTCCATCGGACACTGGAAGATGCGCGGATTGCTCTGGTAGCTGAAGAGCGGGCGGTTGGTGTCCTGACAATACTGAGCATTGTAGGGGAATGGAGCCGGGTTCACCCCGCCGATGGTTGCGGTGACGGACTTCGCGATCCACCTCTGGGAAGTCGGATCAAGCTCGCGGACGCGGTTGGGCGGGAAGCTGCCCCGTTCGTCCACGAAGTATTTGAAGGAGAGGCCAATCTGCTTGTAGTTGCTCAAACACTGCGCGTCGCGTGCGCGGATTTTTGCACGGCTCAAGCTAGGCAACAACAGGCTCACCAGCACGCCGATGATGGCGATGACCACGAGCAGTTCCAGAAGGGTGAAGGCGGTCTCAACCGGGTGGGCAGCCTTCCTCCAGCAAGCCTGTGAAGTTGTCTTCATGCATGCGGTGCGGGGTCGAGCGAGAGCATGCCGAAAATCCCGGCGACCCGAAACAAGAATTTCGCGACCTCAACCCGCGATCTGCGCCAAAAGTTTTGTTGCCCGGGGCGGTTTGACCGGATCGTGTGAACCGGTCGTTGCGCCAAAAATCGGTGGTGCCCGCTAGTTGCGGGACGTGGAGGCGAGCCTGCCTTTCCCGCTGCGCGGGCTCGCCAGCGACCACGGCGGGGAGTTCATCAACCCCCACGTCGTGGCCTGGCGGCCACCGCTGCCCCAAAGACGGGACGCGGGAGGCGGGCCGGACCTGGCTGGCGTCCCCGGCTTCCTTCGTTTCCGAGGGGGAGAAATGGATAACACCCATTTTGGCGCAACGAAGCTCTCTTCGCCCGCCTTGCGGGTAACTGTGATTTTTGGCTCACTACGCATTTGCCAGCACCAAATACTGCCGCCATGTCCGTCACGCCTCACCCCTCGTCCCGCCGCGACTTCCTCTGCCGCGCGGGCACGGGCCTGGGCGCGGTGGCGTTGAACGCACTGCTTCAGGAAGTGGCCCGGGCGGACCGCGCGAGCGCGATGCCGGTGATTGATCCGTTGAATCCCTTCGCGCCCCGGCGTCCGCATTTTCGGCCGCGCGCGAAGTCGGTCATCTTCCTGTTCATGGTCGGCGGGCCGTCGCAGGTGGACACGTTCGACTACAAGCCTGAGCTGCAGAAGCTCAACGGCAAGCCGGTTCCCGCCGCCATCCGCAAGGCGCTCGAAGCCACCAAGCACGCGAATGTCTTCCACGGCTGCAAGGACGAGCTGATGGGCAGCCCTTACCAGTGGTCGCAGCACGGCCAGTCCGGCATGTGGGTGAGTGATCTGATGCCGCGGGTCGCCCGCCATGTGGATGACCTGTGCTTCATCCACTCGCTCCAGGCGGACTCGAACAACCACGCGCCCGCGAGCTACCAGCTTCACACCGGCGATATCCGGTCCGGCAAGGCGAGCCTTGGCTCGTGGGTCACCTACGGCCTCGGCTCCGAGAGCCAGAACCTGCCCGGTTACGTGACGCTCTTCGACGCCGGTCCGCTGGGTGGGGCGGCGAACTACGCGAACGGCTTCCTGCCTGCCGCGTTCCAACCGACGCGGCTCCGCGATCTGGGCACCCCGGTGCTCGACCTCTTGCCGCCGACGGAGTTCGCCGACGGGCAACGCGCGTCGCTCGACTTGATCCGGGACCTGAACCTCAAGCACCGTGCCACCCGGCCAGCCTTCACGGACTTCGATGCCCGCATCGCCAGCTACGAACTCGCCTACCGGATGCAGGCCGCCGCGCTGGAAGTAGGCGATCTCAAGGGCGAGCCGGGCTACATGCGCGCGGCCTACGGTGTGGACGACGCCGACAAGCGCACGGCCAGCTTCGCGCGCAAATGCCTGCTGGCGCGTCGGCTCGTGGCGCGTGGTGTGCGCTTCGTGCAGGTGTATGACATGCCGGACAAGGACGGCTGGGACGCGCACGGCAACCTCCGCGGCAACCACGACCCGCGCGCCCGCTGGACTGACCGCGCGGTGGCAGCACTGCTCGATGACCTCAAGCAGCAGGGCCTGCTCGACGAAACGCTGGTCATCTGGGCGAGCGAGTTTGGGCGCACGCCGATGATGCAGGGGGACAAGGGCCGCCAGCACAACGCCGCCGGCTTCACCATCTGGCTCGCGGGCGGCGGCACGTGCCCCGGGGTGCGGATCGGCGCGACGGATGAAATCGGCCTGATGGCGGTCGAGCGTCCGCTGCCGCTGATGGACCTGCACGCGACCATCCTCCATGCGTTGGGCCTACGGCACGAAGACCTGTTCTTCAGAGCCAACGGACGACAGGAACGCCTCACGGGCATTGCGGGCGGCGCAAAGGTCATCGAGGGCGTGCTGGCTTGAGGCGATGGAGCGCAGCCTTCAGGCCGCAGAAAGCCACGTTGACCATCAAGTGAATCGGACATTTCTTGCTCCGCAAGGTTCAGCGGCACGAACGCCGCGCTCCAAACTGGCCCGCCCTTGCGCGCTGGCGACTCGTGCCCATCTTCCCCGCACCCTGAAGCGATTTGACCTTGCCTTCGCGCTGACGCGCCCGCTGGCGCTTGCGCGCGAAGCGCAGCTCGCGGGAAAGTTTTCAGTGTTCATGCAGGCGACTGAGCTGTGGTGCTCAAAGCCGGTTGGCCTTGCCCTCCGGCGGCGTCCTGTTATTGAAGCCCCAACCCGTTGCCAGCGTGCGGATCAGCCCGACTTGATTCGGCCGTTCAGTCCTTGCCCTCAACCGACTATGAAACCGTTCCACTACCTGGGCGTTCTCCTCGCCCTTCTGCCGATCCTGGCATCGGCGCAAACCACCTCGACGAATGAGCCCGCCGCCTTTCGCGACCTGTTCAACGGCAAGGATCTCACCGGCTGGGTGGACGTGAACACCAGCAAGGACACCTGGACCGTGCGGGATGGCCTGCTCGTGTGCACCGGCCGGCCCATCGGCGTGATGCGGTCGGCCAGGCAGTATGAGAACTTCATCCTGCACATCGAATGGCGGCACATGCAGGCCGGCGGCAACTCCGGCGTGTTCATCTGGAGCGAGGGTTCGGTGCCGCCGGGGCGGAACCTGCCCAAGGGCATGGAGGTGCAGATGCTCGAATTGCAATGGCCGTTCCTCAACCCGGAGAAGGACGGCAAACCGCGTCCGCTGGGCTACGTCTCCGGCGAACTGTTTGGCGCGAACGGATTGGAGACGACGCCGGACAACCCGCGCGGCCGCCGCAGCCAGTCCGTCGAGATGCGCTGCAAGGGCAAGGGCGAATGGAACACCTACGACGTGGTGGCCGTGGACGGCGTGGTCAAGCTGGCCATCAACGGCAAGTTCGTGAACGGCGTGAGCAAGGCGTCCGTAAAGAAGGGCTACCTGTGCCTCGAGTCCGAAGGCGCGGAGATCCACTTCCGCAACCTCCGCATCCTCGAACTCCCGCCCGGAATCACCACGCCGGAGCAAACCGCGCCGGAAGTTGGGAAATAGCTGACGGAACTCGTCTTCTCACCTCATCGACCTGCGGGAATTCCGCCTCCTCACCTCGGCGGCTACACCATCCCCGCCAGCTTGCGGCTCACCCAATAGACCGTCAGCAGGAGGAGAATGCTGCCGGCCCACCACGGGTTGGCCCAGAGGCGGCTTGGCAACCGCCAGTGCGGACGGTAGGTTTCCGCCATGAGCTACCAAAATGTCATCACCCTTGAACCGGGCAAGCGTGGTGGCAAGCCGTGCGTGCGCGGGATGCGCATCACGGTAGCGGATGTGCTGGGCTGGCTGGCGAGCGGCATGTCGCACGCGGAGGTTATCGCCGACTTTCCCGAGTTGAATGAGGCGGACATCCGCGCCTGTCTCGCCTACGCCGCCGACCGCGAGCACAAGGCACAGTTCGTGACGGCCCCGCATGAAGCTGCTGTTTGACCAGAACCTGAGCTTCCGGCTCAGTCAGCGGCTTCAGGATATTTTCCCCGGCTCGAACCAAGTCCGCGTGCTTGGCATGGACCAGACCGACGACCGCGAAGTCTGGGCATACGCGAAGGCAAATGACTTCACCATCGTGACTCAGGACGCGGACTTCGCCGACCTGTCGCTTCTACTCGGCCCGCCGCCCAAGGTCGTCTGGCTCCGCTGCGGGAACCAGCCGACTCCAGCCATTGAGAAGCGATTGAGGGACAGTTTGCCGGATATTGCAGCCTTGGGTAGCAGCGCTACGGCGGGGTGGTTGGAGATTTATTGAATCCCCCGCCTGACCTCGGCGGCTACGTCCTGTCATCCCCGCCAGCTTGCGGCTCAATACTCCTCGCTCATCTGCTTGTCGCCGTGTTCGGGGTTGGGGACCAACTTCTGCGCCTGGGGGTGAACCACGAAATCCAGATACTCCAGCGGGATTTGCCCGAGAAGGTTCGGCACGTCGTCGTCCACTTCCACGACCTCGAAGATGCCGCGCCGGCCCATCAACTCCAGCCGCACCGGCTCATACACCGCCCGCCGCCGGACGCCATTGGTGGTCTTGGATTGAATCTCGCTGTCGCGCCCGAGGCCCAGCGCCTTGATGACCCCGGCCTGCAAGTAAAGCCGCGTCGCCCCGGTGTCCACCAAGGCCTCGGCCTCCACCGTGCGCGGGCGATGTTTCAACACCTTCGCCGCGTGCAGCACCAAGTCGGCTTGGTTGGTCAGCTTCATCTGCACAATGACTTTTCCCATAGGGTGAAACTGCCAGTTTCGACCTCGCCACTCAAGCGGGGAATCGGCTCAAGTCACCATGCCGCCGAGAAAAATGGGGGCGTTGCAAGCCAGACACAATGCCTCAAGGAACGGGCCACAATCGAACCGCCAGATCCGCAAACCTGAGGGAGCGTTGCTCGATGTGCTCAAATCGAAACTCGGGATACTCAGCAGGGAGGGATTTTGTCAGTTTTATTGCTGAGTTGAGGTAACAGGTCTTTTTTCTGTGATAGGGGTTGTTCGAAGCACCGATGTTCAACGAGCCGGCGAAGAGCGTCAGGTTCCCGATTTTTGACACAAAGTGCGGGTGCTTCGTTTCAGAACCAGATCCCAAATATGCGGGCCAGTCCCCAAACTCGTCCTTAGCTCTCTTCGTTTTAATTTTGACTGGCATAATGTGCTCGACATGAACCGACTCCGGCCCGGCCACCAACAATTCTGCAAACCCACCTTGATCGTTGATTTCGAACTGCTCCAGACAATACCTGGCACGCTCTCGAAGGCTTGTGGTGAAATCGAAGGATGCGAACTCATGGCGGAACTTCTCATCGCTCGGACTCATTTTGCGGAACTCATCTACGACTGCTGGCAGTGGATTTGTCGGCGAAACTCCGCACAAGCGAGCAAACAGTGTTTCATTGTCGTTCGCTCGCTCACGGCAAATGTGCCGTCGGATCAGCAACGCTTCGGTCAGTTGTAGAACCCTCACGAACACTTCGTTGGGACAGCCGCCCGTCCGCAAGGCCATCAAGAAGCCGTAGGTCTGAATGGATTTGATCATCCGCAAATTCCGTAAATGTCGGTCGATGGTTGAGTGCCCTGTCTTGGCTTTTACAAGCTGCCCATAAACCTTCGCGCCAGAGATAAGCTCTTCCAAAAAGTCGGCGAAAGGCATGGTTGGAGCAGGAGGCAACTCGAGCAGCGAATGCTCCTCAGCGGGCTCGCATTCGGCTTCTGCACCCTCAGCTTCCTCCTCCTCCGTTTGCGCGACGTCAGAATACCAATGTCGGTCAGGCAGTTTGGCGGCCTCCCGAACTTGCCGCATGAACACCTGCTTGAAGTTGGGGATGACGAAAGAAATCGTGATCCGACGTTTGAACCGCGCACAAAGGAAGTGTCGAAAAAAAGACTCGATACTTGTGCCGTCTAAATGCTGTAGCAATTCAGCCCACTTGGTGCGCGCCAGTTTGAGCGGTTCCGGCCCGAAACGCGCAGCGTTGCCAAGGATGAAGTTCTTGATGATGTCTGTAGGGCTGAGTCGAAGACCTCGGTTGTTGATCGTTTCAAACAGCTTGAAAGCATCCTTGGCATCGCTGACGTCCAGTCGGATAACGATGCACTGGTTCTTCAGGTGATAGAGAAACGTCCCCAGATCTTTGAGAGCCTTCTTTCCAACCCATTCTCGAAAAATCGTGAACGCCAGGGCCAAATTATCGTTGTCCGAAAGGGCGGGTGATTTGTTGGCCAGATGCTTTTCAAAATCGCCGGCATCAAGCGAATCCAACAGGATTTTTCGCACTGAAGGCTCACCCAACGCTCGCGCTTGTAACAAACGATCCACATCCTGAGCCGCACTCATCTCCCCATCCGCCTTCAACCTCTCAGCAATGCAGTGCAGAAGAATGCAGACGGTGGTTAAACGCTGCTGGCCATCCACCAATTCCAGCTCATTGATCCCAGCTTTATGATAACCGGTCAGGCAGACGATGCTCCCCAGCAAGTGCGTGTCAGCGCCCTCCAGCAAACTGACGTCATCCAGCAGCTCCCACAACTGCTTCTCATGCCAAGAGTATCGGCGCTGGTAGGCCGGCACCACATACTGTTCGCTCTCTGCGCTCAAGAGCTGAGTGATCGTAAGTGATTTCGGGGTAATGACCATGATTCAGTCTCTCTGTTGGGTGACAAAACAATCAAGGCATTTGGTGCTCAACCACCCTCAAATCATCCCTGCCAGCTTGCGGCTCACCCAATAGACCGTCAGCAGGAAGAGGATGCTGCCGGCCCACCACGGGTCGGCCCAGAGGCGGATGCGTTGCTCCAAGGGCTTCGGCTCAGGCAGCAGGCTGATTTGCTCGATGACCTTGGCGAGGTCGGCGGTCGGGCCGATGGTGCCGCCGGTGAGGGAGGCGAGTTCGCGCAGCACGGTGAAGTTTGCGGGCTGGCCGACTTTCTCGCGCACGGGTTGCGTGACGGTGATTTCGGTTTCCAGCTTGCGACCGGCGCTGTCGGCGGTGAGGAGGATTTTGTGCGGGCCGCCTTGCTTGGGCACGAAGCTGGACTTGAACACGCCCCAGCCGCCGTCGAGCGCGGCGAAGTCGAGCTTCTCGGTGCGGCCGCCGGGCGTGGTGATTTTGCCCTCCACCTTGCCCTTCTCCAGCGGGAAGCCGCTCGCGTCGAGCACGGTGGCCTGGAGGAAGACGGTGTCGCCGGCGTTCGGCGTCTCGGGGCTGAAGGTGAGCCGCACGCCCGCGCGCTCGGCGAGGTGCCGCTGGTGCGACATCCAGCGCACGACCTGGCTCCAGAAGCGGTAATGCCACTTGTCCTCGACGCCGCGCCGCCAACGCCACGCGCTGTCCGTGCCCATGAAGAGCACCTTGCCGCTGCCCGCCGGGCGCGTGACGAGGAGCGGCACGCGGCCCCAGGCGTTGCGCATCGAGGCGTGGACGGCGAGCACCTCGCTGCCGGGGCGGCTCTTTTCCACGGCGGCGCTCCAGTAAAAGCCGGGCAGGTTTTTCCAGATGTCGTCGTTGCGGTTTTCGTCGCCGTCGAAGCGCGTGAGCAAGTGGCCTTTGCCGACGGATGACAGCAGGAGCGGCACTTCGTTTTGCAGCGCGACGCCGTCGGGGCGCTTGTCGTCGAGCTGCACGGGCATGAGGTCAGCGAGCGGGCCGTTGAGGAAGGACATCTGGCGACCGCGCCGGCCCGGCAGGAAGATGAGGCCGCTGCCCTGTTGCTCGACGAGGCCGCGAATCAGCGCGACGTCCGACTCCTTCAGCTCGCCTTCGCCCACGCCCACGTCGCCGAGGAAAATCACGTCGTAGCGCTGGAGCTGTTCCTTCGTGCCGGGGAAAGACGAGAGGTAGTTGCGCCCGCCGCCGGGGCCGAGCGACGGATGGAACAGCACGCAATGCGACTCGACGCCGGGGTCGCGTTCGAGGGCGTTGCGGAGGTAGCGGTATTCCCAGCGCGGCAGCGAATCCACCACGAGCACCTTGAGCGTCTCCGCGCGCACGGCGATGCGGAACTGCTGCGCGTTGTTGTCCGTGAGCGCCTCGTCGGCCTCCGGCGGCAGGCGCAGCGCGACGGTCTGCTCGCCGACGTTGCGCGGCGACCAGACAATGGCGTCCTGCAACTGCCCGCCGGCCGGGATGGTGATGTCCTTCTTCACTTCCTCGCCGTCGCCCGCGTCAATGATGAGCTGCGTCTTCACCTCGCGCGGCAGATGGCTCGCGATCCGGAACGGGATGGAAATCTGCTCCCCGATAAGCCCGTAGCTCGGCACCGTGGCGCGCTCCAAAACCAAGTCCGGCAACGGCTGCTCCGCGCCCACGCCGACGGCGAAGATGGGCGTGTCCGTCTCGCGGAACCGCGCGGCGGCGAGCAACGGCGGCTTGCCGGCGTTCCAGTCGCCGTCGGTCAGCACGAGCACGGCGCGGAGGTTTTTGTGGCGTTGGAGCGACGCCTCAAGCGCGGCGCTCAAGTCCGTGCCGGCCTCGGCCTGCGCGTTGAAATTCGTGTCTGCCGGCGGCGCGGAGAAGTCCTCGATGATGACCTTACCGGACTTTTCCAGCGGCCTCCAAAAGTTCGTCGCGCGTCGCGCCGCGAGCCACTCCGCGCGCGTGAGGACGTTCGAGCCGCCGCGCACATCGCGCGTGGCCATGCTGCCGGAGGCGTCGAGCAGCAAGGCGATTTGCGGCGACTCCTTGCGCTCGATGCGCCGCACTAGCTCAGGCCGGAACAGCGTGAAGACCAGCAGTGTCATGATGACCAGCCGCAGCGACTCCATGAAGATGGCCGCCTTGCCCCCGCGCCGCGTGGCATTCTGCCAGCACAGCCAAGCCGCGCCGCCCCACACGGCTGCGCCGAGCAGGATGAGCCACGGAGAAGAGGCGAAGGACCAGGTGGTCAAGCCGCGTCCTCCCCGGTAGGTGCCGACGTGAGGAGGCTCTGACTAATGCGGAATGCGAAATGCGGAATGCGGAACGGAGTGAGAGACTCCTCACGTCGTCTCCAACAAAAGCCGCTGCTCACCAGCAGGACGCCTGGCGTCACAAGATGCCGGTCGAACTTCATGACGCCGCACGCTTTAGCAGCGCTTCTCGGACACGGTTCAACCCCTCCGGGCCGGGAACCGGTTGCACACGCCCCGCTTCCAAGTCAGCACTGCGTCGTCTCGCGACCTCCATCTGCTCGGCCACAACCTGCGTTGCGGGTGCCACGCTCTCGACAAGACGCTCCGCCAGCGCAACGCGGCTGTCTTCCAAGAGCGTCCGGGCTTCCTCGAAGACCATTTGGACTGTGGATGTCACGCAAGATTTGTCTGCGAACCTAGTGTTGAAGTCAATGCGACACCCCCAAAACTGTGCCAAATCTCTCTGCTCCCGGCACAAACTGAGCGGACGTATGAACCGCCGCCACGCCACCACGTTCTCGACGCCGCTGACATGCTCGGAACGGGCGAGGAATTACTCACCGGGACCACGCTATGAAGCTCTTGTAACGCCTTCACTCCCGGAGTGCCTTCAGTGGGGCGAAGGCTTCGCCATGTCAAAATCCGCATCTCCAACTAAACTTGCGGGAATCCGCGTCTCCTTGGGTAGCACCCGCGCTATCAGCCCAGAAGACAGAGCGTATGGCAGTTCGGCCTTACAACGCCGCCCGAGCTTTCGATGTGATGGCGAGCACCGCCGGGTGGGTCAGCTTGCGTTCGGAGCTGATGGCGTAGAATTGCTGGCGGCAATCGTCGGTGCGCCCGAGGATCTGGAAGCCGTAGCGTGCGACTGCTTCGTTCACTACCAAGGTCGGCAAGGCGAAGAAGCCCAACCCGTCCCCAGCGGCCACTTTCATCAAGGCCGCGTCGTCGAACTCCGCCACCAAGCGCGGTCGAATTTCCTCGGCTTGAAACCATTTCTCCAGCGATTGACGCAGGGCGGAGTTGCTCGCGGGCAGCAGGACGGGCGCGTCGGTCAGTGACTTTGGGAACTTGCGCTTGAGGACAGCGGCCAGTTTCGGCTCGGCGCAGAATGCCACGCCACATTCGTCGAGCAGGTGGTTGAAAACCTTAATGGGGAGCGAGCTGGGCGCGGGTTCGTCTGCCAGCACAATGTCCAGTCGGTAGGCCGCCAGTTGGGAAAGGAGGTCGGCGGCTTTGCCTTCGCGGCAAATCGCCTGGACGGGTTGCGCCAGTTTGAAGATCGGTTTGATGATTTCGTAAGTCGCCAGTTTGGGCAGGGAGTCGGTGATGCCGATGTGGACACGCAACGGGCGCGCACCGGGCCGTTGCTGGGCGTCATCGAGCAATTCCTGCCCGAGCGAAAAAATCTCCTCCGCATAGCTCAAGACGCGATGACCGGCCTCGGTCAGGGCCAGCGCGCGCCCGCCGCGCCGAAAGAGCTTTTCCTCCAACACGCCTTCCAACGAAGCAATCTGCGCGCTGATGGTGGGCTGCGAGACGTGCAGCTTCTCCGCCGCTTTGCGCAAGCCGCCTTCCTTGGCGACGACCCAGAAGTATCGCAGGTGGTGGTAGTTCAAGAAATCCACTCAGACACCGTATTAGCTATAACCTAAGAGTCCATTATAAAAGTCGTAATAGGTTAAGTGCTGTGACGCCCTCATTGTGTCGCCATGAAAACGATAATCGCATTGAAGGAGTTCAGTTATTCGCCGGCGTGCGCGGTCCAGATCACACACGCACCCGCGCCGGCAATCGCCAAGTCGTCGCCGCAGGCCGCGCCGAAAGTGTCCGGGGTTTCCATGTCCCGCCGGAGAAAATGACGAAAGCCTTCGCAACATGCTGCCCCACCGCGACAACGCGCTGTTCGTGAGCGCTAATCCTTATGACCGCTGGGGGATAAACGAGTGACTGGACTAACGGCGGCAATGCAACGCATCAAGCGCATCGCGACCACTATCCTCGGCGGCTCGGTGCTGGCACTGGGCATTGCGATGCTGCTGCTGCCCGGCCCGGCCTTCCTCGTGATACCCGCCGGGTTGGCGATTCTGGCGATTGAATTTGCCTGGGCCAGACGTTGGCTGCGCTCGGCACGCGCGCTCTTGCCGCAGCCTTACAAACGGGACTCTGCGGTGACGAAGAAGTTGACCATGAAATCACTTTGGCGGAGTGCGGGCTTCCTGCTTCGGCAGGTGCGCCGGACTCTGCTGCCGCAAAGAAGGAACACATGATACAAATCCTTCTGCTACTCACTCTGGCCGTTGGCCTGCTGACTCAATGGCACGTCAAGCGCACCTACGCCCGGCACAGCCGCACACCCGTCCAATCCGGTCACCCTGGCGCGGAAGCAGCGCGTGAGATTCTACGGCAGGCGGGCCTCACCAACGTCACCCTTTTCAGCATCGAGCACGAACGTGATGCGGCAGCCGAGGATCGAGAGTTCCAATTGAAGTGGAAGGCGAATGGCAAAGCCCCGGCCCGACCTACCGCTCAGCCAAACGAAGGATTTAGAAAGGCCAAAGCATGAAAAATGAAACGAGAATGAAGAAGAGGAACAGAGGCAATGGTGGTCAGCACGAAGCGAAGTGGATTCATTTTGAATTCACTTCTCTCACCGCTGAGTCGGTGGCCATCGCCGGCTCCTTTAATGACTGGCAGCCGAACGCCACACCGATGACCGCGCTGGGGCAGGGCCGCTGGGCGAAGGACTTGGCGTTGCCACCCGGCGACTACGAGTATCGCCTGGTGGTGGACGGCCAATGGACGCCCGATCCGTTGGCAAAGGATTATGCGCCCAATCCATTCGGTGGCGTGAACTCGGTTTGCAGGGTGGGTAAAGGCTGATCCAATGCGCCAGTCGCGAACCATACTCGAAGCTGACACGCTAACCTAGGGCTTCAACGGCCATGACGCAGTCAGTGAACTGAACTGGGTCATCGAGCCAGTCGAGGCCTTCGCCCTGAAGCGGCCCCACGGCGCGGGCAAGACCACGAGCATCAATGGGATCCCCGGCTTTCCTCACGCGGAGTTATCAAACCATGACCCCCATTGAACAGGAATCTATTCTCAACCTGTCGCTGATGGCGGCGTTTGCCGATGGCGCGAAAAACGACGCCGAGCGGACCGAGGTCAAGCGCATCGCCGAAAGCCTGCCGCACGACGCCGTGCAAACGGCGGCGCTTTACCAGCGAGTCCTGCTCAGGCAGGTGACGGTGGCGCAGGCCGCCACGCTGCTCCAGTCGCCTGAACTCCGCCATCATCTGCATCCGCAGTCACACGCGCCCGGGCTTCACCGCCAAGGTGCTCGGCTCCGTCTCGCTGGCCGTGCTGCAAACCGGCCGCCTTCCGGTCCCGGTCGTGTGGCCGCCTGCGAAGTAACTACACATGAAACAACTCCCTGAATCCAACTGGCACGAACTCCCGGAGCCCGAAGTGGTGCGGCTGCTGGAAAGTGATCAAGCCAACGGGCTGACGCAGGCCGAGGTCGAGGCGCGTCTGCGGCAATTCGGGCAGAACGAGATGACCGCGCAGAAGCGGATGAGCGAATGGATGCGTTTCCTGCTCCAGTTCGCGCAGCCGCTCATGTATATCCTCCTGCTGGCTTCGGCAGTAACGTTCGTCCTCGGCGAGTATGTGGATTCCGCGGTGATTTTCGGCGTCACCTTCGTCAATGCGCTCGTCGGTTTCCTTCAGGAGAGCAAAGCCGGGAAGGCAATCGAGGCGCTCTCGAAAATGGTCCTGACCGAAGCCACCGTGCGGCGAGATGGCCGCAAGCAGCGCGTCAATTCCGTGAACCTCGTCCCCGGCGACATTGTGCTGCTCCAGTCCGGCGACAAGGTGCCGGCCGATCTGCGCCTGCTGCATGTGCGCAATCTGCAAGTGGATGAATCCGCGCTGACCGGCGAGTCGGTGCCGGTGCAAAAGCACATTGGCGCACTCGCGCCCGGCTCGGGCCTTGGCGACCGGAAAAATCTTGGCTTCGCCGGCACGCTCGTGACTTACGGACAGGCCGAGGGCATCGTGGCGGCGACCGGCAACCGCACGGAGACCGGCCGGATCGCGCGGCTCATTAACGACGCGGCAGGCCTCTCCACGCCGCTCACACGCAAGATTGCCCAGTTCAGCAAGCTCGTGCTCTGGGTGATTCTCGGACTGGCCTCGCTGACTTTTGCGGTGGGGGTCGCACGAGGAGAAGGCGTCGTCGATATGTTCATGGCTGCGGTCGCGCTGGCGGTCGGTGCGATTCCCGAGGGCCTGCCCGCGGCTGTCACCATCACGCTCGCCATCGGCGTCGCACGAATGGCGAAACAGCGCGCCATCATCCGCAAGCTGCCGGCCGTGGAGGCGCTCGGCAGCACCACGGTCATCTGCTCCGACAAGACCGGCACGCTCACCGAGAACCAGATGACCGTGCAGCAGATTTTCGCGGGTGGAAGATTCTTCGACGTGACCGGCAGCGGTTACGAACCAAACGGCGAAGTGCTCGCGGAGGGCCACCGCGCCGCGCTCGACCGGCACGTGGCATTGCGCGAGACGCTGCTCGCGGGCCTGCTCAACAACGACTCGCAGCTCGTGCGCGACGGCACCCGCCACAAGGTGGAAGGCGACCCGACGGAAGCCGCGCTCATCGTCGCAGCGCAAAAATCGGGACTCTTCCCCGCCGACACGCACGCCGGGCATCCGCGGCTCGACGTGATTCCCTTCGAGTCGGAGCACCAGTTCATGGCCACGCTCCATAGCCGTGGCGAGCGCCAGTCGCGCGTGATCTTCAAAAAGGGGTCTGTCGAGCGGCTGCTGGAACGCTGCTCGCATGCGCTGCGCGACGACGGCGAGCTCGCTCCGCTGGACGCCCCGGCGGTTCACGCCGCCGTTGAGCACATGGCCGCACGCGGCCTGCGCGTGCTCGCCTTCGCACGCATGGAGGTGGCGCACGACCACGATCGACTTCATCACGACCATGTGCGCGAGGGGCTGACCTTTCTCGGCCTGCAAGGCATGATCGACCCGCCGCGGGCCGAGGCCATCGTCTCGGTGCGCAAATGCCAGGAGGCCGGAATCCAGGTGAAAATGATCACCGGCGACCACATGCTTACCGCCCGCAGCATCGCACGACAACTCGGCCTGCGCGGCGGCGGCGGCGGCGAACTCATCGCCGTGACCGGCCGCGAACTGGAAAAAGTTTCCGATGCCGAGCTGCCGGAACTCGCCGAGCGCGCCGCCGTCTTCGCGCGCGTCGCTCCCGAGCAAAAGCTCAAGCTCGTGCGCGCGCTGCAAGCCCGCGGCCACATCGTCGCGATGACTGGCGACGGTGTGAATGACGCGCCGGCACTCAAGCAGGCCGACATCGGCGTCGCCATGGGCATCACCGGCACGGACGTCGCGAAAGGCGCCGCTGACATGCTGCTCACCGACGATAACTTCGCCAGCATCGAAGCCGCCGTAGAGGAAGGCCGCGGCGTCTTCGACAACCTCACCAAATTCATCATCTGGACCCTGCCGACCAACGTCGGCGAAGCCATGATCTTGCTCACGGCCATCTTCCTCGGCACCGCGCTGCCCTTGCTGCCCGTGCAACTCCTCTGGATCAATATGGCCACCGCCGTCCTGCTCGGCTTGATGCTTGTCTTCGAGCCCAAGGAGCGCGACCTCATGCAGCGCCCGCCGCGCGACCCACAGCAGCCGATCCTCACCCGGCTTTTGCTCCTGCGCACTGGCTTGGTGTCCGTGCTTATTCTCGGCGGCGCATTCGGCGCGTTTATGTGGGAACAGCAGGTGCGCGGCAAAAGCGTCATCGAAGCGCGCACCACCGTCGTCAACGTCATCGTCATGGTCGAATGCTTCTACCTCCTCAACTGCCGCTCGCTACTGCATTCGATGTTCTTCGTGGGTCTGTGGAGCAACCTCGCGGTCTTCGGCGGCATCGCCGCGATGCTCGGCGCGCAACTGCTCTTCAGCCACACGGCGCTCATGAACCGCCTCTTCCACACCGCCCCGCTCGACGCCGCCTCGTGGCTCTACGTTTTCGGCCTGGGCCTTGCGGCATACTGCATCGTCGAGTTCGAAAAGTGGGTGCGCCGCAAAGTCGCCAACGCCCCTTGAATTAAGACCACCTCTACCGCTTACGACACCAGCCCTACTACCGCAAACACCTCGCGACCGGGGTAAAGGGTAAAGGGGTCAAAATGGGATCAATTGTTGTTATTAGCTCAGAAGTGTCCCGCTTAAGTCGCCAGTAAACACTGATGATCATCACTGCCGAGTGAAGCGGGCGGAGGTCGAAGTTGTTGGTCAGGAAGACGAGGGCTTTGCCCGTGGCGGGATCGAGATAGCCAATGCGGCGGAGCGGGACAGGGTAATCGTGTTGGGCATTGAGGCCGCCACGATCGCGTAGCAACAGCGCTCGAACAAGGTATGCCGGGCCAAGCTGATTTTGTCATTAGGTCGCGGGCGCTCTGGCTTCCCAATCAGGCCACACAGCGCAGAGTCGGTCTGCCGTTGTGAGTCGTGAGAGCTATTGCTGATTGACGGCTTGGGTTGCTCTGGGACGATAGCGTGAACCCAAAGGCTGTTTCGGCTGCGACTATGAAAACACGGATTGGCTGCCTTCTTGCGTTGCTGGTGCTGTGTCACGCGGGGTGGCTGCCTGCGGAAGACTGGCCGACGCACCGGCATGACATCAGCCGTTCGGGCATCACGGCGGATGTCCCCGCGCTTCCGTTGCGGCTGGCGTGGCATCATGCCGCCGCCCAACCGCCTTCCCCCGCCTGGCCGCCGCCGCATGTCATCATGTTCAACCGGCTGGACTTTGACTACGCACCCCAGCCGGTCGTCGGGGCGGGCGTCGTCTGCTTTGGCTCCTCCACGGATGACACGGTGCGCGCGCTGGACGAGCGCACCGGCGAGTTGCGCTGGCAGCTCACCACAGGCGGACCCGTGCGGGTCGCTCCGCAGATTGCGGGCGGGCGGGCGTATTTCGGTTCGGACGACGGGGTGGCCTATTGCGTCGAGGCGGCGACGGGCCGGCTGCTGTGGTCGTTCCGCGCCGCGCCGCAGGCGGACCAGTGCGTTGGGAACGACCGCATGATCTCGCGCTGGCCGATCCGGACGGGGGTGCTGGTGGATGGGGGCGTGGCGTATTGCGTCGCCGGCATGTGGGCGAACGAGGGCATCTACGTCTGGGCACTCGATGCCGCGACCGGCAAGGTGCTTTGGTGCAATGACACGAGCGGCTTCGCCGGCGTGGATTACAACCATCTGATGAATCCCACCAACGCCGTGAACCTCGAGCATGGCGTTCATGACGGTGATTTCGGTGTTTACGGGCTCACGCCGCAGGGCGCGCTGGCGGCGAATCGCGATGTGTTGCTCGTGCCAAATGGCTATGCGATGCCGGCGGGATTTGATCGGCGCACGGGCCGGCTCCTGTTTGCCGAGCCTCGCGCGGGCGAGGGCGGGCACTCGATCATCGTGGACGGCGACAAATTCCACATCAACTCCATCCACCGTGCGGGCACGCTGGGGTTGCGTTCGCACCGGATGACCGACGGTCAGTTTGTCACCTTCCTGCGGGGGGAGATTCCGCAAATCTCACCGCTGCCCGCGCGGCCGCCAGTGCAAGGCCGCCCGCCCATCAAGCAGGAGCGCGGCAAGGCCAGCGTGCTCGTGCATCAGGGAAAGATGGTCGGGCGCAACGCCTTCAGCCTCGTCATGGCGGGCGGGAAGCTGGTCCTCGGCCTGGCGGGTGCGGTTGCCGTGGTGGACCCGGCGACCAACACCGAGCTGTGGCGGGGCAGCGTGGAGGGTGAAGTGCGCGAGTTGGCTGTGGCCAACGGCCAGATCATTGCCGCCACGACGCGCGGCGGAGTTTATTGCTTCGCGTCGGCTGCGAGCGCACCAGCACCGCGTCTGCACTCGACGCCCGCCCGGCAAGCTGCGTCGTCCCCGCCAGCCACGTTCGCCCCGCTCCTCGCGCGCCTGCGTGAGACGGGCATGGACCGGGGCTTCGCGCTGGTGCTCGGCGATGACGCGGGCCGGCTCCTCCGCCCGCTGGCAGACCAGACACAGTTGCGCCCGGTCGCGGTCGTGAGGGACGCCGCCACGGCCTCCGCACTGCGCGGCCAACTGCTGGCCGCGACGGCGCAATACGGCTCGCGCGTGCAGGTTCAGACTGCGGAGCGCAAAGACCATCTTCCCTTTGCCCAGTATTTCGCCAACGCGATCATCGTGTCCGGCCCGCTGTCAGGCTGGTCGCCCCGGGACCTCTACCGGATGCTGCGCCCATGCGGCGGCGTGCTGCACTTCACCGACGCTGACGCCGCCACCGCGGCGGCGTTCCTGCGCGAGACGGGCGCTCCCTCGGAGGAAATCCGCGCTTCGCCCGCCGGCCCGTGTCTGGTGCGCGGACGATTGCCGGGCGCGCTGGATTGGGACAGTGACCTCGCGGCGGATCAGCGGGCCAAGTGGCCGCTGCGGCTGCTCTGGTTCGGTGGGCCTTCCACGGCGCAGGTGACGGACTTGAAGCACGGCAATGCCCGCGCACCCGCCGCGTTTGGCCGTTACTTCGTGCTCGGAGAGAACGTGCTTACGGCCGTGGATGCCTACAACGGCCGCAATCTCTGGACGCGGCCGATTCCCCGGCATTCCCTCGACATGCGCGTGAGCCGCGACCTCATCAATCATACCGAGCTGGTCTGGTCGCAGGAGCTGGGGCGCAACTATTCCCGCTACATCCGCGTCACGGATGAGAGCGTCTTTCTGAATCTCGGTCCCGGCTGCTTTCGCACGGGGCAGGGCTGCATCGAGCTTGATGCCCGCACGGGGGCGCAACGACGCATTTACGGTCCGCTCAATCCCGCGCCGGCTGTGGTGCTGCAAACAACGCAGACATGGAAGCTCCCGGTGGACGAGCAGCACTCCGGTCAGCTCGCGCTGGCCCGCGAGGCGGATGGGCTGGTCATCACGTTGCGCACGCAGGACCCCGTGGTGACGGAGCTGGACGAGTGGGATTTGTTCTTCGACTTTCGTCCGCCCGCCACCCGTTACGGGCTCTACGATCCGGGCACGTTTCAGCTCCGGATCGTGCCGGCGTTGGACACTGCCACCCCGGCATCCGTCACGGCTGGCACGGGCAATACTCCGCCGATGGTTCACGTTGCCGGCACGTTCACGCCCGGTGGTTCGCTCACCGTGGTGCGTGTGCCTTGGGCGAAAGTTCCCGGCCTGGAGGGCCGGACGCCGGACAGTTTTGGCTTTGCCGCGACTTTGAACTCCCACGATGGGCAGGCCGCGGAACGCATCCGGCAGAGCCATCTCTTCGCGGATGCGGTGGCGGATGGCATCAACAACGGCTGGGCGAACGTCGCGCTGGCGGACAGTGCGAAGGTTTCCGCACCGACCAATGTTGTCGGGACCTTTTCAGCCGCTCCCAAGGTGAAGGTGAAGGCCTACCCCGCGAAGCTGGACACCTCGGTCAGTTCGCTGTTGCGCGAGCATCCGCTCACCGGCGAGCTGGGACCGCGCCACTTCCACACCGGCACGGGCCTCTGCGGTGGCATGGACTTCTCCATGAACAGCGTCATCAAGCGCGCGGGGGCGGCGAAGGTGCTGGGCCTTTACGACTTCGAGGATGACAGCGGCCTGCGCACCTATGTCGGCATTTCCGCCGCGTGCGGCCCGAGCACCACCGTGTCGCAGGGTCTGGTCATCTCCTCCGAAGCCAAGTCACGGTGCGTTTGCAATTATCCCTTCCGCACCAGCGTCGTGCTGGCCCCGGCGGAGACGCGGCTGAACGAAGACTGGGCCATCTTCCACGAGCGCACGCCGGACACGACCCTGCGGCAGGCGGCGCTCAACCTGGGGGCGTTCGGGGATCGCCGCAGTGAGGATGGCACGCTGTGGCTGGCCTGGCCGCGCCCGCTGGCGCCGCACGAGGCGATGGGATACGCGCGCGTGCCTGGCACTTATGACGATGCCCAGCGGCCGGGCGTGTGGCCCATCGCCACCTCCGCCAGCCTGCAATTCCCGATGACGGTGGACTGCGATCCGGCGCTCGGGCCCTACCGTTTCAACGCCGACCGGGTTGCCATCGCAGGCACGCAGCAGCCGTGGATTTACGCCTCCGGCTACCGCGGCATCCGCCGGGCCAGCCTGCAACTGGACTTCCTGCCCCTGCTTAAATCCGTGGGGTTCGCTGTGCCGCCGCAGCTCGATGGAGTGCTGGCGCAGCGCGAATGGCTGGGCCCGCCGCTGGCCACGCTGCCGAACACCAAGACCCGCGTCTGGCTCGCGCACGACGCGCAGGCAATCTACTGCGCGGCCACCCGGCCGCCGATTCCAGGCCATCGCTCATTGATGCCCAAGCCCAGCCGCACGGCCGCGCCGGTGAAGGACGTTTTCACGGATGACTCCTGGGAGCTGTTCCTGTCGGATGCCGCCGGGGACAAGGTTTTGCACCTGGCGGTGAACGGCGCGAACGAGCGGTTTCAGGCGCTCAGTGCGAATCCCAAGGCCCCGGAAGATTCCTCGTGGACCGGCGCGTGGAGCAGCGCGGTCCGGCTGGATGATGCGGGCTTCACCGTCGAGCTGGCCGTGCCGCTGGCAACCCTTCGCGCGGCCGGGCTGGACCCGCAGACACTGGCGGTGAACTTCCAGATGAACCGCACGCGCATCGCGGGCGAGGCGCTGGCCTATCTCGGGGCCGCCGGCCGCGGCCGGTGCGCCAATTTCGCGCCGCTGGCGCTCGGCGAACGTGCTCCGGCGGCCCCGCGCCGGTTCCGCGTGGCCCTGCACTTCGCGGAGCCGGATGACGTGGCGGCAGGCCAGCGCGTGTTTGACGTGAAGCTCCAAGGCCGCGTGGTGCTGAAGGATTTTGACGTGGCCAGGGAGGCAGGCGGTCCGCGCCGCGCGCTGGTGAGGCGCTTCGAACACATCGAGGCCGCCGGGGCGATGAACTTGGAATTTGTGCCCAAGACCAACGGGGCCGGGGCCGCAAGCGCGCCCATCCTGAGCGGTTGGGAAGTGCTCGAAGAGGCGTTTGCCCTCGCCCGGAACAAGCCCGCTCCCTGATGCCTCTTCCCCGGTCCACCTAGCAAGCCGGACCGGGGTCGCAAGGTGTGATTGAGTGCTGAAGTGGCGTCTTTGGCTCACCGTCCATTTTCAGCCACAATGTCACGCGCCCCTTATTTCATTCCCTGTGTCAGCGCCTTGCTGCTGGGGGTGAGTGTTGGGGCGGAGCCGGCGCGCTTTCGGGACCAAATCAAGCCGCTCCTGGACCAGAAGTGCATCTCGTGCCACGGCCCGGACAAGCAGAAGGGCGGCCTCCGCCTCGACTCCCGCACCGCCGCGCTCAAGGGCGGCGAGCACGGCCCCGCGATCGTCCCCGGCGACGCGAAGAAAAGTCTTCTGCTCCAGGCTGTCCGCCACGCGACAAAGGAATTGGCGATGCCGCCGAAGGAGAAGCTGCCCGCCAAGGATGTCGCCGCGCTCGAAGCTTGGGTGAAGGACGGCGTGCCGTGGCCCGAGCCGGTGGCCGTGCTGTTCGAGGATGAGCCTGAGTTCCTCGCCGTGCTCACGAGCGGCAACGGCAAGGCCCGGCTCGTCACCGACGATGTGTTTCGTGGCAAGGCCGCCTTGGGCGTGACGCCGCTTCAGCGCGAGGCCCCGAAGATTCCGGGCTGGAATTTCGAGGTGCGCGAACAGCCGGCGCCGGGGCAGGTGCGCTTCATGCGGTTCGCGTGGAAGAAGCGCGGGGACGGCAGCGTGATGTTCGAGCTGGCCCGCAGTGGTGCCTGGCCCGATGCGAAGGATCCCAAGGGCCGCTATGTGGCCGGACCGAACACCACGGGCTGGGCGGCCATCTCCGTCGCGGATGCCGCGCCCGCCGCCTGGACGGTCGTGACGGTCGATCTCTGGAGGGATCTCGGCAACTGCACACTTACCGGCCTGGCACCCACGTGCGACAAGGGCGAGGAGGCCTTCTTCGACAGCGTCATTCTTGGCCCCGATGTCGCGAGTCTGGATGCCTACGCGCCGGGCAACGGCCAGCTTGCGCTGAAAGTTGCCACTCCCCCGAAGCCGCTGGGCGACGCCTGGACTGATCCGGAAAATCCCGTCCGCAAAATCTGGCGCGGCGAGCGGCTGGACTTGTGGTCGCTGAAGCCGCCGGTTCGGCCGGCGGTGCCGGGAGGAAGTGTTCAGCATTCAGTATCCAGTGTTCAGTCGGCAAAGAGTGCGCCCGGCAGCAAAGGCGGGATTGGAAGCAAAGTTTCCGCACTGAAAACTGAAAACTGGCCACTGACTACTTCTTCCAACCCCATCGACCGCTTCCTCCTTACCAAGCTCGCCGAGCGGAAACTCACCTTTTCCCCCGAGGCGGACCCGCGCACGCTGATCCGCCGTCTTTACTTCGATCTCGTCGGCCTTCCCCCCACGCCGGAGGAAGTTCAGGCGTTTGTCAGCGATGCGTCGCCGCACGCGTATGAGCAACTGGTGGACAAACTGCTGGGCAGCCCGAACTACGGCGAGCGCTGGGCGCGGCACTGGCTTGATGTGGTCCGCTACGCCGACACCAATGGCCACGAACGCGACGAGTTCCGCCCGGAGATGTGGCGCTACCGGGACTACGTCGTGCGGTCGCTGAATGCGGACAAGCCTTACGACCGCTTCATCCGCGAGCAGGTCGCTGGCGACGAGTTGTTGAGCGGCCCGCCGAAAACCGCCGCCGAGGCGGATGCGCTCATCGCCACGGGCTTCCTGCGTCTCGGCACCTATGACAGCACGGCGAGCATCTTTCAGGAGGACCGCAAACAGCGGAACGATCTGATGGCCGACCTGGTGAACACGACCGGCAGCGCGTTCCTCGGCCTGACCTTCTCCTGCTGCAACTGCCACGACCACAAATACGACCCGCTCACGCAAACGGACCATTTCCGCTTCCGTGCCTTCTTCGCCGCAGTGAAATCGCGTGACGACCTGCCCATTGACCTCGCGCCCGAGCAGGACGCCATCAACGCGCACAACGCCGGGGTGGACGCGAAAGTTGCCGACTCGCAGAAGCTCGTGGACGAAGTCCTCGCCCCCGGCCGCCAGAAGCTTCGCGCCGAACGCATCGCCAAGCTGCCCGCTGACATTCAAGAACTCCTCAAGACTGACGAGGCCAAGCGCGACGACGCCACGAAGAAGCAGCTCGGGCCACACCTGGACAAATTGAAGGTCAGCGACAAGGACGCCCTCGCCGCGCTCGATGAGGCCGGCAAGAAATTGCACGCTGAAGCCACCGCGAAGGTGGACACGCTGAAGAAGCAGAAGCGCACCTTCACCGTCGCGATGGCTGTGACGGACGGCAACGCCGAGCCGACGAAGCTGTTCTATCAGGGCGACTTCACCGAGCCGCGCGAAGAAGTGCCACCGGGCTTCCTCTCGGTGCTGGACCCAAATCCAGCGAAGGTGAAGCCCGCGCCCGCCGGCACCACCGGCCGCCGCCTGGCGCTGGCGGAGTGGATTGCCGCGCCGACGAACTCTTTCACCGCGCGCGTGCTGGTGAACCGGCTCTGGCAGCACCACTTCGGCACCGGACTCTTCGCGAACCCAAACGACCTCGGCTACGCGGGGCCCAAGCCCACGCACCCGGAGTTGCTCGACTGGCTCGCCACGGAGTTCGTCGCGCGCGGGTGGTCCGTGAAGGCGATGCACCGGTTGATGGTGACGAGCCAAGCCTACCGGCAAACGTCGAACGTCGAATTCCGAATGTCGAGTTCGGTGACCGACCGCCAAGTTCGCAATTCGCAATTCGCAATTCGCAATTCAAACGACCCCGCCAACAAGCTGCTCTGGCGGCAGAACCCGCCCCGCCTCGACGCTGAGACGATGCGCGACACCTTGCTCGCCGTGTCTGGAAAACTCCGCCCCTACGCTGGCGGCAAGCCGCTCTGGCCGCCGTTGCCGGACGAGATTCTCAAGGCCCAGCCCGGCGTGCTCGAAGGGCTCGAAGGCAAGGATGGTGGCCGTCGCCAGGGCTGGTATGCGGACATGGAGGACGACTGCGACGTGCGCTCGCTTTATCTCATCCAGAAGCGCTGCGTGCCCCTGCCGTTCCTGCAAGTCTTCGACCTGCCGGACACTGCGTCCTCCTGCGCCCGCCGCGATGTGACCACCGTCGCCCCGCAGGCCCTGAACCTCTTGAACAGCGACTTTTCCCTGCGCGCCGCGAAGGCCCTTGCCGCGCGCGTCACGGCCGACGCGGGCGATGAAGTGCCCAAGCAAATTGAGCGCGCCGTGTGGCTGGCCTTGGGACGCGCCCCGACGGCGAACGAACGCCAGCAAGCCACCGCCTTCCTCGCCAAGCACGGGAAGACTGCGCTGCCGGAGTTTTGCCGCGCGCTGCTGAACGTGAACGAGTTTGTGTATGTGGACTGAGTCATGAACACCTTCCTCAACCCAAAGCCGGGTCTGCCTTCCCGCCGCGACTTCCTGCTCCGCGCCGGCGGCGGTGCGGGTGCGCTGGCGTTGTCCGCGCTGCTGGCCGACTCCGCGCGCGGGCAAAACTTCGCGCAGAACCCGCGCATTGACCTGATGCACCCGCTCGCGCCGCGCCAGCCGCACTTCGCGGCGAAGGCCAAGCGCGTGCTCTGGCTTTTCCAATACGGCGCGCCGCCGAGCATGGACTTATTCGACTACAAGCCCGAGCTGCTCAAGCTCCACGGCAAGCCCGTGCCGGACAGCATCAAAAACATCAAGGACAAGGTCGGCGGCGTCTTCAACTCGTCGAAGAACGAGCTGCTCGCCGGCCCGTGGAAGTGGGCGCAGCACGGCCGTTGTGGCGCGTGGGTAAGTGACCTGATGCCGCACACCGCGAAGCATGTGGACGACCTCTGCTTCATCAAATCCCTGCACTGCGAGTCGTCCAATCACGCGCCCGCGACCTACCAGATGAACACCGGCGTCATCCTCGGCGACCGGCCCAGCGTCGGCTCCTGGCTCACCTACGGCCTCGGCTCCGAGAACCAGAACTTGCCGGGCTTTGTGGTGCTGTTCCAGGTCGGCGGCTTCGGCGGCACGGCGAACTGGTCGAACGCGTTTCTCCCGGCGGCGTTTCAGGCGACGAAGTTCCGGCACGAGGGCGAACCGGTCTTCAACTTGAAGCCGCCCGCCGAGCTGGCCGGAACGCAACGCGACACGCTCGACTTGATTCAGGCGTTCAACCGGACGCATCGCGACGCGCGGCCCGGCCTGCTCGACCTCGACGGGCGCATTGCCGCCTATGAGCTGGCGTATCGCATGCAGTCCGAGGCGCTGGGGGTCGGCGACTTGTCCGGCGAATCGGCGGCGACGCTGGAGCTTTACGGCGTGAACGATCCCAAGCGCATCAAGGCGCAATACGGCCGCCAGTGCCTGCTCGCGCGCCGCTTGCTCGAACGCGGCGTGCGCGTGGTGCAGGTCTATCAGGGCGTGGACAAATACGGTTGGGACGGTCACGACAACAACAAGGAATACGCCGAGCGCAACGCGCACCAGACCGACCAGGCCACCGCCGCGCTGCTCACCGACCTCAAGCGACGCGGAATGCTCGACGACACGCTGGTCGTATGGGCGGGTGAGTTCGGCCGCACGCCGATGCTGCAGGGCGGAGCGGGCCGCAATCACAACCCCTACGGCTTCACCGGCTGGCTCGCGGGCGGTGGCGTGAAGGGCGGGCAAAGCATTGGCGCGACGGACGCCATTGGCCTGCGCGCCGAGCAGGATCCCAAGTCAGTGAAAGACTTTCACGCCACCATCCTGCACGCCATGGGGCTGGCCAGCGACGATTTGTTCTTCGAGCACAATGGCCGGCCGGAGCGGCTCACCGGTGTGGCTGGAACCGCCAGGGCGATCCGCGAGGCGTTTGCCTGACCCCGGCCGGCGGTTCCCAGTCCCCTGGTCGCGCGGCCAAAAAGGAATTGTCTGGCTGCTGTCATCCAGTAGTGTCCGCGCCTCTATGCGGCAGGTGAATCTCGGCCTCATTGGCGGTGGCACAGTCGGCGGCGGCGTGTTCCAGGCCATCCAGCGGAACGGCGCTTTAATGGCGTCTCGGCTCGGCGTGTCCCTCACCGTCGCGCGCGTCGCCGTGCGCGATTTGAAGAAGGCCCGGGCCGTCAACATCCCCGCCGGCCTGCTCACCACGGACTGGCATGCGGTCGTCGCCGACCCGGCGGTGAACCTCGTGGTCGAGCTGATGGGCGGCACCACCACCGCGCGGCAGGTCGTGCTGGCGGCGCTCAAGCTGGGCAAGCCCGTCGTCACGGCGAACAAAGCCTTGCTCTCCGCACACGGCGAGGAGTTGTTCGCCGCCGCGCAAGCGAATGGCGCGAACTTGTATTACGAGGCCAGCGTCGCCGGCGGCATTCCCATCATCAAGGTGCTGCGCGAGGGGCTCATCGGAAACCGCATCACGCGCCTCTTTGGCATCGTCAACGGCACCTGCAATTACATCCTCACCCGCATGAAGGATGAGGGCGCGGACTTCGCTGCCGTGCTCGCCGACGCCCAGCGACTCGGCTACGCGGAGACGCCGCCGGACCTGGACATTGACGGCCACGACGCCGCGCACAAGACGGGCATTTTGGCATCGCTCGCGCACGGCTTTTGGGTGAACCCGAAGCAGATTTACACCGAAGGCATTCGCAGCCTCACGCGGCAGGACATCGAGTTTGCTGGCAAGCTGGGCTACACGATCCGGCTGCTGGGCTGCGTGAAGGCGATGGGAATTCAGAATGGCGAATTTCGAGTGGCGAATGCTCCGAAGGCGCGCGTCGGCAAGTTCGCCATTCGCCATTCGCCATTCGCCATTCAAGTCTCCGTCTATCCCGCGCTCGTCCCGAACTCGCACGTGCTCGCCAACGTCAACGGCGTCTTCAACGCCGTCTATGTGCGCGGCGACGTGGTGGGTGACACGCTTTACTACGGGCGCGGCGCGGGTCAGGACGCCACGGCCAGCGCGGTGTTGAGCGATCTCGCCGACGCCGCGCTTGATCTCAAGTGCGGCACGAAGAACCGCATCCCGCCGTTCATCCCGCACGAGCGCGATGGCGCGGTGCTGCCGATGGACGACGTGGTGTCGCGCTACTACGTGCGGCTCACGGTCGAGGACCGCCCCGGTGTCTTCGCGAAAATCGCCGGCATCCTGGCCAAGGCGAACATCGGCATATCCTCCATCATCCAGCCCGAAGGCCACGACGGCGTGACGGTGCCGGTGATCCTGATGATTCACGACGCCCCCAACGCCGCGATGCGAAAGGCCCTCGCTACCGTGGCGAAACTGTCCGTGGTGAAGTCCGCGCCCGTGATGATTCGCGTCGAAAGCTTCGAGTGATGAAGGCTGCGCGCGAATCCGGCGTTGGCATGTGCCGGCGACTTGCAGTCGCCGCCCGGACGCCCCGATTTTTGAGGATGCTTCGCTCCAATGACCGCGCTCGAAGGCGACTACAAGTCGCCGGCACGGGTTCAGCCGCCGCCGATGGCGCGGAGCCGATCCTTCAAGCCCTCGCCTTGGTTGAAATACTTACGCCGCGCCGAAGCGCCGCGCCAGCCGGATGTCCCGGGCCGTCAGCTTCCCCGCCTCGGCCCGCAGCAGAATCCGCGCGCCGATGCGTGACTTCACCCAGCAGGGGTCGCGCAACATACGGGGCGAGCCCGCCTCCGCGGCGGCCTTTTTCCAGCCTCAACTTCACCGGCCCGCCGCCGGCAGTTCATCGCCATGACCCCGCTCCTCTTCCGCTCCACTAACGGCCAATCCCCCCCCGTCAACCTCCGCGAGGCTTTCCTCGCCGGGCAGGCTCCCGACCGCGGGCTGTATCTGCCCGAGACCTTTCCCCAGCTCACGCCCGAGGAAATCGCTGAGTTCGCCGAGCTGCCGTATCGCGAAGTGGCCTTCCGCGTCCTCCGCAAGTTCACCGCCGGCGTCATCCCGGACGCCGCGCTCGCCGCGATGTGCAACAAGGCCTACGACTTCGGCGTCCCGCTCGAAGTCATCCAGCGCGGCGTCTATCTCATGCGGCTGGACCAGGGCCCGACCGCGTCCTTCAAAGACTTCGCGGCGCAGATGATGGCGCAGATGTTCGGTCGCTTCCTGCAAGAAGATGGCGGGCAAGTCACCATCCTGACTGCCACCAGCGGGGACACTGGAGCCGCCGTGGCCCACGCCTTCCACGAAATCCCCGGCGTGCGCGTCATCGTGCTTTTCCCGCTCGCCGAGGTCAGCGAGAGCCAGCGCAAGCTCATGACCACGCTGAAGGAAAACGTCCGCACCGTGGCCATTGACGGCAAGTTCGACGACTGCCAGGCGATGGTGAAGCGCGCCTTTGCCGACCCTGCCCTCGAACACATCCACCTTTCCTCCGCGAACTCCATCAACATCGGCCGGCTCCTGCCGCAGAGCGTTTACTACTTCTACGCCGCCTCGCGCCTCGCGCGCCCCGGCGAGCCGATGGTCTTCAGCATCCCCAGCGGCAACTTCGGCGACATGATGGGCTGCGTCGTCGCGCGCGAGATGGGCCTGCCCGTGCGGAAAATCATCGCCTCGGTCAACGACAACGACTCCTTCCCGCGCTACCTGCAAAGCGGCGTTTACGAGAAGATTTCCCCCTCGCGCAACTCCGTCTCCAACGCGATGAACGTGGGCCATCCGAGCAACCTCGCCCGCCTCGTCGCGGTTTACGGTGGCCAGATGGACGAGACCGGCAAAATCCATCGCGCACCCGACCTCGCCGCGATGCGTCGCGACATCTTCTCCACCTCCATCAACGACGAGCGCACGCGCACTTCGCTGCGGGACTTTTGGAACAAATACCAAATCCTGCTCGAACCCCATGGCGTCGTCGCGTGGCAGGGCTTCCTCGACTGGTGCGCCGCCGAGACCATCGGCAGCACGCCCGCCGTCATCGTCGAGACCGCGAATCCGGCGAAGTTCCCCGAGGAAGTCGAGAAAGTCGTCGGCTGGGCGCCCGATGTGCCCGCTGCGATGACCACTGGGCTGCAACAGCCCGAGGACTACGACCGCATGGGGGCGGACTACGGGCAGTTCCGGGAGTATCTGCTCAAGGCGCACACCGTGAATTGAGGGTGCATCGGCTTTGATTGCGCGGCCTCCGACGGGATCAGGATTTGCCGGCTGGCCGCTGCGGGAACAAATTTCCGCCGATTCCAATCGCCATCTGGAAGGCGTCCGGTGAAACTGCTTGGCCCATGCAGACGCCTGAAATTCCCGCCACCGACAACGAGCCAGCACCTTCAGCACCCGCACGCAAGGTGGTGGACCAGCCGGACTTTTCCGGCACCCCCCAGCCCATCGGCCAGTTGACGGAGCGACCGGATTTTCCGCAATGCGCGCTCGGGGTGCATGTGAGCATCCATGGCTTTGCCGGCGTGGTGGTGGAAATCGTCAACCAATCGATCAAGGTGATGTCGGCGGAGGGGATCACCCAGCGGTTCAATGTGATGCGGCTGAAGACCCTCTTCGCCCCGCCGGACCGCACCAAGCCCGCGCCCGAGGTGCTGTCCATGGAGCGCCCCAAGCCCGTTTCGCCGCCGCGACCGGTGGCTGAGGAGGAGCCGGTTGTCCCGCCCGCGAGGGTTTTCATTGCGGAGCCCGACTTCACCGCGCCCGTCCGGGCAATCCGCACCTACGCCACCCAGCCTGATTTCCCGCAATGCGCCTATGGCAAGCATGTGGAAATTCCCGGCTATGCTGGCGTGGTGGTGGAGATCGTGAAAGGCTCGCTGAAGGTGAAGTCCCCGACCGGCACCATCCGCAGTTACAGCGCCGATACGCTGGTCAAACTCTACGGCCGCCCCTGAGTGGGCCACGTAGTGAGCCAAAATCACAGTTACCCGCAAGGCGGGCGAAGAGAGCTTCGTTGCGCCAAAATGGGTGTTATCCATTTCTCCCCCCTCGGAAGCGAAGGAAGCCGGGGACGCCAGCCAGGTCCGGCCCGCCTCCCGCGTCCCGTCTTTGGGGCAGCGGTGGCCGCCAGGCCACGACGTGGGGGTTGATGAAC
>Ga0255188_1000050_pt1 | contig 49289 bp, 44 predicted proteins | sample Miss_Cont_RepB_8_FD_188427 | JGI IMG/M metagenome (GOLD analysis project Ga0255188, IMG submission 188427) | Freshwater microbial communities from Mississippi River, Louisiana, United States - Miss_Cont_RepB_8h | ecosystem: Environmental > Aquatic > Freshwater > River | place: USA: Louisiana... | reverse complement strand
CTGGGAAACCCCGGCGCGGGCCTTGTCGCTCGTGCACCACTGGCTCCACGATCAAGCAAACGCTACTGCTTGACTCATTCTACCGGAACCTAATGGGAAATGGTATCAATCCTCTCCCGCTGGGAGAGGAGGGCCGGTCGCCGTCACGTCAGTTTCTTGCGGGAGACTTAACAAGCACCTTCGACATCCCAGCCTTTGCGGAGTGCTTCGGGCGTGGCGCCTTGCTGCCGGAGGGTGCGTAGGCTCAGGGCGTCGTGGCGCTTGGCCAGTCGAACGCCTCGTTCATCGGTCATGAGCGGGCAGTGGTAGTAGCGGGGGGCTGGGTGGCCCAGCGCGGCGAACAACAACAGTTGCCGGGCGGTGCTGCGCAGGAGGTCCGCACCACGCACGACTTCGGTGATGCCCATGGCGGCGTCGTCCACGGTCACGGCGAGATGGTAGGCGGGCAGGTCATCGTGCCGCCAGACCACGAAGTCGCCGAAGTCGGTGCCGGCTTGGAATGACTGCGGGCCGAAGTGCCCGTCCATAAACTCGACGCGGCAGCCGTCGAGCACGCGGAAGCGCCAGCTCGTCGCCTGCGCGGCAGCGGTGTCGGACACGGGTTGCGCCTGCGGTGGACGGCAGGTTCCCGGATAGACGGGTTCATCCTCGCCTTGATGCGGGGCTTGCAGGGCGCGAAGCACATCCTGGCGGGAGCAACGGCAGGGGTAGATCAAGCCGGCGGTGCGAAGTTGATGAAACGCGGCGCGATAACCGGCCATGCGCTCGCTCTGCACATACGGAGCGAACGGTCCCCCGATGTCCGGCCCCTCTTGCCAGCGAAGGCCGAACCAGCGGAGATCCTCCAGCATGGCAGCCGCAAACTCTGGTTTGCAGCGCTGGCGGTCCAGATCCTCATTGCGCAAGACGAGCACGCCGCCCTGCTCTTCTGCCCTTTGCTGCGCGGTCCAGAAGGTCCGGGCGTGGCCGAGGTGCAGGTGGCCCGTGGGCGATGGAGCGAGCCGGCCCCGGTATGGCCGCGAGCCGCTCATGCGATCTCTTCGGGATGTTCAGCGAGGAACTCGGCCATGCCTGGCAACCGGAAGGAGAGCAGGCGTTGCACTTTCGCGCAATTCATCGAGCTGTCCTGCGGGCGTGGTGGACCTTGGTAGTTCCTCACGCTGTCAGGTTGAATCTTTCCAGACAGCGCGGGCCAGCGAGGCAGCAGGAGGTTTGCGATTTGCCAGCGTGACAGCTTGTCCGCGCCACAGACATGAAACAGGCCGGCGACACGCTGTTGCATCAGCTCCCACGTCGCGCGGGCGGTGACCACCGCGGCGGTAGGACTTCGGAACTCGTCGGTGAAGAGGGAGAAGCTTTTTCCGGATGCGAGGTCGTTGCGGAGCATCTCATTGAAGGCGCGGTTGCCGGTGGGAGATTTTCCGAAGTTGAGCGAGAGCCGCAGCGCGGTGTGGCGCGGGTTGGCCAGGACGATTTGCTCGGCGGCGACCTTCGTCTCGGCATAGATGCTTACCGGATTCGGCGCATCGGTCTCGACGTAGTTGCCGCGTTTGCCGTCGAAAACAAGGTCGGAGGAGTAGAAAATGAACGTGATGCCAGCCGCCAGTTCCGCCAAATGGCGGGTGGCTTCGACATTTGCACGGCGCGCCCGGTCTGGCTCGCGCTGGCAGACGGGCGAGTGGGCGATGGCCGCGCAGTGGATGACCGCTTCCGGCCGGTCAGCTTGGAAGCGCGCTCGCACTGCGGCGAAGTCTGTGAGGTCCAACTCCTCTCGCCGCAATGCAACAACCTGCCAGCCGGGAGCAAACTGTGGCGCAGTCCTGAGCAGGTAGCTGCCGAGCAATCCACCAGCGCCGGTAATCCAGACACGGGGTGGGTGCATGGTTGTGATTCGGATAGCGGAGCCCCGGCGAGGCTTGCCGCCGTCAGTCGGAGAGCCGCTTGGTCAGATCACCATAAGCGTCGATGCGCCGATCACGCAGGAAGGGCCAGTGGGTGCGGGTCACGTCCACTTTCGCGAGGTCCACGGGGACAATGAGGTTTTCCTCCTGGTCAACACTGGCCTTGGCAAGGATTTGGCCACTGGTTCCAGCAACGAAGCTTTGTCCCCAGAACTGGATGCCATCGCCACCGATGGGCGTCTCCAGACCGATGCGGTTCGCGACCGCGACATAGCAGCCGTTGGCGACGGCGTGACTGCGCTGGATGGTCTCCCACGCGCCGTGCTGATTCACGCCGTATTCTACCTTCTCGCTGGGATGCCAGCCGATGGCGGTCGGGTAGAAAAGGATTTCCGCACCCTGCATCGCGGTCAGGCGGGCGGCCTCGGGATACCACTGGTCCCAGCAAATCAGCACGCCAATCTTTGCGTAGCGAGTGCGCCACGCCTTGAAGCCGAGGTCGCCGGGCGTGAAGTAAAACTTCTCGTAGAAGAGCGGGTCGTCCGGGATGTGCATCTTGCGGTAGATGCCAAGGAATGAGCCGTCCGCGTCAATGATGGCGGCCGTGTTGTGGTAAAGGCCGGAGGCGCGTTTCTCGAAAAGCGACGCGACGATGACGACCTGGTGCTTCTTCGCCAGCTTGCAAAAGGCGTCGGTGCTGGGCCCTGGGATGGACTCGGCGAGCTTGAAGTTGGCGTGGTCCTCGTTCTGACAGAAATACTGCGAACGGAACAATTCCTGGGTGCTGATGATTTGCGCGCCGGCCTTCGCGCAGCGTTCCACTTGCGCGAGGGTCTTGCGGAGGTTTTCAGCCAGATTTGCGGAGCAACTGGTCTGCACCAGACCGAGCGTGACGGTCGAATCAGAACGCGAACGCTTCATGTCGGCTAGATTTTTGCGACCCGCGGAGTGCGGTCAATGCGCTCCGTCTTGCCCTTGGAATTTTGAATCTGCTTGTAGTCCACCTGCCCGAAGAGCTGACGAATGAAACGTCCCATCGTCTCGTTGGTGGGGCCGTAACCGGCATGGTAGATGTAGTGCTCCAGATCGTGCAGCAGTTCGTCGGCGTTCGGATATCGCCGGCTGAGATCACGCTCAAGGCACTTGTGCAGCACCTTGTTCAGCGGCTCATCAATGCGCGGATCCAGGGTGCGGAAATCCGGGATGGGCATGCCCTGCACGCGGTCGCGGGATTCGGGCATGCTCGCGCCCTTGAAGATGTTGTGCCCGAGGAGCAACTGTGCCAGCACGATGCCGACGGAGAAAATGTCCGAGCGTTTGTCGGTGATTTGGAAGTTCGACTGCTCGGGGCTCATGTAGTCCACCTTGCCGGCAACCACTTCGCCCTCCTGATCCTGCAACAGCCCGCGCGCCTTCGCGATGCCGAAGTCGGTTATCTTCACGTCCCCTTCAAACGCGATCATCACGTTCTTCAGGTTCACATCGCGATGCACGATGCCCAGCGGCCTGCCGTCTTTGTCGGTCTTGGCATGTGCGTAAGCCAGGCCACGGGCGATCCGGCTGGCGAGAAACACCGCGAGTTCCTTGGGCAACTGCCGGTTCTGCTCCGTGCAACGCTGGATGAACTGCTCGACATTCGCGCCCCGGATCAACTCCATCGAGATGAAGAACATCCCGTCCGTCTCCCCCAGATGGTAGGTCTGGACGATGTTGGTGTGGATGAGGTCGGCCACGAGTTTGGCCTCGCCGATGAAGTTCTCGATGAAGAGCTTCTGATTCGCGTAGCTCTGGCGAATCACCTTGATGGCCACCCGCTTGATGAAACCGCTCGCACCATGCTGCTCGGCCTCATAAACCACACCCATCCCGCCTTCAAAGATCTTGTTAACGATCTTGTAGCGGACCGGACATTGGATACTGAAGAGGCCAAGCACGGTGAAACGACACTGAAAACCGGGGCTTGCGTCAAGCTTTCACGGTGGTTGGGCGAAAAGCGGCCTGAACGAATCAAACCCGACCGGAAACTACTCCAAAGCGATCCGGCTGCCGAGCTTGAGGAGGTCCATTCCCACTTTGTCCACGTCGAAGCGCCCCGCCATGGCATCGCCGTAATTGGCCAGCACGATCACTCCGATTTGCCGCTCGCGGTTCAATCCGATGAAGCACGCATAACCACCGGTGCCGCCGTTGTGCCAGAAGATGGTCATGCCGTCCTGCAGGAGCACCTCGCTTTGCCACCCTAACGGAAATTCTCCCGCTTCACCCACCCGCCGCGCCCGGCGTGACTCCACTAGAGCGCGGCTTGGCAGGCCTTCAGCATCACTCAGATTGGCCTCGATGAACTGAAGCAAATCGCCAGCGCAGGAGCGAAAGCCGCCTGCCGGAGCAAAGACCTCAAAGTCCCATGAAGGCACCTCATCTCCCTTGGGGGAATGCCCAGGCGTCAACTGCCTTCGCTGCGCCTCGTTTGGTCGCAGGGTGGTGTTGGTCATTCCCCAAGGCAGCAGAACCGCTTCTCTCACCAACTCCTCGTAGGGTTGACCCGTTTTCACCGAAAGGACATGGCCTAAGAGGGCAAAACCGACATTCGAATAGTCTCTCAGCTTTCCCGGTGGGTTGTTTGGCTTCGCGGTCGCCAGATACTGATGGAGATCCTCCGCCCGATACTTCGCGTAGGGGTTTGCAAGGTTGCCGGGGGATAAATCCAGATTTCCAGGCAGCCGCGGCAGGCCGGCGGTGTGTGTGGCCAGTTGCAGCAAAGTCACCGGCTCAAGCGCAGGGGGGAGAACCACCTTTTCCGGCAGCGATGCACGCAGCGTGTCGGCGACCCTCATCTTGGCGTCGAGGTCCAGCCGCGCCAGCGCGATGGCGGTAAAGACCTTTGTGACCGAGCCAATTTCAAACAAAGTTTGCGCATCCGGTGGCACCGCGTTCGTGGCGCTTACCCGGCCGAAGCCCAGCACTGCTCTCTTGCTCCGCTGGGTGATGCCGATGACCAACGCGGCGTTCCTACGCTCCGCCACGTAGCCCTCCCCCATGCTCACCGCGCGCTGTTTGAGGTCGTGTGTGTCCGTGAGCCGGTCATATCTCCGCTTCTCCAATGTGACGTAGGTGATGAGCCCACCGAACAGCAGCAGCAGCAAGAGCAGCACGCCGCCGCCCACTTTCAAAGCGAGCCAAAGAAAATTCCGCGACTTGTCCGGTTCCATTCGCTGGGATGCAAGCCTGAGCACGGCGGTGGCTCAAGGGAATTGTGCCGGCGGATTGCAACCGCCGTCCGCCGCGTGGAGCGCGCCAGCAGTCCACTTGAAATGCTGGCGCTCAAACGCGGCGATTACAAATCGCCGGCACCCTGCCTAGGCCAGCAGCTTGTGAATCAGCTCCCCATGCACATCTGTAAGCCGATAGTCACGGCCTTGGAAACGGAAGGTGAGCTTGAGGTGGTCAAGACCAAGCAGGTGCAGAATCGTTGCGTGCAAGTCGTGGACATGGCAACGGTCATGCGCGGGTCCGAAACCCAGTTCGTCCGTCTCGCCGATGGTCTGCCCGCCCTTGATGCCGCCACCGGCGAACCACATCGAGAACGCGTCAATGTGATGGTTGCGCCCGGTCTTGTCGCGGTTCTCGCCCATCGGCGTGCGACCGAATTCGCCGCCCCAGATGACGAGCGTGTCTTCGAGCAGGCCGCGCGCTTTCAAGTCCTTCACCAGCGCGGCGCAGGCTTGGTCCACGTCTTTCACGACCTTCGGGAAATCATCTTCCAATGTCTCACCAGGACCGCCGTGGCTGTCCCAGTTCGTGTGATAGAGCTGCACGAACCGCGTGCCGCGCTCGATAAGCCGCCGCGCGAGCAGGCAGTTCCGCGCGAAAGATGGTTTGGCCGGGTCCACGCCGTAGAGATCGAGGGTGGCCTTGCTCTCGCCGGAAATATCAATCAGCTCTGGCGCGCTGGACTGCATCCGATACGCCATCTCGTAGGCCGAGATGCGCGTGTTGATTTCGTCGTCGCCGGTCGCAACGAGGCGCTGGAGGTTCAAGTCACGCACCGCGTCGAGCGTGCGGCGCTGGCGTTCGGCGGTGATGCCGGCGGGGCTGGTGAGATTGAGAATCGGCTCGCCCTGTCCGCGCAACGGCACGCCTTGGAAAGTCGTCGGCAGAAAGCCGCTGCCCCAGTTCACTGCGCCGCCGCGTGGACCGCGCGGCCCGCTCTGCAACACGACGAAGCCCGGCAAGTCGTTCGCCTCGCTGCCGATGCCGTAAGTCGCCCACGCGCCAAGACTGGGCCGACCGAACTGGCCAGAGCCGGTGTTCATGAAAAGCTTGGCCGGCGCGTGGTTGAAGAGATTCGTCGCGCAGGTCGTGACCACCGCGATGTCGTCGGCGATGCCGCTGGTGTAAGGCAGCATGTCGCTGACCCAAGTGCCGGCCTGCCCGCGCCGCTCGAAGTGCTTGCGCGTGCCGAGGCACTTCACGCCGTGGCTGCTGCCCATGAAGGCGAAGCGCTTGCCCTCGATGTAGCTCTGCGGAATCGGCTGGCCGTTCAGCGCGACGAGCTTGGGCTTGTAATCGAACAGCTCCAACTGGCTCGGCCCACCCGCCATGAACAGGTAGATGACGCGCTTGGCCTTCGGTTCGCCGTGCCCGCCCTTCGGAGCGAAGGGATTCACCAGCTTCGGCATCACGGCGTTCGCCTTGTCCGCCATTAGAGACGCCAGCGCAACGGAGCCAAGGCCCATGCCGCAGTGTGAGAAGAACTGGCGGCGGGTGGTGGCCAGTAAGGGATTTTGCATCTCGGAATTCATGTCAGTAACAACTGCCAAAGACAGGTGGAAGAAACATCTCATTAGCACCCGGCTTCAGCCGGGTGTCAGCGTCGCCTAGGGCAGGCCAAACCGTTCCAACGGTTTGGCGGTCTTGGGCCAAAGCCGTTGAAACGGCTTCGGCCTCCAGTGTGCCGGTCACACCCGGCTGAAGCCGGGTGCTAAGGAGAGGGGCGGCGCTCATTCGCGGGTGATGGTTTCATCCAAGTTCAACAACACCCGTGCCACCGTCGTCCACACGGCGAACTGCTTCGGCTCCACTCCCGCCGGGGCTTTCACGACCTTGGTTTCGGCGTCGGTCATGCTGGCAGTTTCACTCTTGAGCAATTCCGAGAGGCGCGTGGCTTCGGTCGCGCTCGGCTTGCGCGCAAGGCAGAGGCGAAAGGCGTGCTCAAGGCGAGTCATGTCGTTGGCCGGAACTTCCTTCAGCACCCGAGCGGCCAGGCCCTCGGCGAACTCCACGTAAGCCGTGTCATTCAGCAGCGCGAGCGCCTGCAGCGGCGTGTTGCTCCGAATGCGCCGGGTGCAGGTGCTGTAACCGTCCGGCGCGTCGAAGACGTTCATCGAAGGCGGCGGCGTGGCGCGATAGTAGAAGGTGTAGAGGCCGCGCCGGTAGCGGTCGGGGCCGGTGCTCGTGGGCCAGGGCTGCTTGCGCTGGCCCAGCGCCATCGCGTTCTCGGGAATCGGCGGATACACACTCGGGCCGCCGAGCGTTGGGGTGAGGAGGCCGCTCGCGGTGAGGCCCACGTCGCGGACTATTTCGGCATCGAGACGCAGGCGGTTCTGACGGGCGAGCAGCTTGTTGTTCGCGTCCACCCGGAGCAGGTCGGCACGCACGGCGGAGGATTGGCGGTAAGTCGCGCTGGTAACGATGAGGCGGTGGAGGCCTTTGAGGCTCCACGGGGTGGGGGATTGGGTCTGGGGTCTAGGGTCTAGGGTCTGGGGATTGCGTTCGGATGACTTGGAGGCTTCGCCGCGAGCCCTAGACCCTAGACCCGAGACGCTAGACCCTTCCGGCTTTTGCAGCTCCACCGCCAGCCAGTCGAGCAACTCCGGATGGCTCGGCAGCGAGCCTTGCGTGCCGAAGTCGTTCTCCGTGTCCACGAGGCCCTTGCCGAAATACTGCTGCCAGACGCGATTCACAAGCACGCGCGCGGTGAGGGGGTTGGCCTCGTCCACGAGCCACTGTGCGAGGTCGAGGCGGTTCGGTTCGCGGTCGGCGGGGACTTTCGTCGGATGCAGCGCGCTGGGAAAATGGGCCTTCACATCGCCGCCGTCGCGGGTGAAGTCGCCCTTGATTTGGAGGTAAGTGCGGCGGGGCTTGGCGGCCTCGCGCATCACCATGGTTGTCTCCACCTTGGGCTTCTCGGCGCGGAACTTCTTGAGGGCCGCCTGATGCGTCTTGTTCTCCGCCGCGTGCTCCACGAAGGACGTGACCATGACGAGCTTCTGCGCGTCCGTGCGCTGCGCGGGTGGCGTGTCAAAAATCTCCCGCCAGAGTTGCGGCATCGCCTGCCGCTGCTCGGGCGTCATGCTGGCCTCCCACTTCAACTCCCGGTCCACGATGCCCGCGTCCTTCTTGAACAAGTCGGCAATGTAACCGGCCACCTTTGCTTCGATGTCCGCCACGCGCTTGCTCTCGTCGGGAGAGGTGAGTGGCAGGTCTGGTTCGTCCTGGTTGTTCAGCATCGCGTAGAGGCCGAAGTATTCCTTCTGCGAGATGGGGTCGAACTTGTGGTCGTGGCAGTTCGCGCACGCGATGGTCAGGCCCAGCCACGCGTAGCCCGTCGTCGCCACGCGGTCCACCACGGACTCGATGCGGAACTGCTCCTTGTCGATGCCACCCTCCTGGTTGATTTGCGTGTTGCGATGAAAGCCCGTGGCCACCTTCTGGTCCATAGTCGCGTTGGGCAGCATGTCGCCCGCGAGCTGCTCGATGGTGAACTGGTCGAACGGCAAATCGCGATTCAGCGCAGCGATCACCCAGTCGCGGTAACGCCAGATGCTGCGCGGCGCGTCAATGCTGTAGCCGTTAGAGTCCGCGTAACGAGCCACGTCCAGCCACCAGCGGCCCCAGCGCTCACCATAGTGCGGCGACGCCAGCAGGCGTTCGACCAGCTTCTCGTAGGCGTCCGGTGACTGGTCATTCACGAACGCGTCCACGTCAGTTGGCTTCGGCGGCAGGCCGAGCAAGTCCAGCGAGAGCCGGCGAATCAGCGTGACGCGGTCGGCTTCGGGGGAAGGCGTGAGCTTCTCCTTCGCGAGCCGGGCGAGGATGAAGGCATCTATTGGATTGCCGATTGCCGATTGCCGATTGCCGATTGCGGGCACCGGCGGCCGCGTTGGCGCGACGAACGACCAATGCACCTTGCTCCCCGGCACTTCATTCGCAGGGGCTTTCGCGCCCTCGTCAATCCATTGGCGCACCAGCGCGATTTGTGCGTCCGAGAGCGGCGGCTTCTTGTATGGCATCCGCGTGATGTCCTTGTGCGCGCCGGAGATGACCTGCACGAGCAGGCTGTCGGAAGACTTGCCGGGTTGAATGGCTGGCCCGCTCTTCCCACCGCTCAATGCAAACGCCGCCGTATCCAGGCGCAAGCCGTGCTTGGGCTGGGTCGCCCCGTGGCATTGATAGCAATGCTGGGCAAAGATGGGTCGGACCTCCGTGGCGTAGTCCACAGCGGCCGCAAGGAGCGGCGTTGTGAAGGCCATTAACAGTCCGAGAGCGTAGAAAGGCTTCATGGCGTGCAGTGCAGGCGAATGTCAGCGTTTGGACTGCGACTAAGAAAGGAAATTCGCCACGGGCCAGCCCCCTGCGCATCTCAGTTTCTTGCTGAGCCCAAGCGGAGCGGCGAAGTCGATGCCCGCAGATAGGCGTGGGTTTTCTCCCTCACCCCGGCCCTCTCCCGCAAGAGGGGGAAAGTTAGCCAGCTCTCGAAGTGCTGCATCGTCCCCGTCATCGGCAAACGGTGTGAGTGGCCCCCAGCGGCAGAGGACCGGGGTGAGGGAGAACGGCCACCCCATTCCAAACAGGCTGCAAGAAACTGAGATGCGCCCCCCTGCCCGGCTCGGAGGCAGAAAGGCGTTACGCCGAACGCCTGTCTTGGCAGTCTGCGCGCAGCCCAAGTCAGCCAGCCAACTTCCAATGCTCATGCCCCACCATCGACTTGACTGTCGGTGCCGAAGTAACCCCCAAGCAGCCCGGCCTCTGGCGCGTTCACTGGAGCGTGCCCATGAACGCCAGCAGGTCGGCTGCCTCGGTCGCGGTCAGGGCTTGCAACATGCCTTCCGGCATCAGGGACACCCGCTCGCTGCGAGTTTGCTTCACCTGTTTCGCTGGGATGCGGGCCGTCTCGCCACCCGCCATCTTCAGGGTCAGTCCCCCCCCCTGCTGCGCAGTCACAAAGCCGCTCTTCGATTCGCCATTGGTCAGCTCGACAGTGGTCAGCATCCATTGGGGCTCGATGACTTTCGACGGAAACAGGAGCTGCTCAATCAGGCCGGCGCGGTTCCACTTCTTTCCGACCGCGCTGAGGTCCGGGCCGAAATCAATGCCTTCACCCTTCGCCCGATGGCAGGCGGCGCAGATGGCGGCGAACAACGCCTTGCCGCGCACGGCATCGCCCGTGAGTTTGAGCAGGGCTTCGGGCTTGAAATCATTCCCCAGCACCTTGCGCCGCTGCGACTCGGGCAGGAAGCGCTCAAACAAATCGCGGCGGATGGGATCCACCAGCGCACTGCCCTGCGCGACGACCTGATCCCGCAGTGCGCCCTTGAGCGAGCCATCCACCACGGCGAGGACCAGCTCCAGCGCGCCGCTGCCGGTGCGGAGGAGCGGCTCAATTTGCTGTGTGTCACCGGCCACCAGTTTCTTCAGCGCAGACTGCTCGGCCTCCCGCTGGGTGCGGGCGGTGGCGGCCACGTCTTTGCCCTTGTCGGTCATGCTGGCGATCCAGTCCCGCACAAGCAGCAGACCACGTTCATCGACCAGCTTGCTGCCGAGATACGGCATGTGGCCGCGCCCGCCCGTGGCCATGCGATGCAGCAGCACGCTGCGGCCCGGATCGCCGGGAGCAATGACGCGTCCGTCCGGCAGGCCCAGATCCCCCTGCACCGGCCGGGCGCGGATGAGACGGGCCTTGTCCAGCGCCGTCTCGATGTTTAAGTGGACCGGCACCGCCCCGCCGCCGTTAAAGCGGTGGCAGGTGCCACAGTTGGCATGCAGGTAGGAACGGGCCCGGATCTCGATGTTGCCGTGCAGCGCAAAGGGGTCGGTGAATTTCGGTTCCTCGGGGGTGATGCCAAGCCGCGCGAACGCATCCAACTGACGGCCCTTTTCCTGCGCCGTGGTGCGGTCCAACTGTAGAGCAGCGAAGCCCGGTGCGAAGTTGTCCCATGGGTTATGACAGCGCAGGCACTCGACCCGGCTGAAGAAGCGCCATTTCTGCTCCAGCACACCACCGGGAGCGGCGGCGTCCTTGACCCGGAACACCGTGTCCTCGCCCCGGGCGGGGACCAGTTCCGCGTCCGTCTGCGCGTCGTTCCAACGATAGCTGTAGGCACCCCACAGGATGCCATCGTAGTGCAAGACCTGCGTCTCAACGCGCCGGCGCGAGCTGGGCTGCCCGCGCTCCAATTCGAGCGTGTAAGTCTTCGCGAAGACCGTGTTGGAAGGAAACACCCAGCGCCCCTTGGCCAGCACGCCTTGTGATTGCTCCGCCAGACTGATGCTGGAACTGCCCGGCAGCGCGATGAAGCGCTCGGCGGAGGCGTGATCTGCCCACCGCGGCGCATTGATCAGATACGGCATGACTCCGGGCGCGGGCGTGTGCTGTGGGACACTGGTAAACAAGCCTGTCTCGCTGAGCTTGCGCGGAAAGTTCATCGGCTTGCCGGCCTCTGGATTGCGGCCCAACTGCCACAGGCCGCCGCCACCGTGATCGCAGATCAAGAGCTCCCCGGCAGTTGTGATGCCGAATCCCGCCGGCATCAGCGTGGAACGACAGAGCTCGCGCAGTTCGGTGACCTTGTCGCCCTGCGCGCGCAGTGACCAGAACGTGCCCATCTGCCAGTCGCCGTAAATGTAGCTACCGGCCAGCTCAGGCAGACGCTTGCCGTGATAAAACTCGCCGCCCGTGATGCTCGCGGCCTCTTCGTGCGAGTGGGCGACCAGCGGCGGCAGGATGGGATTGGGCCCGCGCAACCGGTCAGGCCGCACGTCCTGTTTGCCGCCCTCGGTGATGCTCCAGCCATAGTTGCCGCCGGGCTTGATGCGGTAGATCATCTCCCACAATTCCCACCCCACGTCGCCGGCATAAAGCTCGCCGGACTTCGGATCGAAGCTGATGCGCCACGGATTGCGCAGCCCGTGCGCCCACACCTCGCCGCGCGCCTTGGGGACGGAGAGGAACGGATTATCCTTGGGAATGCTGTATGCCTTGTCGGGCGCGGGGTTGTCCACGTCGATGCGGAGGACGCTGGAAAGCACATTGCTAAGATCCTGTCCTGACACCAGTTCGTCCGGCGGGTCCGCCTGCCCGCCGTCACCCGTGGCGATGTAGAGCATCCCATCCGGTCCAAAGCGAAGGTTGCCGCCGTTGTGGCCGCCGGCGAGCCAGGTGAAAATCACCTTGCCACTGGCGATGTCCACCTTCGGCGGATTCGAGTCCGTGACCCGGAAGCGCACGATGAGCGTGCCATCGGGCCGGTTCTTCTTCCCGTTCAGCTCCAGCGTCAGCCACGTGAAGACGTAACGGTTCACCGCGAATTTGGGATGAAACGTGAAGGCGTAGCAGCGCTTCGCCTCTGGATGGAACTGCGTCAAATCCGCGAACAACTCCGTCTTGTCCACGTCGGGCGTGTTCACAAAGGACAGCATCTGCCCGGCGTGCTCAATGACCACCAGCCGGTCGCTGCCGGGCAGCGGCGCGACTTCCAGCGGCTCCTTGAACGTGAGGTTCGGATACGCCCGCTCCACCCGGAACGGCAGCGGCGGCTCCGGTGTGCCCTGAATGCGCGAAGTCGTCCACGGCACGCGGGTCTGTGCCGGGGCCTGCCACGGCGTCAAGGCGAGCAGGGCAAGCAGCGTGAACCGAAGCACTCGTTCGGAAAACTCACGAACACGGGCAGCCCGGCGCGAGGATTTCAGCAGGCAGCAATTCTGTCTGGGCATGAGCAAGGCTAGAGAGATGGAGCGGGTTGAGGCAACGGCGAACCGACGCTTACCCTAACAACCCGAGCCGTTTCCGCCCCTCCTCGGTCAGCCGGTTCGAGTTCCAGCCGGGGTCCCAGGTCTGCTCGACGAGCACTTTCTTCACGCCGGGGACTTGCAGCAGGCGCTTCTGCACGGGCATCGAGTTGCCGCCGGAGCCGAACGCAAAGTAGCCCAGCCGCGGCCGCCCACGATGCGGCATCGCCATCAGCACATGGACCGTTTCGCCGCGCACGCGCAGGTCATACACGAGGCCAAGGTCCACGAGGTTGATGCCAGCGGTGTAGAGTTGCTCGTCTTTGCAATCGCGCAAGGCGGCCCAGAGCGCTTGCTTCGAGATGGGGCTGTCGCCGGCCTCGCCGGGGCGTGCGAGGCGACCGGGTTGTTCCTTCGCGGCTTCACCGCGCGGCAGCTCGCCGGGCGTCGGCTGCAAGGGATTCGTGAGCCGATGCCGTAGTTCCTCCAGTTGGCGCGGGCCGTCGGCAGCTGTGAACGGCAGCGCGGCATACGCGTTCTTCTGCCACAGCACCGCGCCCGCGGGCACCTGCTTCACCGGCAGCGGGTAGCGGCTCCAGAGCTGGCCGTGCGACCGGTAGAACAACTGCGGCGAGCCGTTGTGCTTCAGCTCGGGCAAACCGTCCGCGCGGTGTTCGAGGAAGAGCGCCACGAAGGCGTCGCGGTTCTGCGGATTCGCGAAGCCCACGGCCCACAGATTTTCGCGCGACGCCGCGTCCGGCGGGCCGGTGCGGAGCTTGCCGTCCGCGCCCATCCAGAGAATTTCCGTGAACGAGTAGCCGGAGAACACCCACTCGTCATCGCGCAGTGCGGGGGCCTCGAACTCCTTCAAGGCGCGCATAGTGCCGGATTTGTGGAACCACGGCAGGCCCGCGTAGAAGCGGTATTCCACATCCACATGCAGCCGCGCCGGCGTGAAGACCGGATGCACCGGCGAGCGCGGCAGCCCCCAGCGCCGCACGATGGTCGCGAGCGGCCCGCGCACGACCTCGTAGTCTGGGCACGTCTCCCACAGCGTGATGCGGAATTTCTGGAAGTGACCCGACGCCGCGTAGTCGTGCGCCCAGTCAATGCACGGCGGCTCGCCGTGGCCCTCGCCGCCGGCGAACAGCTCCACGCCGTGCTCACGCTTGAGGCTCAGGCGTTCGAGCTGGCCCATCTGCCGCGAGAGCGACGCCTTGTAATGCTCGTTCTCGATGTCCAGCGCGAAGCCCTCGCCGCGCGTCTCCAAGTCCGTCGGGTAGGCAGGCAGCTCCGCGTCGGGATTGCCGAAGACGACCAGATATGTCTGCCGCTGGTGCATCGTGCCGCCGGCCATGAAGAGCACCCTCGCCAGCCGCTCCGCCCCGCGACGCACTTCGCCGAAGACCTGGCAAGGCACCTCGCGCAGCACCCCGTCCGCCACGCGCGCCACGCGGATTTCCCGTGCCAACGAAGTCACCTCCGCCGTTGGGAAACTCAGCAGCAACTCGATAGGTTCCGGCGGACGCTCAAGCCCAAGCGGCTCATCGAGGTGGACGGTCTTGAAGAACTTCCAGCCCGCCGCCCAGATCCGCCACGCAGGCGGCAGCGACGCGACAGCTTCAAAGCGCGCGGCGGCCATGAGCGGCTGGCCGGGGCTTTCCTCCTCGTGCTGCGCCTGAATCGCCGAGTCGCGCAACGAGTGCGTCAGCGCGCGCGCAGCCCGGAAGTCGCGCCGCGTCCACGCGGCTTCGAGCAAGCGGAGCTTTTCATCGAAGGAATCAGTGCGGTGGACGTGGGTGGTTTCGGTCATGACAATGGCGGTGGCACGGACTGACAGCTCCCCAATCGGCCGTCCCTCGTTGATGATGTGCGCCGACCGGCTTGGTGAGGTCGTCCACCGCACCCGAGCGGTGGGCGTGCAGCTTCGGCAACGTGACGTGCGGGGCTTTCAACGGCTGAAAGCTACGGCACATTCCGCAGTCGGCTCCAGTGCATTTTCCACACCAGCCGCCAAGGGGCGCAACTCGCCACCCCCACCATCCGAACGTAGCAGCCTGCTCCCTCTCCTCCATTGGATGGAGGAGGTTGGGGAGAGGAGGAGCACGACCGCTGTAGAATCACGGCTCCCCTCTCCCCAACCTTCCATGAACCGCCACACAGATTGAGGGCGGAACACAGATGAAATCCCAAGCGGTCAGACTTCCCATCTGCGCTCCGCCCTCAATCTGTGTGGGAATTCATGGTCCCAATGCGCGGGCTTCGAGCCGTGGTGGCTACCCCTGAACCCGTGCCGGCGGCTTCCAGCCGCCGTCCCTGGGCAACCGCAGTTCGAGGGTGCTTCGATCAATCCACCCGCAACGCGGCGACTGAAAGTCGCCGGCACGGGTTCAGGGGCCGAAATCGCAGGCCTTGGGCGTGGGTTCTCGCCCCGCTCCGGCGTCGCCGGACGAGGGTGTTCACATACCGTCGTGCGTGTGCCAAAACGCGCCCTCCGCCAAGTGCAGCTTTGTTTTTGGCCTTTCATTTAGGGTGCACCCCGATACGTTCCAAGACGAAGTCGCTGCCAGCACACCAAGGCGCGCCACCCAACATCAAACTATGACTGCTTCATTACGCCTGTTCCTCTCTCTAACCATCTTGGCTTGGACCACCGCCCAAGCCCTCGCCGTCCCCGGCCGCGCCGAGGTCATGAAAGTCGTCGGCACTGCCACGGTCAGCAAGGCCACGGGCGGCAGTGCCTCCATCACCCAAGGCATGGTGCTCGGCACGGGCGACACCATCACCACCGGTCCCGCCTCTACGGTGGACCTCAACCTGGGCCTCAACGGCGATTTCCTCCGCGTGGATCCGGACAGCAGCCTGAAGATTGACAACCTCGACATCGCAAATGTTGCCGACCGCACCGTCACCACCCAACTCCACGTGAACCAGGGCGGCATCACCGGCAACGTCGTTAACAAGCTCACCAAGGCATCGAAATACGAGATCAAGTCCGCCAGCGGCGTAGCCGGTATCCGCGGCACCGTTTACTCCGTCAAGACCGATGCTAGCGGGCGCATCACCCGCATCGTCGTCACCAGCGGCACGGTGACGTTCAATCAAGGCGGCGTGGCAGTCACCATTACAGCCGGCCAGGCCCTTACGCCTCCGGCAGTAGGCACTACAATGACCCAAGCGATGGTTGGCACAGCGACTACCGCGGAATCCTACCTCACAGCATCGGCCGGAGCTTTGCTGCTGGCGGGTAAGAATGCAGATTTGCTCCAGGGAATTGTCGGCACAGTTATCACCAACCCGGCGGACGTTTCCACCTCCCAAAAGAATTGAGCTGAATTGAGTTGAACGGCCTGCACCTTCCTGAAAGCCCGCCGTGACCTGAAGTCCGGCGGGCTTTTGGCTGCTTAATCCCGCTTCCCACCGTCACCGTCCGGGGCATATCCGCCGCAGCCACCGTCCTCATCGTCAGCGCCATCCATCACGCCGGCCCCGCCGAGCAGGCGCGGCGCGATGAGAATAACGCGCCCTACCCGTGCCGGCGGTTTGCCACCGCCGCCCGTGGCGCGCAGCACTCCAAAACGGCTACGAGCCAAGGAACCCTGCGACCAAGAATTGACACCAATAAAGCCCGACCGGCGCATCTGGGCATTACCCCGGAGCGCGGGTCACAGACCCGCGCTCCGCTGAGTTGCAGGGATAATCAAGCTGCTCCCCAATCAGCGCCCTCGCCGGCTCATTCGTGTGGTTGCTGTCCATTCGTGGTTCACCCAGCGCTTCCCGAACCAACGCAGCGCAGCGATGGCAACTGCCGCACCGATTCAGACCACCATTGCCTCCGCCCGAAACCCGCTGCCACACTCGCGCTATGCCCGGCCCGGCCACCGTCCTCATCGTCAGCGACCCGCACTACGCCGGCGCCGCCGAGAGGGCACGGCGCGGCTATGAACTGGCCTGCGCACCCAACTGGGCCGCGCGGCAGTTGCTGGCGCTTTACCGGGGCTACTACTGGCTCCGCGATCCGTTGGGCAATGGCCCCTTTCTCGAAGCCTTCCTCCAACGCAGCGGCGGGGCCGACTTCGTCATTGCCAACGGTGATTACAGCGCGGACTCGGCCTTCATTGGTGTGCTGGATGACGCCGCCTTCGCCAGCGCGCAGGCGTGTCTCGGCAAGCTGCGCGCCCGCTTCGGCGACCGACTCCACGCCACCATCGGCGATCACGAGCTGGGCAAGACCAGCTTGGTGGGCGGGAAAGGCGGACTCCGGCTGGGCAGTTGGTCCCGCACGGTGAACGAGCTGCGACTCCGCCCCTTCTGGCAGTTGAGCCACGGCAACTACGTGCTCATGGGCGTCACCTCCACATTGCTCGCTCTGCCCGTGCTGCGGCGCGAGGCTCCGCCGGAGGAACACGTCGCCTGGGAGGCGCTGCGGCGGGAACACGTTGCAGCGGTGCGCCAGGCTTTCTCTGCGCTACAGCCAGATCAGCGCGTGCTGCTCTTCTGTCACGATCCGACCGCCCTGCCCTTCCTCGCCGAACTGCCCGAAGTGGCCGCCCGATTGGGGCAAATCGAGGCCACCGTCATCGGCCACCTGCACTCCCCGCTCATTCTTCGCAAAAGCCGCCTGCTGGCCGGACTGCCACCCATCCGCTGGCTCGGCGTGAGCATCGCCCGGATGAGCACCGCGCTTCATCGGGCCAAGGTGTGGCGAAGATTCAACGTCCAGCTCTGCCCCTCACTCTCCGGCATCCAGTTGCTCAAGGACGGCGGCTGGCTGACGGTTGAACTGGATTCTGACGCACAGCGTCCGGCGAAGTTCCGCTTCCATCCCCTGCCCTGGGCTTCGGTCACGCAGGCCACGGGAGCTTGATCCGCAATCAGAACGGGAGCCCGATCGCGTCGCCTGCCAAGACTCACTTCACCGCGAACCGTCGCGTGAAGTCCAAAAAGCCCGCCGCCTGTTTGCGTAGCCGGCCGACCAGCTCCTCGTCCTTGAGCTTTCCATCCGTGCCCAACTGTCCGCCAATGCCGGGAATGAACACGCGCTCCGGATAGATGTGCGCGTTGCGGTAGCCGAAGATTTGCTGGAGCTGCTCCACCGGACGCAACGCGCCCCACATCCCCGCCGCCAGCCCCGTGAAGCACACGGGCCGTCGCTCGAAGCTCTCCGGGAACTTGAGCAGATCAATGAAATACTTCAGCACCCCGGGCATGGAGCCGTTGTATTCCGGCGTCACGACGTGCAGGCCAGAGGCGCTCAACACGGCGTCCGCAAAAGGGGCAAAGCTGGCGGGCTTCTCCGCGTAGGCCGCTGGCGCAAAGACCTCCGGCGGCAACTGCGCGAGGTCCAGCACGCGCACCGGATGCTGCAACTCGGCGTAAAGTCCTTCAATTTGCCGCGCCACGAGCCGCGTGTTGCTACCGGGACGATTGGTGCCAACGAGAAGGGTAATCATGGAGTGGGTTTGGTTGCCGTAGTCACGAGCAGTGTGGTGGGGCGGCGGAAGTTGTCGAGTCTCCGCCGTAGCGTCTGGCATCTTGCCTGACGTAGAGGGCGTGCGTCCCGCCGCCCGGAGCAGGTTGAAGTTCATGAGACACTCGGCGATAGCGCACGGGTTCCGCCGGGCGAGACGCCACGGCTCTACGGCAGGCGGGACGCCTGCCGCCACTACGGCTCCCGTGCTTGCAGCTCTGCCAGCGCCCCGCGCAGCTCAGGAAAGCGAAACTCAAAACCAGCCTTCAGCAACTTGCCCGGCACCACGCGCCGGCTCTTGAGAATCAACTCCGTCTCCGTGCGCAGGAAGAACGCGCCCACCTCCAGCATCCAAGCCGTCGCCGGCAGGCCAATGGGCATCCCCACCAGTTCGCGGAACGCGCGCATCAGCTCGTGGTTGGGCACCGGGTTCGGCGCGGCGAGGTTCACCGGGCCGCTCAACTCCTCGTGCGCGATGAGGAACTCCACCGCGCGCAGAAAGTCCGACTCGTGCAGCCATGAAACAAACTGCTCCCCGCTGCCCATCCGTCCGCCCAGGCCGAGTCGCGCCAGCCGCCGCAGCACAGGGAACACGCTGTTGCGCGCGTGGCCCAGCACCATCGTCGTGCGCAGCGCGACCTTCCGGGTGCGGGGCGTTTCAGCTTCGTTCAATGCCTTCTCCCACGCGTGGATGACTTCGAGGGAGAACTCATCTTGCACCGCTGGCGTTGGCGCAAAGTCCGTGCCCGACTCATCCCACGCCGGACCGAGCGTGTGCCGGTAAATCGTCGCCGAACTGGAATTGAGCCACACGCGGGGCGGCTGCGCGCACTGCGCGATGGCCTGCCCGACGACGCGCGTCGAGTTCACGCGCGAGTCGAGGATGAGCCGCCGGTTCGCCTCGGTGTAACGACAGTCCACCGAGCGCCCCGTCAGGTTCACGACGGCTGCCGCGCCGTCCAGCTCGCGCGCCCAGTCACCCAGTTTTTCCGCGTCCCACCGCACCTCCCGCGCGGTGCAGCCGGCTTGCGGATTGCGCGTGAGCACGATGACTTCCCAGCCGAGCTTCTGAAAGTGCTTCACGAGCGCTTGGCCGAGGAAACCGGTGCCGCCGGCGAGAATAAGTCGTTGTTTGTTCATGGGGTTTTCGAAGGGCTCTCCGCGCGCATCTTGATGTGCTGCAGCACGCGCAGATGGATGCGATGAATGATGTAGTCCGACCAAGTCTGCCAGTAAGCGACCGGCCACATGTTGTGCCGATACCACGTCATGCCCTCCAGCCGGGTGCGGCCGTCGGGCAGGGGAATGAGTTGAAACTGCCCGCGTTCCGAGGCGAGGAAACCTTCCAGATGCGGCGGATGGACGTGCTCGTAAGGCGTCCACTCCTCCATGGGCGGCGGGTTCTTCGTCACGCCGAAGCGGAGCAGGCGCGGCTCATCCCAGACTTCAATCGGCTCGACGAACGGGCCGGTCGAAAAGACGCAATGCCGCACCGCGCCAGGCCCGCTGCCAAACATCTCTGCCCGCAGCGGGTAGGCGATGCCGAGGCGAAACAGGAGTTCCGTCGGCGCAGGTAGTTCGGTGAACGCGACCACATGACTCCAAACGCGCTCTGGTGGCGCGGCCACGTCCAGCGACGATTTCACTTCAAGCAACGGCGCGGGTGCGTCGGCGAGTCGTTCCCCGGTGAGCATCAATGGCACCGCGAGGAGGCCCGCGCAGAGCATCTGGTTCGTCCCCTGTCTCCATCGGGCCGGGGAAACCTTCTCGCCGACAAGCGCTCCGACGATGGCCAACGGCACCGCGAGCGGTGCGGCCATAACTATGCAGATGACCCCTTCGATGGCGAAGATGACAAAGCCCAAGGCGGCGACCAGCACCGCGAGTATCCCAACCACGACGCACTCGCCAGCGTTGCGCACCTCATGAACTCCGTAGGTGAACGCAGCGAAGAAGCCCGCCACGAACGGGAGTCCGAGAAACAGGCCCCAGCCATATTGCCCCAAGCCCTGCGTTCCCAGCAGCGTGGCTCCCCACAGGAGAGCACATGCCATCGCCACACCGGCAAGCGCGCTGCCCAGCCTACTGCGTGGACAAATGCCTTGGAGCCAACTGGGCTGGGCAGCGGGGGGCGAGGTTGGCGCTTCCGGACGCAGACGCGTTGGGGCCGTGGCGGCCACTAGGAACAGGAACCACTTGAGCACGGGAATGACAAAGAGCACCACCAGCGCTGCCGGAAGGCTGGCGTCACGGAGGCGGGCAACCGTCAAGGTGACTCCCGCAACGAGAAACGGCAGAGCGATCAGCAGCACCAACCAACCAGCCCCAGGCACCCGCTCGGGGACGAGCCAGTCGCTCGCCGGGAATCCAGCTTGCAGGTAATCAAAGACGGAAATCTCGCGCCCGTCCGGCCCCACAGCTCCCAGCGCGAAGCGGTCGAGGTTCCACTTGATGCCAAAGAGAATCGCGCCCCAAAGCAGATAGTCACGGCGGCAAACCGCCCCGTGCAGGCTCCAGAGTTGGCTTGGCTTCATGGTCGGATGCAGTTTCAAAAACGCGTTGTGCGGCCGCAAGCATGCCATTCGCACTCCACTTTGCGCATCAGGAAGGTGGAGTCGAACTCCCACGAACCGGCCGGCAGGGACGCGTTGTCGTCGAAGAAGCGGGACTCCACCCAGTCGGTCACCAGCGGTTCGAGATGCCAGTCGAACGCGCGCAGCTCCAGCCCATCGAATGCGCCCGCGCGCCGACCCGGCGACCAACCGATGGCTCCAGCGCGGAAGAACTCCTCCGCTTCTCTCACCGAGCGGAAGACCGAGTCGCGCGGCAGCGAGTCCGCCAAATGCGCGTGAACCCTGAGGAGCGGGCGGAGTTTTTCGGCGGCTGGAAACACCGCGATTTTGAATCGGTTACCCGGCTCCCACACCTGGAAAGTCGCGCTGTGCTGCACGCCAGGAAAAACCCGTCCGCCGACAAGTTCGTTAAACCGCGACGCCGTATCGCGACGCGGAACAAAGACGCCCTCACGCGTGACGCCATCGGTGTCTTCCCACTCCACGGCGATGCGATGAGCTGCGTTCTCCGAGGAAAGTCCAAAGAACGTAGGCAGGCCGGCTGGCCGCGCATCCCGCAAACGCAGCAGGCAGATGCCCGCGAGCCCCCAGCCACGGACGAGCTTGGGCCGGAACGGAGCGGGCAGCAGCCGTGCGAGCGACTCGGGTGCGACGCGGAAATTGATGAGCAACCGCCGGTCAACCACCGCGCGCACAAAGGGAATCCAGGTGCGCGGCACCGACCAGCTCTCCCGGTGAGGAGGTTGTGCACCTAGGCTGCGCGCCGTGGGCATGAGCAAGGTCGCATTCATGGCAGTTCGAAGAAGGCGGTCGTGCGATGGGGCTTGCGGGGGCGATGCGGCGGCGGTTGCCTCTGGCCTTCAATCGGTGGCACGGCCGGCAAGAACAGCTTAAGCCGCAGCCAACAGTCCCGCAGGGGATGGGTAAGGTGGAGTTTCATGGCAGTTCCCTTTCCGGTTGAGGCGGCATCGCGCATCGACCGCCGAGACAATAGCGATTCAAAGCCATCCACCGGTATGCGCACCGCGCGAGCTGGTTGAACCCGGGCCCACGCGCGAGCCAGCCCAACGGCGCGGTCCAGCCAGCGGCCTCCGCCAGCACGATGTAAGCGTCCACGCCGCCGACCAGCCGACCATCAGCGAGACGAAGTTTCATCTCGGGCGGCAACTCGCCGTCAGCCAAACCGAGGTCGCGACGCGCGGCTTCCGATTGCAAGGGGACCGACTCAAACCCGCCTTGGCGAGCGATGAAACCGAGCCGCCCGACCCAGCGCGAGCAGAACGGACAGGCACCGTCGTAATAGAGCCAGCCAGCGATGTAATCGCGCGGCAACCGCGTGCGCCACTGCTGCGCCCAGAGTCCCGTCCAAACCCCGAAAACCGGTGGCACCGTGAGCAAGTAGAACCAGAGGACATCGGCCGCCGCCCAACTTGCTTGGGCGCTCCCCGCCCCAAACAATCCGAGCGCTGTCAGCGCGCCAGCGAGCACACCGAGATACAGCCCCTGAAAAAACACCGGCCAAGGCCGCAGCCCCGCGAGGTGCCGCGGCATCTGCCAGCCTATGACCGCCCCAAGCGGAACGAGCCCAGAGCTAACCACCAAGGTCATGTAACCCGCCATGATGCAGGTATAAACCACGACGCCGGCAGCCCGCCTACTCTCTCCATTCACATACGTGGCCACGACGAAAATGAGCCACGCCCAGACCGCTGCTCCGCTGAATCCCATGCCAAGACCCGAGAGCCAGCGTGATGGATTGGCGGGTGCGGGTAGCATGGTGCGTCCCTATTTTTCCCCGTCCGCCCCGTCCCCGAGGCTCAGGAGCTTCCGCACCTTGTCGCCCAGTTTAATGAACTTCATCACGGCGCTGGCCGGCCAGTTGCGGATTTGGGCATACCAGGCGTTGGTCGTCTCGAAGAAGCCGGCCAGCTCACGGAGCTTCTGCTCGGTGTATTCGTCGGTGTCCTTGTCCTTCTCAGCCTCGATGATGCACTCGCGCAGGACGGTGAGCGTGGGGTCTATCTCGCGCTTCTTCCGCTCATCCAGCACGACGCGGAACATCTCCCAGACCTCCTTCATGCTCTCGAAGTGGTCGCGGCTGTCGCCCAGCACGTGAACGCGGCGGACGATGCCCCAGCCCTGCAGCTCCTTGAGGCTCGTGCTGACGTTCGAGCGGGCGACCTGAAGCGTCTCGGCGATGTCCTCGGCGGGCAGCGGCTTGGGGGCGATGAAGAGCAGCGCGTGAATCTGGGCGACGGTGCGGTTGATGCCCCAGCGGGTGCCCATCTCGCCCCAATGGAGGATGAACTTCTGCTGGACTGGGCTGAGCGCTGGCATAGGTGGCTTCGTTTATTTCTGTCGGGACAGAAATTACTGACGAGTTCGCGTTTCGCAAGCAGTTTTTAACCCCAAGGAAAAGAGGCCAGCTCATTTTGTCGGACCGGCCGCAGAGCACTCTCATTGGCACCCGGCTTCAGCCGGGTGTGGCGGAGAGGCGACGGCGCAAACCGTTTCAACGGTTTGGGTCCGGACCAGGCGAGCCGGCGACACGCAGAAAGCCGTTGAAACGGCTTGCGCCTCCCCGGACCCTTCTTCACCGGGCTGAAGCCCGGTGCTAATGAGCGGGTGCCAGAAAGTGAGATACGCCCATAGAAAAGCAAAAGGGCCGCCCGATGGCGGCCCTTTCACGCAAACTGGGAGGACAGTTCAGAACTTGTAGGCGACGCCGGTGATGAGCCGGAGGTCGTTCGCCTTGCGGCCAAGGGCGGGCTGGCTGTTGTAGTTGTCCTGCAGCACGGCGCGGAGGCTCACCTGCTTGGTGATGGCGGAGTCCACGCCCAGCTCGAAGTTGAAGAGATACTGGCTCAAGCGATCCACCTGCGGGATGAACTCGGCGGTCTGCCAGAGCTTGGCGGCATCGCTGAACTTGTGCTCGAAGCGTTCGCCGACGCGCAAACCCATGTAGCTGCGGCTCACGCCGCCGAGGTCTTCGATGACGTAGGACGGACCGGCTTCCGCGCTCAACTGGGTGGTGGCGCTCTTGAGGAAGTAGTAACCCGCCAGCGGGCTGACGGTGAAGCGATAGTCAATGTTGGCAATGTCGTCCTTCAGCCCGGTGAGCTTGAGACCGCCGTAGAAGCGTTCCGAGAACAGCCGGTTGTATTGACCGTAGGCGTTGTAGTTGTTCACGTTCTTCACGCCGGAGGCTTCGCCGTAGGTCATGTTCGCGCCCAGACCAATTTCGTTGGCAGTCCACTTCTTGGAAGTAGTCACGCCGACATTGGCCAGCATGGTGTCGCTGTTGCCTTTCGTGAGGGTGAGGCCAGCGGAGGCGAGCGTTTCCCAGGCGGGCTGCGGAGCCGGCGGCGTGAGCGGCGCGGCGGCATTTTGCGCCATGACGGCGACGGTCGCGGCGAGTCCGGTGCAGATGACGACGAACTGGGTGATGGCCAAACGGGTGGAGCGATTCTTCATGGTTTACTTTGCTGTTTCTCGACGAATGACCGCCAACGCAGCGGGCAAGGGGCGCAACGCTAGAGCCCGGCATTTTGTCTGCAAGACGAAATGTTCCTCCGCATCGCAGCCGCAGCTACCCCTGCCCAACTCAGCCAGCAAGGGTGCCGCGCATGGAATGTCATTGCCCCGTCCCCGGCAGCGCGGCATAAACCCGCGCCATGAGCACTGCCTGTTTGCGTCTGCTGGTGGTCGGCTTGGGGTTGTGGACCAGTCTGCCAGCGGCGGGTGCCGCCGAGTTGCTGGCCCCGGGCCACCGGCCGCTGTCGCCCCGCGTTCACGCACTCGTCGGCGCGCAGGTGCATGTCAATCCCAGCAACGTCCTGGACAACGCCACGGTCGTCATCCGGGACGGCCTCATTGCCGCCGTCGGTCGCGATGCGCAGCCGCCCGCCGACGCCCGGGTTTGGGACGCCAAAGGCCAGGTCATCTACGCCGGGTTCATCGATCCTTACCTGAGCCTCGCCGGCACGAATCCGCCGGTCTCCACCACGCATGTGGACCCGATTGGCGGGCTGGCCAGCGGCATTGATTTCGCCGGCGCGGAAAGCCAGGAGAAGGCCCGGTTGCAGCCCGGGGCGGGTTACGAAGTCACCAGCGTCGTGCCCCAGGCGCGCGTCGTCACCGGCTACGTCCCCGCTGGCAAGACGTTGGAAGGACTGCGCGAACTGGGTTTCACCGCCGGGAACGCAGTGCCCAACAAGGGAATTCTCCGTGGCAGCAGTGCGTTCGTGCAACTGGGCGATGCGCCCGCCAACGAAGCCATCCTCCGCGCCGACACGCATCAGCACATCGCCTTCGAGACGCAGGAGGTTTATCCCAAGTCGCTCATGGGCGTGATCGCGGTGGTGCGCCAGACCTTTGCGGACGCGCGTCATTACTTGCTGGATCACGCGGACTACCGCGCGAAGCCCATCGCCCGCAAACGACCGGATCACAACCCCGCCCTGGAAGCGCTCCTGCCGACCATCAACCATCAAGCGACCGTGGTCTTCGAGCCCGGCAGCGTGCTGATGGTGGACCGCGCGGCGCAGCTTGCCCGCGAACTGGGCTGCCAGTTCGCCGTAGTCGCCAGCGGTCACGAGTGGCGGCGGCCGGACCTGATGCGGAGCGCGAGCGTGCCGTTCATCGTGGGAGTGAACTTCCCTTCGGCGCCGAAACTTCCGGACGAGGACGACTGGCTGGATGTCTCACTGGACCAGCTCCGCCACTGGGATTGGGCGGCGGAGAATGCGGCCTTGCTGCGCCAGCAGGGCTTGGAGGTGGCGCTGACCACCCACGCGCTCGCGGACCGGAAGGCCTTCCGCAAAAACCTGCGCCTCGCCGTGGACCGTGGCCTTTCCGAGCGTGACGCGCTCGCCGCGCTGACCACCGTGCCCGCCAAGCTCTGCGGTGTGGCGGACCGGCTCGGGACGATCGAAAAGGGCAAAATCGCAAACCTCACCATCGTCGAGGGCGCGGGCTACTTCGATGCTGAGGCGAAGGTGAAGCAGGTGTGGATTGACGGCCAAGTCTTCGAGACACAGCCGGCGAAATCCCCTGTAGGTGCCGACGTGAGGAGGCTCACTTCAAAATCGGCACCAGCGGCGGCAGAGAAAAAATCAGAGACTCCTGACGTCGTCTCCTACGATGGAAAAGAGGTCGCGAGCAAAGGGGACAAGAGTGTCCCCACCACCAAGAAGGCCGAACTCACCGCGCTTCAGAAGCAACGCCTCGCGCAGCCGCCGAACGCCTCGCGCGGCCCACTCGCCAGCCCCAAAGCCATCCTGATCCGCAACGCCACGGTCTGGACTTGCGGACCGCAGGGCCGGCTGGAGCGCGCTGATGTGTTGATCAGCGGCGGCAAGATCGACTCGATGGGACCGGGTCTGGCTGCGCGGCTGCGCTTGAGCGCGGACGTGCTGATCATTGAGGCGGCGGGCAAACACCTCACGCCCGGCCTCATTGATGCCCACAGCCACACGGCGATTCTCGGCGGCGTCAACGAGGCTTCCCTGCCCTCCACTGCCATGGTGCGCATCGCCGACGTGGTGAACTCCGAGACGGAGAACTTGTATCAACAACTCGCTGGCGGCCTGACGATGGCGAACCTCCTGCACGGCTCCGCGAACCCCATCGGCGGCCAGAACAGCGTCATCAAGCTGCGCTTCGGCGCGGGGCCGGAGGGGCTGAAGTTCACGAACGCGCCGGCGGGCATCAAGTTCGCGCTCGGCGAAAACGTGAAGCAGTCCAACTGGGGCGAGCGCAACACAACGCGCTTCCCGCAGACGCGCATGGGCGTGCCAACGTTCTACGTGAACCGTTTCACGGCCGCGCGCCAGTATCTCGACGACTGGGCGGAGTATCGGCGCAAGGGCGGCGTCCCGCCGCGCACGAACCTGGAGCTGGACGCGCTGGGCGAAATTCTCAATGGCACACGGCTCATCCACTGCCACAGTTATCGCGGCGACGAGATCCTTGCGTTCCTCCGCGTCTGCGAGCAGTTCGGAGTGCGCGTGGCCACGCTCCAGCATGTGCTGGAGGGCTACAAGGTCGCCGACGAGATCGCCCGGCACGGCGCCGGCGGCTCCTGCTTCACCGACTGGTGGGGCTTCAAGTTTGAGGTCTATGACGCCATTCCCTACGCGGGCAGCCTCATGCACGCGCGCGGCGTGAACGTGTCCTTCAACTCCGACTCCTCCGAGCTGGCGCGGCGCATGTATCTCGAAGCCGCGAAGGCCGTGAAATACGGCGGCACGAGCGAAGTCGAGGCGTTGAAGTTCGTGACCGCGAACCCGGCGAAGCAGCTTGGCGTGGACAAGTGGGTCGGTTCCTTGGAACCGGGCAAGGATGCGGACTTCGCGCTGTGGAGCCACTCGCCGCTGGCCTACGACACCATCTGCGAGCAGACGTGGATTGAAGGCCGCAAATACTTCGACCGCGCCGCCGCCGCCGCGCGCACCGCCGCGCTGGCCAAAGAGCGCGCCGACTTAATCACGAAATCGAAGAAGGTGGCGACGCTCTCCGGTGGCGGTGGGGAAGGCAGCGCCGCCGCGCAAGCCGCCTTCTTCCACCGCGCCTTGGAGAAGCTGCACGAGCTGGGCATCGCCGAATGCCTCGACTGCAAACTGAACCGGAAGTCGGAATGAGCGACGAGCGTTTCGGCGGGATCGCCCGGCTGGTTTCCGATGCTGGGTTGGCGCGGTTGCGCGCGGCGCATGTGTGCGTCGTGGGCATCGGCGGGGTGGGCTCCTGGGCCGTGGAGGCATTGGCCCGCTCGGGCGTCGGCGCGTTGACGCTCATCGACCTCGACGAAGTCTGCGTCACCAACATCAACCGCCAGCTCCACGCGCTGGAAGGAACTGTGGGGCGCGCCAAGGTGGAGGTGATGGCCGAGCGCGTGCGGCTCATCCATCCCGAATGCACCGTGACAGCGGTCGCGGAATTTTTCACCGAGGCAAACGCCGGGCGTCTGCTGGCACCGGGCATCAGCGCGGTGGTGGATGCGATTGATGCGGTGGGCAACAAGTCCCGGCTGCTCGCGCTCTGCGTGCAGCGCGGCTTGCCGGTGGTTACCTGCGGCGCGGCCGGTGGCCGACTGGAGGCCACGGCGGTCCGCCTCGCGGATCTGGCGGACGCTTCCCACGACCGGCTGCTGGCCCAAGTGCGCAAGCGGCTGCGCGGCGAATTTGGTTTTCCCGCCGCCGGCAAACCGATGGGCGTGGCTGCGGTCTTCTCCCCTGAAGCCCCCATCTTGCCCGAGCCGCCGGCCTGCGCGACGGAAACTGAAAAAGACGAAGCCACGCTGCGCTTGAACTGCGAGTGGGGCTACGGTTCCGCAACGTTTGTCACCGGCACCTTTGGCTTTGCCGCCGCAGGCTGGGTGGTGCGGAAGCTGGCGGCCGGCCCGTGACTCGTGCCGCGGACTCGTAGCGCCAACTTGCTTCGCGGGTAGAACCACCGACGGCGACTGCAAGTCGCCGGCACGCCCGTTCAGGGCAGCTCTTCAATCGTGAGCTTCCGATACCACGCCTCGCTGGGTGGGCCGCCGTGGATCTGCACGGCGATGATGCCGAACTGGGGAAGTTTTGTGTCCTCCTCCGTGTAATCCACCGTCTGCGTGCCGTTGATGGCGAGCCGGATGCGCCGCCCCTCGCAGCGGATTTCGTAGGTGTTCCATTCGTTGCGCTTCACGAGCTTGTCGGTGAGCTGCGGGTCGGCCTTGGCCAGCACCTTGTTGCGGCGGGACTCGTCGTAGATGCTCCCCCACCAGCCGTCGCCCATGTCCGCCTGATAGCCGCTCACCTCGTGGTGATTCGGAATGCGCTGCGTGCGGATCTGGACGCCGGCGTTGGCCTTGGGACCGCCGAGGAGCTTGAACTCCAGGCGCAGGACGAAGTTGGTGTATTGCCGGGTGGTGGCGAGGAACTCGTTGCGCGGCACCTTGTCAGTCAGATTGCCGCCGACAATCGCGCCGTCCTGAATCCGGAAGGTCTTCGCCGTGTCGCCCTCCCAGCCCTTGAAGGTCTTGCCATCGAACAGGGAGACGGATTTGCCCAGCTCTGCCGCCGGGAGGGAAAGCGGCAGGACGAGACCAACGGCGAGCAACAGTAGGGGAAACTTCGTGCGCGTGTGCATGAGCCCGTATTATCGGCCCTCCAGATGAGTGTCCAGCGCGGACTCAAGCCGCTTTCACCGTGACCCGGTCGCGCGGTTGTGGCATTGCTGCGTCATGACCAAGCTCACTCCAGCCCAGATCAAGGTCGCCCAAACCTCCGTGCCCGAGTGGCGTCGCACAGGAGCCGTCATCCGCCGGACGTTCGTGTTCAAGGACTTCGTCGTGGCGATGAAGTTTGTCTCCACCGTTGCCCGCCTTGCCGAACGGGCGTGGCACCACCCGGACATCGACATCCGCTGGAACAAGGTGACGCTCGCGCTCAGCACCCACGACGCCGGCGGACTCACGGAGAAGGACTTCACCCTGGCAACGCAGTTTGACGCGGCAGCCGGGAAATTCTAGCCGCCGCCGGCCCGCCCGTGCCAAGCTGGCCGCACTCGTCAGACCAACCACATGCCGCGCGACCCCATCACCGTAGAACGCTTCTACACCGAGCACACCGCCCGCCTGGACTTGAAGCTCCTGGCCGGTGCCGTGGGCCTCAAGCGCATCATCAAGGAGCCCACCGTGAACCGGCCCGGGCTGGCGCTGGCAGGCCACACCAAATACTTTGCCCGCAAACGCGTGCAGGTCATTGGCCATGCGGAGGCGACCTACCTGAAGACCCTGCCCCGCGAGGAACGCCGCCAGCGCTACGATCTGCTTTTCAGCTACAAACTGCCCTGCGTGGTCTTCTGTCGGAATTTGCCGCCCGACCGCGAATGCCTGCGGGCGGCGGAGGCACAGGACATTCCCGTCTTCCAGTCCTCGCTCATCACCATGAAGTTCATCAACCACGCGACGCTGGCGCTGGAGACGTTCTTTGCCCCGCACGGCAGCGAGATGGGCAGCATGGTGGAGATCCACGGCATCGGCGTGCTCATCCGTGGCGACAGCGGCATCGGCAAGAGCGAGAGCATCCTGGCGTTGATCGAGCGCGGCTACAGCCTCGTGTCCGATGATATGACTCGGGTGATGCTGGTGGATGGACGGCAAGTCGTCGGCACGAGCGCTGAGGTGACCCGCAACCACATGGAGATCCGCGGCATCGGCGTCGTCAACGTCGCCGCCATGTTTGGTGCCCGCAGCATCCGCACGGAGAAGCGCATCGACCTCGTCGTCACGCTCAAAGGGTGGGACGATGTGAAAGACTTTGACCGCCTGGGCATCGAGGAAGAGTTCCAGGAGATTCTCGGCATCAAGATTCCCCACATGACCATCCCGGTCCGACCGGGCCGCGATTTGGCGCGGCTCATCGAAGTGGCGGCGCTCCAGACCAAACTTCGGCGGCTGGGGCATAATCCCGCGCGCGAACTCAACGAGCGCCTGATGGCCCAAATGGCCAGCCATCGCGGACTGTGATCGGGCGGTGGCCGGCTGGGTTGCCGGCCGGAGCGAGGTCGCATTGCAATGCCTCTGACCCAGCGCACGCGATCCGTTCCGAGCGGTTTCGCAAAATGGCTTTCCACTCCTGCGCGAGACTGTCATGCTGGGCTCCCAGTGAGCGCTACCAGTGAAAAAGGCCATGAAGCTGTGGTCGTGCGAGAGCTCGTGGTGAGCAACAAGGTCGGGATCCACGCCCGGCCGGCGGCGATGTTCGTCAAGATCGCCAGCCGCTACACTTGCGACATCTTTCTGGAGAAGGACGGGGAGAAGATCAACGGCAAGAGCATCATGGGGCTGCTCATGCTGGCCGCCGGCCCCGGCAGCCGTCTCCGCTTGGAAGCCAGCGGCAAGGACGCCGCGCAGGCCACGGCGGAGATTGAGGACTTGTTCAGGCGGAAGTTTGATGAGGAGTAAGTCGCGGGCCCGGGTGCCCATCGCCACCCAACCGCAAGCGACCCTCCCGTGACCGACTTTGAACCTTGAACTTTGCCCCCTGAACTTTAGCTTCCCGCTCCGTGTCCGCTCCTGACTTCGACATCAAATACGTCGCGCATCTCGCCCGGCTGAAGCTCTCGCCCGAGGAGGAATCCCAGCTCGGTGCGCAGCTCGGCAACATCCTTGGCTACATCGAGAAGCTCAAGGAAGTGGACGTCACCGGCGTGGAGCCGACCGCCCACGCCTTCCCGATGGTCAACGTCTTCCGCACCGACGAGGTGCGCCCCGGCCTGGCGAACGAGGACGCGCTGCGCAACGCTCCCAAGCGCGCCAGCGGTCTGTTCGTCGTCCCCAAGGTCGTCGAGTAAGTGCGGCACGGAACCGCCTCCCCCCTGCCCTGATGCTTCACCGCCTCACCATCTCCGAACTCACCGCCCGCCTCGCCCGCCGCGAGGTCTCTGCCCGCGACACCATGCAAGCGTGCCTCGACCAAGTCGCCCGCGTGGACGGCGAGATCAAGGCCTTCATCAGCCACAACCCCGCCGACGCGCTCGCCCAAGCCGACGCAGCGGACAAGGCCATTGCCGCCGGAGCCGACTTCTCTGCGCAACCGCTCCTCGGTGTCCCCATCGCGCTGAAGGACGTGCTCGCCGTCAAAGACCAGCCCCTCAACTGCTGCTCCAAGATTCTCGGCAACTTCACTTCCCCCTACGACGCCACCGTCGTGACGCGCCTGAAGGCCGCCGGGGCAATCATCTTTGGCCGGCTCAACATGGACGAGTTCGCCATGGGCAGCTCGACCGAGAACTCCGCCTTCCAGACCACCCGCAACCCTTGGGACACCGCGCGCATCCCGGGCGGCAGCTCTGGTGGCAGCGCAGCAGCCGTCGCAGCGGACGAGTGCATCGCCTCGCTGGGCAGCGACACTGGCGGCTCCATCCGCCAGCCCGCCGCCCTCTGCGGCTGCGTTGGCCTCAAGCCCACCTACGGGCGCGTCTCGCGCTACGGCCTCGTCGCCTTCGCCAGCTCGCTCGACCAGATTGGCCCCTTCACCAAGGACGTTCGCGACGCCGCGACGGTGCTCGAAGTCATCAGCGGCCACGACTCGCGTGACGCCACCAGCATCCCGCAACCCGTCCCGCGCTACCCCCAGTCGCTCACCGGCGACATCAAAGGACTGCGTCTTGGCCTGCCCAAGGAGTTCATGGTCGGCGGCCTCGACCCCGAGGTGAAACGCGCCGTGGACGCCGCCGTCACGCACCTTCAATCCCTCGGGGCCACTATCCACGAAGTCTCCCTGCCCCACACCGACCACGACGTCGCGGTCTATTACATCATCGCCACCGCCGAGGCCTCCGCGAACCTCGCCCGCTTCGACGGCGTGCGCTACGGCGCGCGGGTGGACGGCGCGGACCCCTTGGAGATGTATGGCAACACCCGCGGGGCCGGCTTTGGGGCCGAGGTGAAGCGCCGCATCATCCTGGGCACCTACGTCCTGAGCAGCGGCTACTACGACGCCTATTATCTGCGCGCCCAGAAGGTGCGCACCCTCATCCGGCAGGACTACCTGCGCGCCTTCGAGCAAGTGGACGCCATCATCACGCCCACCACCCCCACGCCCGCGTTCCGCCTCGGCGAGAAGTCCGGCGACCCGCTCCAGATGTATCTCTCGGACATCTTCACCATCGGCTGCAACCTCGCCGGCATCCCCGGCCTGAGCCTCCCCTGCGGCTTCGCGGCCAACGCGAAACCCGGAGCCCCCAACGCAAAACTCCCCATTGGATTGCAGCTTCTGGGCAAACCCTTCGGTGAGGAAACCATCCTCCGCCTCGCGCACGCCTACGAACAGACCACCCCTTGGCACCGGGAACACGCGCTCTGAACCGGACCAACGCAGGGAGTGACGGCGGGAGACAAGGCTTGGCCCGGACTCCGCCCTTCCCGAGTCCGGCCCACCACTGACTAGCCATCGCTTGGCACATGTGATGCAATTCCTGACTAGACCACGGGGGAATCCGTCCGCACACTTTCCCCGCAGCCGACATTTTGACTGAACCCTTGAGCGACAACGTCCAACGCCGCGATTCGACCATGCAACCGATTACGCTCAACCCTGCCGGCAGTTACGTCCCGGCCAGCGCCAGCATCCCCAAGCACGTCGTCCAGCAGCGGTTTCGCACGCCCAAGAAGAACATTCCGCAGACGCCGATTGAGCGAAACCACTTCCTCCACGTCATCCGCAACTACGTCGCCGAGTTCAACCCGGTGCCGCCCATGCCCGCCGACGATCTCAAGGTCCACGCCGACCGCGTCGTGCAGATGCTCAAGTGCGATCCCATCTACCGCGACTACATCGGCGTGCTGATGAACAATGAGATGTGGCGCGAGCAGCTCGCCGCCGTGCCCTTTGAGCGCCGGCTGTTGTTGCTGCCCAAATGCCTTCGCGTGGAGAGCAAGTGCCCCGCCCCGTTCGATGAGTTCGGCCTGCTCTGCAAACAATGCGGCCTCTGCACCATCCAGGACTTGCAGGCTGAGGCGGAGAAGCTCGGCTATGCAACACTTGTGGCGGAAGGCTCCGCCATCGTCATGTCGTTGATTCAGACCGGCAAAATCGAAGCCATCGTCGGCGTGAGCTGCCTCAGTGTGCTGGAACGCGCGTTCCCCTACATGGAGGCGGCCGCCATCCCCGGGGTCGCGATTCCGCTGCTGCAGGACGACTGCATCGACACCACCGTGGACCTCGACTGGGTCTGGGAATACATCCACCTGACCAGCGACGACCAGACGCGCCGGCTGGATCTCAGCGCCTTGCGCGACGAGGTGGATTTCTGGTTCAGCCCAGCCTGCCTCGACACCATCATGGGCAACGGCGAGGGCGAGACCGAGCGAATCGCCCGCGAATGGCTCGGCAAGGCAGGCAAGCGCTGGCGCCCCTTCCTCGCCGTGGCGGCCTATCAGGCTCTGCGCCGCGACATCGGCAAGCCCCTGCCCGAGGATGTCCGCAAGATCGCCGTGGCCGTCGAGTGCTTCCACAAGGCCTCGCTCATCCACGACGACATCGAAGACAACGACTCGCTGCGCTACGGCGAGAAGACCATGCATGAGGAATACGGCACCGCCGTCGCCTTGAATGTCGGTGACCTGCTCATCGGCGAGGGCTATCGGCTCATCGCCTCCTGCAAGGCGAATGCGGAACAAAAAGCCGCCATGCTAACCGTCGCCAGCGAAGGCCAGCGCGCCCTCTGCCGCGGGCAGGGCGCGGAACTCTGCTGGGCCCGGAAACCCCAGCCGCTCACGCAGCATCAGGTGCTGGAGATCTTCCGGCTCAAGACCGCCCCCGCCTTCGAGGTCGCGCTGCGGCTCGGATCCATTTACGCCGGACTGGAAACCTACGACGAAGTCGAGTCCACCCTGGGCGTTTACAGCGAGGCGCTCGGCATCGCCTATCAGATTCGTGATGACTTGAGCGACTTGGGCGAGCAAGGCGAGACCAACGACATCGCCGGGTTGCGCCCGAGCCTTTTGCTCGCCATCGCGCACGACAAGGCCAAGGCCGAGCAGAAGGAACTGATCGCCAACGTCTGGCGTCGCCAACTGCCCGCCGGCGGCATCGCGCAAGTCGAAGCGCTCTACACGGAGATTGGCGCGGATCTGCGGGCCAAGACCCTGCTGGAGACCTACAAGGAGCAAGCCATCCGCTCACTCGCCGACTTGGAAAACCCGAACCTCAAGGGCCTCCTCCGCCGCACCCTCGGCAAGATCTTCAACGACGTGGAAATCAAGGGCTGGTGCAAGGAGCAGGAGCAGATGAACGGCGTGCGCGACGGGGTGCGCCTCCAAGCCAGCGCCCCCGAGGCCGCTCCCCGCGAGCCGGACGTGGTGATGGCCAAGTGATTTTTGGAACTACGGCGGGAAGCGGTTTGCCACGCTGGCTCAAAAAGTGATCCGCCAGCCTTCTTAACAGAATGCTTTTTGGGCTCTCGTTACCCGACAGAGCCGTTCGAATCACAGCCCGGGAATAGCCGTGTAGAAGTAGCGCGTGATGTGGAAGAAAATCGGTGCGGCGAAGCATACCGAGTCTAGCCGATCGAGCACCCCGCCATGACCTTCGATGAGCGTGCCGTAGTCTTTCACCCCAAAGCCACGTTTGATGGCGGACATTGTCAGGCCACCAAGGAAGCCAAAGAAGCATGCGGCCAGCGCAATGAGCGCCGCCGCTCCCGGGCTGAATGGCGTCGCCCAGTGCAACGCTGCCCCGATGCCCGTGGTGCAGAGGAGGCCGCCCCAGAAGCCTTCCCATGTCTTGTTGGGACTGATGGTGGGTGAAATCGCGCGCCGCCCAAGCAGCTTGCCCCACACATACTGGAGGACGTCGCTCAACTGCACGAGCAGCACAAAGTAGAAGAGCAACTTCGCGTTCTGACCGACGAAGCCGGGGATCTCCAGCATCAGGATGGCCGGGGCGTGGCTCACGCAATAGACGCAGACCATCAGTGCCCATTGAAGGTTCGCCGTGCGTGAAAGGAAGTCGACGCCGTCCCCCGTGGCCACGATCCGCGAAGGGATGACGAGGAAGGCCAGCACGGGAATGAGCGCGATGAACAGTCCATACCATGCCACGTGGATGCTCCAGTATTGCAGCGGTGTCAGCACAAAGAAGACCCAGAACAGCGCGCGATGATCAGCGAGCCGCGTCGGCATCAGTGAAATGAACTCACGCAGCGCAAGGAACGAGAGAGCGCCGAACAGGACAAGCGTCCCGTCGCGCCCGACCAGCAGCAGCGTGAGAAACACACCCACCATCACCCACCAGGCTCGAATGCGGGCGTTAAGGTTGGCCACGGTGGCCACTGCGGCCTCACCGCGAACGCGTCGGCGGAGTGCGGTGCCGATCAACGTGGCGAGAACGAGCAGGGCAATCACTCCGCCAACGAGGGCGACTAAGCCAGGGTCTTCGGGCAGATTGTGAGAAATTGCTGGATTCATTGTTGGCGGAGTTGATCGAGTGAGCTGCGGGTGCGATGGAGGAAATCGGCTTTGCCTTCGTTGGGCTTGATGTGCATGGGCTGCCCGAAGGTGGCCCGGCACAGCAGCGGGACGGGGAGAAATTCACCCTTGGGCAGAATCAAATTGAGGTTCGCCAGATAGACGGGGACCAATTCCATGTCAGGCCGTTGCCGGGCCAAATGCCAGATTCCGGACTTAAACGGGGCCACCTCTGGTCCCGGCGTGCGCTCGCCTTCGGGGAAGAGGATGATGGAGTTAGTCGTCCCAAGCGCTTCAACCATGTGCTCCACCGGATGGTCGTGCGCACAGATCCGTTTCCGTTCCACCAGCACCGCGTTGAACAGCGATTGGGCGACCCACCGACGCAGAGCGTTAGCCCCCCAGTAATCACGCGCCGCAATTGGCCGGGTGTGCTCGCGCACCGAAGTGGGCAGCATGGCCCACAGCACCAAGGTGTCGAGGTGGCTGGTGTGGTTCGCGAAGTAGATGCGTTGACTGAGAGTGGGACCGCAGCCCACCCAGCGCGCGGTCGCACCCATTGCTAGCCGCACCAGTGCCGCCATGAGCGGAGACTTCATCGGCCCTCCAGTTCGCGAACGATGAGCACGCTGCGCCGTGCGATGGTCACCAAGCAGCCCACCACGATGACGCTCAGTCCCACGGCTGCACTGCACTGCGGCAGCCCCGCCAGCAGTTCCACTGTGAGGCCCACGCAAGCCATCACCACCACGCCCATGCGGGCGGTCTTGGCCATCGGCCCGCAGAAGTAGGCTGTCGCCCCGGCCTGCACACCCAGCACCCGCGTGAAAGCCACGATCGCCGCCAGCAGGGCTGCCGCCCAGCCCAAGGTCGGTTCGCTGCCGGAGAAGCCCCCCGAAAATCCCAGCCCGATCAAGGTCACCGAGTCAGAGAAGCGGTCAGGCAGCTCGTTGAACACGTCCCCCGAAGGCGTCCGGAAACCGCCTTCGACAGCCATCATACCGTCGAGCAGGTTGCAGAGGCCGCGCAGCGCAATGCACAGAATCGCCACCAACGGCAGGCCGACCCGCCACGGCGCGTCGAGTTGGGGCAAGGCAATGAGGCTGCCGGCCGCCCCCAGAGAAAACACCAGACTCATCACCGAGATCTGGTTAGGACGCACCCCTAGCTTGATCAGGCCCTGCGCGCAGCGCGCGGCCCACGCAGTTTGCCTGACCCAGATCGGACGGCGAAAGGAAGGTTGAGCAACGGTCGCATCAGATTTCATGCGCGAACGCTACCTAGTGGCGTGGAAAGAGCGTGAATCGAAGATAAAGCCGCCTGAAATTGAAAATTGTGCTCGCAGTGCAACTACGCACGCGCCTCGGCCAAATGGCAACTGACTGCGACTACTTGAGCACCGCGTTGTCAATCAGCCGCGTCTTCCCGATGAAAACCGCCAGCGCCATGTGCGCGCCGCGCGTGACCGCGGTGACGGGCTGTAGCGTTTCACCGTCGAAGAACGCCACGTAGTCCAGCCGCGCAGCCGGCTGCGTGGCGATCAGCGCGGCGATTTCCTTTCCCAGCAAGTCGGTGTAAATCGGCGTGCGCGAGCTGACCACCACCTGCCTGGCCAGTTGCAACGCGCGCCAGAGGATCGTCGCCTGCGGACGCTGCTCCACCGTGAGGTATTTGTTCCGTGAACTCATTGCGAGGCCGTCCTTTTCGCGCAAGGTCGGAGCCACCACCAGCTTCAACGGAAAGTTCAGGTCGCGCGCCATGCGGCGGAGAATCGCGGCCTGCTGCCAGTCCTTCGCGCCGAACACGGCCACCTCCGGCAGCACGAGGTTGAAAAGCTTCGCGACAACCGTGGTGACGCCACGGAAGTGCGTCGGCCGCGAGCCGCCCTCCATGCCCTGCGAGAGCTTCTCCTCGATGACATAAGTGCTATAGCCACCCGCATCGCGGCCGGGATACATCTCGGCATCCGAGGGGAGGAACAGCACGTCCACGCCGGCCTTGCGGCACAGCGCCTTGTCCCGCTCCGGATCGCGCGGGTAGGCGGACAAGTCCTCGGTCGGCGCGAACTGCGTCGGGTTCACGTAGATGCTCGCGACCACGATGCCCGGCTTGCCCACGAGCTTGCGCGCGCGGCTCACGAGGCTGAGATGTCCGTCGTGCAGATAACCCATCGTCGGCACGAAGCCGACGCGCTTGCCCTCGCGCCGCCAGCGAAGGGCGAGACGTTGCATGGCGGCGGCGGAAGTGACGATGCGCATGGGCAGAAGTGTAGGAGGCAGCCGGACAAAAATGGAGGAGTTTCCGGCACGCGTGAGGTTGCCCGCCGCAACCGGCCGGGACTAAACTGCGTCATGCAAACCGAGCGCTACACCGGCGAAGTGGTCTTCATCTACGCCTTCGACGTGGCCTATGACATGGTGCGCCAGCCGGTGAAGGAGCTGCTCGGCCAGCCGGTCGCGCAGTTCAGCGTGGACGCCAGCAAGCGCAGCCCCCGCCAGCTCTCCTTCTACCGCCCGCAGATGGTCCGCCTGCCGCCGCAGGAACGCATCGGCCCGCTGGGCCCCGTGCGCGTGCACCGCACGGTCAAGCTCCTGCCCATCGGGGCGATCAGCATCACCGTGCATGTGCCGTTCGAGGTGAAGAGCCTGACGGAGCTTGTCGCCTTCCACGACCTCCAGTTCAGCAACGGCTCGCTGCACGACGAGATGAAGCGGCTGGCCGAGCAGGTTCGCAACGAGTTGCGCCCTTTTTACATCCGGCCGGTCGAGCCGCTCGCCGAGGAGGAGGCCTACACGGTCTTCTGCTTCCAAACGCCCGCGCACGACGGCCAGGATTTCCGCGCCGAGGACTGGCTCGCCTGCCATCGCCGCGACGTCGCCTCGCTGCTCACGCAGGAGCACGACGTGCAACAGCTCTCGGACCAGGAGGTCGAGGAATCCACCGGACGGTTCCTCAGCTACTACCGGCGCGACCTCGCGGTCGTGGACTGGGACGCCGCGCTCATCTTGGACGACCCGCGCAACTTCGAGGAGACGCTCTTCATCATGGAGCTGGCCAATGTGCAGCTCGCCGAGCTCGAGGCCTACGACCGCCTGCTCGACGACGCGCTGGAACGCTCCTACCGCGACCTCTCCAACCAGCCCGCCCAACGCCCCTCGAAGGTCATCATGCAGGAGCTGAAGGAAATCCGTGTGGACATGGCGCGCCTGAGCGACGAGCTCTCGAACATCTCGAAGTTCTTCGGCGACTGGCACCTCTCGCGCATCTACTCCGCGCTCTCCACCCGCTTCCACCTTGGCGAGTGGCACCGGACGATTGACGAGAAGCTCCGCACCCTCGACGGCCTCTACCAGCTCCTCAAGACCGACCAGAACAACCGCTGGATGCTCATCTTGGAGGCCACCATCGTCCTGCTCTTCATCCTCGACCTCGTGCTGCTGTTCGCGGTGAAGAAATAATTCGGCGCACCTCACTCGGCAGAGAGCCCTGCCCTGCCCTCCCGTGCGATTCTCTCGGCTCCACCCGTGTTTTTTTCCTTCTTCAATTCCTGCGCTGCATCCCTAGTCTCCGTCCGTGGCGCGTAAGGACAACCCTGACAAACCCGAAACCCCGCCGCCGACCGGCCGCGCGGAAATCGGTGGCATCGTGCTCATCGCGGTGTCCTCCTTCCTGCTGTTTGCCCTGTTTTCCTTCGATCCCAACGATGTCGGCGCGAACACCGCCACCCCGAACAAGGATTACCACAACGTCGCGGGCATGCTCGGCGCGCATGTGGCCAACGGGTGCTTCTTCCTGTTTGGCATCGCCGCCTACCTGCTTGCCCCGCTGCTCTTACTCTGGGGCGCGGTGCAGTTTGTGGAATCGCTGGCCTACCTGCGCCGCCGCTGGCCGTGGGCGGTCCTGCTGCTCCTGTGCTTCGCCGGCCTCTTCGATTTGTTCCCGACGGTCTTCGAGAAAATTCGGGTGACGATCAACGCGCCCTGGGCGGGCGGGGCGACGGGCCACTGGCTGAACCAGTATATTTTCAAGCGGCTGCTCGGCCCCGCGTTCGCCGCTGTCACCTTCGGCACGCTCTACCTCATCGGCCTGCTGTATCTGACTGACTTCGCCTTGCTCGACTGGGCGCGGAGCCTGTTGACGCGCGGCAGCGCCACCGAGCCAGACGGGCTGGCAACGAGCGCCGAGGAGCTGGCCTTGGACAAGCGCGCCAAGGAGCTGGAGAAGGAAGCCCAGCGGCTACAGGACGAGGTGGAGAAGAACAACAAGGCCAGGCAGTCCAAGCCCGCACCGCCCGCCGGGCCTGAGAAACCGGCCGTGGAGTTCGGGGCGGACGGGCAACCGGTGCCGGAGCCGCGCATCCGTGATCTCAGCGTGCCCCAGGTCAAGCCGGCCGACCTCGCCGCCAAGAGCAAGCGCAAGGACAAGCCCGCCGAGGACTGGAGCCCCGGGCCGGCGTCGCCAGCCCCCGACGCCATTGTCATCAAGGCCGAGGAAGTGGTCGCCGCGACGACTGCGGACATCCTCGGCAAAACCGAGGCGCCGCCGAAAAAGACCGAGGTGGAAAAGCCGGCCAAGCCCGCGGTCAGCCCCGAAACCGAACCGCTCGTCCATGTCGCCGATGCGCTGGCGGCGGCGGTGGCTGAAGCTCCCAAGCCAGTCGAGCCGTCCACCCCGCCGGCCATTATTGACAACAGCGGCGGGGCTCCGCGCCCGCGGCCCAGACCGCAGCCCAAGAAGCCCAAGCCCGTCACCGTCGCGAGCGTGCCACTCATCGGCAACTACCAGCTTCCGCCGCTCGATTTCCTCCAGCATCCGGACATGACCGTGAAACCCACGGAGACGAAGGAGGAGCTGATGGCCAGCGCGCAGTTGATGAAAAACACGCTCGCGCAGTTCGAGATCGAGGTGGCGCTGGGCGACATCACCAAGGGGCCCACCATCACCCGCTACGAACTGCACCCTGCGCCCGGCGTGAAGCTGGAAAAAATCTCCGCGCTCACCAACAACATTGCCGCCGCGCTCAAGGCCGAACGCATCAACATCCTCGCCCCCGTGCCGGGCAAGTCCTCCGTGGGCATCGAAGTGCCCAACCGCGTGAAGACCAAGGTCATCATGCGCGACTTGCTCGAATCCGATGAATGGAAGAACAGCAAGGCCCGCATCCCGCTGGTCTTGGGCAAGGATGTTTACGGGGCCCCGGTCATCGCCGACCTCGCGGAGATGCCGCACGTCCTGATTGCCGGCAGCACCGGCTCCGGCAAATCCGTTTGCATCAACGCCATCGTTGGCTCGCTGCTCTATAAATTTTCTCCCGACCAACTACGCTTCGTAATGATCGACCCGAAGGTGGTCGAGTTGCAGCAATACAACGCCCTGCCCCATCTCGTCGTCCCCGTCGTCACCGACCCGAAGAAGGTCATCCTCGCGCTGCGCTGGGTCGTCAACGAAATGGAGAAGCGCTACCAAATCTTCGCCCGCGTCGGAGTGAAGAACATCAAATCGTTCAACGACCGCCCCAAGGACAAACCGTTGCCGCCAGCGGAACTGGAACTGCCCTTGTCCGTGACGAAGGAAAAAGTCGAGGCGGGCGCGGATGGCTTCGCCGTGCAGGTGGATGAGGAGATCGTGGTCCCGCGCGACGAGGACATCATCATCCCCGAGAAACTCAGCTACATCGTGGTGATCATTGACGAGCTGGCCGACCTGATGCTGGCCGCCCCGGCCGATGTGGAAATGTGCATCGCGCGCATCACGCAGATGGCCCGCGCCGCCGGCATCCACTGCATCGTCGCCACCCAACGCCCTTCCGTGGACGTCATCACCGGCGTCATCAAGGCCAACATCCCCGCCCGCATCGCCTTCCAGGTCGCGCAAAGGGTGGACTCCCGCACCATTCTCGACGCGATGGGCGCGGACAAGCTGCTGGGCAAAGGCGACATGCTCTACCTTCCCCCCGGCTCCGCCCGGCTCATCCGCGCGCAGGGCGTGCTCATCACGGATGATGAAATGAACCAATGCGTCCAGTTCATCGCCAAGCAGGGCAAACCCAGCTACGTGGACGACATCCACAACGCCTTGGAAAAAACGCCTAGCAGTGCCAGCACGCCCTTCGACGCCGAGGAAGGCGCAGGCGAGGACGAGGACCTTATCGAGCAGTGCATTGAGGTCATCCGCAGCGAGCAGAAGGCCAGCGTCTCCCTGCTGCAACGCCGCCTCAAGATCGGTTACGGACGCGCCGCCCGCATCATGGATGTGCTCGAAGAGCGCGGTTATGTCGGCCCGAGCAAGGGGGCGGAACCCCGCGACATCCTCATCGACCTCGACGGCGAAGGCCACGATGGCGCGGGCCAGCAGGCGGTGTAAGCGTCCTCCTTCGGGTGGCTTGAAGAGCGGCCGGCAAGGTAGTATGAGTTAGCTCCAATGAAAGCCGTCACCGTTGAAGATGCCCTCCGCAAGCGAAAGTTCATCCCTTTCGACCTTGTGTTGGACAATGCACGGGTCGTCCGGGTGAAGCATCCGGAGTGTGTCATGTTCAACGAGGCCAAAACCGTTGCTGTCGTGGCGGATGGAGAGCATTTACACATCGTGGACCTGGATCACGTCTCCAACCTCACGATGCCCACGAAGCGCGTCGCCACGTCTTAAATTTCCTGTCCGCCCTGCCCGAGTGGAGCTGGCGACTTTCCACCTCGTTTGAATGCCTGCCCCGCTGGCCGGTCAACCTAGGGACAACGCACCACCCTGACTCACTTATGAAGAAACTTTTGTTCACCGCCACCCTCGCCCTCAGCCTCGTGCTACCCGCCCTCGCCGATGGCCCCGCGTGGCTCACCGACCTGCCCAAGGCCCAGGCCAAGGCGAAGGCGGAGGGCAAACTGGTGCTGGTGAACTTCACCGGCTCGGACTTTTGCAGCTCCTGCATGCGCCTGCACAAGGAGGTCTTTCCCGCCAAGGAGTTTGCCGAGTATGCGCAGAGGCGGCTGGTGCTCATGGAGGCGGACTTCCCAATGAAGAAGAAGCAGGCCCCGGCCCTCAAGGAGGCCAATGCCGCGCTGGCCAAGCAGTTCAAGGTGGACGGTTATCCCACGCTGCTGGTGCTCAACGCCGAGGGCAAGAAGCTTGGCGAGGTGGAATTTGACCTGTTTGACGCGTCGCCCAAGGACCTCGTCGCCGCCATCGAAAAGGTCGCCAAGCCCGCCAAGCCCTGACATGAGCCGCTGCGCCTGGGCCAGGACGGAGCTGTCCATTCCTTATCACGACACCGAGTGGGGCGTGCCGGTGCATGACGACCGCGTCCTGTTCGAGCTGCTCAACCTCGAAGGCGCACAGGCCGGCCTGAGTTGGGAAACGATCCTCAAGAAGCGTCAGAGCTACCGCGCGGCCTTCGACCAGTGGGACGCGCGGAAGATTTCGCGCTACGATGCGGACAAGGTCGCGGCACTGCTGGCCAATCCCGGCATCGTCCGCAACCGATTGAAAGTCGCAGCCACCATTCTCAACGCACGGGCGTTCCTCGCCGTGCAAAAGGAGTTCGGCAGCTTCGACAAGTTTCTATGGCAGTTCGTCGGCGGGCGGCCGATTCAGAACGCGCGTCGTGAGATGAAGGAAGTTCCCGCACGCACGGCGGAGGCGGACGCGCTGAGCAAGGCGCTGCTCAAACGCGGGTTCAAGTTCGTCGGCCCGACCATTTGTTACGCGTTGATGCAGGCGGTCGGGATGGTGAACGACCATTGCGTGGACTGCCCGCGCTGGCGCGAACTGGGAGGCCGATAGGTGAACCCGAACACGCTCTGGGCCTCGGTGGTGTGGGGCGCAATTGGGAGCGGCTTCGCGATTTACGGCAAGCGGCAGGACCAGCCGGTGCCGATGATCGGCGGGCTGGTGATGATTGGCAGCACCTATTTTTGCGAGACGGCGCTGATGATGTCCGTGATCGGCGTCGCGCTGACCGCCGGCATCTGGTGGCTGACGCAGCGCGGCACGGGGGAAGGGTGAAACACCGTCAACCCTGGTGGTAGCGGCGGTTGAAGTCGCGGGCGAGGTAGTGTTCGACGGTCTTGAACTGCTCCAGCCAATGAAGGTATTCCGCCGACCGCTCCAAGCCCCGGGCCTTCAAGTCATCCAACAGCGCCTGGTAGCCGAACTGGTGATCCTGCAGGAAGGTGAAGTAGAGCTTGTCGTCCCACTCAGAGACTTCATCCGGCAACTCGAAGATGCGGGGGAGATCCATGACGGCTGACACAACGATGAGGTGGGGGTTGCAGGCGGCCCGCAGGAGCCTTACTCCTTGCGCTTGGGCCGCAGCAGCATGGCCTTCTTGTCGGTCCCCTCGACTTCCACGCTTTGGGTTTCAATGTCCGGATCCTCGCGCAACGCCTGATGCACGACGCGGCGGTCGTAGGCGTTCATCGGCTCCAGCTCCACGATGTCGCCCCACTTGCGGACCTTGTCGGCGGCGTCCTTGGCGCGCTTGATGAGCACCTCGCGCGCCTGGGCGCGGTAGCCCCCGACATCCACGGTGATGCGCGGGGCCTCGGGGTCGGCATTGAAGCAGATGCGGTTGCTCAGATACTGGAGGTCGCCAAGAATCTGGCCATGCCGGCCGATGAGCCGGTTGGAGTCCGCGCATTGGACATCCAGAAACAGGCCGCCGTCATCGAGCTTTTGCTCGGTGATGGTGGGCTCGAAGCCGATGTGTTTGAGCAGGTCGGTGAGGATGGTTTTGGGTTCGGTGGGCATGGCAGTGGGGGACAGGGAAAAGGTTTTCGGCTAGCGCTTTTTGGGCTTCTCGGCCGGCGCGGTCGTGGCGGCGGCACCGTTGCCGAGGGCGGCTTTCTTGTCGTCCTGAATCTTGGTCAGCTTCGTTTGCACAATGGTAAGCACATTCTGCACGGTCCAGTAAAGGGTCAGCGCGGCGCTGAACCGGTAGAGGATGAACACGAACATCATGGGCATATACTTCATGATCTTCTGCTGCATCGGGTCCATGCCCGGTGAAGGCGGCGTGAGCCGGGCCTGATAGAACATGGTCACAGCCATGACGATCGGCAGCGGGTTGATGGGGAAGCCGAATAAATAGGCCACAGTGTCCTCCTGGGACAGGTCGTGCGCCCAGAGGAACTCCTGACCACGCAGCTCGATGCAGCTTTGCAGCATGGTGTAGAAGCCGATGAAGACAGGGAACTGCACGAGCATCGGGAGACAGCCGGCCATGGGATTGACCTTGTTCTCGCGATAAAACTCCATGGTCTTCTGCTGCACCTTGGCCGGGTCGTCCTTGTAGCGCTCCTGGATGAGCTTCATCTGCGGAGCCAGCTCGCTCATGCGTTTCATGGAGCGGGTGCTGATGGCGGTGAGCGGCCAGAAGAGCAGCTTGATGATCAGGGTGATGGCGATGATGCACCACGCGTAGTTGAGACCAAACGAGTGGAGCCCGTTCATCGAGACCAGCAGGCCCTTGGCGAAGAAGCCGAAGAACCCGCCGTAGTCCATGATGAGGTCCAAATTGTTGCCCATTTGCTTCGCATGGCGGGCGAGGGTCTGGTATTCCTTCGGCCCCACGAAGAAGGTGAACTCCCGATGCACGGCGTTGGTGGGTCCGGGGAACAGGGTCTGCCCCGGATAAACGAACGCGCTCTGGAAGCCAAACGGCTTGGCCACCGGGGTGTCACCCTCGGGCACGTCGGCGCGGTCGTGGGGCGGCAGGGCAACATGGCGGTGACCAACTGCGTGGCCGCCTGCTTCGGCACCGCGGTGATGGTGAAGAACTGGTTCTGCGCCGCCGCCCAGCGGATCTTCCCATCCACCTTGTGCTCCGTGCGCCGGGTGCCGGGGAAGCAGCCCAGCGTCGCGTTCTCAAACCAAGGCTCACCGATCGAGTCACTCTTTTCGCCGTCATACCAACTGAGCTTCATCAACGGCCCCTTGTCGAGCGGGTTGATGGGCGTGGCGGTGCCCAGCACCCATTCCTGCGGCGGCAGCGGAATCGCCTCACCTTTGGTGTTCTCCAGCCAGACGTTGACCTGCAGCAGGTAGTTAGTGCCGGGCGTGAACTGCTTCACGATGCGCAGGCCGCTGGGCAGCAGCTTCTCCGCGCGCAACCCGTCACCGGATTTCGCCAGAGTGAAGAGGCCGTCCCCGAGCACCTGCGCATCGCCCAGAATGGTCATCGCCGCGACGGGGGCCTTGGTATTGAGCGTCACCACGCGGTTGGGCTCCGTGACCTTGCGGTTGCCCACGATCTTCGGAAAGCGCTTCAACTCGGCCACCTTCAAGCCGCCGCCATGCGAGGTGAAAGTGTAACGCACCTCGGGCGTGTCCAGCTCCATGAGCTTCTCCTCCGCAGCCGGCGCGGTCCACTGCACCGCCCCCGGCGCGACAGCGGGCAGCGGAGCGGCGGGCTGATTGGTGGCGGCGGCCAAGCTGGGATTCGTCGCCGTGGTCACCGTGTTGGTGGCGGTGACCGCTCGCGGCGGCGCGGGCGGGTAAAGCACTTCGACCAGCTTGAACCAACTGATGATCAGCAGGAAGGCAACGAGCAGGATGGTGATGGATTTGCGGTCCATGAAATGGGTCAGGGAGAAACCGGCGTGTGCGACGAGGCGATCGGCGTGAAGCGCGCTCCAGACGCACTCGGTGAAGCTGAGACAACGGTCGCCGGCACAGGATCGCAGCCGCACCCGCCCCACGGCTGGCATCGGGCCAGCCGCCGCACGGCAAGCCAGCCGCCGCGCAGCGCCCCGTGATGACGGACGGCTTCCATCGCATACACGGAACAAGTGGGCTCAAACCGGCACGCCGCGCCAAACAACAGTGTCAAGGTCGGCGAGACCACCCACCGGTAGAGCCGGAGGAAGAACAACAAACTGTGCTGGGCGAGGTTCAAAAGTGACGAAGGGGGGAAAAATCGGAAGCGCGGATGTCCCTACTGTTTGAGCAGCCCCGCAGCCCGCACGGCGCTGAGATAATCTCGGTCCACATCGGCAAAGGCCTTGTTCGCAATCGAGTTCCGCGCCACCAACACCACCTCGGAGGGGACACGTAGTTCGTGTTGGTGCAGGCGAAAGGCCTCCCGAAGCAGCCGCTTGGCCCGCGCCCGAACCACGGCGTTGCCGATGCTCTTCGAAGCGACGACTCCCAGTCGGGAAACGCCCTGTGGCGGATTGCCTCCCCAGTTCAACAACAGGCAACCCCGGGCCAACCGGCGGCCACCGGCCTTCAACCGGAAAAAGTCACGTGCCTGCTTGAGCCGCTGGCTGGCCCCAAGCGTCAACCGCGTGGATGCGCCGGCAGGCATGTTGAATCACACCGGGGTCAGGCGCTTGCGGCCCACCCGGCGGCGGTTGGCGAGCACCTTCCGGCCTCCTCTGGTGGCCATGCGGGCACGGAATCCGTGCTGGCGCTGGCGGCGAATCTTCGACGGCTGATACTGGCGTTTCATAGGCTTAAATCTGTGCGGGCGTCCGTTACATTCTGCGGCGCACCCCGGAGTCCGCCAAAAAGCGGAACGCGTAGGGTAGCGAAGGAAGGGGGGGTGTCAAGCATCGCGCCGGAATATCGCGTGTTTTTCAAAGGAGACTTGCGGGTGCGAGCGGTAGCAGACCGGACCATGGCGCTGAACGACGGGATTGGCGGCTGCGGCCGGGGCACCGCAGAGGTTTTACCGTCGCTGGCATTGCCTCACTCACTGAGCGCCGCCACCAGCTTCGCAAGCTGCGGCCGGGTGTGGTGGCTGCTGATCACGATCCGGAAGTAACCGCCTTCGGGGCCGCCCGGGTAGCGGATCAGCGGAGGGAAGATCCCAGCCGCCAGCAACCGGCGCTTCTGACGCTTCGCCTGCAGCAGCGAGGCGGGCACCACCGGGACGACAGGTCCGGGCTGGTCGGGCAGTTGGACGCCCCTAGACCGCAACCGCTCCCAGACCCAGCGCACATTGGCATGCAGCCGCGACTGGAGTTGCGGGTTCGCCTGAAAGACCCGGATCGATTCCAGAGCCCCGGCGGCGATCGGCAGTGGCATGGGTGTCGCACCAGTAAAACTGCGGCTCTTGGCGAGAATGGTCTGGGCCACCGCGCGCGGGCCGAGGATCGCCCCGCCAAACGTCCCAAAGGCCTTGCTCATCGTGATGGTCTGGATGATGCGCGCATCGCGCAGGCCGAAGTGCGACGGCGTCCCCTGCCCCGCTTTGCCCAGCACGCCGGCGCCGTGGGCGTCGTCCACCAACAAGACGCCGTTGGCGGGCAAGGCCGCGAGGTAGCGGTCCAGCGGAGCCACCGAACCATCGTGCGCAAACATGCCGTCGGTCAGGACGATGGGACGCACCCCCGCGCCGAGCTTGCGAAGCTGTCGTTCGTAATCCGCCGCGTCCCGATGGGCAAACGTCACCACCTGCGTTCCCAGCAGCATGGCCGCATCCGCCAGACAACCGTGAGCGCGGGCATCAATCAAGGCGTGGGTGAACTCGCCCTTGAACGCCTGGGCCACGGCGAGATTGGTGAGGTAGCCATTGTCCACCAGCACGGCCTGTTCGACGCGGAAGAAGCGGGCCAGCTCGCATTCCAGCAGTTCATACAGGGCGTGGTTTCCCGTGGTCTTCCGCGAAGAGGCAACGTTGAGGCCAAAGTCCTTGAGTCCCCGGCGGACCGCCGCCAGCACGCGCGGGTGCGAGGCGAGGCGGTAGTAGTCACAGCCGGCGAAGTAGAGCAGCCGCCGCCCCCGCCAGCGGACGAACACGCGGTCAACTTGCTGGAGCGGCTCGGCGGCGTGGTTCATGGAGCCCTTGTGTAGCGGACCGACCGGCAGGTGTCCACCGTCGCGGCACCTCACCAAACCCGCGCCCAAATCACCTTGAGGTAACGGCTCTCCAAACAGTTGGCCATGACCGGATGGTCCGCCCCTGCCCCGGTGCGGTCGAGGAACTGGAGGCGCTTGCCAAGGCGATACGCCGCCCGGGTCACAAGCTGCTCGAAGCCCTCCATGTCAATCAGTCCGGAGCAGGAGCACGTCACGAGCAGCCCACCGGGCTCCAGCACGTTCATGCCCATGCCGTTCAAGTCCTCGTATTTCCGCCGGCCTTCCAGCTCCTCCTCACGGCTGAGCAGGAACTTGGGCGGGTCCAGGATCACGACCGGCCACTTGGTGCCGTTGCGCTGCATCTGGCGCGCGAAGGAGAACGCGTCGCAATGCACCCATTCGATGCGCGCCTGGTTCAGGTTCGCATTCCGTTTGCCCTGCTCGATGGCCTTCTCGTCCAGGTCCACGGCAGTGACTTCTTCGGCACCGCCCAAAACCTTCGCAGCCAGCGCAAAGCCGCCCGTGTAGCAGCAGCAGTCGAGCACACGTTTGCCCTTTACCAGCGCGGCCAGCCGCCGCCGGTTTTCACG
>Ga0255188_1000049_pt1 | contig 49658 bp, 44 predicted proteins | sample Miss_Cont_RepB_8_FD_188427 | JGI IMG/M metagenome (GOLD analysis project Ga0255188, IMG submission 188427) | Freshwater microbial communities from Mississippi River, Louisiana, United States - Miss_Cont_RepB_8h | ecosystem: Environmental > Aquatic > Freshwater > River | place: USA: Louisiana... | reverse complement strand
GCCTCCGCTGACATTGAGAAGGGCGACGGCATCTCCGCCGCGCTGGGCCGGCATCCGGTCTTCCCGGTGATGATCATCCGCATGCTCAACGCCGGTGAACAGACCGGCAAGATTGACGCGATGCTCGAACGCGTGGCGGACTTCCTGGACGACGAAATCGAGACCATCCTCGACGGTCTGACCTCCCTCATCGAACCGCTGCTGATCGTGTTCCTCGGCGTGACCGTCGGCAGCATCGTCATCGCGATGTTCCTGCCCATCTTCAAGATGAGCGAGATCATCAACCCGCCGGGCCGCTAAGTTAGGAAAAAGGGAAAAGGGAAAAGGCGGGCGTTGCGCCAGTTCGGTCCTTTTGCCTTTTTACTTTTACCGTTTGCCTTCTTCATTGGCGCATGGTCGCCCGTGTCACCTTGGAAATCGCACTCCGGCGGGAGTTCGATTATGCCATCCCGCCCGAACTGGCGGGCCAGGTGGAGGTGGGCACCCGCGTGAAGGTTCCCTTTGGCCACCGGCAGGTCATGGGTTGCGTCACCGCCCTCGTCGAGCACTCCACGCACACCAACCTGCGCCACCTCACGGGCGTCGTCGGCAAGCAGTCGCTCGTCACGGCAAAGGTGCTGCGGCTCGCCCGCTGGATCGGCGACTACTATTGCTGCGCACCGGAGCTGGCCTTGAAAAGCGTGCTGCCGCAGGCCATCCGCCGCGAGCAGGAAGGCTGGCGCGAACGCCTGTCTGTCCGCCTGCTTCCGGCCACGGGTGAGCTGCCCAAACTCACCAAGCGCCAGCAGGAAATTCTCAGCCTGCTCGAAGAGCGCCGCGAGCTGCCGCTGGCAGAGCTGCTGGAACTGGCCGAGACCACGGCGGAAACCATCCGTCGCCTGGAGGACAAGCACCTGATCGCCATCACCAGCCAGGTCTCCGAGCGTGATCCGTATGCGAAGGAGGTCATCAGCCGCACCGAGCCGTTGCCGCTAAATGCCGAGCAGGCGAAGGCACTGGCGGTGATTTGCGCCCGCATGGATGCGGCAGGCGAGGCTGGTGCGAAAGTGGGAAAGCGGGAAAGTGAACCAGCGTCTGTGCGCACTGGCTCACCCGCCACCTTCCTTCTCCACGGTGTCACCGGCTCCGGCAAGACAGAGGTGTATCTTCAAGCCATCGCCCACGCGCTCACGCAGGGCAAAGGAGCGGTCGTGCTCGTGCCGGAAATCGCGCTCACGCCGCAAACCGTGGAGCGCTTCAAGGCGCGCTTCAGCCACGGCCCGCTGCAAACGCAAGTCGCCGTGCTCCACTCACACCTCAGCGCCGGCGAGCGGCACGATGAGTGGCACAAGATTCGCCAGGGCCGCGCCCGTATCGTGATTGGCGCGCGCTCGGCCATCTTCGCCCCCGTCGAGCCGCTCGGCTTGATCATTGTGGATGAGGAGCACGAGCATTCCTACAAGCAGGAGGAGACCCCCCGTTACCACGCGCGCGACGTGGCGGTGGTGCGCGGCCAGATGGAGGATGCCGTGGTCGTCCTTGGCTCTGCCACGCCCTCCATGGAGAGCTTTTACAATGTCCAGCGCGGCAAATACGCGTTGCTGGAACTCACGATCCGCGCCGACGAAAAGAAGATGCCCATCGTGCGCGTCGTGGACATGCGGCAGGAGGCCCGCAAGGAAAAGGGCGTTCCGATTTTTTCCGTCCAGCTCAAGGAAGCGATCACCCAACGCCTGGAACGCCGTGAGCAGACGATGCTTTTTCTGAACCGCCGCGGCTATTCCAGTTCGCTCCAGTGTCCGCAATGCGGCTACGTGGCCGAGTGCCCGAATTGCAGCGTCGCGCTCACCTACCACCGCCGCGCGCAGAAGATTTGCTGCCACATCTGCGGTCACGAAGCCCAGGCCCCGACGGCTTGTCCCGAGCCAAAGTGCCGGAGCGCGGCCATCCGCTACGCCGGCCTCGGCACCGAGCGCGTGGAGGAGACGCTGACCAAACTGTTCCCGCACGCGCGGGTGCAGCGGATGGACTCGGACCTGATGAAGCGCAAGGAGGATTACCGCCGCGTGCTCGGAGATTTCAAGGCGGGCAAGACGGACATCCTCGTGGGCACGCAGATGATCGCGAAGGGCCTGCACTTCGAGAACGTCACGCTGGTCGGGGTCATTCACGCGGACCTGAGCCTGCACATTCCCGACTTCCGCGCGGGCGAGCGCACGTTTCAACTGCTCACGCAGGTGGCCGGCCGCGCCGGTCGTGGCGACGTGGAGGGCGAGGTGTTCGTGCAGAGTTTCACGCCCTTTCATCCCGCCATTCAATTTGCCCGGCGGCATGATTTTGCCGGTTTTTACGAACAGGAAATCGAGTTCCGTGAGCAGCTCAAATACCCGCCACTCTCCCGACTGGCCTTGCTGACGCTCAAAGGCCGCAACGAGGAAAAGGTGAAGTTCGCCGCCGAGCACGTCGCCCGGACCATTGAAACGCTGGTCGGAGGCAAGACGTTGCCAGTGGGTGAGAATGTGGGCGCGCGGGAGTTGGAGCTGCTGCCAGAAACTGGATCCGCTCGCGCCCTCCTCACTGCACCCGCTCCCACCGCCGCCCTCCGCGATCTGGTCATCGCCGGCCCCGCACCCGCGCCGCTCCTGCGCGCGGAGACTTTCTATCGCTACCAAATCATGCTGCGCACCGGCCAGATGCCCCGGCTAAGCAAGTTGCTCGCTGCGTTACTGGAGAAACTGGAGCTGCCGGAAGACGTGACCATGGCGGTGGACATCGATCCGGTAAGTCTGATGTGACCTTTGCGAATCGCTCCCGACTGCCGCTCAGAGCGGCGTGCCGGTCAACCGCTCGTAAGCTTCCAAATACTTGGCCTGGGTGCGCGCCACAATCTCCGGTGGCAAGGCGGGCGCAGGTGGCGTCTTGTCCCAGGCGAGCGTTTCGAGGTAATCCCGCACGAACTGCTTGTCAAAGCTCGGCTGGCTCCGTCCCGGCACATACTCGGCCGCCGGCCAGAATCGCGATGAATCCGGGGTGAGGACTTCGTCAATCAACAGCAACTCCCCGTTGAAAAGGCCGAACTCGAACTTGGTGTCCGCGATGATGATGCCGCGCTGCCGCGCGTAGTCGCGCGCATACTGATAGATGCGCAGGCTCAGCACGCGCACGCGCTCGGCGATGTCCGCGCCAACCAGCTTGGCGGCGGTCTCAAACGAGATGTTTTCGTCATGACCCGTTTCCGCCTTGGTCGCGGGCGTGAAAATGGGTGCGGGCAGTTCGGAGCATTCCACCAGCCCGGCGGGCAGCTTGACGCCGCAGACGGTCTGGCTGCGCTGGTATTCCTTCCACCCCGAGCCCGCCAGATAACCGCGCACCACGCACTCGATGGTCAGCGGCGTGGCCTTCTTCACCACCATGCTGCGCCGCGCCATCTGGCCCGACTGGAGCCCCGCAGGCAACGCGTCATTGCTTCGGGTGAGGCGATGGTTGGGCACGATCTGCTCGGTCTGATCGAACCAGAAGTGGGAGATTTGCGTGAGCACTTCCCCCTTGCGCGGGATGCCGTTGGGCATCACGCAGTCGAAGGCGGAGATGCGATCCGTGGCAACGAAGAGCAGGGAATCGCCCAGGTCGAAAACTTCGCGGACCTTGCCGCTCTTGAGCTTTCGGACGCCGGGAATGTCAATTTGGAGCAACGGCTCGTGATTCATCGCGCGCCGATGATGCGGCGTGGCCCGCAGAGCGCAAGGCCGTTCCCCAAGCGGTCGCACCTGTTCCCATCGACCCTCGCAAAGCAAAAGGCCCGGCGTCAAACGCCGGGCCTTTGCTGTAAGCGCTAGTGGTTAGCTTAGAACACGCGGGTGCTCTCCTCTTCCACAATCGGAGAGGTCAGGCTGTCCTCGGTGAAGGTGAATTTCACGCGGGTGTCGCCCACGCTCACGCCACGGGCCGTCAGGCGGAACTCCACCGACTGCTTCGAGCCCAGGCGGGGCACCGTCTGGAACTTCACGTTCTGGCCGGTGACCGTGCCCTGCGCCGTCGCCACCGGGGCGATCTGCGCCGGGAAGGCCGCTGCGGTGTTGATGTTCACCAAGTCCGCCGAACCCTGGTTCGTGATGCGGATGGTGTAGGTGGTCGTGCTGCCCACCAGAATCGGATCCGGGTCATCCACCACTTCGACCAGAATGGCCCCGACGCCGCGCCAGAGGGTGCAAGCTTCGGCCCGCGCGCTCTGCCCTTCGGTGCTCACGACGCTGGCCAGGTTGCAGTGGCTGCCGGCGGTGGCCGAAGTGAGTGACATGGTGAACGACTTCTTCTCGCCCGCGCCCAGCTCGGCAATGCGCCAGGTGGCTTGGTTGCCCACCACCGTCGCGCCAGCGGCGTTCAGGATGCGGGTCGCCGCCGGGGCCGTGTCGGTGATGGTCACGTTGGTCAGCTTGGTGTCGCCGGTGTTGCTCACCGTCAGCGTGTAATCCGCCGACTTGCCAAGGAACTGCTCCTTGGTGCCTTCCTTCACGAGGTTGATGCCTGGGACCAGGATGGTGGTGCAGGCTTCAGCGCAGACCTTGGGCACGTTGCTCGCCACGGCGCTGGCACCGTTGCAGTGCTTGCCGCGCTTGGTGCCCTTCAGGACGATCGGCAGCGTGCGGGACTGGCCGGGAGGCAGGTCGCCCACGTTGAAGGTCACGGCGCTCTGGCCGCTGACGTGGCTCAAACCATCGGGGACGTTGTCCGTGACCACGACGGCCTTGGCTACCGCGCTGCCGGGGTTGGAGACGGTGATGGTGTAGGGGATGTCCTGACCCAGCACGGCGGTTTCCGGTCCGGTCTTCTTGATGGCCAAGCCGGGCTTGCCGACCACGCCGAAGGCACAAGCGCGGGAGAGCGCGAACACGGTCGCGCAGGAACCGATGCGGCCTTCGCGGTCCGGGCGCAGCCAGACACGGATGTCCTTGGCCTGACCGGCGTCCATCTCGCTGAACTTCCAGGTCAAATCCTTGCCGGAGACTTCGGCCGCCGGCTCGCTGCGGACATAGGTCGCGCCGTCGGGCACCACGTCGCGCACGATGACGTCGGCGACGTTCTCATGGGCCTGAACGCGCAATTGATACATGAATTCCTGCCCCAGCGTGAGCTCGGCCGGCATCTGCTTGGTGAGCCGGACATTGCCAGAGCGACTGTCGGTGCTGCTGCTGTTCAGGGAAGCCTGGGCCTTGGGAGCGGGAGCAGCCGAGGTGGCCGGAGTGCGCCGGACCAAGTCAATCGACTGCCCAACATTCACATCGTCGTCATCGGCCCTGGCACAGAGGCTCAAACCCACGGCGAGCATGGTCGCCAACCAAACAGTCTTTTTCATAATCATGTTAGTGTGATGAACAAACCAAACGGAAAACTTTTCGCAGCTACTCCGAACAAGCGGGGGTCTTCCGCTGCGGTGGAGGAGCGTCAAGTCATAATCAAGGCCGATTCACGCACCCATCCTCACCCTCGGCTGAAACGGGCGGTCACTGACCGGTTCGCCCATGGCCTTAAAAAACGCGGGTGCTTTCCTCCTCGACCACCGGCGTGCTCAGGCTGTCTTCGGTGAAGATGAACTTCGTGCGCGCATCCCCGACAATTGTCCCGCGCCCCGTGACCGTGAACGTGGCGTTCTGGCCAACGCCGATGCGGGGAATGGTTTGGAAGCGAACGGTGGAACCTGTGATCGTTCCGTTCTGCGCGGCCATCGGGGTGATTTCACGCGGGAACTGACCGACCGTGTTGACGTTGACGAGGTCCGCTGAACCTTGGTTGGTAATGCGGATGGTGTAGGTGGTGGTGCCGCCGATCAAAATGGGGTCGGGATCGTCCACTACTTCCACCAGCATCGCACCGAGGCCGCGCCAGAGCGTGGCGGCTTGGGCATTGGCCGTGAGGCCTCCGGCCGCCGCAGTCACCAAATTGGCGTGGGTGCCGGCGGTGGCCGTCGTGAGCGACAAGGTGAAGGAACGCCGCTCTCCGGGGCCAAGGTCGGGAATCTGCCAGCTCGCCTGGGAGGCAGACACGTTGGCCCCCGCCGCTGCCAAGATGCGCGTCGCGGACGGGGCGCTGTCGGTCACCGTCACATTGTTGAGGCGGGTGTCGCCAACGTTGATGACGGTGATGGTGTATTCAGCCGTCTTGCCGATGAACTGCTCTTGCGGCCCAACCTTGGTCACCTGCAGGCCGGGTTGGGTGACCATCGTGCAAGCCTCGGCCGTCACCCGCTGGGCGTTGCTGGCGGTGGCGGTGGCGGTGTTGCAGACACGGCCCCGCTTGACGGCTTTGAAAGTGATGGGGAAGGAGCGGGACTGGCTGGGACCAAGGTCGCCGACATTGAGGTTCAGCGCTGACTGGCCGCTGGAGTGCGCCAGACCATCAGGAACATTGTCCGTGATCACCACGCTCCGGGCGGCCGTGCTGCCGGAGTTGGAGACCACAATGTTGTAGGTGATGTCCTCGCCCAACAAGGCGGTGGGAGGCCCCGTCTTGGTGATGGCCAACGTGGCGCGCGCGACGACGGTGAAGGCACAGACCCGGGACAGGGCATGCACCGTGGCACAGGAACCCAAACGCCCCTCACGGTCTGGACGCAACCAGACCCGGATTTCGCGGGTCTGCCCAGCGTCCATGTCGCCCAAGGCCCAGACCATCTGGTTGCCGGAGATTTGGGCGGCAGGCTCGCTGCGGACATAGGAGGCACCCTCTGGAATCAGGTCCCGCACGATCACCTCGGCCACATTTTCACAGGCGATCACCTGAAGTTGATACATAAACTCCTGGCCGAAGGCGACCTCGGCGGGCATTTGCTTGAGGAGCCGGGCCTTGCAGCAATGAGCGTCATGCACCGGTGCGGCCGGGGCTTGCGGAAGTGGTTCCGGCGGGAGCGGCCGGGGCGCGGGGGGCAGCATCGGAGCGGGGGCGGGCACGACTTGAGGCGGCGCTTGGATGACCTTCCTACGGTCCAAGTTAATACCCCGACCCAAGAACCGCCCGTCGGTGTCCGCCTGTGCGGCACTCAGGCAAAAGCACACCACGGACGCGAGCGAAAACCACTTAATATATTTCACAAATGCCTTTCTTAGGGGAAGGGGATGAACGTGGGGCGGTTGGCTACATTACGGCGACACGGCGTATAAGGGGAATCATGGTCTGGGTCAAGCGAAGGAACGCCCCGTGCGGCTGCAAGTAAGACCGCCGCGACAAGGCCAATGGCACCATCCCTCATTCCCGGTGCCGCCTGCAGGTTTGTCCGGTGAGGGGCCGTGGGGAGATTGCGAGATTCTGACTTGCCCCGGCAACGGGTCCTACCTACGTTCGCGGCGAACTCAGATTGCCCTCTATTTTCTCATGAACAAATTCACGTTTATTGCCGGTGGCGTCGTGGCAGCCGGGCTGCTTTTCACGAGCGGTTGCGCCTGCACCTCTTGCGATGACCACGGCCACCAGCACGGCAAGGCTGCGGCTGGCCCCCAAGTGAAACAGCTCGTTGCAGTCGTGCAACCCACGGCCGGCAACAAATGCGCCGGCACGATCCGCTTCACTGAAGTGGACGGCACCGTTTACATCTACGGGGAAATCTCCGGCCTCACGCCCGGGCAGCAGCATGCGATGCACATCCACGAGTTCGGCGATGCCACCTCGACCGATGGCATGAAAGCCGGTGGCCATTACAATCCAGAGGAGAAACCGCATGGCCTGCCCGGCACGGACGCCCGCCACGCCGGTGACTTGGGCAACTTGAAGGCCAACGAGGAGGGCAAGACCGTGTATAAAGCCGAGTTCCAAAACATCTCCCTCACCGGCCCGAAGAACCCCATCATCGGCCGCGGAGTCATCATTCACGCCAAGCCCGACGATGGCGGACAGCCCGTGGGCAATGCCGGACCGCGCATCGGCTTTGGCACCATCGGGGTCGCCAATCCGAAGCAGTAAAGCGCCCGTTTGGGCTGACAAACCGCGGCGGTGCTCCAGCGCTGCCGCGGTTTGCTTTTCCTGAACCTGAAAGCGGCAGTTGAGCCCACGAAACACACGAAAAGAGAGGCAGTGGCGAGAAAGCAGGCTTTCTCCTGGGGGCGCAGGTGGAATTTGCCAGCGCCCTTTCATTTCGTGTCTTTAGTGAGCTCCAACTGCTGAATCTAGGCTGAATTCATTCCACCCGGCCCCCATCGAAAACTCCACGCATGAACTCCTCCGTCATCTCCCGTCGTCGCTTTGTCCACTCCACCGGTGCCTTGGGGGCCGTGCTTGCCCTGGGCAAGCCGCCGGCGTTGCTCCCGGCGGAAAGCCCCGGCAACCGCATCGTGGTCGGCGTCATGGGGTTGTCGCGCGGCATGGCGCACGTGGCGGGACATTTGGGCGCCTCCAATGTTGAGGTCGGCTACGTGTGTGATGTGGACTCCGCCCGGCTCGCGCGCGGCGGCAAAACCGCCGAAGAGAAGCAACCGACCCGCAAGGTGCAGGCCGTCGGCGATTTTCGGCGGATACTGGATGACAAGAACGTGGACGCGATCTCGATTGCCACGCCCAACTTCTGGCACACGCCGGCCGCGATTATGGCGATGCAGGCGGGCAAGCATGTGTATGTCGAGAAGCCCGGCAGTCACAATCCATGGGAGGCCGAGGCGATCGTCGCGGCCGCTGCGAAATACAAGCGCAAGTGCCAGATGGGTAATCAGCGCCGCAGCTACGCCAACGTGATCGAAGCCATCCAAAAACTGCGCGAAGGCGTCATCGGCAAGGTGTTGTTCTCTCGCAGCTATTACAACGGTGCGCGGGGTTCGATCAAAAAAGGCCAGCCGGCTCCAGTGCCGGAAACCTTGAACTGGCAGCTCTGGCAAGGCCCCACCCCGGAGCGGCCTTACAAGGACAACCTTCATCCTTACAACTGGCACTGGCACTGGCATTACGGCGGCGGCGAGATGGCCAACAACGGCGTTCATGCGCTGGACGTGTGCCGCTGGGGACTGGGCGTGGACTATCCTACGAAAGTCACGTTTCTGGGCGGGCGTTACCACTTTGACGATGATCAGGAAACGCCGGACACCGGGTCCGCTGTATATGACTTCGGGCATTGTGGCGCTTCGTGGGATGACAGCTCCTGCAATGCGCGCAAGGGCGAGAAAAACCCGTTCGTCTCGTTCTACGGTGACAAGGGCATGATGACGATGAGCGGCGGCAACGACTACATCGTGTATGACTTGAACGGCAAGGAGACGGACAAGAAATCCGGCGGTCCCGGCGGCGGAGATGTGCCGCACTTTCAAAACTTTGCCGATGCGATTCGCGAGAACAAGCCGCTCAACTCCGACATCCGCGAGGGCCAGAAGAGCGCCCAGCTCTGCCACCTCGCCAACATCGCCTACCGCACCAGCTCGGTGTTGAACATTGACCCGAAGACCGGCCGCATCCTCGGCAACCCCGAGGCCCAGAAACTCTGGAAACGCGAATACCGTCCGGGCTGGGAGCCCAAGGTGTAAGCGGCCCCGGGTTTTTTCGCGGTTGGCCCACGATTGTTTTGACCTCGCGCGCTCCCGACGCTACACCAACGCACCACTTGGTGCCGGGTTGATTTCACTGAATGAATGCGCCGCTCGGTTTGCTGCTTGCCGCCGGAATGAATTCCCAGATTGGCTACATCTGGGACAAGGCAACCATTGAGGCGAAGGTCATCATCATCTTGCTGATGATCTTCTCGATGTTCGCCTGGTCCATCATGGTTTCCAAGAGCCTGCAAATGCGGCGGGCCCGTCGTTTGAACGAGCTGTTCATGGCGGAATTCCGCGCCCAGCGCGCGGTCCTGGACATCCACGACCGACGCGTGCAAGTGGAGGGCTGTCCGCTGTTCACGGTGTATCAAGAAGGCTGCGTGGAAACGGACGCGCGCCTCAAACTCCCGGAAGGCGGCCGCAAGAAGCACGTCTCCCTCAAGTCCATGGAGCACATCAAGCGCACGCTCGAAAGCGCCGTGGCCCGCGAAGCCCTGGTCCTGGAGTCAGGCATCATCCTGCTCGCGCTGGCGGTGAGCGGTGCGCCCTTTCTCGGACTGCTCGGCACGGTGTGGGGCGTGATGGACACCTTCGCCGGCGTGGCTCAGGCGGGCAAAGCCGACCTCGCCGCCATGGCCCCGGGCGTGGCCGCCGCACTCGTCACCACGGTGGCTGGCCTGCTCGTGGCGATCCCCTCGATGTTTGGCTACAACTGGCTCGTGCATAATCTCCGCGTCCAGACCGTGGAGCTCGACAATTTCGCGCAAGAGCTGGCCTCCAAGCTCGAAACCGAACTGCTCAAGGATGAGTGACTCCGCCGACCAAGAGTTCCGGCCCACCTCCACGCCCCAGCCGGTGGAGGTGAGTTCCAATCCGGTCCACTGCGCAAAATGTTTTCAGTTCAATCCCCGGGAAGCTGAGAAATGCAGTGCCTGTGGCGCCCATCTGTGGATCAAGTGCCGGAAATGTGGGAAGAAAAACGTGCGCACGGCCAGCCGCTGCGCCAAGTGCATGCGCAACCTGCACCCGCTGGCTTTTCTCACTTTTTCGTCGCGCCGAAGCAAATTGTTCCGCAACCGCAAGCGCAAGCGGCTGCTGGTCGGGCTCGCGCTCTTCCTGCTGACAGCCATGTCGGCTTGGGTCCTCTACAAATACCTGCCTGATCCGGACCGCTCACGGCCGCCCCTGGCAACGCCCGCCTACTGAACGTTCTGCTGTCCATGCGACGTTTTTCCCAACGCAACTCTCTGGTGACCTTGAGCGAGCTCAACGTCACGCCGCTGCTCGATCTGGCGTTCGTGCTCCTGATCATCTTCGTCATCACCACCCCGATGCTCGAGGGCTCGCTCACCATGAACCTGCCCGGCGAAGCCCCCAACGCCAACAAGGCCCGGCCACCCAAGGCCGAAGACATCCGCACCGTCGAGATTGACCGGGTCGGAAACTTCCGGCTCCAGAAAACCTCCATGTCCCTGGCCCAAATCGAGGCCCGGCTCGTCGCGGATTTTCGCGCGAACCCGAATCTCATCATCCGGGTGCGGGCCGACAAGGATGGCAAACTCGACTTCGCCGCGAAGATCATGGAGCTCTGCCAGCGCCACGGCATCACGCAATTCAGCTTCAGCACCGAGTTGCGGTGAAGCACACCCCGCGCAACGTGCCGCGCAAAACAAAAATGAAATTCCCCAGAGCACCGCGCTGCCATTCCCGTCCAACCAGCACTTGCCGGCCACCCCGGCGGGCTTGTTCAGATACCGTTTGAACCCGTGAACCGCCGGTTGCACAACCAATGCCTCCTCGCCTCGGCAGCCATGCATGCGCTGCTGGTGGTGATTGTGATCGTGGCACCCGCGTTCCTGTCGGACAAGCCCAAGGCCAGCCCACCCGTCCTGAATCTCCACAAAGCCAGCGATCTGGACGCGATTCTGCGCGCTGCCGAGGCCCCCGCCATCCCCGCCCCCGCTGTGCCGGCACCGGTGGCCCCTGCGCCTGTTGAACCTGCGCCGGCCCCTGCAGCACCGGCCCCTGCAGCACCGGCCCCGCCGCCGCCTGCCCCCGCTCCCACTCCGCCCAAGAAGATTGTGGAGCCACCCGCTCCCGCTCCCAAGCCCGTCGAGAAAACCCCGGTCGCCCCGCCCAAACCGGCCGAGCCAGCCAAGCGGACCCCGGCCAAGGAAACTCCTCCCAAGGTCGCCAAAGTGGATCCCCGCCCCTTGGCCATCACGCCCAAGGGCAAAGAAGCTCTGACCAAGAAGGACACGAAAAAAGACGCCAAAAAAACCACGGACTCAGAACCAGAACCAGAACCTGCCGCAAAAAAAACAGCGAAGGCCACCTCCGCCCCGGCCAAGTCCACGATCAAGATCGCGGACACCGCGCATCTCGTCTCCCGGCAGAATGAGCAGGCCGCCCAAGCCCGGGAAAAAGCCGAGGCCGACGCCCGTGCCAAGGCGCGCGCAGAGGAGCACGCCGCCCAGTTCGCGCGCCAGCAGCTCGCGGCCAAGATGAAATCCATCATCGGCGGCCTGCAAGGCGGCCTGTCCGCCCCGGTGAACGTGCAGGTGGATGCCGGCAGTGGCCCCAACGCGCTCGCCTTTCAGGACTACGGCCAGAACATGGTGCGCCTCTACGAACAGATGTGGATCACGCCGCCCAACCTCAGTGAGGCCAATGCCGTGGTGAGCGTCACCGTCACCGTGGGCCGCGACGGCCGGGTCCAGTCCTGGCGGCTGAACCGCCCCACGGGCAACGCGGCCATTGACAAATCCGTGCGCGAGACACTCGAAAAAGTTCGCCAATTCGAGCCCTTCCCTGCGAGCTTCCGGGAGTCCCAACGGACCTTTAACATCGACTTCAACCTGAAAGCCAAACGCTCCTCCGGATGAACCTAAACCGCCGCCAGTTTTCCGCCGCCCTGCTCACCGCCGCCGCTGCCGTTCCGCCAAGCACGCCCGCCGCCGAGCCGCCACTCACCGTTTACAAGACAGTGGATCCCTCGAAGCTGATCCCCATTGCGATCACGGGCTTCACCGGCGAAGTGCTGAGCACGCTCCGGTTCGACCTCGAGGTGGCCGGCTGTGCCGTGGTCAGTGCCGATCAAGCCGTCGCCCTCGTGCATGGCACCAACGGCGCGCGGCTCGAAGGGTTCGTTTCTGACCGGGCGAAGAATTATCTCCTCACCAAAGGCTACGCCGGGGCCGGCGCGCGCCAGCTCGCGCACGCTTTTGCGGACGATGTGGTGTTCACGCTCACCCGCGCGCGGGGTATCGCCCAGACTCGCGTGGCCTTCAAGTCCAAGGCCGCCAACAACACCGGCGAGATCTTCGTCGCGGACTACGACGGGCACAACGCCGTGGCCGTCACCCGTGATGGAGCCATCATCGCCGCGCCTTCCTGGGGGCCGGGCAGCCAGTGGCTGGCCTACACTTCCTACAAGCTCAACAACCCCGACATCTTTTCGCACAATCTGGTCACTGGCGAGCGGCACATCGTCGCGCGCTACGGCGGGTCGAACATGTCACCGGCGGTGGCTCCGGGCGGACGCTTGGTCGCCATGATTCTCAGCAAGGACGGCAAGCCGGATCTCTACGTGGCTGACATTCATGGCCGCGGGTTGCAGCAGCTCACCCGTTCCCGCGAAGGCGTCTCCTCCCCGTGCTGGTCGCCCGACGGCCAGTGGATTTGCTACGTGTCCAACGATGAGGGCCCGGCGCTGCTCTACCGCATCCCGGCCAATGGCGGCGCGCCTCAGCGGCTGCGCACCACCGGCGTCTTCAACGCCACCGAGCCGGACTGGTCGCCCGACGGCAAAAACATTGCCTTCACCACCCAGGGCGGCGGCTTTGACATCTGCGTCGTCCCGGCCGGTGGCGGCGAGGTGCAGCGGCTGTGCGCCGGGCAGGATCCCACGTGGGCGCCGAACTCCCGCACCCTCATGTTCTGCAAACGCGGGCGCGGCGGGCCGTTGTCCCTGTCTCTGCTTGACGTGCCCACCAAGCGCGTCAAGGATGTGCCGCTGAATTTCGGGAATTGCTCCCAGCCCACATGGGCACGCTGATTTTTTTTCACCAGTCAAACAACCTATGAATCGCTCCCTTTTTCTCAAGTTCGCCGTCCTGACTTTGCTCTCCGCTGTCGCCGTCACCGGCTGCAAAAAGACGCCCAAGAACGTCACGCCCATTTACGGTGCCCGGACCAGTGTTGCAGGCGTTGGCAACCCGACAGATCCGACCCTTCCACAGACAGGGACCACCACGCCCCCTACACGCACCCCTCCAAATCTGGAGCCCGGTGGCGGCCTGCCACCCACCACACCCATCCGCCCGGAGACATTTAATCCGCCGCCTTCCAATCCACCCACCACCTTCACGCCCACCACTCCCGAAGGCGGCTTCCGCTCAGCCGACCTCGGCGAGTTTGAGGGCATGCTCATGGATCGCGAGGCGCTCCGCAGCAGCACGGTCTATTTCGACTACGACAAGTCCATCGTGAAAGCCACCGAGGTCGGCAAGCTTCAGGAAGCCGTCAAGGCCCTGAAGGCCAACCCGAAACTCAAGCTGCTGGTGGAAGGCCATTGCGACGAGCGTGGCACCGAAGAATACAACCGCGCCCTCGGCGAGCGCCGCGCCCTCTCGGTCCGCGCCCAGTTGATCAAGTCGGGCATCGCCCCCACCCGCGTGCGCACGCTCTCCTACGGTGAAGACAAGCCCGCCGAGCTCGGCCACACCGAGGCCGCATGGGCCAAGAACCGCCGCAGCGAACTCGTCCTCCTCAAGCCAAAGAATTGACTTGAAGGGAACCCGGTTCTTCCCGTCGAATAGCCGGACGTCTGCTGGCAACGGCAGACACCGAAAGACATCCGCCTGATGCCGGCATCCGCCTGATGTGTTTCGCAAACCTAAACAGTTAGTGAAACCATGAACGCACCCATGTTAGCCATGCTCGGTTGGCCGGAAATCATCGGCATCCTCGTCGTCGTCCTCATCCTCTTCGGAGCCAAGAAGCTTCCGGAACTCGCCAAAGGCCTCGGCCAAGGCATCAAGGAGTTCAAGAAAGCTTCCAGCGACATGCAGAACGAACTGCATCGCTCCGTGGCCGAGGAGCAATACGCCGCTCCCCCCAAGCCCGCGCCGGCTCCCCAGCCAGCCGCCCCGGCCCCCGCGCCCGCCCCTCAAGCCAGCCAGTCCACGACTGCGCCCAAGGCCTGATTCCAACAACTCCAGCGAGTCTAGGTCATGGCGAGTGAGCCAGAGGGCGCGCCCCCGCAGCCTGTTCGTCCGGATGACGTGAAGTCACCTGGCGTCCAGCCTGCCTCCGCTTCCAAAGACACTCCGGCGCAGCCCGGCGGTTCGCCGTCGGCTGCGTCAGGAGAGTCGCTTGGCAGCTTGCCCCCGATTGGATCATCGCCTTCCGCGCCCGCTGGTGTCGGGACTTCCAGCACTCCTCCGGGTGCGATCCCGCAGTCTGACGGCGCGGCTCCTGCTCCCGTGCCGCAGAACCCGGAAGGGTTCCCCGCCGGTGAAGTCGCGCGCACCGCCTCGGCCAGCGACGTGGGTGGTGCCGTTCCGTCGGATCACACCGCCTCCGGTTCGCATGAGCCGGACCCGTATCATCAGGAGCATCAGCACGACTACGGCAGCGAATACCACCACCACGACGATCCGCATCATCACGACTCGCACTACGGCGATCACCATAGCGGATACCAGCACGACGATCCGGCGCACCACCACAGTGGCGGCTATGAATACCCGGCCTACACTCCGCCACCGCCGGAGGAGGAGCACGGCTTCGTCAAGGCGGTGCGTTCCGTCACCAACGTCCTCAAGGCTGATGACGACCCGGCTGGCGAAGGCGGCGGCCCGGTGAAGCCCTTCCTCGACCATCTCGAAGATCTGCGGTGGATGCTCATCAAGGTCACCGTCAGCCTGCTGGTGGCGATGATGGCCTGCCTGGTCGGGGCCAACGCATTGGTGAAGGTGCTTGTCTGGCCCCTCAAGGAAGCGCGCATCCAGTCACAGAAGGAGATGCTCAAGCTGAACAAGCCTTCCGAGCAGGTGCCTTTGATGCTGGGCACGAACCGCGTGGGCATGCTGTCCCTGCCACAGTTGGGCATCGACCCGGTTTTCAACCACACCAACGAGGTGGGCCACGTGCGCAGCGTGGAAGTCGTCCCGGTGACCATCGGCACCAACAAGCTGCTCGGCCTCCAGATCAGCACCAACTCGCCCACGGCCCTCGACCCGCTCGTGGAGCTCATCATCCTCGGCCCGCTGGACGTGATCTGGATCACGCTCCAGCTCGCGTTCTTCGGTGGCATGGTGATCGCCGCGCCGTTCGTGATCTACTTCATCGGCCAGTTTGTCCTGCCGGCGCTGCGCGTGCAGGAGAAAGAATTTCTCAAGCCCTTCGCCTTCTGGGGCACGGTGCTGTTCCTCTCCGGCGTGGCGTTTTGCTACTTCGTCATCCTGCCGCTCATGCTGCGGATGACCGTTGAATTCTCCCAATGGCTCGGCTTCAGCGCGGAGCAGTGGCGGGCGCAGGAATACCTGAGCATGATCCCGAAATTCCTGCTCGCGATGGGTCTGAGCTTTGAGATGCCGGTGGTGATCCTCACCATTGTGAAGATCGGCCTGCTCGACTCGAAGAAGCTGGGCTGGTTCCGGCCTTACTTCGTGGTCATCAACCTCTTTGTCTGTGCCGTGGTCAGCCCCTCGGGCGATCCCTTCACGATGTTCCTGATGGCCGCGCCACTGTGCGTCCTCTACGAGGCGTGCATTCTCATCGCCCGCTTCTGGGAATGGCGCGACCGCAAGAAGGCCGCGGCGCAAGAACCTGATGCTGCCTGAGCACTGACCGGGCGGGCCGGACTGGCTGAGCTCGGCCGGCGTGGCTCCTGCCGCCAAAACCCTCAGCGCGGTCCGCGCGGCGAGTAGCGCTCATCCGGGGAAAACCGCTGGATGCGCCGGTAACGCCACAGGTAGCGCCCGAAAATCGCCAGCAGCACCGTGAAGATGATGGCGGCAATGGCGGCCACCAGCTTCAGCGTTCGTGCCTGGCGCAGCATCCGTTCCGTGTCCTCGCGCAGTGGCTTCTTGAGCAGCATCTCCTCCTGCTCCGGCGTCATTTCCGCAAACGGATCATCGCGGAGCTTCAGCGTGAACAGCGGCCCTGCCTCCGCCGCGCCAAACGCGGCCGGGAACCGACCCAACACCTCCTCATCGGGCGGATCAAAACCTAGCCCGCGCCAGAAGATCAGGCTCTCTCGGGTCCACATCCGGGCCAGGGAATGATTGCGGCTGACCGCCTTCACGCGCTCCCACAGCAGCGGACGGAGCGTGTCTGCCAGCGCGAAGTCGGCGAACACTTCGCTGTGAAGCAAGCCCTGCGGCTTGTTCAGTTGCAGGCCGATGGCCCCCAGCAGCCGGCCTTCCGCATCGCACACCACCTGAAATTCTGTCAGCCGCTTTTCCAGCACGGCGGCATCCAGCCGATCCGCTTCCCACAGCGGTCGCAACGCCGGGAGGTCATCCAGGGTGGCGCGGCGGGTGTGGAATTCCGGCTCCGTCATGCGAGCGGAGACTAAGGGCCGGCTGACGCAGCGTAAAGATCAGGCGGACTGGCAGGCTGATGGCCTCTGCGCTCAAGTCCACCGCGCGATGCGGCTGTCGAGCTGGAAGCACTGCCCGGAGATGTTGCGGGTGCCGGCCAGGAACACGGCGAAGCGCGCCACTTCATCGAGTTCGTTGAGCCGGCCCAGCGCGTTCGCCTCCGCAAAAGCAGCCATCTGTTTCGGCGTGAGGCTGGCCGTCATGGGAGTGGGGAGGACCCCGGGCAGCAGGGCGTTCACGCGCACGTTGCGCGAGCCGACTTCCTTGGCCAGCGAGGTGGTGAGGCCAAGCAAAGCGGCCTTGGCCGCGGCGTAGTTGGCCTGGCCGCGATTGCCGGTGCGCGCGCTGAAGGAGGCGATGTTGAGAATGTGGCCATCCCGCTGCTTGAGCATCGGGCGGAGGGCGGCCTGGGCGCAGAGGAACGCACCCTTGAGATGCACGTCGAGGACGCGCTGCCAGTCCTCGTCGGTGAGCTGCCACGAAAGGTTGTCAGCGGTGTTGCCCGCGTTGTTGATGAGCAAGTCCAGCCGCTGCCAGCGCGACAAAACCTGCGCCACGCCGGATTGGACAGCTTCGCGTGAAGTCACATCCAGCGGCAGAGGCAGAAGGGTGTCGCTTTCCTGATGGACATGCTCGCGATGGCAACCAGCGGCGATGCACCAGCCTTGCGCGAGGAACTCGGCCACCAGCGCGCGCCCGAGGCCGCCGGAGGCTCCGGTGATCAAGGCAACTCGGGGAGTGGATGGCTGCATGGTGGCGTGGGTGTTTCAGCCGGCCGGTTCGTTCACCCATTGGCCGGCGATCATCACCCCGGCAATCTTGGGCGGGGTCTGCACCAGGTCATTCACGGCTTCCGGCACCGCAGCCGTTGACTGCACCGCAATCAGGTCGGCGCAGGCCCGGCGGCCGAGCTGCCCTACCTTGCCGCGCAGGCCCAGCGCGGCGGCAGCGTTGCGGGTGGCGAGGTCAATCAGCTCCGCTGGAGGCTGATCAGGATGGTTCGCCGCAAAGCGACGCAGCTCTGCGAAGAGATCCAGTTCCGGCAGCCGACGCCCCTCTTTGCCAATGCTGGCTAGGCTGTCGGTGCCGAGACAGATGTTGACCCCGGCGGCGCGCAGTTCGGCGAACGGAAACGCCTGGTGGCCGAAGAACGCATGGCTGCGCGGGCAATGCACGACGCTGGCACCGGCGTTGCCCAGCAACTCCGCATCGCCGGGCGCGAGGTGATTCACATGCACCGCGAGAAACTGCGGCCCGAGCAGCTTCAGCGCGGCGAGTTGCTGCACGGGGGAGCGGGAGCCGCAATCGCTCATGTCCCGGCCGTTGCGCCGCAGCCAGTTGAACATGGCCCCGCGCCCGTGGCGGAACATCTCAAACTCCGGCGCGGACTCGGCGACGTGCATCGTGATGGGCCGGGCCACTTGCCGGGCCGTCCGGCGCACCAGTTTCAACAGATCCGGATTCGTGGTGTAGAGCGCGTGCGGTGAGAGCGCGCCGAAACTCCGGCCGGCGGGCAGCGCACGAAGCTGTTGGAGCGCCTGCCGGATCAGCGTCGCCGGCCGCTGGCGTCGCCGGACGGAGATGAGTTCCAAGAAGGAGATCACCCGCAACGGCGTGGCCTCCCACACTTCGGGGAGCAGCTCGGGCACCGCCTCAATGTCGCCCACCGTGGTGCAGCCGTGGTTGATCAGTTGCTGCGCACCGTGCAGCCAGGACTGGGCGAAGTCCGTGTAGCTCCAGCCGGCCTTGAGCGCGATGATGCCCTCGATCCAATCCAGAAAGGACTTGGGCGGTGGCAGCGCGCCGGCCATGTCGGTGTAGTCGAGATGGCAGTGGGCATTGACCAGTCCGGGCAGCAGCACGACCTCGCCGAGATCGCGGGATTGGGCCGGGGCGGTGCGCCGCAGATCGCGCCAGCGGCCCACGGCGGCGATGCGGCCCCGGAAAACAGAAACCGCGCCGTCCTCAATCGCCGGCTGGGCGAGGGGCAGGACGACGCGGGCTCGGTAAGTGACCGGTGGCGGCTGGGGCATCAGGCGGCCCGGCGGCGTTCTTTGCTCGCGGCAGCCTCGGTGTGTTTCTTTGCCTTGTTCTTGCTGTGCCGCTTGCGGATTTGCTGCTCGATCTTCTTCGTCACGGCATCAATGGCCGCATAGAGGTCGGCCTCGTGGTCTTCGGCGAAGAGATCCGGCCCGCGCATGCCAATGCGCATGGAGCAGCCGAAGGCTTTGGCGGGGTCGCGGGTGTCGTCGTGTTCGATGGTGACGCGGGCATCAATGGTCCAGCGGTCGAAGTGTTCGAGCTTGTCGATCTTTGCGAGGATGTGGTCCTCGATGGCTTTGGTCAAAGTGACGTTGTGGGTTGAGAGAATCAACTTCATGGCGTGAGCTTGGCGGCGGGGCCGGGGAAAATCCAGCCGGGAATTGGCCGAAGCGCATCATGTTCCGCGCGCCAGGCTCCAGACGATCACTTCGGCCGCCCCGTGCGCACGCAAAACGCGGGCCACAGCACTGGTGGTGGCACCGGTGGTGAGGACATCGTCGAAGACCAGCAGGCGCTCGCCGGGTAGGCGCGGGGGCGACACCGGAGCAAAAGCGCGGCGGACGTTTTCGGAGCGGGCATGTTTGTCGAGCTGGGTTTGCGTGCGGGTGGGCTGGACGCGCTTTACGAGCTGCGTCAGCACCGGGATGCCGAGCGCGGCGGCGAGGGGTTTCGCGAGACACTCGGCTTGATTGAACTCGCGTTCGCGCTGTTTCACCGGATGGAGCGGCACGGGGACGATGCCCGCCAGCGGGATTTGGCGCAGGGCTGGGACGGCTTGCCGCAGGAGCAACTCCACCAGGAACGGCTCGAACCACCGCTCCCGGTTGTATTTGTAGCGGTGAATCACCTCGAGCATGAAGTCGTTGGCCACCACCGCTGCGCGGGCGGAGGTGAAATGGAGTTCCATGTCCCGGCAGTTGGCGCACGCGAAGGCGGCGGTGATTTCCCCGGCGAATGGCAGCCCGCAGCGGTCGCAGCAGGGTGGCTGGACGAAGCGGACCTTTTCCCAGCAATGCTCGCAAACATAGCCCTCCGGCGCACCAGCGCGGTGCTGGCCGCACAACTGGCAAACCGGCGGATAGACGAAGGCCAGCGCGGCCCCGCCCCACTCACGCAGGCGGCTGACGCTTGGCATGTTCATCGCTCGTAATTGGCTCTGGCGCGGGCCAGGGCCAGCGGGCCACTCCGACGAGGAGCACCACCATCACCCCCGACGCGAACCAGCCATCCATCAACTTCTCCGACCCCCACAGGGCTCCGCCGGGCTGCGTGCCGGGCACGGTCAGGGACTTGAAAACCTTCAGCCAAAACACCCATCCCGCGTGCAGCCCAATCGAAAACCACAGGCTGCCGGTGCGATGATACGCCAATGCCAGCGCCGCGCCCCCCACGGCGAGCGTCACCCCGCCGGGCCAGAGGCTTCCGGGCGCGAGCATCCCCGCCAACATCCGTGGCAGCAGCGCGAGGCCGGAATGCCACTGCACCGCACCCGGGTGCTCCACCCGCGCCAGAAAGTGCAGGGCCGAGTAAACCATTGCGCTGGTCACGATGGCGGCCAGCAAGGACGCCGATTGCCGCAACGCCCCAAAGATGACCCCGCGAAAGAGGAACTCCTCCATCACCGCCACCACCACGGCGGTCAACATGGCCTTGCCCGCCAGCGTCAGCAGACCCGCAGCCGTCGGAGCGGCGTTCCAGCCCCGGACCCCCATCGCCACCAGCGCCAGCGCCACGAGGCACAAGGAGCCAAAGCCCGCCGCCAGCCCGAACCCCAGGCGGCGCCAGCGTTCCGCCCCCCCGCCGAACCCCAGCGCAGCAGAGCCACCCAACCCGCAGGCGCGGACCAGCGGCCACAGTCCGGCCAGCGCCAGGATGAGCAGACAGCGATTGAGGTAGCGATGGAAAGGCTGGGTGGCCAGCCCGGCGAACGGGCCACCTTCGCCGCCCAGCCACTGGGCCAGTTGGTAAAGCGGCGGTGCCAGCAGCGCCCCCCCGAGCAACACCCCCAAAAAATAGATCGAAAGCAGACCGGCAGTGCGCACGGCCCGATTAGAGGCCCTTGCCGATGGTGCGCCAAGCGCATACTGTCCCCGCCCGGGAGCGAGAATGGCACGCTTATCGCTGCCGAGCGCGACCGCCTGTTACCAATACGAACTGGGCAGCGTCCTTGAGGCACACAGAACTGGTCAGAGTCCGAAGCACGAACGCAAATGTCACCGTTGGCCTTCCTCCGCCGCAAACCCAGGGAAACCGTCTCCGACCCCGATGCTCCGCACCTGTTCGGCCCTTACTCCCTGCATGAACTGATCAACCGCGGCGGAACGGCGGAGATTTGGGCCGCCACCGATCAGGCCGGCCAGGCGTATGCGCTGCGCCGGTTGCTGGGCAACGGCACCGTGTCCAAGGAGGCGCGCAAGCAGTTCCTGCACGGTTGCGCGGTGCTCGAGGCCATCCACGGGCACCCGTTCATCATTGGCTTCCACGAGCACGGAAAGATTAAAGGCGTGGATTTCACGCTGCTGGAGCGCGTGGATGGCGCAAACCTCAAGCTGCTCATCACCCGCTCCGACCCGATGCTCGGCGAGTTCGTGGGCAACATCCTTATCGACATGGCCGTGGCCCTGGAGCACATGCACGACAAGGGCTTCATGCATCTGGACTTCAAGCCCGAGAACGTGCTGGTGACCCGTGCTGGCGACATCCGGCTGGTGGACTTCGACCTCGCCCAGCCGCTGCCCAAGAAGCCCACGCCCATGCCGACCAATTCCGGCACCCCGGCCTACATGTCGCCCGAGCAGCTCCACAACGATCCGCTCGACCAGCGGGCGGACATCTTCTCCTACGGCGTGACCGCCTACGAGCTGCTCACCTTCCGCAAGCCCTTCACCGGCGACACCCCGGAAGCCGTGCTCCGCAAGCAACTCGACGAGAAGCACCCGGTGCCGCCACCGCGCGATTTCAACGACGACATCCCCATCGCCGTCGAGCGCATCATCCTCAAATGCCTCGAGCGCGACCCCGAGAAGCGCCTCCCAAACGCGCATGTGCTGGTCACCCAGATGCAGCAGGCGCTGTATGTCAAATAAGCCAGCACCAGCCTTGCTGGCCCCGCGCCTCATTGCTAACCTGCCCGCATGAGCACGCTTGCTGAAATCGAGGCTGCCGTCCCCGGCCTGACCACGGCGGAATTGCTGCGACTGGAGCAGACCCTGCATCAACTCTATCGCGTGCGCGGGGACGCGGTGGTGTATGACGATCGCCACGGCGTCGTGACCGAGGCGGACCTCATTGCCTCCGCCGACGAGGCGTTCCAAGCCTACGACCGGGAAGAGACTGAATATGCCCAACGCCCGGCGCGGTGAAGTCTGGCTGGTGGATCTCGGCCTGGCGGCGAAGACGCGGCCTGCGCTCATCGCGAGCGTGCCTTTCCTTGACCATGAGCGGGCGGTCTATCTGGTCTTGCCGCACACCACGGCTGTCCGAGGCACGCGCTTTGAAGTAACACTGGACTTGCGCTGGCTGGAGCGCGGCGCGTTTGATGCGCAAGGCATCCGCAACGTTCCCGGGGCCGTCTTGGTGCGTCGGCTGGGCGCGCTGACCGACGAGCAGATGCAGCAAATCGAAGCTGCCATCCGCCGGGTGTTTGGAATGGAATAGTTGGGCCGGCACAATTTTTATGAGCAAAACCGCAGTAGTCACCGGGGCCGGCAGTGGAGTCGGCCAGGCCATCGCCTTGAAACTCGCCGCGCAAGGCTGGAAAGTGGCCTTGCTGGGCCGCCGCAAAGAGGCGCTTGAAAGCACCGTCAAGCGGGGCAAAAAGCACGCCAAGCAGTTCCTCGTCATCCCCTGCGACATAGGCGATTCGACGCAGGTCGCCGCAATGGCCAAGACGGTGCTGGCCAAATTCAAGTCCGTGGCCGTGCTCGTGAACGCCGCTGGCACCAACATCCCGCGCCGCTCACTGGCCGAACTCTCGCTCGAGGACTATCACGCCGTCATTGATGCCAACCTGCACGGCTCCTATTACTGCGCCCAGGCTTTCTTGCCGCAGATGCGTGCCCGCAAGTCCGGCACCATCGTCAACATCGTCTCCGAGGCCGGCAAACAGGCCAGCCCCAAGAGCGGCCCCTCCTACGTGCTCTCCAAGTTCGGCCAGACCGGCCTCACGCAGTGCATCAACGCGGAAGAGCGCGTCCACGGCGTGCGCGCCTGCGCCATCTTCCCCGGCGACATTGACACTGAACTGCTCGGCAAGCGCCCCGTCGTGCCGGACGCTGCGGCTCGCGCGAAGATGATGAAGCCCGAAGACATCGCCGACTGCGCCCTGCTGGCCATCAACCTCCCGTTCCGCTGCGTCGTGGAGGAAATGCTGGTGCGGCCGGGTTGACCCAGTAGGAGACGACGTAAGGAGTCTCTAACTGGGTCTGGGGGGAGTGAGAGACTCCTTACGTCGTCTCCTACGGTGCAATTGACGCGCCCCCGCTTTCAGGTTTCCCTCTCCGCACGTTCAACCGCCGCCACGCATGACACTCAAGTTTCTCCCGCTCTGCCTTCTCCTCGCGCTGTCCAGCCTGCCCGCGCCCGCCCAAAAGGTTCCCGTCGTCGAGAAGACGCTCTCCAACGGGATGCGCCTGCTCCTCCTGCCGCGCCATGACGAGCCGACCGTCGCCGGCGGCTGGGTCGTCCACGTCGGCAGCGCCAACGAGCGGCCCGGCATCACCGGCATCGCGCACCTCTTCGAGCACATGATGTTCAAGGGCACGCCCACGCTCGGCACGAAGGACTACAAGAAGGATGTCGAAATCATCAACGAACAGGAGCGCGTGCGCGACCTCATGCGCAAGGAAGAGGCGAACATGCGCACGCTCTGGCGGCGCGGGGAAATCGCCGACCTGCAAAACCCCGACACGTGGACGGCGCGTTACAAGGAGCTGCAAGCCCAGTTCAAAAAGCTCGTGGACGCCCAGCGCGAAATCCTCGTGAAGAACGAGTTTGACCGCATCTACACGGCCAACGGCGGCTCGATGATGAACGCCTACACCAGCCACGACGTGACGGTCTATTTCACCACGGTCCCGGCCAACAAACTCGAGCTGTGGATGTGGATGGAGAGCGAGCGCCTGCTCAAGCCCGTCTTCCGCGAGTTCTACGCCGAGCGCGACGTAGTCTTCGAGGAGCGCCGCATGCGCACCGAGTCCACGCCCACGGGCCGCATCGAAGAGGCGTTTTGGGCGATGTTCTGGGAGTCGCACCCGTATTCCTGGCCGGTCGTCGGCTGGCCGTCGGACATCCCCGCCATCACGAAGAAGCAGGCCGACGACTTTTACGCGCTCTACTACGCGCCGCAGAATCTCACGACCGTGCTGGTCGGCGACTTCAAGGTCGAGGAAGCCACCGCGCTCGCGGAGAAGTATCTCGGCCGCATCCCGCGTGGCAAAGAGGAGGCCCCCGACGTGGTCACCCTCGAAATCAAACAGCCCGCCGAGAAGCGCCTCTCCGGCGAGGCCGACACCAACCCGCAAGTGGACATCATGTGGCACGCACCGGCGTTCGGCCACCAGGACACCTACGCGCTCTCCGTGCTCGCGCAGATTCTCAGCACCCGCACCGGCCGGCTCTACAAGGGCCTCGTGCTCGGCTCGAAAGTCGCCACGCAAGCCTACGCACAGCAGCACACGATGCGCTGGGCCAGCCTCTTCAACGTGGGCGGCGAGGTGACGGACGGGAAGACGACCGCCGATTTGGAAGCTGGTTTGCTCGCGGAAATTGAGAAGGTGAAAACCACCGAAGTGCCGGCGGAGGAATTGCAGAAGGTGAAGAACAACTTTGCGGCGGGCGAATACCGCAAGCTCTCGAACAACCATGCCGTGATGCAGGCACTCCTGCGCTACGACGGCCTCGGCCGGTGGCAGGAGATCAACGAGGCCGGCCCGAAGCTGCAGGCCGTCACCGCCGCCGACGTAAAGCGCGTCGCCAACACCTATCTCACCAAGGAAAACCGCAACGTCGCCACCGTCGTCCGCAAGGCCGGCAAGAGCGCCAGCGATGACCCCGACTTGGCCGGGCTGTCCGCGCAGCAGTTGCCCGCCGTGCGGCAGTTCATCGGGCGGTTGAAGGAGGAGAAGAACGTCGAGGCTCTGAAGGCGCGCTTGAAACAGATGGACGAGCAGTCCGGCAAAGCCGACGCGAAGAACCAGCAGTTCTTGAACATCCTCAAGAAGAAGACTGCGGAGCGCATTGCGGAGCTGGAGAAAAAGTGAGCATCACCGCGCAATGAAAACTGCACCTCTTACCGTCTGCCTGCTCTTTCTGGTCTTTAGTTTGCGCTCGGAGACATTCCTCGGAATGACCTCTGCCACTAACCGCTTCGTGATTGGAACCAATGAAAGTGTGTTCATCACAACTTTTCGTGTAAATGGAGTCGGACCGATTCAGATAGTAAAGGACGGGCAGGTCTATTCCTTCCAGAATGGTTTCTCATCCGAACCGATTTATCCGCTCGCTGTTGCGGGGCCTTGTGAGTTCATTTTCACCAACTCAGCGCTAGTGAACTTCCGTAGATATGCCTCATCTTCGCTCGTCTCAATCGTTCTTCTGCCGCAAGCGAACACAAACGCAGAGTTCATCGTAACGGTGCCAACGGGCCAGAACATCAGATTTTTTAGCCCGATTGGTCATGTTTCGAGCGGGCATGCAGTCCTCCGGAGGGGCACAAACGCATGGACAATAGACAACATCTCCAGGCCAGACGAATTCAGTGGTCCGCTTGAAGTTGCCTTTCGTGGGCCAAAATCACCAGAGGACGGACAATCTCCATTGCCAGTTCTACACACTTACGGACTCAGTGAAAACGCGGTAGTTGTTCCGCAAGGCGTGGCGATTCAAGGTCCAACCGGTGCCTTTCAAGTCGCCGTCGAAAAGTCCGGCAACCTGACCAACTGGTCGCCCGCAATTCTTCAGGACATCCGTGACGACCAAAAGGCCTACTACCGGCTCCGCATCACCAAGTAGCCGCCATGCCCCTTGCCACCCTGCCAATTCAGTTTGAGGAAGCGAAACTCGCGGAGTTCTGCCGATCGCGTGGCATCCGCAAGTTGAGTCTGTTCGGCTCCGTGCTGCGCGATGACTTCGACCCCGCGCGCAGCGACGTGGATGTGGTGGCGGAGTTCGGGCCGGAGGCTCGCCCCGGCTTCCGCGCCTTCGGCTATGGCGAGGAGTTGGCGGAGCTGCTCGGGCAGAAGGTGGACTTCAATACGCCCGCCATGTTGAGCAAACACTTCCGCGAGGAGGTGCTGCGCGAAGCTGTCACTGTCTATGAGCAGGCATGACCCCAAAGTGACGCTGCGCCAAATCATTGAGAGTGCCGAGCGCGCTCAAGAGTTGTGCCGTGGCCGCACGACGCAAGAGCTGTCGGCCAACTGGCAGGTCGCGATGGCCTTCGAGCGCGCGATGGAAATCATGGGTGAAGCGGTGAAACGGCTACCCGAGGATTTGCGCGCCCGACATCCCGCAGTCCCGTGGCGGCAAATCGCCGGGATGCGCGACCGTTTGAGCCACGGCTACGACTCTGTTGACTACGAACTGCTCTGCAACGCGGTGCGAGATGATGTGCCGCAGTTGCTCGAAACCGTGCGGGGAATCCTCCGCGAACTGGAGGCATCGCAAGCCATGAGCGTGCGGAGCGAAACCCACCAATGGAGCGCGGACGCCCACGTCCGCGTTGGCTCGTGCCGGCGACTTCCAGTCGCCGCCGGTTGCGTCCAGCACTGCGGAGCGGCGGCTGGAAGCCGCTGGCACGGGATGCGGAGCGCCCGCCGCGCAGCTTCGCCCGCCGCCCCTCTCATTAGCACCGGGCTTCAGCCCGGTGGTAGCGCGTGCGGGAGGGAAAGCCGTTTCAACGGCTTTCCCTCCACCGAGTCCGCCCCTCGCCCGGTCAAAACCGTTGAAACGGTTTTGACCTCGACGCTCGCTTACACCCGGCTGAAGCCGGGTGCTAATGAGAGGGGCCGTTGCGCCGTTGGTTCGGTTCCCGCCTTCCTGCTTTCCTAATTCCCATGCACACCCGTCTCGCCCTGCTCCTCGCCCTTGCCCTCCCCGCCCTCGCCGCCGACATCCCGGACCGTCCGGAGAAACTCAAATACCCCGCGCTCAACTTTTCGCCGCCGGACGCGAAGCAGTTCCGCGTCGCGCTCCAGGCCGGGCCGGTGGCTTATGTGGTGCCGGACCGCGAGCTGCCACTGGTGAACATTTCCATTCTGGTCCGCACGGGTGATTACCTCGATCCCGCCGGCAAGGAAGGCCTCGCGGGCATCACCGGCTACCTGCTCGCGCGCGGCGGCACGGCGTCGAAAAAGGCCGAAGACCTCGAGGAACGCCTCGCTTTCCTCGCCGCGAACTTGAACTCCGCCGCCAGCGACACCCAGGGCAGCGTGAGCCTGAACCTGCTCTCCAAGGATCTCGACGAAGGCTTCACCATCCTGCGCGAGGTGCTCACCGCGCCGCGCTTTCAGGATGACAAGCTCACGCTCCGCAAACAGCAGTCGCTGCAAGCCATGAAGCAGCGCAACGATGACGCGGCGGAAATCGAGCAGCGCGAGCGCCGCTACCTCGCTTATGGCGATGGCTTTTACTTCAACCGCCACAGCACGCAGGCCTCGCTCGAGTCCATCACGCGCGCGGACCTGGAGGCGTTTCACAAGCGCTGGTTCCACCCGAAGAACTTCGTCATCGCGGTGAACGGCGATTTCGACCGCGACGCGATGGTGGCCCGGCTGGAAAAACTTTTCGCCACGTGGCCCTTCACCGGCGAAGTCCCGCCGCCCGTGCCAACGCAACGCAAGTTCGCCGCGCCCGGCGTGTATGTGGTGGACAAGGAAGTGAACCAGGGCCGCGTGACCATCCTGCTGCCCGGCATCCAGCGCGACGATCCGGACTTCCCGGCGACGCAGGTGATGAACGACATCCTCGGCGGCGGCGGCTTCACCTCGCGCATCATGAACCGTGTGCGCTCGGACGAGGGCCTGGCCTACTCGGCGGGCAGCGGCTTCCCCGGCGGCGTGTATCACCCGATGAGCTTCCTCGCGGCCTTTCAGTCGAAGTCCCGCACCGTCGCCTACGCCACGAGCATCGTGCTGGAGGAGATGAAGAAGGTCGCCGCCGCGCCCGTGACCGACGAGGAACTCACGACCACGAAGAACCAGTTCATCGAGACCTTCCCCCGCACGTTCGCGACGAAAGGCTCGACCGCCGGCGCGTTTGCCAGCGACGAGTTCACCGGCCGCTTCGCAAAGGACCCGGACTACTGGAAGAACTACCGTTCCAAGGTCAATGCCGTCACCAAAGCCGACGTGCAACGGGTCGCCGCGAAGTATCTCACGCCGGACAAAGTCGTCATCCTCGTCGTCGGCACAAAGGAGGAAATCCTCAAAGGCCACCCAGATCATCCGATAAAGCTGGAATCGCTCGGTGGTGGCCGGCTGGTGGACCACCCGCTGCGTGACCCGCTGACGATGAAGTGAGTCCGCTGGCCCGTGCCGCATCCGGCGGCCGCGCCATCGGCCCACGTTCCCGCCCCAATCAAAATCATGACCGCCCCCCTGCCACCCAACGAACCGGAACGGCTGGCTGCCCTGCGCGAAGCCGGCCTGCTGGACACTCCGCCTGAGCAGGTGTTTGACGACATCGTCCAGCTAGCCTCGGAAATCTGTGACACGCCGATCAGTCTGGTGTCCCTCGTGGACGAGCATCGCCAGTGGTTCAAGGCGAAGGTGGGACTGGCAGCCACCGAGACCTCCCGGGATGTGTCCTTCTGCGCCCATGCGATCCTGCAACCCAAGGATTTGTTCATCGTCCCGGATGCGCAGCGCGACCCACGGTTTCGACAGAACCAGCTCGTGGTCGGGGAACCAGGCATCCGTTTCTATGCCGGCATGCCTTTGGTCACTGCTGCCGGCCACTCGTTGGGCACGCTCTGCGTGATTGACCGTCGTCCACGGGAACTGACGCCCGCGCAAATGGACTCCCTCCGTCGGCTGGCGCGGCAGCTCGGCACGCATCTGGAACTGCGCCGGCTCTCCCAACGGCTGGTCGGGGCGGAGGAACAGTTGCGCGACTTGTTCGAAAACGCGACGGATCTCATCCAGAGCGTCGCGCCGGATGGACGACTGCTCTTGGTGAACCGCGCCTGGCTTAATACACTGGGCTATCGGGCCAGCGAACTGGCCAGCCTCACCATCTTCGATGTCATCCATCCTGATTGCCTCCCGGAGTGTCGCACGATGTTTGCGCGCGTGCTCAAGGGCGAGGCGGTCAACAACCTGCAAGTCCTTTTCCGCGCCAAGGACGGGCAAACGATTCATGTGGAAGGCAACGCGAGCTGCCGCTTCGAGAACGGCCAAGCCATGGCCACTCGCGCCATCTTCCGCGACATCACCAAGCGCAAGGCCGTCGAGGCGGAGCGCGAGCGGCTCATCAAGGAACTCCAGGCGGCGCTCGCCGAAGTCCAGACCCTCAGCGGCCTCCTGCCCATCTGCGGCTGGTGCAAGAAAATCCGCGACGACTCCGGCTATTGGAACAGCGTGGAAGGCTATCTCAAAGAACGGGCGGCGGTGGAGTTCACCCACGGCATTTGCCCCGAGTGCTCGGCCAAAATGATCGCCGAAATGGATCGCCTGCCCCCCGAGTAGCCACTGGGGACGGCTCGAGGCGGGCCGGGCCCCGACAGCGCCTGCCCCACGCGTTCCAACCAGCCCGCTCCCGCTTCCGTGGTCCGGACTTGCACGCGCTCGGGGAGTGGGAGTCAATGTCTCACCGACATGAAAAAGTCCTCCAAGCCCGCTGCCACTGCCACCATCTCCCCCGCGCCCAAGCCCGTCCCCAACAGCTCCGGCCTCAAAATCACCGCCCTCGAAACCGTCATCCCCGACGACATCATGCCGGGCCTCCTGCTGCTGCGCATCCACACGGACGCGGGAATCATCGGCCATGGCGAGACCTACTACGTGCCGCACGCCGTGGCGGCGATGATCCACGACTGGATGGGCCGCCGGCTGCTCGGCGCGGATCCGCTCTCCATCGAGAACCACTGGCGGTTCCTCTACGAGCGGGCGAGCGCGTTCGGCTCGCGTGGCACGGAGTTGCGCGCCCTCAGCGCCATTGACCTCGCGCTGTGGGACATTCTCGGCCAGGTCTGTGGCCGGCCCGTCTGGCAACTGCTCGGCGGCAAGGCCCGCGAAAAGGTGCGCGTCTATAACAGCTCCGGCGGCCCCACCTACGGGCGGCGCATCGGCGCGGGTCGCGACCAGGGCTGGCCCGGCCACGGCGACGTGGGCAAACCCGGCCCGCTCGAGGACAACTGGGCCTCCAACTACGCCGCTGGCGACCTCGCCGAGGAACTCGTGGCCGAAGGCTATTGCGCCATGAAGTTCTGGACCTTCGACCGCGCCTTCCACGAGCACGGCGGCAACTTTCTTCCGTGGTCCGCCGTGAAAGCCTGCGTGAAGCCAATGGAAGAAGTCCGCAAGCGCGTCGGTGACAAAATCGAAATCCTGCTTGATGGCCACGGCTTCTTCCAACTGCCCGCCGCGCTGCGCATCGCCGAGGCCATGCGCGACCTGCGCCCGCTCTGGCTGGAGGACGTGATGCGCGTGGACAACGCCGACACGCTCGCCGACTTCCGCGACAAAGCCCGGCTGCCCATCGCCGTGAGCGAGATGCTGACGAGCCGCGAGGACTACCGGCTCGTGCTGGAACGACGCGCCGTGGATTACGTGATGATTGACCCGACCTGGGTCGGTGGCATCAGCGAGACGCGGCGGCTGGCGGAGTTCGCGCAGACCTACAACATCCCCGCGACGATGCACGACTGCACCGGCCCGCTCACCCTCTTCGCTGGCCTGCACGTCGCAACGGCGGTGCCGAACGTGACGTTCCAGGAAACCGTCCGCGCCCACATCCGCACCTTCTACAGCTCGTTGATCGAAACCAACGTGGTCATCGAGCAAGGCTTCGCGCTGCCGCCGGCCGGCCCGGGTCTGGGCACGAAACTCAAACCGGAGTTGTTTGCTGCGGGGCGAGCGAGTCACCGAATCACGCGAGTGGAATAGGCCGGAACGATGCCGTTGGAGCGCCGGCTTCCCAGCCGGCTTCCCGCGTTCGGCGAAGGGGGGCTACCATTGGTCCGACGGGCGGTGGCGCACCGAATGGTGCGCTGCAGCTTCTGGCCTGGCACCGCACCTCTGGCTCATCACAACAAAAGCCGGCTGGGAAGCCCGCGCTCCGCCGGCTCCGGGGGCAGTGGCAGGCATGCGCCCTATGGCTTGCAGCCGCGCGTCCTCTTGATACGCTCCCCGCCCATCGCCACGACAAAAAGAGAACTTACCAGTGCGCCATCATGCGCCGACCTGACAGTTCATTCTGCCCGTTGCTGACCCGTGGTCCATCGCTATGAAATCGCTCCAGAAAGTGGCCGTCCTCGGTCTCGGCACGATGGGACACGGCATCGCGCAAGTGTTTGCGACGGCGGGCTGTGAAGTGTTCGGGTTCGACGAGCACGCCGGCACGCGCGCGGGTTTGCGGGAACGCATCGCGCAGAGTCTGGACGCCTTTGTCGCAGCCCGGCTCGTCAAGCCGCGCGAGGTGCCGGAGATTTTGCGCCGGATTGTGGTCTGTGATCGGGAGGAAGACGCCGTGCGTCAGGCGCAGTTTGTCACGGAAGCCGTGCGCGAGGATCTGGGGGTGAAGCAGGAGCTGTTCGCGCGGCTCGAGGGCCTGGTGTCGGAACGGTGCATCCTGGCCTCCAACTCCTCGACCTACCCGGTTTCCGCCTCCGCTGCGCGCATGAGGACTCCGGAACGCGCCCTCGTGACGCATTGGTTTAATCCGCCGCACATCGTGCCGGTCGTCGAGGTGGTGCCGGGTCCGCGCACCAACGAGGCGAGCACGCGGGCGACGATGGCGCTGCTGAAGCGGATCGGCAAAAAGCCCATCCGCATCCGTCAGGAATTGCCCGGCTTCCTCGTGAACCGCATCCAGGTGGCGGTGATGCGCGAGGTCTGGGATCTGCTGGAGCGCGGCGTCGCGACGCCGGCGGACATTGACGAGGCCGTGCGCGGCACGATGGGCTTCCGGCTCGCCGCCATCGGGCCGCTGGAGGTGCATGACTTTGGCGGGCTGGACATCCAGGCGAAGGTGTTTGCGAACCTCGCGCCCGAGATTCGTTCCAGCACAGAGCTTCCGCGCGTGGTGCAGGAACTCGTCGCCGCCGGCCACTACGGAGCGAAGACCGGCCAGGGCTTCCACAGCTACCCGCCGAAAAAACTCGCCGCCAAGCGCGGGCGACGCGACGCCGCCTTTCTGCAATTGCTCCAACTGCTCCACCCTCCGCAAGCGAAGTAATCTCACTCTAATGCGTGACCGGGAACCCAATGTCCAGTGGCTGCAACGCTCGGCGGGCGCGGCCTCGTATCGCGAACTGCACGCCTGGAGCGTCAGCCAGCGCGAGGAATTCTGGCGCGTGGTGTTGGAGCGGCTCGGCATCCGGCTGCGGCAGCCCTTCACGCAACTGCTCGACCTCTCACAAGGCGTCGAGGCCCCGCGCTGGCTGGTGGATGCGCGGCTCAACATCGCCGACAGTTGTTTCCAAGCTCCCGCCGACCGCCTCGCCATGGTGCACCAGCGCGAGGGCGGCGACCTCGAAGCACTCACCTTGGGCGAACTGGAATCGCTGGCCAACCGGGTCGCCAACGGACTGGCCGGCATGGGCCTGCGCCCCGGCGATGCCGTGGCCGTGGTCACCCCGATGAGCGCGGAAGCGGTCGCCTTTTACCTCGGTGCCGTGAAGGCGGGCTGCGTGATCGTCTCGATCCCGGACAGCTTTTCGCCCAAGGAGATCGCCACCCGGCTTCGCTTGGGCGGAGCGAAGGCGGTGTTCACCCAGGATGTCAATCTGCGCGGGGGACGGGCCTTGCCGCTCTATGCCAGTGTCGCCGCCGCCACGGAGCTGCCGACCATCGTGGTCCGGCTGGCAACCGATGTCAGCGTGCGGGCCGGGGACCTGGAGTGGGGCAAGTTCCTGGGCCAGAGCGACCAGTTTGAGGCCCGCGAACGCCGGCCGGACGATCCGATAAACATTCTTTTCTCCTCCGGCACCACCGGGGATCCGAAGGCCATCCCGTGGACGCAGACCACGCCGATCAAGTGCGCCATGGACGCGCACTTTCATCAGGACATCCACGCGGGCGACGTGCTGGTGTGGCCCACAAACCTCGGCTGGATGATGGGACCGTGGCTCATCTTCGCGGCGCTGATCAATCGCGCCACGATCGGCTTGTATAACGGCGCGCCGGGCGGCCGGGGCTTCGGCCAGTTCGTCGAGCGTTCGCACACCACCATGCTCGGCGTCGTGCCCAGTTTGGTGAAGGCCTGGCGGGCCACCGGTTGCCTGGAGGGGCTCGACTGGAGCGGCATTCGCGTGTTCTCCAACACCGGCGAGTGCTCCAATGCCGACGACATGGCCTGGCTCATGGCGCGCGCCGGCGGGAAGCCGGTGGTGGAATACTGCGGCGGCACCGAAATCGGCGGGGCTTACCTCACCAGCGTGATTACGGAACCCTGCGGAGCCGCCCGCTTCAACACGCCCGCGCTGGGCCTCGATCTGGTGATCCTCGATGAGGACGGCCAGCCCGCCGACAACGGCGAGGTTTTCATCCTCGGTCCCAGCATCGGCCTGTCCAACGCCTTGCTCAATCACCGCCATAACGACGTGTATTTCGCGGGCACGCCCCGTCCCGGTCTCCGCCGCCATGGCGACCAGATCGAGCGCCTGCCCGATGGTGGCTACCTCGCGCATGGCCGGGTGGACGACACGATGAATCTCGGCGGCATCAAGGTCGGCTCCGCAGAAATCGAGCGCGCCGTGCGATCGGTCGGTGATCTTCAGGATGCCGCCGCCATCGCCGTGCCCCCGCCCGGTGGCGGTCCCAGCCAGTTGGTCATCTTCGTGGTTGCCGCCGCTCCCGGTCCCGATCTGGCCGCGCGCATGCAGCAGGCCATCCGCCGCGAACTCAGCCCGCTCTTTAGAATTCACGACGTCATCCGGGTGGATGAACTGCCGCGCACCGCCTCGAACAAGGTGATGCGCCGCGTGTTGCGCGACCGCTGGCAACGGACGCAAGCTCCCGCAGCGTCAGCCGCATCATGAATCTGCAACTGGACGGACTTCGCGTAGTGGTCACCGCCGGGGCCAGCGGCATCGGGGCGGCCATCGCCCGCGCTTTTGCCGGGGAGGGTGCCCGGGTTCACGTCTGTGACATTGATGCCAACGCGCTCGCCGCCCTGCGCGCCAGCCATCCCGCGATCAGCGAATCAGTCTGCGATGTGGCCGACCGCGCCGCCGTGGAGCGGCTCTTCGCGGCGGCGGTGCGCGAGTTGGGCGGCTTGGATTGCCTGGTGAACAATGCCGGTATCGCCGGGCCCACGGGCACGGTGGATGAGATCGCGCCCGCGGATTGGGACCGGTGCATCGCCGTTGATCTCACGGGGCAGTTCAATTGCGCCCGGCTCGCCGTGCCGTTGCTGAAACACTCGGCCAACCCCTCCATCATCAACCTCTCCTCGGTCGCGGGTAAGCACGGCTATCCGCTGCGCTCGCCCTATTCCGCCGCCAAGTGGGGCGTCATCGGCCTGACCAAGTCCATGGCCGCCGAGCTCGGAGAGTTTGGCATTCGGGTCAACGCCATCTGCCCCGGCCTGGTGGAGGGCCCGCGCATTCAGGGCGTCATCGCGGACAAGGCCCGCAAGGCCGGCATTTCACCAGCGGACATGGCGCAGCGCTTGTTCGGGGGCATTTCCATCAAGCAATTCGTTCCGCCCGACGACATCGCCCGTCAGATCGTCTTTCTGGCCTCGCCGTTCGGCAAGATGATCTCCGGCCAGGCCATCTCGATCTGCGGCGACACCCGGATGATGGGTTGACGGAGTCAGCTCCGGCTTACTCTTAATCCCAATCCCCTCTATTGAGTCAGACAACCCATGAGCCGACCCCGAAATCTGAGCCGCCCATCCCCATTCGTTGTCTCCCTCCACTCCTTGGGGTTGTGCTCCAGAGTGTTCGGCCTGATCGTGTCTGGCTTCGTGGTGAGTGTGCTGTGCGCCGACGCGGCTTTGGCGCAGGACTTTGTCTTGCGCGAGCATTTGGGGAGGAACTGGTCAAACGAAGTCGTCACGTTTCCGCTCTCGCCTCAGCAGGTCGCGGCCGTGAAGGCGGGGGCTCAGGTGCTCGGGCCGGCAGGTGAGGCGGTCGTGAGTCAGGTTCTCGAAAAGGCTGCGCAGCCACGGTTGGCGTTTCAAGTCTCGCTCGCGCCGGGGGCGACGCAGAGTTATCGGCTCGGGAAGGCGGGCAAGGCGGCGGCGGGCGATTGGAAGATTGAAGAGTCCGGCGGGTTGATGGCGGTGACGAACGGCGAGATTGGGTTGCGGGTCAGGAAGGTGCTCAAGGCGGGGGAAGGCCCGCTCGCGGGCGTGCGGTTGCGGTCGGGGCAGTGGACGGGGGAGTCCACGCTCGGTGCGGGAGCGACCGTCAAGAGTTACTCGGCGGAGGTCGCGGCTCGCGGGCCGGTGTTGGTGGAGATCGTTTGCCAAGTCGTGTTCGCCGACGATGGCGTCTGGTCGTTGCGCTTCCGGTTGGAACGCGGCGAGCCGGTGATCCTGGTGGACGAGTCGTTCGATGCGCCGGGCGGAGGCACGTTTCGCGTCACGCTCGGCGATCCGAAGTTTCGTCCGAGCCACCTGCTGCATCGCAATTCGGATGTGTCGAGCCCGAACGTGATGTCGGACCCGATCGGCGGCTACTTGCTCGAACCCTGGCTGCGCTGGAACAACCCGCGACACGGCAACTGGATCGCGCTGCATTCGCCGCCGCCGGTCGTGCCGAAGAAGGGGCCGGAACCGACGTTCGATGCACCGAAGCAGGAGATCGACGCCGATGACCTGCTGGGAACCAAGGCGAAGCCGGCAACCAAACTGCCGCCCGCTGACCCGCGCGACGCGGCCTCCGACATGCTCGTGATGGGACTGCTCAAGCCGAGCCTGTGGGTCGATCCAAACTGGAAAGGACGCGCGCAGCAGGCGAACCCGCACGCGAACGTCGCGGTCCGCGACGGGCTGGTGGCCGTGGACTTGCCGGTCGCGGGCGGCCGGCGGGTATGGTTGTTGGGAGCACTGAGCCAGCGCGAAAGCGTCGCGATTCTCTCGCAGAGCAACCGCCGCGTCGCACCGCCGCCGCAACAGCTCGTCATCAAGCACGGTGATTTCCCGCTCGAAAAGGTGAAGAACTTCGTCCTCGACTGGCCGGGCGACCCTACGAACTTTCCCCGGCTCTACGTCCGCAAATCGGATCTGCCGGCGATCAAGGCCCGGCTCCAATCAAACCCGGCCATCCTGCGGAAATGGATCGCCGAGCAGCCGATCAACAGATACCTGCTCGACGAGCCGGTGCAGGAGTTCCTCGCGGGCGGCGACCCGACGCTCGGCAAACTCATGGCGGCGAAGGCCGAGGAGTATCTGCAAAACTGCGTTGACTGGTATTTGAAGCAGGACGAGCGGCAGACCCCCGGGGCCGCCCCGCACATGCAGACACTCATTCTCTCGGTCGTGAATCTCCTCGACCCGGTGCTCGGCACGGAGGTGTTCACGCCCGCAGCCCGGCAGCGCGTGCTCGCCCGGCTGGCGTTTCTCGGCTACGTCGTCAGCAGCCCGGACTATTGGTCGCCCGAGCGGGGCTACAGCGGCTTCGCGAACATGACGTCGGTCGTGGCCATGTATCGCACGGCCCTCGGCTGCCTCCTGCAATCGCACCCGCAGGCCAAGGGCTGGGCCGAACTGGGGCTGAACCAACTGACGTGGCAGCTCGGGGCGTGGTCGGACGAGGACGGCGGCTGGATTGAAGCCCCGCACTACGCAATGGTCAGCTTCGACCATCTGCTGGCGGGCTTCGCGATGGCCGCGAATGCCGGCTACTCCGACCGCCTCTTCGACCCGCGCATGCGGAAGGTCATCGAGTGGTTCGCGGGCATCTCGACACCGCGCGACGCCCGCACCGGCGGCTGGCGGCATCAACCGCCGATCGGCAACACCTACCACGGCGAACCGAACGGACTCTACGGCATAGCCGCGTCGCTGTGGCGCGAGCGGGATCCGGACTTCGCGTCGCGGATGCAGTGGTTGTTCGAGCAGCACGGATCGTATCCGAGTCTCGGCAGCGGCTGGAATTTCCCCACGATGCTCGGCTACCGGTTCCTGATGACCAGCAGCGGCGTGAAGCCAAAGCCCGCCGAGTTCGGCAGCGCGTGGTATCGCAAGACGGGCGTGGTGCTGCGGAACACGATGACCGACCGTGAGACCTATCTGCACCTGATCGCCGGACCGAACCACGAGCATTACGACGCGGATTCCGGCAGCGTCGTGATCTACGGCAAGGGCCGCGTGCTCGCAGATGACTGGGGCTATCTCGGCCGGCATCCGGACCAGTGGCACAACATGCTGACCGGGCCGGCGGCCAACGGCTATTCACAGTTCGACGTGACCAGCTTCGCGGCGGCCCCGGCGTTCGATTACGTCGGCGGCAGGAAAGGCGCGTGGGAGCGGCAGATCGGCTTCGCGAAAGACCCCGATCCGCTCGGGCCGAACTTCTTCGTCCTCCGCGACACCTACACGGCAGACGGCGACGTCACGTGGCGGCTGTGGCTGACGACCGGAATCACGGCGGGCGTCGGCAAGCAGATGCCCGCGACACTCGACAAAGTTCCCGCTTCACCGACCGCCTCGCAGCCGAAGCAGACCGACGCGGTGAAAGACCTGTTCGGCGACACGAAAGCCAAACCGGCTGCGGCGTCCGCCGCCGCGCCGGGCACAGTCGCGCTGACGGCGTTCGGGGCCACGCTCGCCGGGATGGAAGACGTTGACCTCGACATCTTCATCCACGAGCGCGGCCAACTCGGCCTCTCGCTCGAACCGGCGAAGCTCCGCACGCAAACGGGCAATTGGATGGGGAGCATCCAGCCGGTGGAAAACTCGCAGATCGCGCTGACCGCCAAGTTCAAGGGCCGCGGCGTGGTGACCTCGCTCCTTTTCCCGCGATTGAAAACCGAGCCCTCGCCCACCGTGCGCTGGTCCGCCGACGGCCGCATCGCCGAAGTGAAAACCAAGTTCGGCACCGATTACGTCTTTGTCGCGCCACGACCTGCCGCGAAGCCGGTCGGTGACGGCAGGACGCTCGATCCACTCCGCGAGGTGACGACGAAAGACGGCGTCACGACGATCGCCATGTCCGGCGACGCGCAACTGAATCTGCGAGTGAACGCCTCGAAAGCCGGGACGACGACCGGCACCGACTCGGTTCCCGCCGGGGCGGTCGCCTTGCACCCCGGCCCGGTGAATCCGGTCACGGCCGTCTGGCAAAGCCCGGTCACGGGAACCGTGGACATCGCGGTCCGCCTCCGCGACGGCGACGCCGGTGGCGGCGACGGCATCCTGTGCGAACTGCGCCACGGGCCCAAAGTGCTGGCCAAGGGAGCATTGCAGAACGGCGGCCGCGAACTTCTGCTGCGAGCCGACAAGCTCGCCGTCGCGAAGGGCGACCTCGTGCGACTGGTGATCCTGCCGGGCCAGACGAACCCGACCCAAAGCAACTGGTGGGACACGACGGTCACGGAGATGGAAGTGCGCAGCGGCACCGGCCAGCGCTGGGACCTGCGCGAATCGCTCTTGCGAGGCGACGGCTTGGGCAACCAACTCGCTCGCGACTGGGACCAGGCGGTCTGGTGGGTCTGCTCCGGCGACGCCGAGAAGTTCGACCCCCGAGCCCTCATCCTCCCCGCCGTGGAAACTTACTCGACCGCTGATGCCCAAGCATCCTTTCAAGGCGTCTCCGGCGCGGTTCGCCTGCGCGGGGCCAAGACCACACTGACACTCGGCGCGGCGGGGAAAATCCGCGTCGGCAACAAGGAACTCTCGGCGAACCAACCAGCGACGAAGGAGTGACTTTCCAAAGCAGCGAATTCAAGTTGGTCGGCTCAACCCAAACCAAGCCATGACAACACCCGCCCAAGGAGATTTCCAATGACAGCATTCACCCGCACATACGGCGTCTTTTGGTTCGCCATGGCCGCCTGCTCCCTTCCCCTCGCCCGCGCTGCGGAAGTCCTTCAATGGCCGGGAGCCGACCGGGACCCGCACCCGTGTCTCTACGTCACGGCCAAGGACTTGCCCCGCATCCAGCAGAGTCGGCAGGACTTGCCCGCGCTCGCCGCCAAGAGCGCGTGGAGCCTCGAATCGGACGGCATGGACAAGCTCGTCGCCGCCGCGCTGCTGGCCGACAACCTGCCCGCGCAAAAGGTCGTGATCGCCGAAGCGATCCGGAATCTGGACGTCGTCATTCAGCGGATTCCGGACACGACGATCAAACGCATCGGGCCGCATGCTTACGGTCGGCAGGTCGGTTTCGCGGCCGGGTTGGCGGACGCGGCGCTCGCCAGCAAACAACTCTCCGCGCCGGACCGGGCCGCAATTCTGGAGAAGATCGCGCGGCTCAGTTACCTCTTCGCTGATCCGGCTTATTGGAGTCTGGAAAAGGGCAACGTCGGTCTGAATCCCAACATGACGACCATGGCCTACGCCTATCGCGTCACGTTCGCCGCGCTGATTCCCTCCCATCCGCTGGCGAAACAATGGCTCCGGGCGGGCCTGGCGGAGATCAAACGCGAGATCGACGAATGGACCGATCCAGCCGGCGGCATGGCCGAGTGTCCGCATTACTCGATGCTGATTCTCGACCACTGGCTCGGGGCCTGCCTGGTCGCCCGCCACGCCGGCGAGCCCGACGCCGGTCATCTCTTCGACACGGGTATCCGGCGAGCCAGCCTGTGGTTCGCCAACATTTCGACGCCGCGCGGGCCGGGCGGCACGCGGCGTCTGCCGTCGTTGGGGCACAGCTACAGCAACGAACGCACCTCAACGTTCGGCCTGCTGGCGTATCTGTGGAAGGACAAGGACCCCGCGTTTGCGTCGCAGATGCAGTGGATGCACCGCGAGCACGGTTCGTTTCATGAGCCGGGAATCAAGAGCTACTACCCGGGGTTGATGGGCTACCGCACGTTGCTGCTCGACGAAACGCTCGCCACCCAGCCGCCGGCGCTCGGCAGCACGGTCTATCCGGAGACCGGCGTGCTGCTGCGCAACACGCTCGGCTCGAACCGCGAGACGACGCTGTATCTGATCGCCGGGCGGAACCACTCCCACTACTACAACGATTCCGGCAGCATCACGCTCTGGGGCAAGGGCAGCGAACTGTGCCACGAAGACGCCTACGGCGAGGAGCGCACTCACGACAAGAGCGTGCCGAAGTGGAGCGACTCGCAAAACGTGCACAGCATGGTGTCCGGCCCGGCGACGGATAATCCCGAGGGGGTGATGGCGATTCGCGAGTTCAGCACGACGCCGGAGTTCGACTACGTGCGGGGCACGCGCCGCGGCTGGCAGCGTCAGATAGCGATGGTGAAAGACGCCGATCCGAACGGCCCGAGCTACTTCGTGATGACCGATACGTTCGACCAGCCATCGGTGCCCGCGACGTGGCGGCTCTTCGCGCGGGCATCGCAGATCAAACCGATTTCCGGAGGCGTCACGCTGGTCGGCCTGGAAGACGTGGATTTGGACGTGGTCTTCGTCCGCCCCACCGGGGCGAAACCCGAAATCCACACGAATCACGTGAGCTTGCCGATCGGCAGCAGCGGCAGCGTGACCGTCGTGCTCTACCCGCGGCTGAAACAGGAACGCCCGCCGCCGCTCACGGCCGTGGCGGCTGGGAAAGGGGTCAAGATCGGAACGCCGGCCGGAACCGATTACGTGTTCCTCGACCCCGGCAGTGTTTCCTTCAGCCAGGACGGCGTGACGTTCGAAGGCAAGGCCGGCCTGATCAAGCTGCGCGGCGGCAAGCCAATCAAATCTCAGCCGGCAGCCTGCGACGTCGCGCCCGGCTGGGCCGGCGGCGACCGGGAACTGCGCATGATTCCTTGGAAGGGCCCTCAGTTTCCGGCGTTTCCTTACAAGTAGCAGGCGCTTGCGGGGCGACCCGGACGCCACCAGACCCCGGCGGCGTGCTGAGGACAGCGCGCCCTACCACCGCAGGTTCAGGGGCTGCAATCGCGAAGGCCGAGGGTCTTGGATTCTCGCCTGCACCAGTGCCGGCGGTTTGCAACCGCCGTCTGTGGGCCGCAGCAGTTCGAGCCCAGTCCGAGCAGTCCTCCCGCAACCCAGCGACTGGAAGTCGCCGGCACGGGTCGCGGCGGTGTCGCAGACCAGCCGCAGCGGGTGCGGACGCCGGGGCTGGCTGCGGGCGTTGCTGCGCACACACCCGCGCTCCGGTTCTGAAGCTGACATCGCGGAACCACGGACCCCTGGGATCTCGCCATGAACCCATGCCGGCGGCTTCCAGCCGCCACCCGTGGGCCACAGCGGTTCGAACCTATTCCGAGCAATCCATCCGCAACACGGCGACTGCAAGTCGCCGGCACGGGTTTGGGGCCGAAATCATGGCAGTTGGCAGGCGCTGGGTTCTCTCCATGCCCCCATGACGGCCATTTGCAGGCGAATCTGCGGTTGTTAGCATGTGAATACAAAGTTAGTTCTGCCTAAGTTAATTACTTGACCAAAACTTGTGACCCCCTAAGTTCGCGGCTGTCGTCGGCTGATTCGCCGGCGACCAGACTGTGAAACCGTTAGACATGACACCGAACCTGAAACCTCTTTGGCGCGCGCTGCTGGGCCTCGCCGTCATCTTCCTGCTCGGCACGGCCACCGCCGCCGAGCGCAAAATCCGCGTCACCACCACCACCTCCATGGTCACCGATCTGGTGAAACAGGTCGGCGGCGACCGGGTGGAAGTCTCCGGCCTCATGGGCGCGGGCGTGGACCCGCATCTCTACAAGGCCACCGCCGCCGATGTCTCCAAGCTCCAGCAGGCCGAGGTCATCTTCTACAACGGCCTCGTGCTGGAGGGGAAAATGACCGACATCTTCGCCAAGCTCGCGCGGTCCAAGAAGTTCGTTTACCCGGTCACTGAGGGCATCCCCGAGAAGCGCCTGCTGGAGCCGCCGGAGTTTGAAGGCCATTACGACCCGCATGTGTGGTTCGATGTCGAGCTGTGGGCCGCGTGCGCACAAACCGTTGCCAAGGGTCTCGCTGAGTTTTCGCCCCAGGACAAGGCGCACTTCGAGCAACGCGGCAAGGAAGTCGCCACCAAGCTCCGTGCCTTGCAGGAATGGTCGCTCAAGAAGGCCGCCGAGCTGCCCAAGGAGAAGCGCATCCTCATCACCAGCCACGACGCCTACAATTATTTCGGCCGCGCGTATGGCTTCCAAGTCGTCGGCCTGCAAGGCGTCTCCACCGTCACCGAAGCCGGCCTCGCGGACATGGCCAAGCTCGTGGACTTCATCAAGAAGAACCGGGTGAAGGCCATCTTCGTTGAGTCCAGCGTTTCGCCCGCGACCATCCAGCGCATCGCGAAGGACGCCGGCGTGCGCGTCGGTGGCGAGCTGTTCTCCGACGCCATGGGCACGCCCGGCCAGATGGAGAATGGCTACGACCTCGGCACCTACGAGGGGATGATTAAGCACAACCTCACCACCATCGTGGAGGCGCTGAAGTGAGCCGACCTGGCCGAGCGATTATGAGCAGGAGTAAGCGTAAGATTAAGCCCGAAGCTCCCCCCTCCTGCTCTTACTCCTAATCCTAATCTTAATCCTCCCCTTTCCCCATGAACCGCGCCCGCGTCTCCGTCTGCCTGCTCACCACCGCCACCGCTGCGCTCGCCGCTGATGCGCCGCCGGACAAATCCAACTACCATCTCTTCAACCCCACGCCGCCCGCGCTCCTGCGCGAGATGGCCACGGACCGGCCCGACAAAACCGAGTCGCCCTACACCGTGGACGCCGGCCATTTCCAAATCGAGATGGACCTCGCCACGTTCACCCACGACCGGCACAACCCGGACCGTGACGGCAAAACGGTCCGCACCTGGAACGTCGCCCCCATCAACTTCAAGGTCGGCCTGCTGAACAACGTGGACGCGCAGTTCATCGTCCAGCCGCACACTTACACCCGCACGTCCGACCCCGCCGCCGGCGTGACGAAGCAGCGCGGCTTCAACGACTTTCTCGTGCGCGTGAAGTGGAACCTCTGGGGCAACGACGGTGGCGACACCGCTTTCGGCCTGATGCCCTACGTCAAGCTGCCGACGAACCAGGACCAGCTCGGCAACCGCAGCGTCGAGGGCGGCCTCATCGCGCCGTTCGCGATGGAACTGCCCGCCGGCTGGAGTCTCGGCGCGATGCCGCAGCTCGACATCGCACGGGACGGCACGGGCAGCGGCTACCATCCGGAGCTCGTCACCACCATCAGCTTCGGCCACGACATCGTCGGCGACCTCGCGGGCTACGCGGAGTTCTTCCAAAGCCTCAGCCTTGAGCGCGGCGCGCCGTGGGTGGCGACGGTGGACTTCGGCCTGACCTATGCGCTGACGAAGAACGTGCAACTCGATGCCGGCATCAACATCGGCCTCACCCGCGCGGCGGATGACTGGAATCCGTTCGTCGGCCTCTCGTGGCGGTTTTGAGAGTGGCCCGCGAAACATGCGAATGCACGCGAATGAAAACCGACCTTTTCTCCAAGCAAAACCGGCCCTCTTGATTTGCATTTCATTCGCGTGCATTCGCGTGTTTCGCGGGCAAGACTTCTTCTTACATGGCTGACGCGCCTCCGCTAGAAATCCACGACCTCACCGTCGCCTACCACAAGAAACCCGTCCTGTGGGGCGTGGACCTCGTCGTGCCGCCGGGCAAGCTCGTCGGCATCGTCGGGCCGAATGGCGCGGGCAAGTCCACGCTCATCAAGGCCGCGATGGGGCTGCTGCCCGTCAGCAGCGGGTGGGTGAAAGTCTTCGGCGAACCCGTGGCGAAAAACCTCCGCCGCGTCGGCTACGTGCCGCAGCGCGAGAGCGTGGACTGGGATTTCCCCGTGAGCGTGATGGATGTGGTGCTCATGGGTCGTTACGGCAAGCTGGGCTTCTTCAAGCGCCCGTCGAAGGCCGACCGCGACAAAGCCCGCGAATGCCTCGACAAGGTGAAGATGCTCCCCTACGCGAACCGGCAGATTTCCAACCTGAGCGGCGGCCAGCAGCAACGCGTCTTCCTCGCCCGCGCGCTCGCGCAGGAGAGCGACCTCTACTTCATGGACGAGCCGTTCGCCGGGGTGGACGCCGCGACCGAGTCCGCCATCATCGCGCTGCTGCACGAGCTGCGCGCCGCCGGCAAGACCCTGCTCGTCGTCCACCACGACCTGCCCACCGCGCGCAATTACTTCGACATGCTCCTGCTCCTGAACATGCGCGTCGTCGCCTTCGGCCCGACGGAGGAAGTGTTCAACTACGAGACGTTGCAGAAGACATATGGCGGGCGGCTGACGATTTTGAGCGAGGTGGCGGAAGCGGTGCGGGTCAAAGGTCAGTGAGGGGTGAGAAGTGAGGAGTGAGGAGTTGCCTATGAACACCAAACTGAAATCAGAAGCGGGCCGGCCTCCAAACCCGGTGGCGCGAACATTTCGGGAACTCATCGCCTACCAACGAGCGCGTCAGGCATCGAACGTGATTTTCAAGCTCACCGAAACGTTCCCTCAAGCCGAGCGGTTCGCCCTCACGGACCAGATGCGTCGGTCGTCCCGCGCACCGAAGTCCATGATTGCTTCCGCTTGGGCTCGTCGCCGTTACAAAGCTGCTTTCATCAGCAAACTGGATGAAGCGTTGGAAGAAGCCGTTGAAACGCAGTCGTGGCTCGATGACGCACTCGACCGCAATTACATCACCGCCGCCCAACATCGTGAGCTGGACGCGGAATGGGAATCCATCGGGGCACTCATCCAAGGCACGATTAACCGGGCCGACTCCTTCTGCCGCTACGCGCCGGACGCGGACCACCGCACGCTGTGAGCTTCCGCCCGTCCATCTCCGCATCGCCAACGCCGCTGCTACGCACCGCGCTCCCGCTCCTCACGCCTCACCTCTCACTCCTCACTCTCCTCGTCCTCACCCTCCCCGCGCACGCCGTCCGCATCGGTGACATCTCCGAGACCTCGCTGTGGGACCAAGCCACCCGCTTCTTCACCTTCCAGGACCCGTCCGTCCGTTACGCGCTGCTCGGCTCGATGCTGCTGGGCATTTCCTGCGGCTTGCTCGGCTCGTTCCTCGTCGTGCGAAAGATGGCGCTCGTAGGTGACGCGCTGTCGCACGCCGTCCTTCCCGGCGTGGCGCTGGGTTTTCTCTGGAACATGAGCAAGGACCCCGTGGCCATCTTCGTCGGTGCGACGCTCGCGGGCTTGCTCGGAGCGGGCGCGGTGCATCTGCTCAAGCAGACCACGCGCCTCAAGGAAGACACCGCGCTCGGCCTCGTGCTCGCGTCGTTCTTCGCCGTGGGCATCTGCATGGTCACGATGATTCAGCGCCTGCCCACCGGGAACAAAAGCGGCATTGATAAATTCCTCTTCGGCCAGGCGGCGGCCATCGGTGCGGCGGACGTGCAACTCATGGGCGTCGTCACCGGGCTGGCGGTGATGGTCATCGCCGTGTTCTACAAGGAGTTCCTCGTCACCAGCTTCGACGCCGGGTTCGCGCGCGCGGTGGGCCTGCCGGTGCAGATGTTTCACTATGGGCTGATGCTGCTGCTCGCGTTCGCCGTGGTCATCGCGCTGCAAGCCGTCGGCGTCGTGCTCGTGTCCGCGATGCTCATCACGCCCGCCGCCGCCGCGTATCTGCTCACCGACCGGATGCACCGGATGCTGCTGCTCGCATCGCTGTTTGGCATGGCGGCGGGCGCGCTCGGCGCGTTCCTCTCATTCCTCGGCAACAATTTGCCCACCGGCCCGTTCATGGTGCTGGCGGCTACGACGGTGTTTGTCGGCGCGTTTCTCTTCGGCCCGCGCCATGGCATCGTCGCGCGTTGGTGGCGGCAACGCAGCCGCGCCGCCCGCATCCAGCGCGAGAACACCTTGAAGGCCATCTACCACGTCCTCGAAGCCCGCGGGTTCCAAGGCGAAGGCGTTTCCCTCCGCGAACTCGCCGAGCGCCGCCGCGAGACGGAGGAGGAAGTCCACGCGCAAGCCCGTGCGCTCGCCCAGCATGAGCTCGCCACGCTTTCTGGCGAGGCCGACGCGCTTTTCCTCACGCCCGCCGGCTGGCAGACCGCCTGCGCCATCGTCCGCAACCACCGCCTCTGGGAACTTTACCTCACGCACACCGCGCAAATCGCCGCCGACCACGTCCATGAGGACGCCGAGAAAATCGAGCACGTCCTCGGCGAGGACGTGGTGCGCGAGCTGGAGCGCCGCCTCAACTACGCCACGAAAGACCCGCACGGGAAGGTGATTCCCAGTCTCCCCGACATGAGAAAAGGGGCGGGACTGGAGCAGCGCGACCAAGCGGTGGGATACGGGAAAAGCGTTTGAACCGCTCGCATGAACTGGAATCCACACAGATTGAGGGCGGAACACAGATGGGGAAATTGCCCCGAGGGGCGAGCCATGCTGAGGGAAGCAGAGCCGAAGACTGGAAGCCCAAAGATTTGGGCCGGACAAAGATTTCAGTCTCCCTCTTTGTCCGCCCCTAATCTTTGGGTCGTCTTCCCCCGATTCATGCAGAGCAGACCACTTCTTCCCATCTGTGTTCCGCCCTCAATCTGTGTGGATTCCTTCCCGTGCGGCCTCCGCTCCCATGACTGAACTGATTCCAACCTTCGACTTCCAGCGCGTGTTCATCGCGCCGTGGACGCAGGACTTCTCCAGCTCGGTCTGGATTGCCGCGATGGGCTTCCTCGTCGCGACCGCGTGCGGGCTGGTGGGCAATTACCTCATCCTCCGGCGCATGGCGCTGGTGGGCGACGCCATCAGCCACAGCATTTTGCCGGGTATCGCCATCGCGTTCCTCGTCAGTGGCAGTCGCGGCTCGTGGCCGATGTTCGTCGGCGCGCTCGCGGCCGGCGCGGTCACGACGGTGCTCATCGAGGTCATCCACAAGAAATCGCGCGTGAAGCAGGACGCCGCCATCGGCATCGCGTTCACGAGCCTCTTCGCGGTGGGCGTCATCCTCATCAGCCTCTTCGCCTCGAAGGTGGACCTCGACCAGGAATGCGTGCTCTACGGCGAAATCGCCTTCATCCCGCTGGAAGGAATAGTGGAGTTCGCCGGGCTGAAGCTCGGCCCGCCGTCGGTTGTGCGCATGGCGGCGGTCACGCTCGCGGTCGCGCTGCTCATCGGCCTCTTCTACAAGGAACTCCTCGTCAGCTCGTTCGACCCCGCGCTGTCCTTCTCGCTCGGCATCAACTCGACCTTCGTCCACTACGCGCTGATGGCGGCGCTCTCAGTGGTGGTGGTGAGCGCGTTCGAAGCGGTCGGAGCCATCCTCGTCATCGCGATGCTCATTCTCCCCGGTGCCACGGCGACGCTGCTCTCGCACCGCTTCCCCGTGATGCTGGGCCTCACGGTGCTGCACGCCGCCTTCAGCTCCGTGCTGGGCCTGCATCTCGGCGTCTGGCTGAACTGCTCGATTGCGGGTGCCATGGTTGTGGCGGCGACAGGCCTCTTTGTGCTGGCGTGGGTGTTTGCGCCGGAGCAAGGCCTCGTGAGCCGCTGCTTCAAAGGACGTTCGTCCGAGCCCGTGCCACTGCCGCAATCCGTCGGCTCCGCCCAATGACCGTTGAACTCCTCATCGAGCGAGTGACAGCCGTCGGTCTGCTGGTCATCGGGCTGTCGCACTTTCTTCGGGCACCAATGTGGGCTGCCCTCTTTGAAGAATGGCGGCGGAACCGCTTCCTCCCGTTCTACCTTGGCTGGCTCTAACTGACCATCGGCACGGCCATCGCCTTCAGCCACAACGTCTGGGAGTAGGACCTCGTCATGAACGTGACGCTCCTCGGGTGGGTCTGGACGCTCAAGGGCGTGCTCTACCTTTGTGGCCGGAGTGGGTTTGTTTGCAGTGGCGTTGATTGGGACACGCTGCCGCCAGCGTGGCCAAGGCTCACTACTGGCGGGCGAAGCCGGTGATGCAACACCAGGGCAAACTTGAGATTGTGGGCCTCGGTGATGAACTTACGCAGGGGAAGCGTAGTTCTGGAATGCTCTCACCAAACAATCCCGGCGAGCATCCCACACGCCCTAGTCAAATGTTTGATTGGCATCGCCCCGCGCCCTTGGCACCCTGCTGAGATGAAGCTGCTGCGGCTGGTTGCCACTCTCAATATCATAACCTTGGTCATAGCCTGCGCTGGATGCCGCAAGCGGAGCACCCCTTCGCCAACAACCGGTGAAGAGGGACCGACCGCAGCTAGAAGCACACCTGACCAGACAGGAAGCTCAGCGAAAGTCCCTCCTGGGATCCCCGTGCCGACTGAGAAGCCTTGGGCTCAGCGGACACCCAACGAGAAGCACGAGACCTACATTTTTTGGTTGAGCCAGCTCAAGGCAGCCAAACCAGACCAACAGTCCCGTATCATCGGAACGATACGAGCAAACGGTCTGACTCCAGCAGACCGCGCAGAACTGGAAAAGCTGCGACAACTATACAACGTGCCGGCCTTCACTTATTGACCGGGCAACGCTTCGTCAGTGTCCGTTGGCACTGCGGGGACTGCACCACAGGGCGTTCTTGTTAGGTGAAGTCGCCATTGGATCCCACTCAGCCAGCTTGTTCATCCACTCGGCTTGGCCTCCCACCGTGCCAGTCAAGGCTCCAATCTTGTGCCGGATCGAAACTCCTTCGGTCGGATAGTTCGCCGCGTCGTTGAAATAGAAGGTGTTTCTCTCGTCTTGCTCCCAAGCGATGACGTCGGACGGTTGGAAGTCAACGACCCGAGTGAAAGGGCCATTTCCGTTCCAGACTTGATAACCGCTGAGCGCGCCATTCATGCAGTAGCTCGAAAGCGTCTGGTCACGTCCCGTGGGATAGGGCTGGAAAATTCTGGGATCCTTAAAGTCGTTAGGACACTGAAGAGCGTTGGTGCTCTGAAACGTTCTCCAGAGGTTGCCATTGGTTACCACAAAACGCTGTGCCATGGTCGGTTGACTGCTGTCGAAACTGTAAAGCCAGCCCGCAACCCCATTCGGGTTACCCCAGTTTGGCCAAGGGTATTTTTCGTCGTAGTCGCTCGCATAGATCTGCGTGGCGAGCATCAACTGTCGGAAGTTGTTGATGCACTTGGCACGCACTCCTTGGTCTTTGGCCTTTGCCAGCGCCGGCAGGAGCATCCCGGCCAAGATCGCGATGATGGCGATGACCACCAGCAGCTCAATCAGCGTGAAGGCCCGGTGTTTCGAATCGGCCAGACGAACGGGCAGCGGTGTGGGGCGCATAATTTTGCGGCGGTGAACTTGGAGGGCACTGTAAGCATTGTGAATTGATTCGCAAGATGGCTTTTGGCCACGTCGGAAC
>Ga0255188_1000045_pt1 | contig 51320 bp, 25 predicted proteins | sample Miss_Cont_RepB_8_FD_188427 | JGI IMG/M metagenome (GOLD analysis project Ga0255188, IMG submission 188427) | Freshwater microbial communities from Mississippi River, Louisiana, United States - Miss_Cont_RepB_8h | ecosystem: Environmental > Aquatic > Freshwater > River | place: USA: Louisiana... | reverse complement strand
GAACTTCGACATCGACGACGAGATTTACTACGACCTCGACATGGACCCGCGCGTGACCGTGCTGGGCGCGGCTTACACGCCGCACATGGCGGAAAATCGCCGCAACCAGAAGAACGCCCAGCCTGCCGCCGGCAAAATCAGCGTGTATGACATCCAGCCGCAGATGTGGGCCTTTGAGAACCAGCGCGAGGGCGGGAAGCCGTATCGTGCATTCACGAGCCTGCTCGGGCACAAGAACGCCACCTTCAACCATCTTGCCTACCGCGCCGTGCTGCTGCGCGGCATCGCGTGGGCCGGCCAGCGCGCAAACCTAGACGAGTTCGCGAAGCCCGAGGAAATCGCCGCGCTGCGTTACCCCGAGGGCGGCACGCCGAAGCCGGCGGATATTCTCCCCACGCTCGATGTCCATCCCGCGTTCCGGGTCTCGCTCGTCGCGAGCGAACCGCTCTTCAACAAGGCGATGAACATTGATTGGGACCCGGCGGGCCGCATGTGGGTTTGCGAAACGCCCGAGTATCCCGACGGCCGTTACGCGCCCGCGCCGAGCGATTACGTGCAGCGCTGGCAGCCCGAGGCGAAAATCAATGCCGAGGGCCGCTACGAACGCCCGGCCTACGACCGCATTTCCATCCTCACCGACACGAACGGCGACGGCGTGATGGACAAGAAGGAGGTGTTTTTCGACGGCCTCGAACTGGTCACGAGCTTCGTCTTCCACCGCGACGGCGTCATCGTCGCACAGCCGCCGGACGTGCTGTTCATCCGCGACACCAACGGGGACGGCAAGGGCGACAAGGTCGAGAAGCTCTACACGAACCTCGGCACCCGCGACACGCACGCCGTGCTCAACAACCTGCGCTGGGGCTTCGACGGCTGGATTTACGGCACGCACGGTTACAGCGGCACAAGCAGCGTGAAGAGCGGCGACGGCTCGAAGGACTTCGGCGGCTGCGGCTCCGGCGTGGTGCGCTTCAAGCCGGACGGCTCCGCGTTTGAGCAGTATTCCTCGAAGGGCGGCAACACCTGGGGCCTGCAAATCGCGTGGGACAACGAAGTGTTCTGGACCCAGCCCACCAGCGGCAGCCTCGTGATGCACACGGTGATGGCCGAGAGCCAGCTCGCGAAGCCCGGCGTGAAGGGCCTGCCCAGTTTCAGCGTGGTGAGGCCCAGCCCGAAGAGCTACCCGCTGATTCCCTACGACTCGCTGCCGTATGTGCAGATTGACTGGGTGGGCAGCTTCACGGCGGCGGCGGGCTGCGTGATTTACGACGGCGGCACCTGGCCGGCGCAGTGGAACTACAGCTACTTCACCACCGAGCCGACCATCAACCTGCTGCACCACGAGTTCGTGAAGCCCGCCGGCGCGAGCTACTTGGGCACGAAGGAAGCCGCGCGCGAGGAGATGGAATTCATCGCCGGCCGGAATCTCTGGTTCCGCCCCATCGAAGTCCGCACCGGCCCGGACGGCGCGATGTATGTCGTGGACTTCTGCAACCAGGCCATCATCCACAACGATACGCGCGGCCCCAAGCACGGCCCCCGCAACGCCGCCATCCGCCCCGACCGCGACCACTACTACGGCCGCATCTGGCGCGTGGACCACAAGCAGGCGAAGAAGCTCGAGGTGCCGAATCTCGCGAAAGCTGCTCCCGCCGACCTCGTGAAGGCGCTCGAAAGTGTGAACGACCACACCCGCGCCACCGCCCTGCGCCTGCTCGCTGAAGCGAACAAGGCGGAAGCCGGCCCCGCGCTCAAGCAGCTCATCGCGTCGCCGAAAGCGCCGCAGGCCCGCGTCGCCGCACTCTACGCGCTCAGCCGCATCGGCCAGCTCGATGCCGCGACCCTTACCGTCGCGGCGAATGACAAGGACGAAGCTGTCCGCAAGAACGCCGTGCGCGTCGCTGCCGCCGTCACCGCGCCGAACAGCAAGGCCACCGCGCTCAAGCTCGTTCAGGACGGCAACGCCCGCGTCCGTCTCGAAGCGCTCAACGCCCTCGCCGCGCAGGACGTGGATGCTGCCACCGCCGCCGCGCTCGTCGCCGCGTATCCGTCGCTTGATGACAACTGGTCCAAGGCCGCGTTCCTCATCATCGCCGCGAAGGCGCCCGAGCTGTTCCTCGAAGCCGCGTTCAACAGCGGCAACGTCGCCGGCCTCACGCCGCTGCTCACCGCGCTCACCGACCGCCTCGGCGCGGGCAGCCCCGAGGGCGCAGCCAAGCTTGTCATCTCGCTCGCCGCACGCCCCGCGTCCGCCGACGCGCTCAAGGTCTCGATGCTCAACGCCCTCGCCGCCGCGTCGAAGGCCAGCCCCGCCACCAACGCCCCGCTCTCCGCCGCGCTGAAGACGCTGCTCACCTCGGCGAACGCCCGTGTCGCCGCCGCCACGCTGCCGCTCGCCGTGCGTTGGGATGCGAACGCGCTCGCGAACGAAGTGAAGTCCGTCGGCGCATCGCTCGTGGCGAAGCTTGCGGACAAGGCGCAGTCCGATGACGCCCGTGCGGAAATTGCCACCACGCTCCTCACCGTCCGCAGCGCCGTGCCTGCCGCGCAGGCCGGGCTCTTCAACCTGCTCGCCTCCGGCCCGAGCGCGGGCTTGCAGACCCGCGTGGTCGAAGCCATCGGCGAGCAGACCGACGCCGCGCTTGCCACCGAGTTGGCGAAAGTCCTACCGAAGCTCGCGGGGGAAGCGCAGTCCGCCGCGTTGAACCAGTTGCTCAAGCGCACCGCCTGGGCCACGGCGCTGCTCACCGCGTTGGAGACCGATGTCGTCCCGCCCGCGCTGCTCGGGCCGGCGAACATTCACCGCCTCCGCGTCCATCCCGACCCCGCCGTCTCGAAGCGCGCGAACGCGCTGATGGACAAGCTCCGCGGCCCGGCGGCGAAGGAGAAGGCCGACTTGATTGCGAAGTTCACCCCCGAGGTGCAAAAGCCCGGCAACGCCGCAAAGGGCAAGGAGCTCTTCACGCAGAACTGCGCGACCTGCCACCTGCTCGGCCAGCTCGGCAACAACGTCGGCCCCAACCTGACCGGCATGGGCGCGCACGGCCCGGCGGAATTGCTCGGCCAGATTCTCGACCCCAACAAGGAAGTGGACATCGCCTACGTCGCCATCAGCATCGAGACCAAGGACGGCGAACTGACCGATGGCATCGTGGTCCGCGAGAACCAGACCATCGTCGCCCTCCGCAACGCGACCGGCGAAAAGGAAATCAAGAAGTCCGACATCAAGACCCGCCGCAACACCGGCCGCTCGCTCATGCCCGAGGGCTTCGAGGCGCTCGGGGCCGAGGGTCTGCGCGACCTGCTCGCTTACATCGCCGGCTCGGAGACCCGTTTCCGTTTCATTGACCTGAGCAGCGCCTTCACGGCGAGCACGCGCGACGGACTTTATGCCGGGCCAGAGCCGCACCAAGGCTCGTTGCCGCTGGTGAAGACCGGCGCGGTGAATGCCTACGGCGTGCCCTTCAACGTCGTTGACCCCGCCAAGCTCCCGAAGAACGTGATGGTGCTCAAGGGCGGCCCGGCGAATGTTTACGCCCAAAAGACCTTCCCGCAGACCGTCGAGGCGAAGGTCGGCTTTGCCGCGAAGCAGTTGCACATTCTCGGCAACGTAGGCGGCTGGGCCTTCCCGTATGGGCAGGCCGCCGAGGAGTCGCTGAAAATCACCGTCCACTACGCGGGCGGGAAGACCGAGGTGCTCGCCTTCAGGAACGGCGAGGAAATCGCCGACTACATCCGCGAAGTGGACGTGGCGAAATCCAAGCTCGTGCGCGGCGTCACCGGCAACGGCAGCCAAGTCCGCTACGCCAGCCGCAAACTCACCGGCGAGGGCGTCATCGAGAAGCTCACGTTCACCAGCGCCGGCAACATTGTTGCGCCCACCACTCTGGCCGTCACCGCCGACCTCAGTGCCGAGCCCGCCCCGGGCGCGAACACCCCGCCGCCCGCGCCCGCCGGGCAGAACGAAGGCAAGAAGGCCAAGAAAGCTGCCCCCGCACCGCCGCAACGCGCGGAGAAAATCGAGTGGGGCACCGGCACCAAGGTGCTCCTCATCGGCGGCGGCAGCTCGCACGACTTCCAGCGCTTCTTCAACCTCGCCGACGTCGCGATGCTCAAGGCCGCCAAGTTCTCCGTGAACTACACCGAAAGCCCGCTCGACTTCGTGGACCACGTGAAGACCGTGGACGTGCTCGTCCTCAGCGTGAACACGCCGGCCTTCACCACGCCCGCCGCGCGCAAAGCGCTTTTCGACCATGTGAACGCCGGCAAGGGTGTCGTGCTCCTGCACGCCGGCGTCTGGTATAACTACGCCGACTGGCCGGAATACAACCGCGAGCTGGCCGGCGGCGGCTCGCGCGGCCACGACCGCCTCGGCGAATACGAGGTGAAGGCCACGAACCCCGCGCACCCCATCATGAAGGGCGTCCCCGCCAGCTTCCGCATCACGGACGAGCTCTACTACTACACGCCGGACACCGCCGGCACGCCCATCGAAGTCCTCGCCACGGCGACCTCCACCGCGAAGCCCGGCACCTACCCGCAAGTCTTCGTGGTGAAGCACCCGAAAGCCCGCATCGCCGGCCTCACCCTCGGCCACGACGCCCGCGCGCATGATTTGCCGGAGTTTAAGACCCTGCTGGTGAACGCGATTGAGTGGGTGAAGAGGTAGGCGTCGGACTAACTCACGGGCTGGCGCTGAACTCGCTTGGTCGTCGGCCTTTTGCCAGCCTTGTCAGCCGCATCAAGGGTCACGCTGCTTACACCGCTCCGCGAGGCGACTCTGGCCTTGCGCGTCGGCGACTGAATCCTAATCTCCAATCCCATGAGAACCACTCTGATTGCCGCGCTCCTCTGCGTTGCCAGTCTGGTTTCACCGAACGCTACTGCCGAGCAAGCCGAAGAACTCCGCCAGCAGGTATTGCTGCACAAGGCCCAAGCCGAGAAGGGCGAAGCCCGAGCGCAAAGTAGCCTGGGCGTCTGCTTTAAGAAGGGGCTTGGAGTAGAGAGGGACTATGCGGAAGCAGTGAAGTGGTTTCGCATGGCCGCCGAGCAGAACGATGCCGATGCTCAATTCCAACTGCGCCTCTGCTACGTGGATGGCCACGGCGTGGCTGTGGATAATGGGCAAGTCGTTCTGTGGTGGCGCAAGGCAGCCAACCAGAACCATGCCATGGCCCAATCTGGGCTGGGGGTTTGCTACGCCAACGGCCAAGGCGTTGCGAAAGACTACGCAGAAGCCGTGAAGTGGTATCGAAAAGCTGCGGAACAGGGCGAAGCCGCAGCCCAATACAATCTAGGAGGCTGCTACCAGCGTGGCGAGGGCGTGGAGAAGGACCATGCAGAAGCCGTGAAATGGTGGCAAAGAGCAGCCGACCAGAATTTCGCCAAGGCTCAATCCAGTCTGGGTGCCAGCTACGCCAAGGGCCAAGGCGTGGAGGAGAATTACGCAGAAGCCATGAAGTGGTATCGGAAGGCCGCCGAGCAGAATCTGGCCGAGGCCCAATCCATTCTGGGTGCCTGCTACGCAAATGGCGTGGGCGTGGCGAAAGACCATGCGGAAGCCGTGTTGTGGTATCGCAAGGCTGCGGAGCAAAATTACCCAGCAGCGCAATACTTTCTGGGTGCTTGCTTCGCGAAGGGCGAAGGCGTCGGGAGGGACTACTCAGAGGCGTATGCGTGGCTGAATCTTGCCGCCAAGACAATCGAACGAGCAGGAAAGGAACGCGATGCCTTGGAGAAGACGATGCCCTCACAACAAGTAGCTGACGCCCAAAAGCGCACGAGACAATTGAAGGCGCAAATCGAGGCCAAGTTAATGAAGGGCGGCAAATGAAACCGATTTTTGCGTTCCAGCCGCTCCATCGGCAGGCGCGCCTCCAAGTTGCTTCGACCCTCACTCCGAAATGAGCGGAAATCAAATTGACCATGCCGGCCTGATTGGAGCCAGTTCAGCAGAAGAGGTCTACCGCTTGGTCGGCCAATGGACCGGCGGGCTCAGTGAACGTCAGCACTTGGTGCGCTCAATCATCCTCGACCTCGACGCCCATCTTGAACAGCGACTCCATGAGATACTCGACGCCCAGCTTTCTCGGCTCGTTTGGGGAACCGATGAAAAACATCGCCAGCAACTCTCGAAGCACATCGGACGCATGAGTTTTCACCAAGTCTTCGGTCTGCTGAAGCCAGCTTTCGACGCCTTCGACGAATCGGTAGCCGTAAACTTAACCGAGATTCATGCACTCCGTTGCAGGCCGGCCCATGGCGACATGACTGCCCTCACCTACCGCGGGCGTGACCTCGTAACCGACCACCAGGCGCTTGCTGAACTCTATGTGCAGTGGTGGTCGCTCAGGAAAGAGCTCAACAAATTTGCCGAGATGACGATTGACGCCTCCAAGGAGTTTGAGCGTGTCGGCCGCAGCGGCTAGCCTGACAACCCAAAACAAATGAAAAACGACCGAACTTCAGCTCTTGGTCAGAAGGGAACACGCCTTTTCATCGCACTGCTCTGTGCCGCATGCTTCTCCCTTACGTGCGCCTGTCACCAGAAGGCCGAACTGCCGCAGAAGTCAGAGCAGACGCTGTTCGCCGAAAATCAGGCTATGGCCGAAAAAGGCGACGCCAAGGCTCAATCTTATCTGGGCTGGTGTTTTGACACCGGCCAGGGCGTGGAGAAGGACTACGTGGAAGCCGTGAAGTGGTATCGCAAGGCCGCCGAGCAGAACGAAGCCCAGGCTCAATCCAATCTGGGTCTCAGCTACTACAATGGCCAAGGCGTGGAGAAGGACTACGCGGAAGCCGTGAAGTGGTATCGCAAGGCCGCCGAGCAGAACTACGCCCCGGCTCAATCCAATCTGGGCGTCTGCTACGAAAAGGGCCTAGGCGTTGAGAAGGACTACGCGGAAGCGGTGAGGTGGTTTCGTAAGGCTGCCGCGCAGAGTTACGCCCTGGCTCAATACCATCTGGGCGTTCATTTCCACTACGGCGAAGGGGTGGAAAAGGATTACGTTGAGGCCATGAGGTGGTTTCTCAAAGCTGCGGAGCAGAACCACGATGGGTCTCAAGCCTTCATGGGAGTCTCCTACGCGGAAGGCAAGGGGGTGGAAAAGGACTATGTGGAGGCGTATGCGTGGTATAACCTAGCGGCCAAAACGTTCGAAGTGGCAGCAGAAGGCCGTGATGGCTTGGAGAAACAGATGTCCCCGCAGCAAGTCGCCGCCGCCCAGAGGCGAACGAAGGAACTGCGGACGCAAATCGAGGCTAAGCTCAAGAGCGGTGGCAAATAAGTCCCGTCTCATCCGCTTCCTTCGGCCCTCACCCCCAATACTGGCAGTTCACGTCGGAGAAGAGGTTGTCCAGCCACTCGTTGAGCGCGAGCCAAAATAAACGTGCAAGACGCGGGCACTCGACCAGCACCGCCACTCTTGTATTCGCACGCCAAAGAGCGGCGCGGTGAGGACACCGCGCCCTACCTGACGGCGGAACACACGCACGCACGCTGACTTCACTTACTCCTTCAGCTTCGATGTCGCGTTGGCAATTTGCTTGGTGAGGCGTTCTAGCGCGGCGGCGGTGTGGGAGATTTGCTCCTGGGTTTCGGTCCACTTGCGCTCCTCAAGACCCTCGCGGACGCCGGGGATGGTCTTCACGCCGTAGCCGGTGTAGAAGCCCGGCGCGTAAATCTGGTGCCGGAACCACGGGCGTCGCGGCAGGCCCGCCTCGTGAATGAGCGCGCGCTCGGTCTGGTAGATGAGCTGGTTGAGTTGCTCGATTTCACCGGTGCCGAGCAGGCGGTTTGCCGCGTGGAACTGCTCCAAGGCCTTGTGAAAGGCGGCGGCTCCGTCCTTCAGGCTTTTCCCCGCATTGAGCAGCGGCGCAAAGTTCAGGTGTGGCACCGGGTCCTTGCGCGCGGGCGGGACGAACGTCTCCTTCGGGTCGGCGGCGAGACGGAAGCGGTCGTCGGCAACCAGCCGGTTGTGCGTCTCGGTCGCCTCGCGCAGCGTGTCGGCCAGCTTCACAAGGTCGGCGATGTAGCGGTTGAGGGTTTCGGCCTGCGCATTGAAGTCGAACGGTAGGATGTCTGCGTCCGCGAGCCGTAGCGTGATGCGCCCGCAGACCTTGGCGAGCGCGACGCCGTAGCCGAAGTCAGGGTCACCGTATTTGGCGTAGTGATCGAAAGTGTCGAAGCAGGTGTGGTATTCGCCGCCGCGCCCCTCGCCGCGAAATCCTATATAGTAGGAGGCGATGCCGAGATGTTGCAGGAAGACCGAGTAGTCGGAGCCGGAGCCGAGCGCGTCAATGCGCATGGCCTTGCGCGTGAGATACTCCTTCTTCTCGTCGGCTGTGCCGCGCACGAGCTTGGAGGAACGAAGCCGCTCGGAGACGCTCACACCGGTCTGCGGGTCAGGGACAACTTGCGCGACTTCAGCAGCCAGCGTCTCCATCGAGTGCGAACCGCCGATGCTCAACAAGCCGCGTGAATTGCCGTCGGTGTTCACGTAGGCGACGGCCTTGCGACGCAACTCGTCGGCATGGTGCTCGGCCCATTCGGTGGAGCCGAGCAAGCCCGGCTCCTCGCCATCCCACACGCAGAAGATGACGGTGCGCTTGGGCCGCCAGCCGGTCTTCGCCAGCTCCGCGAAGACACGCGCCTGTTCGAGCAGCGGCACCAGCGCGCTGATGGGGTCGCGCGCGCCGATGACCCATGCGTCGTGGTGATTGCCGCGCAGCATCCACTGGTCGGGGAACTGCGAACCCTTCATCCGGGCAATCACGTTGTAGGTCGGCACGAGGTTCCAGTGAAACTCCGCCTTGAGCCGCACCACGGTCTGCCCGCCGCCGAGCCGGTAGGTCAACGGCAACGCGCCGCGCCATTCGGCGGGCGCGACCGGACCGTCCATCGCCTTGAGCAGCGGCTCCGCGTCGGCGGAGGAGATGGGCAGCACGGGGATTTTCATCAGCGTCTCTGCCTGCTCGCGGCGCAGGCGCTTCGCGTCCTTCGTAGCGCCGTAGCCGGGCGTGAGCGGGTCGCCGGGGCGCATCGGCAGGTCCACCACGGAGCCGCGCTGGACGGCGGTGTCGTGCTTGTAAGCGCCGGCGGGATAGGCCGCGCCCTGCGTGAAGCCGTCCTCCAGCGGGTCGTTGAAGATGAGGCAGCCAAGCGCGCCTTTCTCGGCAGCGACCTTCGCCTTGATGCCACGCCACGAGCCACCGTAGCGCGCGAGGACAATCTTGCCCTTCACGCTGATGCCGTGCTGCTCCAGCACCTCGTAATCCGCCGGCACGCCCTGGTTCACATAGACGAGCGGGCCGGTCACGTCGCCCTCGCCGGAGTAGGCGTTGTAGGGCGGGAGCGATTCCTTCGCGAGCGCGGCGGCAGCCGAATCCGTGGCGATGATCTGCTCGGTAAGCGAAGCCTTGAAAGGAAAGGGCCGGAGCAGCGACAGATCGCGCGTCTTGGGCGTGGGAAACAGCACGTCAAAGACCTCGATCTCCGTCTCGTAGCCCCAGTCGCGAAACAGCTTGGCCATGAACTCCGCGTTTTCCTTCGCCTTGGGCGAGCCGAGGTGGTGCGGGCGCGTGGTCATCTCGCGCATCCATGTTTTGAGGTTCTCGGCCTTCAACGCCGCGTCGTGGCGGGCTTCGAGCGCGAGCTGCTTGGTGCCTTGCGCGGCCGGGAAACCGAGCGGCGCATCAGCGGCGCGCAGCGTGAAAGCTGTGACGAGCAGTGACAGAACCGAAGCCCAATGGGGGGTGCGCATGAAGCGAAGCAACCGGACTTGATTTGCAAAGTCAACGCGCGATGCGGGCTTCTGCCACTGCACGTGGATGAAGTGCTTGGCTTGACGCGGGAGCGGACACGTCGAACGCTGCACGCATGCCACACGAAATATCCCGACGCGGCTTTGCAAAGACGTTTCTGAGCACCTCGCTTGCCGTTGCGCCAGCATTCCAGGTCCTCGTCCGGGCGCAGGGGGCGAAGCTGCCGTTTGCCACGGACAATGAGCGCATCAACAAGGCCCGCGACGTGGCGCTCGGCGTCTTGAAGCCTTCGCCGAAGGAACTGGAGCACGGTCTGCGGCTGCATGCGGAATCGCTGGTTTTTGAGAGCTATGGGTTTGCGCCACGCGCGGCACTGGACGGGGTGAAGTATGGCGAGTTCGCCGCGTCCGGGGCCAGCGACGCCGAGCTGACCGACCTGCGCGAGGAGATGATGATGACGCGCTGGGCGACCGACGCGCGGGAGCGGAGGGAATTTCTGGAGGCGTTCCGCGCGGCCGGGGTGACTTGCATCTTCCAGAACACCGGCGAGGAGGGCAGCGATCCGCTCCGGCTGATCAAGCGGCTGGCGCGCTTCACCCACGCAACGGATCTGGCGCGGGAAGATTGTTACAAGGCGGCGCAACCGGAGGACATCGTGGCGGCGAAGCGGGCGGGCAAGCTCTGCCTCTACTTCACGACGAACGGCGTGCCACTGCGCCAGCAGTGGGAGAGCACGCGTGACGAGTTGCGGCTCATCCGCATCTTCCATCAACTGGGTGTGCGGATGATGCATGTGACTTACAACCGCCGGAACCCGTTGGGCGATGGCGCAGGCGAGCCCAATGACGGGGGCCTGAGCGACTTCGGACACGCAGCGGTAGCCGAGATGAACCGCGTCGGCATGATCGTGGACGTGGCGCACTCGGGCTGGCGCACCAGTCTCGAAGCGGCGAAGGCGTCGAAGAGGCCGATGGTGGCCAGCCACACGACCTGCGGCGGCGTTTACCGACACTTCCGGGGCAAGCCGGACGAGGTCGTGAAGGCGATTTGCGACACGGGCGGGCTTGTTGGTATCTGCGGCATTCCGCGCTTCCTCGGTGGCAACGGAGACATCGGGGTGTTCCTCGACCATCTGGATTTCGCGGTGAAAAAGTTTGGGGCGGAGCACGTGGGGATCGGGCTGGACACGGCTTACGTCTCGCGCTTCGAGGAGGCGGAGCGGGCGAAGGTGCCCAAGCGGGCGAATGGCAGCTCGCCACTCGCGACCTCCGGCCCGCGCTGGGAGCATCTGTGGCCGGTGGACGACTACCGGCCCAGGCCGCACGCGGACGCGAGCCTGGCGTGGACCAACTGGCCGCTCTTCACCGTCGGGCTGGTCCAGCGCGGCCACAGCGACGCGACGATCCGTAAGATTCTCGGGGAAAACATGCTGCGGGTGGCGCGGGCCAACTGGGTCGCCTGACTCGCTGGCGGTGCGGGGAATCAATCGTTTGACGGTCGGCGAAACCGGAGCGTAATTTCGCCCATGCATCTCAGCCGTCGTCAGTTCGCCACCGCACTGGCCGTGAGCGTGCCTGCCCTGGCGCAAGGCCAGCAGGAGACCTTTGACTGGCCGCAGTGGCGTGGTCCCAAACGCAACGGTGTCTCGGCGGAGACGGGTTTCGCCACCGCCTGGCCCAAGGAAGGCCCGCCGCGCGTCTGGTCGGCCAACGTAGGTGCAGGCTACTCCTCAGTGGCGGTGGTCGGTGAGCGGGTTTACACGATGGGCAACGTGAGTGACGTGGACCACGTCATGTGCCTGAACGCGGCGACGGGCAAGCTGGTGTGGGACTACAAGTATCCCTGCGCGGCCGCCGATCCAAACGGCTACCCCGGCCCGCGCTGCACGCCCACGGTGGACGGCGATCTGGTCTTCACCATCAGCCGCAACGGGCATGTGCTGTGCCTGAGCGCCGCCACGGGCGCGCTGGTGTGGACGCAGCACCTCGTGAACACTTATGGCGGCGTGGTGCCGCAATGGGGCTTCGCCGGCTCGCCGCTGGTGGAGGGCGGGCTGCTCATCTTCGAGACGAACGTGGCGGGCCGGGCCGTGGTCGCGGTGGAGAAACGCACCGGGCGGCAAGTCTGGGCCAACGGTGGCTACGCGCCGGGCTATTCGTCGCCGGTGGCCTTCGATCTGGCGCGCGACCGGGCCATCGCCATTTTCAGCGCAGCCGGTCTGACCGGCCGGGCGGCCAGCAACGGGCGGGTGCTCTGGCATTACAACTGGCGCACGCAATATGACGTGAACGCCGCGACCCCGGTGATCTTCGATGACAAGATTTTCATCTCCTCCGGCTACGGCACGGGTTGCGCACTGCTCCAGGTCACGGCGAGCACCGTGCGGCTGGTGTGGTCGAGCAAGAACATGCGCAACCACTTCAATTCCTGCGTGCTCTGGCAGGGGCATCTCTACGGGTTCGATGACAACCAGCTCCGCTGCCTGGACATCATCACCGGGGCGGTGAAGTGGTCTTCACCGGCCTATGGCAAAGGCTCGCTCATGATCGCGGATGGCCGGCTCATCCTCTATGGCGAACGCGGCCGGCTGGGCATTGCCGACGCCTCACCCGCCGGTTTTCAAGAGCTGGCGGCAGCCCAAGTCCTCGGCGGGGCCAGCACCTGGGCACCGCCCGTGCTGGCCAACGGCAAGATCTACTGCCGAAGCCAGGCGGCGCTGGTCTGCCTGAACGTGGCCACGAAGTAAGGCTGGCCGGGGCGCGCCATCTGCCACCGGCCCGCACCACGCTCAGCCGGTTTCAATCACTTGCGATTTGCTTGCCGCCCTCGCCGGGCCTGCCCATGCTCGCCGCGTTTTTGAAACCGCAGACCTGACGCCCGATGACCGAACCTGCCATCACTCCCGAGCTTGTCGCCAAGCACAACCTCACGCCCGACGAATACCAGAAGGTGCTCGAAATCCTCGGCCGTCCCCCCACTTACACTGAACTGGGCATCTTCTCGGTCATGTGGAGCGAGCACTGTTCCTACAAGAACACGCGGCCCGTGCTGAAAGGTTTCCCCACCAAGGCCGCGAACATCCTCGTCGGCGCGGGCGAGGAAAACGCGGGCATCATTGACGTGGGCGACGGCGTGGCCATCGCGTTCAAGATCGAGTCGCACAACCACCCCAGCGCGGTCGAGCCGTTCCAGGGCGCGGCCACGGGCGTGGGCGGCATCATCCGCGACATCTTCACGATGGGCGCGCGGCCCGTCGCGGCGTTGAACTCATTGCGCTTCGGCGAGCTGTCCAATCCCGAAGTGCGCCGGCTCTTCACCGGGGTGGTCAGCGGCATCGCGCACTACGGCAATTGCTTCGGCATCCCGACCATCGCGGGCGAGGTGTATTTCGACAAAAGCTACGAGGGCAACCCGCTCGTGAACGCCTTCTGCCTCGGCGTGCTGCGGCACGACCAAATCACGCGCGGCGCGGCGCACGGCATTGGCAACCCGGTCTTCTACGTCGGCCCCGCGACGGGTCGCGACGGCCTCGCGGGTGCGGCGTTTGCCTCGCAGGACTTGACCGAGGAATCCGCCGAGCAACAGCGCGGCGCGGTGCAGGTGGGCGATCCGTTCATGGAGAAGCTCGTCTGCGAGGCGTGCCTCGAACTGCTCGCCACCGGCTGCGTCGCCGGCATGCAGGACATGGGCGCGGCGGGCCTGACCTGCTCGACGTGCGAGACGGCGGCCCGCGCGGGCACGGGCATCGAAATCGAGCTCAATAAGGTGCCGCAACGCGCGCCGAACATGAGCAGCTACGAAATCATGCTCTCCGAGTCGCAGGAGCGCATGCTCATCGTGGTCCACAAGGGCCGCGAGGAAGAGGTGAAGAAGATTTTCGACAAGTGGGACTTGCCGTGGGCGGAAATCGGCGTCGTGACGGACACGGGCCGGATGGTCGTCCGTCACGGCGGCAAAGTCGTCGTGGACGTGCCGGCCAAGAAGCTGGCGGACGAAGCGCCGGTTTATCAGCGCGAGTCGAAGGAGGCCGCTTACATGGAGGGCGTCCGCGCGTTCCGCCTGGATGGAATCGCCGACACCACGGATGCGGCGGGCGACTTGAAGAGGCTCCTCGCCAACCACTCCATCGCCTCGAAGAACTGGGTCTATCGCCAATACGACCACATGGTGCGCGATGGTTCCGTGGTCTGCCCCGGCAGCGACGCTGCGGTTATCCGCATCAAGGGAGATTCCTTGCCCATCACGAAGGCGGAATACGCGGCCGCGCAGGCAGGCCAGCCTGCTCCCGCGAGTGCGCCGGTGCCTGACAAGTTCGTCGCCTTCTCCTGCGACTGCAACGGTGCCTACGTCTATCTCGACCCCTACGAAGGTGGAAAAGCCGCCATCGCCGAAGCCTGCCGCAATCTCGCGTGCGCCGGTGCTTCGCCGCTGGGCGCGACCGACAATCTCAACTTCGGCAACCCGCATTACCCGGAGATTTTCTGGCAGTTGAAGGAATCCGTGCGTGGCATCGCCGAGGGCTGCCGCGCCTTCAACGCCCCCGTCACCGGCGGCAACGTGTCGCTCTACAACCAGCGCGGCGCACTCGGCGCGATTGACCCCACGCCCACCGTCGCGGTCGTCGGCCTCATCGAGAAACCGGAACACATCACGACCGCGTGGTTCAAGGACGCGGGCGACACGATCATCCTGCTTGGCGCGCCCGTGGACACGGCGGACCCGCTTCAAGGCCTCGGCGGTAGTGCGTGTCTTCAAACGCTGCACGGCAAGAAAACCGGCCTCCCGCCGCGCGTGGACCTTGAAGTGGCGCAGACGCTGCACTCGACCTTGCTCGGGCTGATTTACACGGGTGCCGTAAAGAGCGCACACGATTGCAGCGAAGGCGGCCTGGCAGTAACGCTCGCGGAGAGTTGCATCGCCCAGCAGACCGCGCGCGAAACGCCCCGCCTCATCGGCGCGACGGTGGACTTGTCTGAAGTGAAGGACACCCGTCTCGACGCCCTCCTGTTTGGTGAGACGCAGAGCCGCGTGGTCATCACCTGCAAGCCGCTCGACGCGACGAAGGTGATTGAACGCGCCAAGCTCATGGGCGTGCCCGCCCTTCGCATCGGCACGGTCGGCGGCGACGCGCTGACGGTGAAGACGGCGACCGGCGAGTTCACTGCCCTGGTAGCCGAACTGCACGACGCTTGGTGGCACAGCATCGCCCGCGCGATGGCGTGAGCGGGACACTCTTGTCCCGCAGTCGGGCAAGGGCTGGTTTTCAGCGCGGGGACAGGAGTGTCCCCGCCACATCGCAAAAGTCTTTGCGTGCTGCGTCCGCTTGCTATCGTCCGCCCACTCGCATGAAGACTTCACTTCGACTCGCCGCGCTGCTCGCGCTCACTTTCACCGCATTCGCCGACGGTCCGGCCGACAACAAGGCGGAGTCCGTCCGCCGTGTCCCACCGGAAGGCATCAAAATCTCCGACGCCGCCCGCGCGGAACTCCAGACGGGAGCCGACGCGCTCGCAAAGGACATCGAGGCGCTGCGCAACTCACTCAAGGGGAAGGTCGCGCTGCTCGACCTGCTGCCCGATGTGCAGATTTACCACAAGGCCGTGGACTGGGCGCTGCGGCACGACGAGTTTTACTCGACCAACGAGGTCGCGACCGCGCGCGACCTGCTCAAGCGCGGGGGCGAAAGAGCGCAGGCGCTCCGCGAGGGCAAGACCCCGTGGCTCGCGCAGACGGGCCTAGTAGTGCGCGCGTATCAGTCGAAAATTGACGGCTCGATCCAGCCCTACGGCCTCGTCGTGCCGCCGAACTTCGCCCCCGGCGGTGCGCCGCTGCGGCTGGATTTCTGGGCACACGGGCGCGGCGAAAAGCTGACGGAGATGTCCTTCGTGGACGGCCGGCACAAGTCGCCCGGGCAGTTTGTCCCGCCGGGCGCGCTCGTCATGCACCTCTACGGCCGCTACTGCAACGCGAACAAGCTCGCGGGCGAGGTGGACCTCTTCGAGGCGCTGGCGCACGCCAAGAAGTATTACCCGATTGACGAGCGCCGGCTGGTGGTGCGCGGCTTTTCGATGGGCGGCGCGGCAGCCTGGCAGTTCGCGGTGCATTATCCCGGAGTCTGGGCCGCGGCGGCTCCGGGCGCGGGCTTCAGCGAGACGCCGGACTTCCTCAAGGTGTTTCAGAAGGAAGACGTCAAGCCCTCGTGGTTCGAGCGCAAGCTCTGGCACATGTATGACTGCACGGACTACGCATTGAACCTCTTCAATCTCCCCACTGTCGCCTACAGCGGCGAGGCTGATTCCCAGAAGCAGGCTGCCGACATCATGGCTCGGGCTGCGGCGGCTGAAGGATTGCAGCTCACCCACATCATCGGGCCGGACAAGACCGGTCACAGCTATCACAAGGACTCCATCGTCGAGATCAACCGCCGCATTGATGGCATCGTCGCGCTGGGCAAGGACCCTGCCCCGGATCAGATCCGTTTCACCACCTGGACGTTGCGCTACAACCAGTCGCACTGGGTCACGGTGGACGGCATGGAACAACATTGGGAGCGCGCCCGGGTCGAGGCTGACATCGATCGGGAGCACGACACCATCAAGGTGACGACGAAGAATGTTTCCGCGCTGACCCTGGCACTGCCGTCCGGCACTTACCCCTTCGCGCTGAACAAGAAGGCAAAGGTCGTTCTGGACGGAACCAAGTTCGAGGCGCCGCCGGCGGAGACCGACCGTTCGTGGAAGGCCCGCTTTTACAAGCAGGGCAAGAACTGGACGTTCGCCCAGGCCGCCAGCGCGTTGCCGATGAATGCGGCGGACTGGCCGCCGGGCGAGCAGCGGCCGGACTGCTTCGCTCCGCTGCGTAAACGCCACGGTCTGCAAGGGCCGATTGACGATGCCTTCCTCGACAGCTTCCTCATGGTGCGTCCCACCGGCACTCCCCTCAACGAGCGCGTGGGCAAGTGGGCGGATGCCGAGATGAAGCACGCGATGGATCACTGGCGGCGGCAGTTCCGCGGCGACGCCCGCGTGAAGGACGACAGCGCCATCACCGACGCTGACATCGCGGCGCACAACCTGGTGCTGTGGGGCGATCCCGCCAGCAACAAGCTGCTCTCCCGCATCCTGGAGCATCTGCCCGTGCGGTGGGATTCGCAAAGCGTTCGCATCGGCGCGGTTTCCCATTCCGCCGCGCAGCATGTCCCCGTGCTGATTTATCCGAACCCGCTCAATCCGAAGAAATACGTTGTGCTCAACAGCGGCTTCACCTTCCGCGAATACGACTATCTCAACAACGCGCGCCAGGTGCCCAAGCTCCCGGACTTTGCCATCATTGACTTGAACCTCCCGGTCACCCCGCGCCACCCCGGCGGCATCGCCACGGCTGGATTCTTCGGTGAGCGGTGGGAGTTGCCATCAGCCAAAACCAAGTAGCACTCACGGCCAGTGGGATGACCAGTTGGTTGATGTGGAGGCTCCATACAGGACCCAGGTTACGCAATGAACTGGGTGCCTGCTTGAGCAATGGGTGGAGGTTAAGCGCACCGGAAAAGCAGCGGGCCGGGGCGTCCCCCACAAGCCGGTGCACCGGACGCACCTGAACCGCGTTCGGGTTTATCGGGGGTATTGCCAAGCAGGCTTTCCTCCGTATTATCCCGGCGCAAGCAAACCAGAATAACATGCGGCAGTTCCATACCATCGCCACCAACGCCTTCATGGAGTTGGTGCGTCAGCCGATCTTCCTGCTGCTGGCGACGGTATCCTCGCTGTTCATCGTGTTTCTGGCGGCGGTGCCCTATTTCGCGATGGGGGAGGACGGCAAAATGGTGAAGGACAGCGCCTTGGCGACGATGCTGGTGGTGGGGTTGTTTGTGGCGGTGTTGAGCGCCTCGGCTTCCGTGGCCCACGAGATCCGCACTGGAACGGCGCTGACGGTGCTGGCCAAGCCGGTGGGGCGGGCGAAGTTTCTGCTGGCCAAGTATTGCGGGCTGGCGGCGGCGCTGGCCTTCCTGGCTTACGTGAACACGCTGGCCACGCTGCTGGCCAGCCGGATGGCGTTTGATGCCTACGGTGATGTGGACCTGTATGGCACCGGGCTCTACTTTGGCGCGGTTGGGCTGGCGTTCGTGCTGGGCGGCTTTACCAACTACTTCCTGCGCCGGCCGTTTGTCTCGGATGCGGTGCTCTTCATGGCGGTGCTGACGACGGTGGCCTTTGTGTGGCTGGCGTTCGTGGCGGAGCACAAGAAGGCGGGCTCTGACCCGGGGATGTATAAGGTGGATTGGCGGCTGTTGCCGGCTTGCGTGCTGGTGTTCCTGGCGTTGCTCTTGTTGGCGGGTTTGGCGCTGGCATGCTCGACGCGTTACGACACCGTTCCCACCCTGATCATCTGCTCGGCATTGTTTTTGCTTGGGTTGATGAGTGACTACCTGTTTGGCCGCCGGGCTGAGACTGGGGCCATTTGGGCGACGGTGTGTCATACCGTGCTGCCAAACTGGCAGTTGTTCTGGCTGGCCGACGCCATTGAGGGCACGCGGACACATGCCATTCCGGGTGTCTGGGGCTATGTGGCCAAGGCGACGGGTTATGTGGTGGGGTATCTAGGTGCCTCGCTGGCGGTGGCCCTGATGCTGTTTGAAGATCGAGAGCTGAGTTGAACTGATGCAACGCAATCTGCAACCGACCGGGCTGGTCAACGTCCTCATTTCACTCGCAGCTGCGGGTGGCGGCACCTACATCGCCCGCCAGACGGCGGCGCTGACGGATGAGGTGGTCAGCGTGTTCTTGGGCTTGGGCTTCCTGGTCACCCTGTTCAGCTATTTCCAGGCGCGAATGGAGGTGCGCGAGCGGCTGGAGAAGCTGGAACTCGATGAGCTGGCCAAGTCCGCCCGCAACACCACGTTGTTTGAAAGCACGGACGCCGAGGCGTTCCCTGCACGCCGGGCGCGCGAGCAATTCGAGCGTTGGTTGGTGCCGGGTTTCTGCCTCGTGTTGCTGGCGTTGCAAGGTCTGGCGGGGTGGTGGGTTTGGGCCAAGACCATCAATCCTGCGGTTGGCGAGGCCAGGGCATCGCTGCCGATGATGGCCTCGTTTTTTGGCTTCCTCTTCTTCCTCCAGTTCCTGCCGGGACGCTATTCGGTGAACGTGGCGCGCTTGGGGGGCCATCGGCTGTTGCAGCCGGGTGGCAGTTACCTGCTGCTGGGTGCCTATTTGAGCCTGCTGGCGGCGGCGGCCAATGTGGCCATTTACTTCGGCCACAGCCGGATTGATTTATACGTCGCCCGCGCATTATGCGTGATGCTCACGCTGGCGGCGGCGGAAAACCTGATGGCGCTGGTGTTGGAACTCTACCGTCCGCGCGTGCGCGGCCAGGTGGCGCGGGTGCTCTACGAGAGCCGGTTGGTTGGGTTGCTGGGGCAGCCGGAGAGCCTCTTCACCACGGCGGCACATGCGCTGGACTACCAGTTTGGATTCAAGGTTTCCGAGACTTGGTTCTTCCAGTTCCTCCAAAAGGCCTTCCTCTGGCTGGCGCTGATTCAAGCCGGACTGCTTTGGCTGTCCACGAGTTTTGTTTTCATTGAGCCGGAGGAGCAGGCCTTGCTGGAGCGCTACGGGGAGCCGGTGGCCAGCCGCCCGGTGCTGAATCCCGGCCTCCATCTCAAATGGCCGTGGCCGGTGGATGTGGTGCATCGTTTCCAAACGCACCGGGTGCACACTTTCACCGTCGGGGTGGTGGCCAAGGACGACGATCACGGCGCGGACAACACGATTGTGTGGACCAAGAGCCACTACAAGGAGGAGTTCAATTTGCCGGTTGCCAACCGGGAGCAGGCCAACGCCGCCTCCGCCAGCGTGGATAGCGAGAAGACCGCCCCGCCCGCCAACCTCGTGACCGCCAGCGTTCCGGTCCAATACCAGATCAAGGACATCGTGGCGTGGGCGCGCAACCACGCCAATCCCGACGAGTTGCTGGAGCGCATCGCCACACGCGAAGTCGTCCGGTATCTGGTCAGCGTGGATTTCTTCGAGTTCATGTCCACGGGGCGGCAGAAGGCGGCCGAGGCGCTGCTCCAAGGGATTCAGAACTCGGCGGACAAGGAAAAGCTGGGCGTCTCCATCCTCTTCGTCGGACTTCAGGATGTGCATCCGCCCGTGAGCGTGGCGGAGGCGTATGAGGCGGTCATCGGCGCGGAGCAGACGCGGGCGGCCAAGATCCTGGTTGCCCAGGGCGATGCGGCCAAGACCAACGCGCTTGCCGCCGCCGAGTCGGTGAAGGTGCAGAACTCCGCGCGCTCCTTCGAGGTCCGCCGGGTGGCCGAGGCGGGAGCCATCGCCGGCCAGTTCCAGCATCAGATCGCCGCGTTCGAGGCCGCGCCGACGGTGTATCCGCAGCGCCTCTATTTGCAGGCATTCGCCAAGGCCATTGCCAAGTCGCGCAAATACATCATCACCACCACCAATGCCCACGAGATGATCCAGCTCAACCTCGAAGACAAGATTCGCGAGGATCTGCTCAGCAATTTGGAAATTCCCCAGAAGAAATGAACCGCCACAGCCGGACAGGGACAATGACTGCGAGCTGGAAGTCGTTAGCGACTTCCGCCTGCCGTTCGGTTCCTGCTCTGCATCCGGATCGTAACCCTCTCTTTCAGCCCGCCACCTGACCATGCGTAATCCCGTCACCTTCATCGTCGGCCTCATCATTCTCGTCATCTTTGGCTCCATCTCGTTCTTCTTCCAAGTGAGGCAGAACGAGGTGGCCTTCCTGACCACCTTCGGCAAGGCGTCCGACGAGATCATCAAGCCTGGCCTCCGCTTCAAGCTGCCGTGGCCCATCCAGAAGGTTCACCGCTTCGACGCCCGGCTTCAGAACTTCGAGGGCAAGTTTGAGCAGACCCAGACGCAGGACGGCCGCAACCTCATGGTGCTGGTCTATGTCGGCTGGCGCATCGTGGAGCCGCAGAAATTCCACCGCAGCTTTCCCGCCGGTGAGGAGGACGCCAAACGCAACTTGGAGAGCCTGATCCGCAGCGCCAAGAACGCGGCAGTCGGCCGGCATCCTTTCAGTCACTTCATCAACACGGATGCCGCCCAGCTCAAGTTCGATGACATCGAGAAGGAGATGCTCGAACAGGTCGCTGGCACGGCAAAGGAGAAGTTTGGCATGGAGGTGAAATTCCTTGGCATCAAGCGCCTGGGCTTCCCGGAGAGCGTCACCCAGAAGGTGTTCGACCGCATGAAGGAGGAGCGCCAGCGCCTGGTGAAGCAGTTCGAGGGCGAGGGCGAGCGGGAGGCCTCCATCATCCGCTCCGAGGCTGACCGTAAGCGCAACGAGCTGTTGGCAAAGGCGGAGGCCGACGCCACCGAGCTGCGCGGCAAGGCGGAAGCCGAGGCGGCCAAGGCCTACAAGGTTTTGGAGCAAAACCCGGGTCTCGCCGTGTTCCTGCAAAAGCTGGCCTCGATGGAGCAGGTTTCCAAGGAGCGGGCCACCTTGGTCCTCGACCAGAACACGCCGCCCTTCGATTTGCTGCGCGCCACGAACGCGCCGCAACCCCGCCCTGCTGGCAAGCCTTGATCCTGCCCCGGCCATGAGCGACCACGACCATTCTCACTCTCATTCGCACGGGCCCGGCGACCACGGCCATAGTCATGGTCCGCACGACCACGCGCATTCCCATTCGCATGGCCCCGGCGACGCCCACGAGCATTCCGCCGCGCCGCAACCTCCGCCCGAGGCGCCCATTGAGGACGCCAGCACCCAGGCCCTGTCGGAGGCACTCAAAAGCAGCTTTGTCGTGGTTCGCGTGGTGATGTTCGGCCTCATCGCCCTGTTCTTCGCCTCCGGCATCTTCACCGTTGGCCCGCAGGAGGTGGCGATCAAACTCCTCTTCGGCGCTCCCACGGGAGTGGGTGAGGCGGCGTTGCTCAAGCCCGGTCTTCACTGGTCCTTTCCTTATCCAATCAACGAGATTGTCAAAGTTCCCAAGGGCCAGGTGCACACGGTTGTTTCCAGCGTCGGCTGGTTTCCCATCACGAAGGAACAGGAGATCGCCGGCCAGGAGCCACCGGCGGGCCCGTCGCTCAATCCGGCGGTGGACGGCTACACGCTGACCGCTGATGGCAACATCATGCACGTGAAAGCGACTCTTCGTTATTACATCAGCGACCCGGTCCGGTATCAGTTCGAGTTCGCCTCCGTCTCCAACCTCGTGCAGAACGCGCTCAATAATGCCCTTCATCACGCGAGCATCCAGTTCACCGTGGACAAGGCCACGCGGCAGGATATCGCCGGCTTCAAGGAGAAGTTGATGAACCGGGTCCAGCAGCTTGCCCTCGCGCAGGGCTTGGGCATCGAATTCGATCCGCGGGGCAGCGATGTGATTGCGATTCCGCCGCGCCAGGTGAAGGCCGCCTTTGATGCTGTGCTGGAGGCCGAGAACGACAAGCGCAAGACCATTAACACCGCCGAGGGCGAGGCCAACACCACGCTCACCAAGGCCCAGGCCGAGGAAGACGGCATCCGCAACGCGGGCCTCGCCGACAAGACGCGGATCGAGCAATCCGCCAAGGCGGACGCCGCCTACTTCGTGGCCCGTTTGGAGGAGTTCAAACGGAACCCCCAACTGTTCCGCGAACGCCGCCTGACCGAGACGATGGCCAACGTCCTGGCCAACGCGCAGGAGAAATACTTCCTTGTCGAGCGCGCCGACGGCACGCCGCGCGAGCTGCGTGTGCTTTTGAACCGCGAGCCGCTCAAACCTGCGGCTCCGAAGCAACCCTGATCACTTCCGATGCAAGTCACCAGCCTCCTCAGCCAGCAGGAACACGATCACGCCCACGGCAAGGACTGCACTTCGTGCGGTCACGACCACGAGCACATGGAGGTTCAGCTCGGCTGGACCCTGGTCGGCCTGATTCTCATCATCAACTCGTTCATCATCGAGTGGTTCACCGCCAACGGGAAGACCATGGCGGATCTCAGCGCCGGAGCTGGCGCCTTGGTCTTGGGCTGGCCGATTGTCTGGGTGGCGGTCAAAGACTTGAAGAAGGGCACCCTCAGCACCAACGAGCTGGTGGCGCTCGCCGTGCTCGCGTCCTTTGCCAGCGGCCACTATCAGGAAGCTGGTGTGGTCAGCTTCTTCATGATTCTCGGGCAAATCATCGAGACCCGCACCGCCGAGGGCGCGCGGCTTTCCATCGAGTCGCTCATCAAGCTCACGCCCACGAAGGCCCGTCGCCTCGTCAATGGCAAGGAGGAGGAAGTCGCCGTCCACGAACTTGCCAACGGCGATGTCATCCGCGTCCGCCCCGGCGACAATGTGGCTGCTGACGGCCAGATCATCTCCGGAGAAGGCTCCATCAACCAGGCGAACATCACCGGCGAATCGCTCCCCGTGGACAAGAAGCCCGGCGACCAAGCCTTCGCCGGCACCATCAACCTCACCGGTGTTCTCGAAATCAAGGTCACGCGCGCCGGCACCGACTCCACGCTGAACCGCGTGCGCGAGCTCATCCTCGCCGCCGAGAAGACGAAGCTGCCCATCATGCGCATCGTGGACCAATACATGGGCTTCTACACGCCGCTCGTGCTCGTCATCGGCGCGCTGGTGTGGGCGTTCACGGGCGAGTTGAGCCGCGTCATCGCCGTCTTCATCGTCGCCTGCCCGTGCGCCTTCGTGCTCGCCACGCCCACCGCGATGGTCGCCGCGCTGTCCGCCGCCGCCCGCCTTGGCATCCTCATCAAAAACGTCGCCGACATCGAGTTGGCCGCCAAGATCAACGCCTTCGTCTTCGACAAGACCGGCACGCTCACCACCGGCAAGCTCGCCGTCAGCCGCCTGGCTCCGATGAGCGGCACGGCTCCGGCCGAACTGCTTCGTATCGCCGCGAGCGCCGAGCAGTTCAGCAATCACCCCACGGCCAAGGCGCTCACCGCCCTCGCGCAGGAAGCGGGCGTTCCGCTCAGTGACCCGAAGAATTTCGCCGAGACCGCCGGCCGCGGCGTGAAGGCCAACGTGGACGGCACGGTCGTCCTTGTGGGCCGTGCGCAGTGGCTTAAGGACAACGGCGTGACCGGCGACATCCTCGGCTCCGTGGACGTGAACGAGACCGAGGGCTACAGCCTGCTCTTCGTCGCGCGCAACGGCGCGTGCATCGGCTGGGTGGGCCTGCAGGACGAGACGCGCCACGAAGCGAAGGAGGCCTTGCACGACTTGAGGGACATCGGCGTCCGCCGCGTGGCAATGGTCTCCGGCGACCGCCAGCCGGTCGCCGCCCGCGTGGCGAAGGAAATTGGCTGCGAGGAAGTTGTGGCCGAATGCCTGCCGCAGAACAAGGTCGAGTATGTGAAGGCCATCCGCGCCAAGGGCTACCGCGTCGCGGTGGTCGGCGACGGTGTGAACGACGCCCCCGCACTGGCCGCTGGCGACCTCGGCATCGCGATGGGTGCGGCCGGCAGCGAGGTGGCCATCCACAGCGCGACCATCGCGCTGATGAACAACGACCTGCGCCGCCTGCCGTTCCTCGTGCGCCTCTCGCGCATGACCCGCAGCGTCATCAACCAGAACTTCCTGTTCGGCGTCGTCTTCGTCATCGGCGGCCTCGTGTTGGCCGCGTTGAAATACATCAACCCTGTCGTCGCCGCGCTGATGCACGTCGCTGGCTCGCTTATCGTCGTCTTCAACAGTGCCCGCCTCGTGCGTCAGGGCGAGGAACTCGAACCCTTCCAGGCCGGAGTGCCGGCGAACCCGCCGTCCGCCGGTGGCGCGAGCAAGCACGAAGCCGCCGGGCAGTTGCAGCCGAAGATGGCGTAACACCGCTGATTGGTGTAGGAATCAGAACCATGACTGCATTGGAAGCCACTGCAACGGTTGAACAGCTCGAAACGGAAGCGCAGTCCCTCAGCGCCAAGGTTGAGCGTCTCCGCCGCGAGATTGCCGCAATGAAGCAGCAGTTGGTTCCGCAGCTTCCCATCAAGGATTCCGTGCGAGTGGCTGGTCACGCCGAATTCCGAGCCGCACTGGAAAAGGTTGTTTCTGAAAACCGGGAGCTGCTGACGCGCCTGGCAAAATGAGTGACGGACCAGTTTTCCTGAACGTCGAGCTGGTGCTGGAAACGCATGACTATGTGCTCGGCTTTGACGGCGGGATGGCCGGCGTCGGTGACTTGGGATTGATTGAGTCCGCTGTGGCGTCCGCACAGAACGCATGGCTTTACGGGCGGGGCGACAACTTCGACATTGCCGCCGCCTACGCCTTCCACCTCGCGGAAAGCCAGGCCTTCAACGATGGCAACAAGCGGACCGCGATTACCTGTGCTTTGACCTTCTTGGATTTGAACGGGTGCTATCGCCGTCGGCCCGACCCGCAGGAATTTGAGGCCGCCATGATCGCCATCGCCAAAAAGGAATTAGACAAGCGCGGCCTAGCCCAACTCATGCGCGAGCGTTGTTCTTGAACCGCATTTCCCATGACCGCCCTCGACACCCTTCAGCCCGAATCCGCCGCGCGCACCACCACCGAGGCCGTCGTCTCCGTGCGCGGGCTCACCAAGGTCTTCAAGGATTTCTGGGGCCGGCCCAAGGCTCGCGCGGTGGACAACGCGAACTTCGAGGTCCGGCGTGGCGAAATCTTCGGTCTGCTTGGACCCAACGGCTCCGGCAAGTCCACCACCATCAAGATGCTGCTGGGCCTGCTCTACCCCACCAAGGGACACATCGAGATTTTCGGCCACTCGCCGCGCCACGTGAAGACCAAGGCGCGCATCGGCTACCTTCCCGAGGAGAGCTACCTCTACAAGTATCTCGACTCCCGCGAGACGCTCGACTTCTTCGGCAACCTCTTCCAGCTCGCGCCCGGCGACCGCGACAAGCGCACCGAGCAACTCCTCGAGATGGTCGGCCTCAATCAGGTTCGCAGCCGCACCGTGGGCGAATTCTCCAAGGGCATGCAGCGCCGCATCGGCCTCGCGCAGGCGCTTATCAATGACCCCGACCTCGTCATCCTCGACGAGCCGACCGCCGGCCTCGACCCGCTCGGTTGCCGCGAGGTGAAGGACGTCATCCTCGCGCTCAAGAACCGGGGCAAGACGGTCATCCTGAGCAGCCATCTCCTCAGCGATGTGGAGGACGTGTGCGACCGCGTGGTGATTTACTACGGCGGCAAGATTCAGGCCGACGGCACCTTGAAGGAACTGCTCACCGAGCGCAGTTCCGTCCGCGTCACCTTTCCCGCGTTGCCGCGCGAGGCGATGGAAAACATTCTCAGCACCATCCGGCGTGATGTCGCTGCCGACCGCATCCAGCTCGACAACCCGACGCAGAATCTGGAGAGCTACTTCCTCGGCGTCGTGAACCGCGCGCGTGCCAGCGAGCAGTCCACGTCCGGCGCGACCTCGGGCAGCCAGGTGGCCGAGTATCTACGTGGTGGTGCCGAAGCGAGCGCCCAGCAGCAGGCCCGCGTGCTCGACCGCCTCGTCGCGGCCGCACCCGTGGCGGAAACTCCTGCGCCGGTCGTTGTGGTGCCGACCGCAGCCGAAGTGGAAGCGCAGAAGAAGCTTGCTGCCCTCGCTGCTCCGACTCCTGCCGCGCACGAGCCTAAAGTCGAAGCCGCCGCGAAGCCCGTGCTCGACGAGGCGAAGGCCAACGAGAAGCTCGCGAATCTGTTGGGCAAGCCGAAGTAGCCCGCCATGTCCGCCCACTTTGAAATCTTGAAGCACCCGCACCAGGGTCTTGCCGCTGTGAAGCATGGCTTCTCTTGGCCGGCGGCGCTGCTGGGCTGGGTCTGGGCGCTGGCGCGACATTTGTGGATTCCGGGAGTTCTGTTGTTGGCGGTGCATGCCGCACTTGCCGTGACGGCGATGAAGCTGTTCGCCGAGAATCCGGCCTTGCTGTTGGTGGTTGGCGTGGGGCTCCAAGCCTGGTTTGGGTCGCAGGGCAATCACCTCCTGACCCGCAGCTTGCAGGAGCGCGGCTTTCTTTATCTCGGGCTGGTTCCCGCCAGTTCGCCGGCGGATGCGATCGCGAAATTCAGGGCGGTGGGCGAGGCGATTCCGGCGGAGTGGCGCATGGGCACGGTGCCGGCGGCGTTCAGCCTACCTTCCTCGTGGCAGCAGTTGATCGCCGTGGCCCAGCTCACCATCAAGGCGGTGGTGCGCTACCGGCTGCTGCCGGTGCTTGCAGGATTGCTGCTCGTGGTGGTGGTCGGTCTGCCGCTCGTGCTCAAGCATGATGGAACCGCACGCGGATTGGTGCAGATCGTCATCACCTACTGCCTCAGTGCCGTCACGGCAATCCTCGGGCTGGTGACGTTATGGCTGTCCACGGGCACGCTCGCGCGCGACGTGGAGGACTGTTCGATGCAGATGGTGGTGGTCAAGCCCATCGCCCGCTGGCGCATCTGGCTGGGCAAATGGCTGGGCATCATGGCGTTGAACTTCGTCCTGCTGGGACTCTCCGGGCTGGCGATTTTTTTCCTGATTCAGTGGCGCGCTGCCAGCCTGCCTGACAAGCAGCAGGCCATTCTCAAGAACGAGTTGCTGCTGGCCCGTGGCTCGCTCAAGCAGCCGCCGCCGGACCTGGACTCCAAGGTGGAGGAAGTGCTCAAGGCACGGCTCAAGGAGCTTGGACCCACCGCGACCGGTGCGGATCTCGCCACTGTCAGAAAGGACGTGAAGGAGATGCTCAAGGCGCAGTTTCAAGTGGTGCCATCACGCATGGGGCGCACCTGGGTCATCGACACCGGGCTGGCGCATCGCCAGTTGCTCAACACGCCCATCTACCTCCGCATCAAGTTCCGCAGCTCCCAATACAGCGTGAAGCCTGAGACCTACGGCACGATGTGGGAGATCGGTCCGCCCAAGTCCGACAAGCGCATCCGCATCAGCCGGCCGCTGACGACCGACACGTTTCATGAGTTCGGCATCAACCTGTTGGATGAGAAGGGCAACCCGGTGTCCGATCCCGTCAAGAATGGGGGGTATGCCAATTTGATCGATCAGGATGGGAAGCTCTACATCACGTTCGGCAATCCCAACCAGGCGGCCTTGTTGTTCGACTTGGTGGATGGCCTGGAGGTGCTTTATCACGAGGGCGGCTTTGGGCTGAACTTCACGCGGGGGGCGGGCATCATCTTCATCTGGCTGGGGCTGTTGGCAGCGGTCGGGCTGGCGGGCGCGAGCTACCTCTCTTTTCCGGTCGCCGCGTTCTTCTCCATCACCGTGCTGATCGTGGGGTTGAGCAGCGGCACCATCGCCACGGTGGTGCAGGATGGCACCTTCGGGTCCACCAACCACGACACCGGGGCGAAGGAGGGGGTGCTGGGCGCGGTGGACTTCGTCATGGTGCCGATTTTCAAAGGGGCAAACGAGATCCTGACGATGGTGAACTCGTTCTCGCCGATCGACGCCTTGAGCACCGGGCGCAGTGTGTCGTGGACCACCTTGGCCACCGCGCTGTTCCAAATCTGGGGCCTCATCGGCGGGTGCTTTGCGGCGGTGGGCATGATCATCTTCCAGCGGCGGGAACTCGCCACCGCCCAAGGCCGTGGCTGATATGAGCAATCGCCGCTTCTACAAGCCACTGCTGGCCTTGCTCGCGCTCGCGCTGCTCGGGGGCGTGCATTTCGCCCAGCGCGGGCTCACGGCCGAGCGCAACCGGCTCAAGCTCACCCGCGTGGAGGCCATCGAGAGCATGCCGCCCGCGATGGCCTTTACTGCGGTCGCCTTGGGCGGTTTCCGGGGGTTGATTTCCAACGCGCTTTGGATCCGCCTCAACGACCTCCAGCAGGACGAGAAATACTTCGAGATGGTCCAGCTCTCCGACTGGATCACGAAGATGCAGCCGCACTTCGTCGCCGTCTGGGTGCATCAGGCGTGGAACCTGTCCTACAACATTTCGGTCAAGTTCCCCGACCCGAACGACCGTTGGTTCTGGGTGAACCGGGGCATTGAGCTGCTGCGGGACGAGGCGTTGAAATACAATCCGAACGAGACGCTCATCTACCGTGAGCTGGCCTGGCACTTCCAGCACAAGATGGGCGCAAACCTCGACAACGCCCACATGACCTACAAGCGCGAGTGGGCGCGCCAGATGGGCGAGGTGTTCGGAGACAAGGCCCCCGACTGGGAGTCGCTGATCAACCCGCAGACGGACGAAGCCCGCCAGCGGGTGAGGCTCCTCCGCGAACGCTACAAGATGGATCCGAAAATCGCGCGCGAAGTGGACCAGCGCTACGGCCCGTTGGAGTGGCGTCTGCCGGAGACCCACGGGATTTACTGGGCTTACCTGGGCTTGAAGAATTCCAAGCCCGAGCAGCTCATCACCCTTCGCCGGGTCATTTACCAGTCCATGCAGCTCGCTGCCCAGCGCGGCCGGCTGATCACCAACCCGGTGGACAAATACTTCGAGTTCGGGCCCAACCTGGCCGCGATTCCCATGGCGAACGAGGGTTACGAGCAGATGCTGGGCGAGGCGCTGGACAGCCTTCCCAACGTCCAGAACGCCCACGGCAATTTCCTCAAGCAGGTTATCTCCGACCTCTATGTTCACAACCGCGAGCAGGATGCCGCCCGCTGGCACGACTACCTCGCCAAGAAATACCCCAACCGCTACACCCGGCCCGGCCAGACCGTCACCGAGTTTGTGCTCGAGCGCTACAAGGAGCTCATCGACTTGGGCAAGGACAAGATCCAAGGAGCCATCGAGGGCATGTTCACTCGCCATTTTTACGAGCTGTCCATCGGACAGGATGACCGGGCCGCTGGGTATCTCCGGCTCCTCCAGCAGATCGCCGCCGCCTACGAGAAGAAGGTGGAACGCTCTGAACGCGGCCGGGTGGATTTGCCGCCGCTGCCCAAGCTCCGGCAACTGGTCTTGGACCGGATCATCCAGGCTCCGGTGGGCGAGGGCTGGAGCCCGCAATTGCGCCTGCAATTGCTCACGGCGCTGAACTTGCCCGTGCCCAAGGACGCTCCGTGGCTTGTGGCGCAGGCCCCGGCCCCCGGCACCAACACCCTGGCCCAGCCGCGCGTGCCAATGGCCCTGGCTCCACCCGTGGTTGGAAGAGAGGTGGCCGCCGAGGTCAACCTCAAGACTGGCAAGGAATTCCTCGCCAAGAACAAGCAGCAGGCCGACGTGGTCGAGCGCCCCAGCGGCCTCCAATACAAGGTGCTCCGCGCGGGCACGGGCAAGCGGCCCACGCTGAAGGACAAGGTAACTGTCCATTACACCGGCCGCGTGGTGGACAAGAAGACCCTTCAGCCGGGCGGCGTTTTCGACAGCTCGTTCGACAAGAATCTGCCCGCCAGTTTCGACGTGACCGGCGTCATCGCCGGCTGGACCGAGGCGTTGCAGCTCATGTCCGTGGGCAGCAAGTGGCAGCTCGTCATCCCTCACCATCTGGCCTACGGCGAGCGCGGCAGCCCGCCGGCCATTGGCCCGAACGAAGTGCTCGTCTTCGAGATCGAGTTGCTGGACATCGTTTCCAAGTAGCTTGGCCGGCACGCTGCTGTTGGGCGGGGAGCGCACGCGGCTCGCCTGCTGGTTTGGGCGGCCCGCCCAAACCCTCGTCACTCCATCGCTCCGCTGGCGACCGGGAGAAAAAGTTTGCGGGATGAAGTTTTCGGCGGGCCGCCGAAAAATGCACGCAGGCCGCGTGCGCTCCCCGGTCGTTCGGGTTCACCCCGAACGCCGAAGCAGCACTGTAGGGGCAGGCATCCTTGCCTGCCGTAGAGCCGGGCTTCCCAGCCCGGCGGAAGAAAGCGCACGCACGACTGAGGCGCACAGAAAATCCCCGGCCCGCTGGCGCAGGTCGGCGTTGCTTCCGGGCGGCAGGATGCCGCCCTCTACGTCAGGCAGAGATGCCTGACGCCACACAGCTTCGGAATTCGGGCTCAAAATAGTCGAAAGGAGGGTCGAATCCGCCAAGCGGGGCTAGGAAACCGAGGCAGGGGGGACAGGTGTCAACTCGGGCGGGCCGGTGGGCTGGTGCGAGTCTCCGCGAGAGTGCAACTCGGCCGAGCACGTGGAAAAGCAAAACGGGCACCTCTGGTGAGGTGCCCGTTCGCGTTCCGTTGCTGGAACTAAACTCAGGCCACGCCGATTTGGTAGCGGAGGAAGCGGCGGACGGTGACTTCGTCAGCCAGAGCCTTGGCGACGGTGCCGATGTGCTCCTTCACGGTGACTTCGCCGTTCTTCTTCACGAAGCCCTGCTCCACGAGGCAGACGGTCTGGAAGTATTTCTCGCGCTTGCCCTTGAGGATGTTGGCCATCGCCGCGGCGGGCTTGCCCTTGAGGGCGTCCGAGTTGCGGGCGATCTCGTCTTCCTTGTCCAGAACCTCGGTGGGCACCTGTTCGCGGCTGACGGCGGTGGGGTTGCCGGCGGCAATCTGCAGGGTGATGTCGCGCACGAGTTCCTTGAAGGCCTCGCTGGTGACGGTGGCTTCCTTGCCGGCGCCGACTTCCACGAGCACGCCGACTTTTGCGCCGGTGTGGATGTAGGCGGCGATGAGGCCGTTGCCGGTGACTTCCCAGCGGGTGTGGCGGTTCAGGCGGATGTTCTCGCCGATCTTGGCGACGGCGGCGACGCGGTCGGGCTCCAAGTCTGCCGTCGGGTTGGTGGCAATCTTCTTGGCGAGTTCGTCGCAGAACGCGCGGAACTGGTCGTTCTTGGCGACGAAGTCGGTCTCGCAGTTCACTTCGAGGAGCACGCCGACTTTGGAGCCGGGGGCGATGTGCTGGGCAATGACGCCTTCATTGGCGGCGCGGTCAGCTTTCTTCGCGGCGCTGGCGACGCCTTTCTTGCGGAGCCAGTCCACGGCGAGGTCGAGGTCGCCGTTGTTTTCGGTGAGTGCTTTCTTGCAGTCCATCAAGCCTGCGCCGGTCATCTCGCGCAGCTTGCCTACGTTGGCGGCGGTGATTTCAGCCATATGTGTTTCGGAGTTGGAGTTGAAAAATGAAAGTTGAAAGGGCGGGCGGCGGCAGGCCACCCACCACAATGCTTGATTGGGTTGACTAGGCTTGGGCCGGGGTGGCGAGGGAGGCGAGGGCCTCGGGGGCGATCGTGGCCTCGGGGGCGGCGGGCGCGGGTTCAGCGACCGGCTGGTTGCGGGCATGCTTGGCTTCGTATTCCGCACGGGCCTTGCCGCAGGCTTCGGTCACGGCTGCGAGGATGAGGCGGACGGAGCGGATGGCGTCGTCGTTGCCGGCGATGGGATAGTCGGCGAGCTCGGGGTCGCAGTTCGTGTCCACGATGGCGACGATGGGGATCTTGAGCTTGCGGGCCTCGGCGACGGCGTTGTGCTCGCGCTTCATGTCCACGACGAACATCACGTCGGGCTGCTTGTCGAGGGCGCGGACGCCTTCGAGGTTTTTGATCAGGCGCTGGAGTTCGCGGTTCAGGGCGGACTGCTCCTTCTTGCCGTATTTGCCGGCGCTGCCGTCGGCGAACATGGTCTCGAGCTTCTTATAGCGGGCGAGCGAGCGCTTGATGGTCTTGAGATTGGTGAGGGTGCCGCCGAGCCAGCGCTCGGTGATGTGCAACTGGCCGCAGGCCTTGGCGGATTCGCGCACGGCTTCCTGCGCCTGTTTCTTGGTGCCGACGAAGAGGACGTTGCCGCCGCCGCGCACGGTGTTGGCGAGGAATTCGCAGGCCTTCTGCAACTGTTCGGCCGTCTTGCTCAGGTCGATGATGTGGATGCCGTTCCGGGCCTCGAAGATGAACTGCTTCATCTTGGGGTTCCACCGCTTGGTCTGGTGGCCGAAATGGACGCCTGCTTCGAGCAACTCTTTGATACCGATGGTCATCATGTGTCTAATCGTTCCGGTTGGTTATCAACCTGCCATCGCTGTCACCAGCGGGCGGGCCATCCCGCAGAACTCGGGATTTCTATTGGGTGTTACGGTGGCCGCCCCTGCCCACACGGGCACAGGCTGTTTGGTTTAAGGCCGTTTTCCTTCCTGCGTTTCCGCAGAAAAGAGGGCGCAACCTATCAGCCACCCTTGCGCTGGCAATGCTATTCTTCGCCCAGAAACAGGTTGCAGGCGAGCTCCGGCTGGAGGCAAATCGGGTCGTGCCGTTGAAACGTCCCGCCATGCCAGACACTGCGCGTCCGCGCCGCAGCCAGACCGGGAGCGAGCTGTCACGATTTGGTCCCCCGAACCCGTGCGGGCGATCTCCAGTCGCCGCGTTGCGGGGGGAGACCTCGGCGCGGGCTCTAACTGATGCGGCCCACCGGCGGCGGCGGCTGGAAGCCGCCGGCACCGGTTCAGGGGTAGGGGAGGCGGTGCAGATTTTCATCCTGGCCGGCGGACTCAGTTCGCGCATGGGGCGGGACAAGGCGCGTTTGCGGCTGGGTGGGCGGGCGTTGTTGACGTGGGTGCGGGCGGCAGCGCAGGCCACCGGCTGGCCGGTGCGCGTGGTGTGGCGGGATGCCGGGCCGCGCTGTGGTCCGCTCGGGGGCGTGTGGACGGCTTTCCATCGCAGTCGTGCCAGGCGGCTGGTGTTCTTGTCGTGCGATCAGCCGTTCGTCACGGCGGACTTGATCCGGCAGGCAGGACGGGCGAAGGGGCTGGTGTTCACCCGGACGGCTGAGGGCGCAGGTTTTCCATTTGCACTGGACCGGAACGCGAAGCCCGCCGTGGCGCAAGCCCTGGCGGAAAAACGCTATTCGCTTCAGGCGTTTGCGGAGCGCGTGCGCGCCAAAGGCCTCCGTCCGGCGAAGAGGTTTCCCGAGCAGTTGCTTAACCTCAATACGCCCGCCGAGTTCGAGGCGGCGCGTTGCTGGATGAAGGGTCGTTGAAAGAAAAATGCCGGCGAGTATGACTCGCCGGCACAAGTGGCTCGCGGACAGGAAGGCCTGCCGCCGCAGGGTTCAGTGGTTGAACAAGAATTCCTTGCTGCTCACCAAGGCCCAGACGATGTCCTCGTAGGCTTCGCGCTTGGCCTTTTTCTTGGTGTCGGCATCGGCCGCCTTCTTCTCTTTCTTCTCGATGTGTTCCTTGGCCGTGGCGACCTCGCTCGTCTCGGCATCGCGGGAGAAGGCCCAGAGATATAGCTCCTTGACCTTGGCCTCGTCCGGACGCTTTTCATCGGCGGCCAGCAGGGCGGCGCGGCCTTTTTCAGCGGTGAGTTTGGCCTGGATGTCCTTTGAATTCAGGAGGTGCAGGCTCTGCGCGAGGCTCGCGTCCTGAGAGCGCTCGCAAGCGCAGGCGCTCGCGGAGTCGGGCCGGCCGAAGACCTGGAGGAAGTAGCTGCTGGAGTTGTAGCTGTTGTCCGGGAGCTGCACGGCCCGGGTGCCGGCGGGGAGATTGGCCCAGTTGGCCTCGGATTTGGTGACCGTGTTGATGGCGTCGAAGAGCACTTCGGCACTGAGGCGTTTCGGGTAGTAGCGGGAGAAGTTCTGTTTGTCGCCCGCGTTGTGACTGTTGGGGATGGCGCTGAGCTGGTAGGTAGTGCTGGTCGTGATGGTGCGCACGAGCTTCTTCAGGTCGAAGCCCGACTCGATGAACGACTTCGCGAGGCCGTCGAGCAACTCGGGGTTCACCGGCGGGTTGGTCTCGCGCATGTCGTCCTCGGGTTCCACCAGGCCGCGGTTGAAGAAGTGCTTCCAGTAGCGGTTCACCAGCGAGTGCGCGAAGAACGTGTTGTCCTTCTTGCTCAGCCAGTCGGCCAGAGCATGGCGGGCGTCCTCGTCCGCCGGGACTTCGAGCGGGGTTTCACCGAGGCCGGCGGGCTGGAGCGGCTGGTTGTTTTTCTTGTTGGCCAGGGTGGGCTTGGTGCGCTTGGCAAAGATGGCCTCTTCACCGGGGCGGGAACCCGGCTTGCGGCTGACCTGGCTGAAGAACGCGCCGAAGCTGTAGTAATCAGCCTGGCTCCACTTCTCATACGGGTGGTGATGGCACTGGGCGCATTGCAGGCGCAGGCCGAGGAAGAGCTGGGCGGTGTCTTCGAGCTGGTTCTGCGGGGTCTTGACCTGACGATACCAGGCGACCGGCGGGTTGTTGTCCATGTCGCCGGAGGCGGCGAGGATTTCGCGGGCGAACTGGTCGTAAGGCTTGTTGCTCGCCAGACTGTCGCGAATCCACGCATGGAAGGCGAAGGTGCCGCGCATGTAAGGCTCGGTGCGGCCGTTGACGGAGGACCGCTGGTTGCGCAGCAGTGCGCTCCACTGGTTGGCGAAGTAGTCGGCGTAGTCGCCGCTCGCGAGCAGGCGGTCCACCAGGGCGTCACGTTTGCCGGCCGACTTGTCCGCGAGGAAGGCGGTCGTTTCATCCGCATTGGGCAGGCGGCCGGCGAGGTCGAGGGTCACGCGGCGGATGTAGGTCGCGTCGTCGCAGATTTCCGAGGGCGGGAGGCCGATGCGCTTGAGCTTCTTGAAGACGGACTCGTCGATGAAGTTCTTGGCCACGGGCAGATGCTGCACGGGAGCGCCCAGCGGCACGGTGGCGCGGAAGACGGCGACCTTGGACTGGTAGCGAACCATGATGCCGACATCGCCCGGCTGCGAAGCAAAAGCCACCAGGCCCGAAGGCTCCGCCGTGGCCATGTCCTTGTCGTTCGCCTCGAAGAGCGCGCCGCGGGTAACGTCCTCGACGTGGCCGTCCGAGTAGCGAGCTATGACGGTGAGCTGTTGCTCGGAGTTGGGCTGCATGGTGCGCTCTTTCGGGAAGACCTCGATGCGCGTGACCACGGGATCTTTCTCGTTGCCGTAGGGCATGCCTTGCGCGATCCAGCGCTTGATGATCGCGAAGTCATAGGAGTCCACATCCCAGCGCGTGCCGCCGCCGTGCGGGACGACGCCCGCGCCTTTGAGCAGCAGCAATGACGTTTCCGGGGCGGCGGTGGAGAGCCGGCGGCCACGGGCTTCTTTCACCAAGTATTCGAAGTCTTCGGTGGGTTCAAAACCCAGCAGCGACAGGCGGAAGCCGTTTTGACCACCGCTCTTGCCGTGGCAGCCGCCGCCGTTGCAGCCGGCCTTGGTGAAGAGGGGGACGATCTGGTTGGGGAAGTTGATGGTGGGGACAATCTTGAAGTTCTCCACCGTGACTTGGGTGCTCGCGGTCAGCCCTTCGGGGCTTTTGGCGGTGATGGTTGCGGTGCCATCGCCGACGGGGGTGAGGAATCCGGTCTTGTCCACCTCCACGACCTTGAGCGGCTTGATGGTGTAGGTGACGGCGCGGGTGTAGTCGCTTTCAGCACCGGAGGCGTGGCGGGCGTGGGCGAGCAACTGGATGCGCGCATCGCCGCCTTTCAGGACCAGCGGCTTGCTGGCGAGATCCGCCGGCTGGGAAAAGAGCTCAAGGCTCGTGACTTTGTCCACGGCTGCCGGCTTGGTGCTCGTTGGAGTGGTGCTGGTGGGCTTCGGAGCGGGCGCGGCGACGGCCCCGGACACCATCGCGGCGAGGGCGAGCGAGTGGAGGAAAGTGTTTTTGTTCATAGCTGAATGATGATTGGCCGACGCGGCTGGAAAGGGGCTATTCAATTCAATTCCCAGCCGCGCAAATTTCCCGGCACGCCGGGCGGCCAAACGGGCAACTTCCTTCGCTGAAGGGCTGCGCTCATGGGCACATCTCATTTTCTGGCACCCCCTCACTAGCACCGGGCTTCAGCCCGGTGAAGTCGCCGGGGGGAGGCCTGAGCCGTTTCAACGGCTTTCTCCGTGTCGCCGGCCCGCCCAGTCCGGACCCAAACCGTTGAAACGGTTTGGGCCGTCGCCGCCCTGCCACACCCGGCTGAAGCGGGGTGCTAATGAGAGTGCGCTTTGGCCGCGTGCAAGAAAGTGAGATGCGTCCTGCGCTCATGCCATTTCTGTATTCACTCCCGCTGCCGGAGTGGTAGCTTCGCCGCAGCTTGTCTCCCTCGCTCCATCCGCTGATCGCCGAGAGCTTGCGCGCGTTCGCGCAACGCTGGCGCGCGTTGGCGTGGGCGCGGGGGCTGGGGGTGCTCGTGGTGGTGGGGGGAATTGTTTTCACTTTGGTGGCAGTGCTGGACCGGTGGCTGGTCCTGCGCGAGTCAAGTCGCTGGCTGCTGAGTCTGGCGGCCTATGCGGGCACGGTGTTCGCGGTATGGCTGGTCGCGGGACGGCACCTCATGCGGCCGCCGTCGGCGCGCGGTTACGCGGCCATGCTGGAGCAGGCGTGGCCGGGGTTGCGCCACCAGTTGGTCGCGGCGGTGGAACTGGCGGAGACCGCCGACGAGAGCCGGCACGATTCACCGGCCTTTCGTGAGTTGGTGCAAGCGGAGGCGGCGCAGCGGTTGAAGGACGTGCGCATGAACGACGTGCTGCCGCGCTCCTTGGTGGCGAGGTGGTTGGGCGCGGCGAGTGTGGCCGGGCTGGTCGGCTTGGTTTTGGGCCTGCTGCCCGGGTTTGAGTTTGGTCGCCAGTTTGCGCGGGCCTTGCTGCCGATGGCGGACATCGAGCGGGTCGCGCGGGTGAAAATCCGGGTGATCGAGCCGGCGGCGGACTTGCGCTGGCTGGCGCAAGGCGATCATCAGCCCGTGGTGATCGAACTGGCCGGCGCGGCGGCGGAGGCGGCGACGTTGGAACTCGTCTCGGGCCCGGCGGCCGTGGTCCACGAGCGCGTGCCCATGGCGGCGGCGGGAGCACGGCGCTTCACGGCTTCGGTGCCGGCGGGGCCCGGCGACTTTTCGTTTCGCGTGCGGGCTGGCGATGCGCTCACGCGCCCGGTCACGCTGGCCACGCGGGCACGCCCTGCGGTGGTGATGTTCGAGAAATCCTACGAAGCCCCCGCCTATGCGCAGTTGCCGGTGCGACGGGTGGTGGAGGAACACGGCAACCTCACGGCGCTGGAAGGCACCTTGGTTGATCTGCGGCTCCGGGTGAACCAGCCCGTGCGCGCGGGCGAGCTGGCCATCATCAGCGCTGGCCGCACCAATGTGCTCGCCCTCACCGCGCCTGCTCCGGACATGGTGCATGCGCGCGTGCCCGTCAGCACTTCGGGAACTTACCAGGTCCGGCTGCTCGCGGCGGAGACGGGTTTCGGCAACAAGTTCAGCCCGCTCTTTGAAATTCGTGCGGAGCCGGATCTGGCTCCGCAGGTCACGTTGGAACAACCCCGCGACGAGGCGCTGGTGGCTCCGGATCAAGTGCTCGCGCTCACCGGCACCGCCACGGACGATCTCGGGCTGGCGTCGGTGGCCCACCATTTTCAAGTCAACACGGGGCTGTGGGTGGAAGTGTCCTTGCCGCTGGCCAACCGCACCAACACCACGCTGAGCCGGCGCTGGGATTTGCTGCCCTTGGGCCTGGTGGCCGGCGACCGTGTCACCACCAAACTGATGGCCGTGGATTTGAAGGGCACCCGCGTGGAATCGCCCGTGGCGCAGTTGCTGGTGGGCGCGCAGCCGCTGGATTCGCAACGAGCGCGGGCGCTGGCCGCCCGGCAACAAGTGCAGGAGGCCTTGGAGGCGTCGGCGCGCGCGGCGGCGGAGGCGCGCAAAGTGTATGCGCCCGAGGCGGCGGAGAAAATCCGCGCGGGCGACGAACTGCAACGTCAGCAAACCGCTGCCAGCGCGGGCACCGCACTGGCGGAGGCCCGACGACAATTGGATCGCGTCGATCAGCAAGTGACAGCGGCGTTGCGCGAGGCGAATCCCGGACGGGCCACCGCCGAACTGGCCTCGCTGGCGGCGGCGACCAGCGTGGCCCGGCGGGAATTGCTGCCCAAGGCGGAGGCGGACCGCGCGGCACTCGCGCGCACTCCTTCGCCCGATGCCTCAGGCGCTTCCGCGCCTCCGAGCTCCGCGCCCTTCAACGAGGCGGCGAAGTCCGCCCAGCGGCTCGCCGACTTCACCGCGCAGACGGCAGCGGCGGCCAGTCCGCTGCTCGCGGCGGATCAAGCGGATGCCTTGACCGCGCGCTTTGAAGCGCTGGCTCGTGAGCAGCAGCGCCTGCAACCGCTTGCAGAAGCCGCACCGGCCACGACCAATGACTGGCCGCAGTTGGCGCGAAGGCTGACCAGCGCGGTGAGCGAGGTCGCGCGGGCGGAAGCGGAGTTGAAAGACTTGAAGGGACGTTTGCCCAAGCCAGCCGCAGACCGGGCCGCGCGGGCGGAGGAAAAATTACGCGGAGCCCAAACGGACATGAAGGCAGCGCTGAACCAGTCGGCTGGACCCGCGCTGGCTCCGGCTTCCCAGCAGATGCGCACCAGCACCGAGCGCGCGGCGAGCGAGGTGCGCGCCCTGGGCCGCGAGCTCGCGTTGCGTGCGGACAAGGCCCGCGCGGATTTGGCGAAGCAGGCCGAGAACAGTGCGGATCAGGTGGGGCGGTTGCGGCGGGACGCGGAGCGGTTGGCCGCCGCCGAGGAACGACTGGCCGAAGCGCAACGGCGGGGAGCGATGGACCCGCGTCAGTTGGCGCAGACCGGGGCGGAGCGCGCGCAAGGGGAGGCGCAACGCCGCGCGGTGCGGGACCAGCTCGAGGACCGTGCGCGGACGGAAGCCGCGCGGCGGGATGCGGCCGCCGGATTTGCCGAGCAGCTCCGGCAGGCCGCCAATGCGGTGGAATCCACCCGCCCCGCCAGCGAGGGGGCACCCCAAAATCCGGCCGCGCCGCAACGCCTGGGCCGGGTGGAACAGGCCCTGCGCAATTTGGAAGCGGGCCGGCAGATGGGGGAACTGGCTTCGGCTGCGGAGGAGTTGGCCCGGCAGGAGCGCGCGGGGGCGCAATCACCCGGCGGCACGACCAGCCGTCCGCGGGATTGGCAGTGGATGGAGCGGCAGTCCGTGGCGGCGCAGCGCGACGCGCGGAGTGCGGGCTTGGGTGAAACGGCGGCCAAGGCGCTCTCCGAAGCCATGCGCGGTCCGGAGGGACAGCAGGTGGGCCGTGAAATGAGTGAACGCAAGAATGGTTCGCCGGGACCGGCTTCCATCGCCGGGCCGCTCGAACAGGTCGCCCAGCAGCTCCGGCAGGCGAGCGGCGCGGCGGGCCAAGCGCAGGCGGAGGCGTGCGGATCGTTGGGCCGGATGACTCCCGGCAGTGGGGCGCAATCGCAGGGCACTTCCGGCATCGCCGGTAATGCTGGCGGCGGCGGCGGCGGGAGCGACGGGGGAGTGCCGCCGGCAGTTGCGGCCGAGATGGGCGGGGATTGGGGCCGTTTGCCGCCCAAGCTGGCTCAGGACCTTCGCGATGCGACGCGCAATGGGGTTTCCGGCGATTACCGAGTTTCCGTGGAACAGTATTTCAGGGCTCTGGCGGAAAGGGCGAAGAAGTGATGGACAAGGTTCTTCAGGTTGCGGGTGGGTTGCTTGGAGCCGTCACGAACGGCTGCACCTCACGGGCGGCGGCTGGAAACCGCCGGCACTGGTTCATGGAAAGCCGCCGCGGCTCCCAAGCCGCGCATTGGGACCATGAGCCAGAGGCAGAGGGCAGGAAAATTATGGGCAGGAAGATTCAAGTCTCAATGTTCCTGCCTATAATTTTCCTGCCTAAATCCCGGTTCAAGGAGGGAGTCCGCAGTCGCCCAACCGCCGCGATTTCAGCCCCTGAACCCGTGCCGACGACTTCCAGTCGCCGCGTTGCAGGTGGGTTGCTTGGAGCCGCCTCGAACTGCTGCACCTCACGGGCGGCGGCTGAGAGCCCCCGGCACTTTATGGCCGTGGCGTTGGGGCTTTGGCTGGGGGCGACCAGCTACGGCCAGACTTCGAGCGAGATTCCAGCGGCCCTCCGTCCCGACCCGGTGGATGCTGCGGTGGCCGGTGGCGTTCGCTACCTGACCCGGTCGCAGGATGTGAGCGGCATGATTCAAGATGCCGACAAGCGCCAGAGCCACGGCGTGGCGATGACGGGTTTGGCGGTGATGGCCATGGCAGCGGCAGGTCATCAACCGGCCGACAAATCCCCCTCTGGCGATGCGATGCGTCGGGCGGTGGCTTTCCTGCTCCGGGCTGACATCCAAGCCCAGAGTGGTTACTTCGGCGGACGGGATGGTTCCCGAATGTATGGTCACGGTATCGTTACCCTTGCCCTGACGGAGCTCCTTGGGATGGGGGCGGACAAGGTTCAGGACGGTTTAATCCGCGAGCGGGCGCAAAGGGGGGTGAGCCTCATTTTGGCCGCTCAACGGGTCAAGAAGCACGACCCACGATTCATCGGTGGCTGGCGCTATGCGCCCGACGCGAGCGATGCGGACTTATCGGTAACGGTCTGGCAGTTGCTGGCTTTGAGGTCCGCAAAGAACGCTGGTTTGCCCGTTCCGAAGGAGTCGATTGAGGCCGCCGTGGCCTATCTGCGCCGGAGCTACGTGGGGCCCCGGCCGACAGTCGCTGCGCCCGCAGGGAGCCCGGCGGTCAAAGGGGCATTCGGGTATGTTCCGGGGCAGCCGCCGCAATACGCCATGGCAGCCGCCGGGCTGCTGGCAATGCAGGTCTGTGGCATGCATGACGCCCCCGAGGTTTTAGGTGCGGCGGAATGGCTCCGGGAGGCGCGGCCGGTGTGGGAGACGCAATGGTTCTTCTACGGCACCTACTACTACGCCCAAGGCATGAGAAAACGCGGAGGCGACACCGCCTTGGAAGCGCAGGAGCAAGTCGAGCGCGTGCTGCTGGCGCACGGGCAGCCGGAAGGCTTTTGGGAGGGGGCAGATGGCTCTGAAGCCGGTCAAGGCCGGGTCTATTGCACCGCGCTGGCGCTCCTGAGCCTGTCCACGAGGTATCACTACCTGCCGATTTACCAGGAGTAGGTTCCCGCCACAGCAAGCTCTGGCATTCACCAAAACTCCGCAGTTGGAGTGGGGCAACCACGGGTGGACCCCGATGAGCACGGATGGGACCGAACCCCGAGCGGTGGTTGGAAATTTTCCCAGCCCCAAAGTGACCCGCCGAACTGAACGCTGTGCGGGTCTGCTTATCCGTGTCCATCCGTGTCCATCCGTGTCCATCCGTGGTTCAACTTCGGCGTTCGGGCTAAACACACGAAATGACCGGGCGTTGGCCGATTCCACTCGTTCAACCACCCGGTGAAAGCCCCCCGCGCTCGCAACTGCCTATCCTTTCGTGTCTTTCGTGTGTTTCGTGGGCACAACTGCGGCCTTTAGGTTAAAACCCGGTCCGATCCTTTCACCCATTGGGTGAAACGCCCGCGCCTCCCTCGTGGCACTCGGCCGGGACAGGAGCGCGGACGCCCACCTCCGCAGCCGCTGCCGAAGGCCAAAGTAGCTGCTTGCGGATGTGGGCGTCCGCGCTCCGGCAATTCGGCAAGCTCTTGGTCCGTGAGGGCCACCGTCTGAAGGTGCTCGGGCACCCATTGCTGGTGGCCGGTTGTTTCCACCCACAACCAGTCGCATTTAGGGGGAATCCTGTAGGCATGAGCGGGGAGAATAGCCTTGCTGCAAGCGTGACTTTTTGCCTATGCTCGCCCCCGATTTATCATGAACAAAAACGTCTGTGTGCGTGAAGGGTTTCCCCTTGGGTGCCATCATTCGCTGGGTTTGAGTCAACCCCTGATCGCGCTTCAGTTCTCCGGAAAATGCTCCCTGAGCCGGAGGTGTGCTTTGCTGCTGCGGTTGCTGGTGCTGGTTGGAGCGCTTGCCGGGAGCGCACTTGAGGTGCTTGGGGCACCCCAACTTCGGCTCACGGCCTATCCCGATGATCCCACCAGAAGAACAGTGCTCTTCGACGGCTCCACTCCGTTGCCGGGCACTTCCGTCCCACCCGCTACGCCCTCCACGAATGGCGTGCGGGGGATGAATCCGTTCAACGCGGGCAACCTCACGCGTAAGATTATCGTCCAAGAAGGTGGCGTTATTCCATTCCGAGTGAGGTTGCTGAATCCGGAAGATCTGGCAGGCGACATTCCCCCAACCCCGGACAGCTATACGGTGCAAATCGGCCTTCATGCTTGGAACAGCCAGCCCGCCACCATCCGGCAGATCCCTTATCGTCCCGGCTCTGCCATAGCGAGTGACTCGGATGTGTCTCTTTCCACCACCACCTTGTCTTTGACACCGACGTCATACTTCGCGGATTTTTTCGTTACTGTCACGCAGGATAATCTGGCGGAGTTTGATGAGGATCTGGTCGTTTATCTGCACTCGCTGGTGAACGTCAGCACCACCCCGAACACTGACCATTACACGGGGCCATTTAGTTCTGCGCCCGCCCTCGCGTGGGGCGTGGTGACCATTCCCTATCAGGACACACCGGCCGGGGCGGTGGACGAGACTTACAATCCGGAAACCGGCGTCCTCACGCAGCCGGGGGCCAACAACAACGTGAATGCCATGGTGTTGGACAACCAATCCACCCCGCGCACCATCATCGTCGGCGATTTCACGGCTTACAACGGCACGTCGCGCAACCGGATTGCCCGCGCGTTGTCCGATGGTGCCAATGACACCAGTTTCACCCCGGGCTCCGGGGCCAATGCCTTCATCGCCGCCGTGGCCATGTATCGGAGCGGAGCGAACACGGACCGCATCCTGATCGGCGGCGGGTTCAGTTCCTACGATGGCACGAGCCGGGGCGGGGTGGCGCGCTTGCTGGCGAACGGCCCGCTGGACACCTCCTTTAATCCGGGCTCCGGAGCCAATGGCCCCGTGCGGGCCGTGGCGCTTGACACCAATGGGCTGCCGCTGGTGGCGGGTGAATTCACCTTGTTCAACGGCTCGTCCCGCCGCCGGATCGTCCGCCTGCTCAATGACGGCACGGTGGATCCCTCCTTCGCTCCGGGCACCGGGGCCAACGGCTCCATCTACGCCATGGTGGTTCAAAGCGATGGCCGGATCGTCATTGGCGGCGACTTCACCACCTACAATGACGTGGCCCGCGCCCGCATCGCGCGCCTGAACACCGATGGCTCGCTCGACTTTTCCTTCGACCCTCAAGGTGGCTTTGACAACACGGTCTTCGCCTTGGAAATGGACAGCAACCAGCGCGTGCTGGTGGGTGGCGCTTTCACCACGGCCCAAGGCGTCAGCCGCCGGGGTGTCACCCGTCTGACCACCACTGGTGCGGCGGACTCCGCCTTCAATCCGGGCACCGGCACGGACGACACGGTGTATTCGATCAAGGAAATCCCCGTGGGTGCCAACCGCGGGATCCTGATTGGCGGTCTCTTTACCCATGTCAATTCCACCCACCGACGCAATGTGGCTCGGTTGTATGCTGATGGCACTCAGGACGGCGCGCTGGACACCAGATGGATGGACCGGGCTTACAACCAGTTCGCCGGCCTTTGGTCCATCTCTTCGGTGGTGGGGACATTTGATTCGAGCGACCTTACCGGCAGTGCCGCGTTTGCGCCGGTTGTCGTGGCGACGGCTGAGGTGGTGGGGAGCACCGTCACACTGACCACCGTTGCGCCGCACGTCATGATCCCCGGAGATACGGTGGATATAGCGTTTGGGGTGACTCCGCCGCTTTCGTTCCTGAATGGCATTTATCAGGTCGGTGTAGGTTCGGCGGGGAGCACGTTGATCTACAACCGTCCCGCGATAGCCAACACGCAGATTCAATTGGACAATTACACCAATGTCACTGTGTCCACCGGGCCGAACGGCCATTTTCTTACCGTGGCTGACTCCGTGCAGGTCGCCGGGGAGGACACTACGACGGCTATTTTTAACGGAACCCACACCGTCACCAGCATCGGCAGCGAGTTTCCCGCCCCAACCAGTTTTCAATACGCGCGCGCAATGGAGCAGACGGTCACCGTGTTTTTTGCTGGGGATTTGGGGGGCGGCAATAGTGGTGCGCTCCTAACCATTCCGGGGCATCCGTTTGCGATCGGCGATTTTGTGCTGATTTCGGGAGTGGATCCCCTGCTCAATGGGGTTCGGCAAGTCACCGCTAGGACTGCAAATACCATTACGTTCGCATCGGCGGAAATGCTCGCGTCCACCCCGGCACCGATGGGGGCCACGGCGGTGAAAGTGGTGGGGTTCAGCATCAACAACAAGACGTTGTCGGGCGGGGTGGCCACCATCGGCACGGTGTTGGACCACAACCTGAGCGTCGGGCAAACGGTCAACATCACGATTGGGGATGCGGTGTTTGACGGCGAACAGGTGGTCACGGAAATCCTCAGCAACACCTCCTTCCGGTATGCCAAGACGTCCGCCACGGTGTCCTCCACTGCGACCACCGGCAGCGGTGCGATCAAGACCGTGCTGGCTTCGGCGGGGACCGGGGCGGGCACGACCGGACTACAGTTGGGAGTCACGGCCGTTCCGTTCGGAACCGGAACGGCCACGCGCGCCTCTCTCGACCGGATTAATATCCCGTTTCATGGCTTGGTGAACGACGATCAAGTGGTGTTTCAATCGTCGTTGATCGCCGGGCAGCAACGTTTGCCCAGCGGGCTACATGCCGGCACTGCCTACTATGTGACCAACGTGGTCGGAAACAATTTCAGCGTCTCGCGCACGAAGGGCGGTGGGGCAGTGGCGTTCGTGAACCAAGGCGACTTGGAAGCGAGCACTTTCCACACGGTGCGCAAGATCGGTGCGCAGGCGAGCTTTGTGACCAGCTTGGGACTTCAAGGCACGAACGTCTTGGTGGGCGGCAAGTTTGACTCCGTGGGTGGTGGCAGCAGTGTGGCCGGGAGCCAGGGGGCCACGGGTTTGGCCAGCTCTACGCCGAGCATTGCGGGTTTCCACTACCGCAACAACTGGGCGCAGCTCAAGGGCGGGTCCGAGGCGTCACCGGAAACGCCGGGCAACATGCAGTTCACCTCCAGCACCTATACCGTGGATGAATACGGTGCCATTTTCCCGATGTCCACGGAGAGGCTTAATGGCGGGCTGGGCAGTCACGAGGCAGATTTCCTGATCACCGACCAAAGCGCCGTCCGGGGAGCGGATTTCAATCAAACTCTGCCCACTCCTGGTTCGGCTTTGGGGACGCTGAGCTTTGGCCAAACCATCACTCTGAGCGTCAACCCAGATATCGACGTCGAGGGCAATCAAGACGCGCTCTTTACCTTGTCCAATCCGCGGCCGACGGAGGTGGTGACGCTCAGTCGCGGGATCACTTTTCCCCAGCAAGGCCTGACCTATCAGATGCTGGGCAACACGCTGGTGGACCAATCCAATCCGATTGATCCGGCGCTAGGCTTCATTGACCGCGCCATCTTCACCGTGGTGGACGATGACTTCCCGCCCGGCACGCTCGGTTTCGAGGCGAATGCCTACGCAATCACCGAGAACCAGGCCACGGCGCAGATCGCCATCGTCCGGCTGGGTGGAAGTTTCGGCCCCGTGACCATCCGGGCACGCACGGTGGCCACGGCTGAACTGGGCACCACCACCGCGACTCTCAACACCGACTACACCGGCACGACCAACACCATTACCTTTGCCACCGGTGAGACCAACAAGCCGTTCACGATTCCGCTGGTGGATGACACGAGCTTCGATGGCCCCAAGAATCTGGTGATTCAGTTGGACACGCCCACTGGTGGATCGACGGTGGCGGCGAATGGGGGGACGTTGGTGTCGGGCGGGACGATTTTCGGCCGGGCCACGATCACAATCAGCGATGACGATCCGGCGAATGGCGTGCCGCCGGGTTCCATTGACACCGCCTTCGCGGTGGGCACCGGAGCCGATGGCATCGTCCGCGCGGTGGCGTATGACCCGAACAACAACTTCGTGGTGCTGGGCGGTGATTTCACCAGTTACAACGGCATCAGCCGCAGCCGCCTGATCCGGCTCAACACTCTGGGCACGGTGGACACGACGTTTGGCATCGGGGCCGGGGCCAACAACAGCATCTACGCGGTGGCCGTCCAGTCTGACTCGAAGGTGATCGTGGGCGGGGCTTTCACCACCTTCTCCGGCACCAACATCAACCGCATCTTGCGGTTGAACACCGACGGCACGATTGACTCGTCGTTCAATGCGGGCGCGGGGGCCAACGGCACGGTGCTGGCCATCGCCATTCACTCGGCGACGGACGCGGTGGTGGCCAACCGGGGCAAGGTGGTGATCGTGGGTGATTTCACGCAGGTGGACGGCGTGAATCGCCTCCGCGTGGCGCGCCTGAATGCGAATGGCACGTTGGACACCGGGTTTGATTCGGGCACCGGGGCCAACGGAACGGTGCGGGCGGTGGCGATTGAAGCCAGTTCCGGCAAAGTGTTTGTGGGCGGTGATTTCAGCATTTTCAACAGCTCGTCCACGGGCCGGCGGCAGTTGGTCAAGTTGACCGCCGCTGGGGCGGTGGATCCCGGGCCGCCCGCGTTCATCTCCCCGTTTGATGCCGGAGACACGGGTGCGTCAGTCAACGCGCTGGCGCTGGACGGCAGCGGACAGTTGTTGGTGGGTGGAAACTTTCCGACGGTGGGCGGCGTAGGTGGCACGCCCAAGCATCTGGTCCGCCTCAATGCTTCCACCGGAGCCTCACTTGGCTCGCCGCTGGCGGCTGGCGATCCGAATGCCCAAGTTCGCGCGCTGTCCGTCCAGGCGAATGGAAAGATCCTGCTGGCGGGCGACTTCACGTCGGTGAATGGCCTCACGCGGAATTATCTGGCCCGGGTCAACCCCAATGGCACCACGGACACGGTCATCAACTTCGGCAGTGGTCCCAGTGCTCGGGTGTTGTCGCTGGCCTCGAGGGCGAGCCGAGTTTTGATCGGCGGCGAATTCACCACCTTCGACGGCATCGCCCGCAACCGCGTGGCGCAGTTGCTGGGCGGGGATCTTGGCGTGGATCTGAACGGTTTCGTGCAGTTTTCCGCCGCGACTTACACGGCCGACGAGGACGCGGGCAGTGTGGGCATCTTGGTCAAGCGCACCAGCGGTTTGCAGGGGCCGGTGAGTTTCAGTTTCCAGACGGCGGATCCGGTGGTCACGTTTGACGATGCCAATGACCGCGTGGTGTTTCTCGCCGCGCACGGATTGGCTCCGGGCCGGCAGGTGCGGTTCTATTCCGGCGGGGGCACGCTTCCCGTTGAAATCACCAGTGGCACGATTTATTACGTCAGGACGGTCATCTCCTCCACCGAGGTGGACTTGGTTCCCTCGCTGGCCGTGCTAAATGGTCCGGCCATGACGATTGGCTCTGGAACCGCCCCGCTGCGCTGCATTCTGCCCAGCTTTACGCCACTCCCGCAGTTCAGCGTGTTGTCTGTGGATGATACCGCGAACACCATCACGTTAAACCCCGATCCCCCGGTGCATCTGGCGGATGGCGACACGGTGGTGTTTGACTCGGCGAGCATTCCCGGGGTGTCGGCGGGGACGGTTTATACGGTGGCCGGTTACAACAGTGGCTCCCGCACCTTTGGCCTGACCTCTGGTGGCTCGCCGGTGGACATCACATCCAGCACGCTGGGCGGGGCGGTGAACGTGCTGCGCGGGTTCAGCTTCGCGCAGGGCGAGAACCTGAAGACCATCACCCTGACTCTGGCCAGCGAAGCCACCTTGAACGGCAACCATAACGTTCTCCTGACGCTGGCGAATGTGGCGGGTGGCACGGCCGCCTCGGGCACCCCCGCCAGTGCCACCCTGACGATTCAGGACAACGACTCGGTGCTGGGCTTTGACTTCGACACCTTCAGCGTGAGTGAGAGCACGCTGACGGCGAGCATGAGCGTGTCACGCCTGGGTTCCACCGCCGGCTTGTCCTCCGTCAACTTTGCCACGGTGGCGGAGACCGGGGCCGGCAAGGCCACCGTCGCGGTTGATTACACTTCCACCAGCGGCACGCTGACCTTTGCCGCCGGGGATGTGCAGAAGACTTTCACCATTCCTGTGGCCAACGATTTAACGCCGGACGAAGGCACGGAAACGGTGCTGGTGCGCTTGAGCAATCCGGTGGGGGCGGTGCTGGACACCACGCAACTGCCTTCCGAGGCGACGCTGTCCATCACGGAGAGTCTCTTCAGTGGCGGCACGTTCAACTTCTCCGCGACCGCCTACTCGGTGAATGAGGACGGCGGCACGGTGGCGGTGACCATCAACCGCTCCGGCGGCAGCTCGGGTCAGGTCAACATCCGGGCACAGACGGTGCCGACTGGGCGCAGTCCGGGGTCCGTCGCCGTCGTGAACCGCGTGCTTGCCAATGGCGCGGTGACGCTCACGTCCGCCACGGCCCATGGTTATCTGGTAAACGATCCGGTGGTGGTGGTGGGCTTGGGGGCACCGTTTGACGGAACCTTCGTCATCACCAATGTCTCGGGCAACCAGTTCAGCTACGCGAGCACCACCTCCGTGGTGCAGAAGCGGATGGCCTCCGGGACGGCCACGCTGACCACGGCCACCGCGCATGGGTTCGTCCAAGGGGACACAATTTATGTCAGCATCGGGGATGCTTCGTTTGATGGCCTTCATCTGCTGGCGGCGGGAAGTTCCGGAACCTCGCTGGTTTTCACAGACACAGGGATGCCCACGCCGGCCGACCAAAACCCCGCCGTGTCAGCCAGCGGCGTGGTGGCCAAGCAGGTCAGTGCGCTGGGGACTGACCTGACCGCACTGACTGCGGGGCGCGCCACGGTGATGGATGCCACGGTGACGGCTGACTACACGCAGGTGGACACCAGCTTTGTGTGGCTGGACGGTGATCTGTCCACCCGCAGCTTCTCCGTGGCCATCGTCAACGATGCGCTGGTGGAGGGCCCGGAAACCATCCAGCTCCAGCTCTCGCTGCCCGGGGGCTTCACGCCTGTCTCGCCCGTCAGCTTTGGCGCGCAATCCATCAGCTACGTTACGATTCAGGACAATGAGAGTCAGGTGGATCTGACCGCCTCCGCCTACCAGTTCAGCGAAAGCGACGGGGTGCAGACGATTTCCCTTCGGCGGACCGCCGGACCGGTCGGGGTGGTGTCCGTGGACGTGACCACGGCTGACTTTGCGCCCGGGGTGGGCTCCGCCACCGGAGGCGGGGTGGATTACGCGCTGGTGGTGCAGTTTGACCAAACGGCCATCAGCGCTTCGCTGGACACCATCACCTTGGCCAACCACGGGCTGACCAATGGGGCCGTGGTGCAGTTCATCGGCACAGCACCCAACGGGGTGGGGGCGGGGCCGGACTTCTACATTCGCGAGGTGACGGCGAACACGTTCAAACTCGGTGCCTCGGCGGGCGCGCCATCGGCGGTGGACCTCGGCTCGCCAGCGGCGCAGACCTACACCCTGCGCATTCCCAGCCAGACCGTCACGTGGGGCTCGGGGGACATTCTGCAAAAGACCGTGCGGCTCTACATCGTGGATGATCAGGAGGTGGAGGCGAACCAGAGTTTCCAAGTCACCTTGGGGAACTATGTGGGGGCGACTGCCGGCACCAACACCGCGGCGATCGTGGTGCTGGTGGACAACGACAACGAGGTGGGCTTCGTGGGCCTGCCCTATCAGGTGCGCGAGACGAACGGGAGCGTGACCATCACGCTCGCCCGTCTGCGAGGCACGGTGGGCAACCTCGTGCTTTATTACTCCACGACGGATGAAACGGCCGAGGACGAAGTCACCCCCGTGAGCGCCCCGGATTATTCGCGCATCCCGTCCACCTTGACTGTTTCGGGCCGCTCCGGAAACGACATCATCGTGGGGGCCGGCCACGGTCTGCGGGTGGGGAACACGGTGGTGTTTGAGGGCAGTGGCTCTCTGGGCAGTCAGGTCACTTTTGGGACCGTGGCCTACACGGTCAGCAGTGTCTCGACGGATCGTTTCGGCATCAGTCTGGGCGGGACGGAAGTGACGGTGGATGCCTTTACCGCAACCGTGAGCGTGCGGCCGGCGGTGGTCTGGACCACGGGCGACACCGCTTCGAAGACTTTCACGGTGGAGGTGCGGGATGACACGGTGGTGGAGGCGAACCAACAATTCAGTGTGGCAGTCGCGCTGGCGGGCGTTTCGGCACCCGCGACGATTGTCGGTCCCAACCCGGCCAAGGTCGTCATCTTGGACAACGACTCCACGGGTGGCTCCATTGACACTGGCTACGCGCTGGGCACCGGCGTGGACAACGTGGTGCTGGCGACGGTGGTTCACACGGATGCCACCGATGCGAATTACCGCAAGGTGGTGGCGGTGGGGCAGTTCACCAATTTCAACGAGGTGGTCCGCAACCGGGTGGTGCGCCTGAACGTGGACGGCACGCTGGACACGGGCTTCCTGAGCGGCGGCACCGGGGCGGACAACGTGGTGAACGCGGTGGCTATTGATTACAACCAGAGCCCGCTGCTCGCCGCCAGCCGGGGCCGGGTGGTGATTGGCGGCACCTTTGACAACGTCAACGGCACGCCGCGCAGCCGGGTGGCCCGTCTGCTGGCGGATGGCACGGTGGATCCGGGCTTTGTGCCGCCGACGAGCCCGCCTTTGAGCGGAACCGTCCTGGCGGTGGCCGTGCAACCGGATGGCAAGGTGTTGGTGGCCGGCCAGTTCAATTACCTGAGCCGGCAAAACTTGGTGCGGCTGAATGCCGACGGCTCGTTTGATGGCACGTTCCTCAGCACCGGGGTGGGGCCGAATGCGCAAGTGCTTGCGTTGTTGGTGCAGGGGGATGGGAAGATCGTGATAGGCGGTGACTTCACGCGGGTGAACACGACGGATGTGAACCGGGTGGCGCGGCTGAACAGCGACGGAACGGTGGACACGAGTTTCAACGTGAC
>Ga0255188_1000044_pt1 | contig 52493 bp, 43 predicted proteins | sample Miss_Cont_RepB_8_FD_188427 | JGI IMG/M metagenome (GOLD analysis project Ga0255188, IMG submission 188427) | Freshwater microbial communities from Mississippi River, Louisiana, United States - Miss_Cont_RepB_8h | ecosystem: Environmental > Aquatic > Freshwater > River | place: USA: Louisiana... | reverse complement strand
GGCGGCGCTCACGGAGGCCTTGCGGCCCTTCTGGGAAACCCCGGCGCGGGCCTTGTCGCTCGTGCACCACTGGCTCCACGATCAAGCAAACGCTACTGCTTGACTCATTCTACCGGAACCTAATGGGGAATGGTATTATGCGGTGAACAACCCATAGGGTAACACCCCATCGCCCAGCCCGGCCCAGCGCGTAGCCTTCCTTCAGCAAATGACAACCAACGAGCCACTCTCGGAAATTAAGGCCTACCGAAGCTCCGCGCCGCTGCCTGCCGATGGGTTCTGGCTGGCCACAGGTTTGGCCAACGGCATCCCAGATCACACGACCGGGCCTTCCATTCCGTCGTTAGAACCCGGTTCGCAGCGGAGGTGATTTTCCCAGCCGGACATTCGGAACCAGAAACCAAAAACTATGAAAAACATAAAAATGCGGGCCGTGCTTTCAATGGCAGCGGTGACAGTAGTGGTGAGCAGCGGCTGGCACCTGCTGGCTCAACCAACCCCGCCGGCAAAGCCCCTGCCCGCACGACCAATCACCCCACCAGCTCCGCCAGTGCCACCTCCACTGCCGCCCGCGCCAATTCCCCCGCCTTCGCCGCTGCCCCCGGCGTCACCCATCGTCCCGATGGAACCCAAACGACTCGCACCCGAGCAACGGCCACCTCTCAAGCGGCCGCCCATCACGAATGCTCCGCCCTTCATCATCTTCACGAACCGTCCGCCACCCGTGACGAACAGACCGCCGGTATCCACGAACGATCCTGTATTTATCATCTTCACGAACCGCCCGCCTGTGCAGACGAACCAGCCGCCAAAGTTGCAAAAGCAGTGATGGATGGCGAGATGCTCCATCCTTCTCCCTCCCTCCAGAAATGCCGCGCTGCGGTTAAAGTCGCGCACCTTGGCGCGGCGTCCACGATGGCGCGGTGATGCGGGCTTCCTCGGCGGTTGGAGACACGTTACGCGGGACGTCGATGCACTCGTAGCTTGGAGTCCGTTAGCAACACGAAGCAGCCCGAGCACGAATCGGCATCAATCGAACGGAAAGCGTCCACGATGCGCACGGCCAACGCGCAGCGGCCGGGCACCCGCAGTCGAACGAGCATCAAACCTTGATGCGTCCCCGGCTGGAATTGGCGCACGTCCGAGAAGTCGAGGTCTTGCGTGACAAGAAACCGCCCTTCCTCCTGCGCCGCCCGCCAGACATTTGGGTCACACTGCCCCACCAAGCCTTCCAGCCGCACGTTGTCCACGTCATGGCCCAGCGCAGACAACGCCGACACCAGCGACTCCGGCAAACTCTCGTCCAGCTTGAGCTTCACGCCAGCACCGGCGCGGGCGGCACCGGCAGGTCTTCCTCAGCCGACACGGCGGCAAACGCGATGACCGCCCGCAGCACCTCCCGCGACACGGTGGGGAAGTCCGCGAGAATCTCCTCCACCGACGCCCCCTCTGCGAGGCTGGCCAGCAGCGTGCGCAAGGTTACGCGCGTTCCTTTGATGACCGTTTCGCCCCCGCAAAGGTCGGATCGCCGCTCAAAAAAGCCGCTGTAGTTGAGATTCATGCTGGCAAAGTAACCGACGGCTGGACGGGCGGCAATGCCGACGATGCAGGTCGCGCACCTTGGCGGCAGCGTCCACGATGGCGCAGGTGATGCGGGCTTCCTCGGCGGGGGTAGTGGAGTGCAGAGTTGGATCAAGACTGCGGGCCAAGCACAAATCTAGCGCGCTCAAGCCGCAACATTTCAAAAGGGCTCATACACTTGACGCCAACGCCAATGCACGCGTTGGGAATCTTGATCTTTTTGGTCGAGGCGGCGGCAACTTCGTGAGTCACGACGACATGGCCGTGAGCCAGCGCGTGCGCCACGAGGTAGAAATCAGCCACCTGAAGGAAAGTGCTCACAGCTGCCGGCTCGTAATTCTGTCCGGTGGCCCAACTGCTCACTCTAGCCAGAGCCGGCAGAAGGACAGCGTCGGGTTTGAGAAAGAAACCATCGCCACGGGCGGCCCAGGCCGCCAATTCATCAGCGCCAGCTTCGATTTCATCGCCTACCTTCTCGGTGCTGAAGACCCGACCAGCAGTGTTCGACGCAACCAGCCAGTCCCAGAAGGCAGGGCAGAAGTCCAAGCCGTAGTGGAGATTCTTGGCTTGGATGAAGACATCGGAATCCAGCAGGTAACTCATGCGACCCCCACTCCGAGGCTGCGCCCCAATTCCTTGAACGTCGCAAGTTTAGAAAACCCGAGCATCCGAAACGCATCGTTGTAGCGGGTTTGTCCTTCCAAGGTGCTGGCACAGAGTGCAGCTGCGAAGCGCTTGCTCACCCGTGCCGCCTGGGTCAGGTAGAAGTTCCCTCCGCTCCCGCGCGGAATCGCCCGCAATCTTGCCACTTCTGCATAATACGCCTCCCAGAACTCTTCCCGGGTCAGCCCTCCCACGTCCAAGATGCGGCGCAAGATGACCAGCGTGCTCACCTTGAAGCGCCGGGCCAACCGACTTGGTTCTTCAGCCAGATCAGCGTCGGCGTGGTATGCCTGCCGCATCGCGTCGAGCGGCACGAGCAGTTCGGCGGCAACCTCGTTGCACCAGCGCTCCACCTGCTGCACTGGAACAGCCGCTGGTTGAGAGTCCGACACAGCCGATTGACCCAACCAGATGTGCGCCAGTTCATGCGCCAGCGTGAACATCTGCGCCGCCTTGGTATCCGCGCCATTGATGAACACTAGCGGCGCAAGATCATCCGCCATCGCGAATCCACGAAACTCCTGCGGATTCAAATGCCGATAATTGTTGTTCTGCACGACCCCATTGCACATCACGAGTATGCCCAAGCCGTCCGCTTGTTCTATGAAGTGCCGTAGTGCATCCGTCCAGGTCGGCATTCGACGGCGCGCGTCCAAATCAAAACTCAGCTCCTCTCTGATTCTAGCGGCGGTGCGGACCACATCATCTCCCACCCGTGCCGAGGCTACGAACGCCAGCGGCGATTCGCCCATCGAGCGAGCGTAGTTCCGAAACCACTCCTGCCGTTGCTGGCAAACGTAGATCGTATCCAGCAGATCAGGCGAGGGGTGCCCGATGCACTCGTTGCCGGGAGCGCGGAAGTCCGGGAGGGGAATGGTTTCAACCGGCGGCTCGGGAAGAAACAGGTAGCCCACCGGCGTATAGGTCGCCCGGGCAAAAGCCTCCAACTGTTTCAACGTTGGCTGGGCTGTCCCTTCTTCCCACGCTGCCAAATGCGGAAACTTGTGCTCCAAATCGGCACGATCCAGCCCGGCTCGGTCGCATGCCCAGCGCAGCAACTTGGGTTGGATGGCCACTCGATTCATGGGAATAGCCTACCGACACTAGATCATTGATTCAATCATCGAGCATCAGCGGTTAAAATCGCGTGGTCGTAAATCCGCTGAATCATCTTTTCCGCGCCTTCGCTGGCGCGGTTCGGGTAGCAGTGGGGATGCCATCAGAGCCCAGCGGGCGGTGACGGTCGCGCCTTTGCCTTCGGCCATGTATTTGAAGTTCAGGTCACGCACCTTGGCGGCGGCGTCCACGATGGCGCAGGTGATGCGGACTTTCTCGGCGGTGGGATACAGGTGCGCGACGGCATTGCGGGCTTCGTTGGGCGGTTCGGCCGGGCTTTCTAGGGTATTTGTGCGCGGAACTCGTTGATTTGCGTGATGTTGCGCAGCTTGGAACGGCTGCTTCTCGTCATTTCCAGGGTGTGTGCGGTGATTTCTTGGCTGTAAGTGGCGATTTATGACCAGTCAGGGGTGGTTTCCATGAAGGAAATGCGGGTTTCCTGAATGCATCCAGCAATTGCATTCATGTCAGTGCCGATTGCACGATTGTCAGCGGCAATTTCTTCCCTGCGTGCGGCCGTTGCATGGATGTCAGCGGCGATTTCCGCGCTGTAAGTCCCGGTTTCCTGAACGTCAGCGGCGATTCGGGGAGGTGTGTCCCGGCTGGCGGGCGGGTAAATGGGAGTTGGGCTCCACACCCTCAGTCTTTCTCCTCGTGCGAGGCGAAGTGGGAAGGACTCCGGGGCGGCGGCGGCTCAGATGGGCCGGTCGTAGATGCAATGGAAGACGGCGGCGGGGCCGTCGGCAGCGCGGTTCGGGTCGCAGATGGTGATGCCGTCCTTGCCGAAGCGGGCGGTGACGGTCGCGCCTTTGCCTTCAGCCATGTATTTGAAGTTCAGGTCGCGCATCACGCGGTCCAGTCCTCGCACTTCAATCCCGGCACTCGGGCGAAATCGGTGGTGTCATTGGTCACGAGCGTCGCGCCCAGCGCCAGCGCGTGCGCAGCGATGAGGGTGTCCAGCGAGCCAATGGCCTTGCCGGAAGATTCCAGTTTGTGGCGGACGCCCCCGTAGTGCGCGGCGCAGTCATCGGCGTCGAAGGGAAGCAGGGCGAACGGGCTGATGGCCCGGCGGGTGGCGTCCAGTTCCACCTCGTAATCCCCGCTGTTCCGCGCGCCGAACTCCAGTTCGGCCACGGTGATCGCGGACAGTGCGACTTCGTGGCCGGCGGCGCTTTGCTTGCGCGCTCGCTCAAGAATGCGCTGGGCGAAGCGGTGCCGTTCGCGTTGCTGGGCGTTGGGGTTCTCCCGGACCTTTAGACCCCGCACCATGAAGACGATGATGTTGGTGTCGAGCAGGTAGGTCACGGCTACTTGCTCCAATCACGCTTCTGCTGCGGCGGTTGGGCGCGCGCCTGCATGAAGTCGTCGGACAACTCCTGACAGGCCTCACGGCAAACTTCCCACGGGTCGCGCTCCATGATGAGGATCCCCTGCGGCACGTGCTGGATAGCCACCTCCGTGCCGCTCACCCGGAACTCCTTGGGCAACCGGATGGCCTGGCTGCGTCCGTTCATGAAGACTTTGGCCGATGTCATGGCTGGTCTATACCACTTGGTAGCGCCAAGGGCAAGGGCCCTCCGACAGCTCAAACAGCTCGGTCGTAAATCCGCTGGAACACTTTGTCCGCACCTTCACCCGCGCGATTCGGGTCGCAGATCGTGATGCCGTCCGGGCCGAAGCGGGCGGTGACGGTCGCGCCTTTGCCTTCGGCCATGTATTTGAAGTTCAGGTCGCGCACTTTGGCAGCGGCGTCCACGATGGCGCAGGTGATGCGGGCTTCCTCGGCGGTCGGATACAGGCTGGCCACGGCGTCGCGGGTTTCACCGGCGAACTTCACGCGGCAGATGGCCACCAAACCGACGGTGAGGCTGTCCACGCCGTAGCCGACGTAGGCGCGCGTGCCGTCGGCGCGGAGGACGTCGCGGGTGAAGTGGTTGTTGCTCGTGCGCGAGCCGCCGCCTTTGTTCCACCAGCGGAAGCCGCGGTATTGCTGGTCGCTCTCCACTTTGCCGTCCGCGCCGACGATTTCGTGGCCCTGGTTCACCGGCCCCTCGAAGTCGGGCGGGGTGATCCAGTTGTTGTGGAAGTTGATGCTCATGCCGTTGTCGAAATCCACGCGCACCTGCACGGCGTCGAAAGCGTTGATGCCGTCGCGCACTAGGCGCTTCTTCTGGCCGACAGCGGTGAGCGAGACTGGCTTGGACCGGTAGTAGGAGTAAATCAAATCGGTCCAGTGCGGCCCGACGTAGCTGAACGGGTCGCTCGATTCGACCCACTTGAAAGTGCTCGTGCTGACCTCCAGCGGCTCTTCGAGGAACGCGGTGCCGTAGAGCGGCGCGCCGATGCGTTTCTGGATGTCATCGCGGATGCGCAGGTGGTCAGGGTCGTAACGCTTGTGCATGTCCACGGCCACGATGCGGTTCGCGGCGCTAGCGGCCTCGATGATCTGGTCGGCCTCGTGCGTGGTGAGGCACATGGGCTTCTCGGTCAGGACGTGAACGCCCTTCGCCAGCGCGGCGAGAATGGGCTGGGTGTGCAGATGGTCCGGCGTGGCGACGGCGAGGACGTCGAGGTCGGGAAAGTCGCGCAGGATGTCGTGCCACGGTTCGTCGCCGTGGTAGCACTTGGGCGAATGGCCGGTCCATTCCTTGAACGCGGCGGCGGACTTCTCGGCGGACTTTTGCGAACGCGTGGCGACGGCGACGAGGTCGAATTTCACCGGCGCGAGTTCGCGGTTGAACTTGTCGAGGCCGACGCGCGCAAGCTGGCCAGCGATGCCGAAGCGCTGGAGGTCGGCATAGGCGCGGAGGTGGACATCGCCGCCGAACATGCCGGCGCCGACGAGGGCGATTTTGATGGTGGGTTCCATGAGAGCAGTGTTTGCGGCCGACGCTGCCAGAAGCCTCGCCGTTCGTCACGGGTTCAGATGCTTTTGTGACCTCGGAAGGGGAGGGTTGAAGGTTGAGAGTTGAGAGGGGGGCGCGGAGCGCTACAGTGCGCGCGTGAAACCGGTCTTTGAGCAGACGCCGCAGCGGCAGTGGGAGTCGTTCCACTGCGAGGTGGTGCGTGGGCCGGGCTACGGGGCGGCGTGGCACTTCCACCCGGAGTTCCAAATCACTCTCGTCCTCAAGAGCACCGGCTACCGGCTGGTGGGCGACAACATTACGCCGCTCACGCCCGGCGACCTCGTGCTGGTCGGATCGAATCTCCCGCACGTCTGGCAGCAGGACGCCGGCGGCGGGCGCGGGGCGGTCCACGCGATTGTCGTGCGGTTTCTCGATACGTGGCTGGGGCGGGAGTTTTTGGAGATTCCCGAGGCTGCGGCGGTGAAGCGACTGCTCAAGCGCGCAGGGCGGGGACTCCGCGTGACTGGCCGCACGCGCGAGGCGGTGGCGGACCAGATGCAACGATTGTCCGGGGCCAAGGGGCTGAACCGGGTCGCGGCATTGCTGGGCATCTTGGAAACCCTTGCGCAGTCGCGCGAACTCCAACCCATCGCCAGCGCGGGCTTTGTGCCCAGCCTGGCCAGTGACGATCAGGGGCGCATGGCGCGGGTCACGGCGCACATCCACGCGCATCTGACGGGTGCGATTGACCGGACCACGGTGGCGCGGGCGGCGCACCTGAGCGCGGGCGCGTTCAGCCGCTTCTTCAAGCTCCGCACGGGCAAGACGCTGCCGGAATACGTGAACGAGCTGCGGGTGGGGCGCGCGTGCCGGTTGCTCGCCGAGGAGGACCGGAAGGTGACGGACGTGGCGCTGGATTGCGGCTTCCGCAACCTGCCCAACTTCAACCGCCGCTTCCGCGAGATCACCCGGCAGACGCCGCGGGAGTATCGCCGGCAGTTGCAAAGGAGCGCGGCATGACGTGCCGGTGACTTGCAGTCGCCGACCGCGAGAGCTGGATGGACGCGGCGGTTCCGAGCACCACCCCAAACGCGGCGGCTGCAAGCCGCCGGCACAGATTTTTGCTCGTTCCCCATCGTTGACCACGCTAGGAATCCGCCATGCATCACGGAGAAATTGTTGGCCGATATTTCGCCAGCGGTCAGGCGCTGCGCGTGACGTGGAACAACGGCATCATTGCTGAAGTCACTTCTGCGGCCGACGCGCCGGCTGACCAGTGGCTCGCGCCGACGCTGTTCGACGTTCAGATCAACGGCTACGGCGGGGTGGATTTCCAGCGCGACGATCATCTCACCGAGGAAAGGTTGCTCTCCGCTGCCCGGCAGATGCGGCGCGATGGTTGCGGACGCTTCTTCTTCACGCTCATCACGGACGAGTGGCCCCGGCTCATGGCGCGCGTGCGGCGGGTGAAGGCTCTTCGCGACGCGAACCCCGAGCTGCGTGCGGCCATGGTGGGCTGGCACATTGAAGGGCCGTTTCTTTCGGCCGAGATCGGTTTCAAGGGCGCGCACAATGCCGCCCTGATGCGCGATGCCACCGAGGCGGACATCCGCGAGTTGCGCGCCGCCACCGGCAACGACCCGGTGCTGATCACCGTGGCTCCGGAGCGCGGTGGGGCCATGGAGGCGATCCGCCTGGCGGTCTCGCTGGGCATGGTGGTGAGCCTGGGCCACACGAACGCCCCGGCCGAGGCGATGCAGGCGGCGGTGGCGGCGGGTGCCCGCGGCTTTACTCATCTGGGGAATGGGATTCCGCAGCAACTGGACCGGCACGACAACGTGCTCTGGCGGGTGTTTGACACGCCCGGGCTGGTGCCCAGCCTGATTCCCGACACCTACCATGTGTCGCCCATGCTCTTCCGCACCATGCACCGGGTGCTGCCGCCGGAACGGATTTACTACACCACCGATGCGATGTCCGCCGCTGGCGCACCGCCGGGTCGCTATACGATTGGCAGCATCGAACTGGAGGTGGGCGCGGACCAGATCGTGCGCTTGCCGGGCAAGCCCAACTTCGCCGGGTCGGCGCTCCGCCCGGTGGACGGCATCCGGCGGGCTGCGCAGATGCTGGGCAAGTGCTGGCAGGCGGTCTGGCCGCATTTCGCCCAGCGGCCGGCGGAGCTGATGGGCTTGCAGAACGTAATCGCCCCCGGCCAGCCGGCGGATTTTTGCGTCGTGCAAACGGCACCGGACGGAACCCTGGCGGGGCTGCGGCTACCCGGCTGCGGCGGCGGTGATTTCGCGGATTGAGGCCCTAAACTGAAGCGGTTTCGCCGATGCCCTGCCGCGAAACCGGTTGACTTGGTTTTTGCCCTGACAATAATCGCGTCAAACCAAACGACGTATGCCGCGACTTGTCTTACTTACGGAAGGATTCACCGGCAGGTCCTTCGAACTGAAGGCAGAGCGGTCCACGGTCGGACGGTTGGAGGACAACAACTTTCAGATTCCTGCCCCCTCCGTCTCCAGCCATCACTGCGAGATTTTGCTCAAGGGCAATGATGTCATCATCAAGGATCTGGACTCGACCAACGGCACGTTCATCAATGGCGAGCAGGTGTCGGAGATGGCGCTGCCCATCGGCCAGGTGGTCCGGTTTGGGTCCATCGAGGCCCGGTTGGAGCCTTCCGCGCCGACTGGGGCTTCGGGCAAGAAGCTTTTGGACAAGACGTCCGTGCTGCCTCAAGGCGTGAAGCTCAACGAGTTGGAGCAGGGCACCCAGAAGCTGACCACCTTCGACAAGAACTCCCCGTTCAAGAAGAAGAGCAACACGACGAAGTGGGTGTTCATCGGCATCGGCATCGTCTTGGCGGTCGTGTTCATCGCCGTGCTGGTGTTCGTCGTCTTTGCCGACAAGTAGCTCCCGCCGGTGGGGCCAGAGCGCTGGACGGGACTCAGCCTTGCAGCCAGCCGCAAACTTCCTTGGCCGAGTAGGTGATCAGGATGTCCGCGCCTGCCCGGCGCATCCCCAGCAGGGTTTCCAACGTGACCGCGCGTTCGTCAATCCAGCCTTTGGCCGCCGCCGCCTTGATCATGGAATACTCGCCGCTGACGGCGTAAGCGGCCGTCGGATAGCCGAAAGTCGCCTTCACCCGGTGCAGGATGTCCAAGTAGGCGAGCGCGGGCTTCACCATGACCATGTCGGCCCCTTCGGCGATGTCCAAGGCGACCTCGCGCAACGCCTCTTCGGCATTGGCCGGGTTCATCTGATAACTGCGCCGGTCGCCAAACTGCGGGGCGGATTCCGCCGCCTCCCGGAACGGACCGTAGAAAGCGGAAGCATACTTGGCGGCGTAGGCCAGGATGGGCGTGTCCGTGAAGCCGTCCGCGTCCAGTGCCGCGCGGATCGCCCGCACCCGGCCATCCATCATGTCGCTCGGGGCGACCACATCCGCTCCAGCTTCGGCATGGCTGGCGGCGGTGCGGGCCAGCAGCTTGAGGCTGGGGTCATTGAGAATCTTGCCGGCGGCACGATGCACCAGGCCGCAGTGCCCGTGGCTCATGTATTCGCAGAGGCAGACATCGGTGATGACCAGCAGGCCGGGCAGCTCCCGCTTGAGCGCGCGGACCGCCTGCTGGACGATGCCGTTCCGCGCGTAAGCTCCAGAAGCCTTCTCGTCCTTGGCGTCGGGAATGCCAAAAAGCAACACCGCGGGCACGCCAGCCGTGAAGGCGGCGGTGGCATCCTTCAACAACTCATCCACGCTCAACTGAAACACGCCCGGCATCGAACCGATGGGGCGGCGTTCTTTCCGGCCCGGCCGGGCGAAGAGCGGCAGGACGAGTTGATGGGCCGACAATTGGGTCTCCGTCACCATGCGGCGCAAGGCGGCCGATTGGCGCAGGCGGCGGGGACGGTAAGCGGGGAAGGCGGGAGCAGTCATGGGAGGGAGGCGGCCACAAGCATCAACGTTGCGCGGAGACGGTGATGTTCGTGTAGCTCTTCGCGTCCGGATCCAGGATGGAGACGCTGAAGGGGAAGAGCTTGTGCGCATCCAGCACCATGCGGGTGTCGGATACCTTCCCCAGCGGGGCCCCGGTCTTGTCGAGCAGTTCGCACTCCACCTTCACCGAGAAGTAGGGCACGTCCGAGTGATTGGTCACGTTGCCGCGCACATACATCAAGGCTGTGCCCGGCTGGGCCTGCATCCCGTGGTTGAGTAATTCCACCCCTTGTTTCAATGGCTGGCCATCCTTGCCCACCTTGGGCCGGACGGAAACATAGAGCCTGCCCCATTCCACGGCCGCGCCGATGCTCAGCAGGAAGATCAACGTGACACCCACCCGGCGGAACCAACTGGGCTTGGCGGGCGCTTCCGCCTTGGCCAGCACCACGGTGCCGCAGTCAGGGCAACGCGGCTCGCCGCGCGGCACCTTGGCTCCGCAGAAATCACAGCGCACGGGCTTGGCCTCGGCTGCCTCGGCCTCCTCATCGGTCCAGGCGGGCTTGAGCACCGCCGGCTTCTTGTCCGCCGGCTTGGCTCCGGGCCGGCTGGCCGCCGCAGCGCTGGAACGCGCCGAGGCGCGCGCGGCGGCGATGGCGGCCTGCTGCACGGCGGTCAGCGGCTTGCCGACGCCGGCTGCACTCTGGGCGGCCGCCGGCCGGGCGGCGACGGGGGTGGGCTTGGGCCGCGCCGCTTCAGCGGCGGGGGGCTCGGGAGCGGACGGCTCGGGCTCTGGCGCAGATGCTTCCTCAACCGGGGCGGCGGCCGCCCCGGCATCCAACAAGGTCTGGCCCCCGCAATGCGGACAGGCCACGGTCATGCCCCGGGCGCTGGCGGGGAAGGAGATGCGCCCGTTGCAATGGGCGCACGGGGCCTTCAAATACGACTCTTTACTCATGCACGCAATGCGTTCGCCCCAACGAGCAGTCCGGTTTTTTCAAAGGTTTGCGGGCGGAGTATCGGCAGCTTCTTCCGACATTCAATCAGAAAACCAGCCGCGCCGCGCTGGCACCCTGCCCTGCCCCAATCGCAGCTCCACGACCGTTAGCCAGGCAAGGCCACCTTCCCAGCTTACGACAGGGGCCCGCTGATGACGGCGACGGCGCTGGCTTGCGGGAGGAAGTAGCGAGCCGCCACCGCCTTCACCTGCGCCAGGGTCACCGCCTCATAATGGACGTCATCCTGCTCATGATGCGCGTAACCAAGGCCGTAGAGCTCATCGAGCGCGTGGAGCATCGCCTGCCCGCCGAGGTCCTGGCGGGAGATTTTCTTCTGCCCCACAATTTTGGCCTTCGCGCGCTTCAACTCCGCCTCGCTCAAACCCTCGGTGCTGAGCAAGTCGGCCTCGGCCAGCAGCTCCTTCTCCACCAGCGCCGCCTTCTCTGGTGCAGTGCCGCAATAGAAGGCGAAGTAGCCCGGAGCCAGCCCCGCCATGTGCTGCGCGCCGACGTAGTAAGCGAGGCCAAGCTTCTCGCGGATGCGCGTGAAGAGCCGCGAGCCCATGTCGCTGCACGCCTCCTGAATCAGGTCCAGCGCGTAGCGGTCCTCGTGATGCAACGTCGTGCCGGGGAAGCCGATGACGAGGACGGCCTGCTTCTTGTCGCGGGTGTCGCTGGCGCGACGGGTCTGGGATCTGGGGTCTGGGGTTTGGGGGGTAGCGCTCGGTTGCGCACCGGACTTCCAGTTGGCAAAGGCGCGTTTTACCTCGGCAACCACGCGCTTCGTGTCCACTGCGCCGTAGATGGCGAGGACGCAGTTGTCCGGCGTGACGAGCTGGCGGTGCATTCCGGCGAGGTCGCCTACCTGGAAACCTTTCACCGTCGCCTCGGTGCCGAGGGAATCGAGGCCGTAGCCGGTATCGCCAAAGAGCGTGCGCTTCATGAGCTTGAAGCAGCTTTGCAGCAGCTCGTCGCGCTGGTGGCGGAGGTTCCCAAGCTGAATCTCGCGCTCGCGCTCCAGCTCGGCTTTCGGGAACGACGGGCGCAGCAGCACCTCAGTCAGGAGTTCGAGGCCGAGGGCGAAGTCCTCGCGCAGCACTTCGGCGGTGACACCGAGGCTGTTGTTGCCGCTGTAAGTGTCGAGGCTGCCGCCGACGCTTTCGATTTCCGTCGCAAGCTGCTCGGCGGTGCGGGTCTTGGTGCCCTTCATCATCAGCTTCGCGAGCATCGAGCTTGCGCCGGAGTTTGCCGCCGTCTCGGCCAGCACGCCGCCGCGCAGACCGGCGCGGAAGTGAACGAACGGCAGGCGATGGTCTTCCTTCACGAGCAGGCGCAGGCCGTTGGGCAAATCAAACTTCGCGATGTCGCTGCGGCTACTGACCTCGATGCTCGCAGTCGTCTTGGGCGCGGTGCCTTCGGGCAGGAGTGCGTAGAGGGTGCGGTTTTCGGGCGTGAGATACTGGCGGGCGACACGCTGCAAGTCGGCGGGCGTGAGGCGGCGCACGGCATCGAGGAAGCGCTGGGAGAAGTTAAGGTCGCTTGCGGCGAGCCAGTTGCCGCCCAGGTCCTGCGCTTGACCGGCCATCGTCTTGCGCGTGGCGAGTGTGCCGGCGGTGAACTGCTTCACGGCCTTCGCCAGCTCGGCTTTCGACACGGGCTTCGCCTTCATGCGCTCGACCTCGGCGAGCATCGCGTCGCGCGCGGCGGTGAACTTTTCCGCGTCCACCACGCCGCTCATGCCGAAGAGGCCGGGCAGGCCGGGATTGTAAGTCCACGCGTCGGCGGAGTGGGCGAGGGCTTTTTTCTCGCGCACGTTTTGGAAGAGGCGCGAGCTGCGGCCGTTGCCGAGCAAGGTGGCGAGCACGTCGAGCGCGGGAATGTCCGCGTGGCGCACGTCGGGGATGTGCCAGGAGAAGTGGAAGTGGCCGAGCTCGATGGGCGCTTCCTCAATGACCTCGCGCGCGGCGGCCTGCGTGGGCTCTTCGGGGAGAACCATCGGCGGAATGGCGCGGGAAGGAGTCTTGGCCCACGCCTCCTTGATTTGCGCGAGCACGTCGCCGGCGACGATGTCGCCCACGACGAGGAAGAAGACGTTGTTCGGCGCGTAACGCTCGCGGTAGTAGCCGACGATGTCCTCGCGCTTCAACGTGTCGAAAATGTCGCGGTAGCCGATGACCGTGAAGCGATACGGGCTGCGCGTGTAAGCCGTCTCGAAGAGCCGGCGGCCCGCGCGGCGACCGGGGTCATCGTGGCCCATGTCCATCTCGCGGCGGATGACGTCGAGCTCCTTCACCAGCTCATCCTCGGGCAAGGTCGCGTGCTGCATGATGTCGCACAACACATCCACGGCGACACGCGTGCCGGTGTTCGGGGCGTCGATGTGATACACCGTGCGGTCAAAGCTCGTGTAGGCGTTCATGTAACCGCCGGCGTCCTGCACCTCGCGGTCAATCTGCCCCGGCGGTCGCGTGGCCGTGCCCTTGAAGAGCATGTGCTCCAGCACGTGACTCAAGCCCGCGCCCAGCCAGCGCCCTTCATGCACGCTGCCCGTCTGCGCCCACGCCTGCGCGGATACAACCGGCGCCGAGCGGTCCTCGCGCAGGATGACGGTCAGGCCATTGTCGAGCGTGGTGACGGTGGTGCCGGGCGGAATGGCGGGGAGGGAAGCGGAGGAACTCGTCGAGCGATGAGATGCGCGGGCGGCGGCCATAGTCAGGGCGCGGAAGGTAGCTGGTGAGGTTCCGCACCGCAACGAAGAGAGTAAGCTGCCGGATGGCTCAGTCGGCAATTGAATAACAGCCTACACGAATGGCTCCTCTACATCAGCGCTTGCTTTTGCGGAGTTTGGGCAACTCGTGCGCCAGAAGGTAATATTCCAGTTCACCTTCTGCTTCCTTAGGCTTTTGCACGTTTGACCAGAGCTGCCGGGTCTTGCCGACGTCCCCGATTTCATAAGCGCTCACACCCGCGTAAAAAAGCGCTAGCCGCGCTTCATGATTCCGGGATTCGGGCCAATCGCTGAAACCCGATTGAATCCAGTCTAAGCTGACCTCCCGACGAAGAAGTCGCGCGAGATTAATGTAAAAGCTCGCGCCCATCGCCGGCTGCTTCTTTCGCAGTAGCTTGTCGAGCAGGGCCGCTGCCTCATCGTGCCAATCCTCATCTTTCAACCAGACGGACGCAAACCAGAGCAGCAACCCTCCCTTGAATGTCCCAGTGCTCGAATATGTGAAGCGCCCCTTGAGAGCATCCTCACAAACCCTAGACCAAACTTGTGCCGCCCCCGCTCTGTCGCCCATTAACCAGAGCGTAGTTCCAAAGCCGCAGATGTCGTTGTCTGAGTGGACACGCATATGCATGCGGTAGTTGAGCAGATACCGAGTCGCGAATCCGCTGAGTGCCGCCTGATAATCACCAGACTCAAGTGACGATAAAGGCCAGGGTGTTTCCCCAAACTCAGCCCAATCTCGGTCTTCCTCCCGCATAGACTGTTCGGACGGTCAGCTTCTAAATCGTGGGCTCTACCGGCTTCGCAGCTTTTTGTGGTCCCAGTCGGCGTGGAAATCCACCTGTCCTTCGAGGTCCAGCAGCCGCAATCGGTTCCGTCGCTGCACGAACTCAGCCAAGGCAGAGTTGACGGCCTCCTGCTTAGACTTGAAGCCGCCCAGCTTGACGGCCTCGCCAATCAACTTGACATTCAACTTGGCCACGGCAGGCATGGACGGAGCCTAGCAGTTGCTCGCAGTTGAAGCATCTGAAACTTTCACTTCGCGCTTCCCCTTCGGCAGATACGGCTTCCGAAATGCCTCGAAGAAATCATACCCGCCCTTGAAGTCCTCACGGCTGTCGTTCTCGGTCTTACCGAGCAACGAGCTTTCCACCATGTTGAAGACGATTTCGCCGAAGTCCTCGCAGCGGCGCACGCCCCATTCCTCCAGCACCATGAGCGTCAGCGGGCCGAACTGTTCCAGCGCGTGCGCGCGGATGCCTTCGAGGAGCTGCTGGCCGTTGACGTGCGCGGGCTTGTTCTTGGCGGCCTTGCTGAACTTCCGCTGGGCGACATCCAGCGCGTCGCGCACGAAGTAATAGGCATCCCGGTGGTAGCGAGTGTCCTTGGCCAGGATGGCCTCCAGCACTTCCTCGACGTTGAGCGATGGTTGCATATCAGGGAGCGGCAGCGGGCACTCGGGCGGGCGGTGGCACGGTGGCCGTGCGATAGGTCTTCACCGCCAGTCCCAGAAACACCAGCAAGATCAGGGCAAGCAGCACCGTCTGCTCCTGCCGCGTGAGCCACTTCATGAGCGCAACGTAACCAGAGACTGCCAGACCGACAACGTGAAGTTATCCGCAGGCCGGGCCAGGGGTGCGGCTCAATCCGGCCGGCTGGAGGGCCGGGCCAGACTGGCAAGCAGGGCGGCCAGCGCATCCACCTCGGCCCGGCCCGAACCATCCGCGCCGGCGGGAGAGTAGTTGTTCAGCATGATGGCGAAGACCAGTCGCTCCTTCGCGGCAGTAGTGACGTGACCGGAAAGGCTGCTGACGTAGCGGAGGCTGCCGGTCTTGGCCAGCACGGTGCGCACGGCGGGAGTCCCAGCGAAACGCGACTTTAGAGTGCCGTCCACGCCCGCGATGGGCAGCGATGCGCGATAGGCAGCGGCGGCGGGATGCTGGTCCATGTGGCGGAGGAGCTGGATGGTCGCGTCCGGAGTCAGCAGGCAGCCGCGCGAGAGGCCGGAGCCTTCCTCCAGCAGCACGGAGCCGCGCTTCACACCCGCCTCGGCGAGGAACTTCTGCATCTCGGCCAGGCCCGCCTCCTCGGTCGTCTGACCGGACTTGTGCGTGCGCGCGCCCACTTGCAGCAGCAGCAACTGCGCATAAAGATTTTGCGAAGGCTTCATCATCTGTGTGACCAGCTCGCTCATCGGGCGCGACTCGGTGAAGGCGATTTCCACCTGCTTCGCGTAGTCCACCGGCGCGGCCTCGGCCGCGAGCCAGTCACGGGTGCGGAGCTGTCCCGCGATCGTGATGCCCCGTTGGGCGAGCGCGTCGCGAAGCTGCGTGACGAACCACAGCGCAGGACGCGGCACGGTCATGGCATCGGTCCAGCCCTTGTCATCGGCCGGAAGCGAGCCACGCAGATGAACCACGCTCTGCGCGAGCGGGCGGTGAAGTTCGAGGCTGCGCTTGCCGCCGTTGGTCACGGTGATGGTGCGGTTGACGAACTGGAGGAACTGCGTCGCGGGCCGGGTCGTGAACGTGACCGGCTGGCCGGGCGCGGGCGCGGGCTTGAACACGAGATCCACGACGTTGTCTTCGTGGGTGAGCGCCGAGACTTCCGCGCCGTAGTAGTAATTCAAGTCGTCCCACGTCCACGCGCTGCCGTAGGGCGGACCGCGAAAGAAACTCTCGTCGCCGACCAGGTCGCCGGTGATGCGCTTGATGCCGGCGGCAGCCAGCGCGTTGACGAGCGGCTCCAGTGATTTCGTATAGTCCCCGCCATTGAAGCGCGCGGCCATCGAGAAATCACCGCGACCGAAGACGGTCAGGTCGCCAGCCAGCGTGCCGGTGGCGTCCGGCTTCGCAGCGGAGTAACAGGAGGTGCGGATGCGGAACTGCGGGCCGAGGCGGTCGAGTGCAAGCGCGCCGGTGTAGAGCTTGGCGTTGGAGGCGGGCTTGAGAAGCTTGCCGGCGTTGTGCTCGAAGAGGGTCTTCCCGGTGTCCAGCGAAACGACCTTCACCCCGAGCTGCGCGGCGGCAAAGCGCGGATGCTCGACGCGCGCGGTGAGGTTCGAGCGCAGCGCGGCCAGCGTGGGGATGCCGTTGGTGGCAAGCTGGGCCTGAGCGTTGTGCGCCAGGGACAAGGTGAGCACCAGGCAGACAAATGCCACGGTCGAAGCCGCTGAACCGGAGGGGGAGAGAGCAGGATTAGGATTAAGATTAGGATTACGAGCCGGGCGGAGCGCCACGGCCTGGACTCCTGCTCGTAATCTTAATCCTGCTCTGCCTTTGGATCGGTTCATGGAAAGGTTCTAGTCGCACCGCCGGATGGCGAAAAGGTTTTTGCCAAGCCCGCCCGGCGTGCTTAATTGCTGCGGCATGGCGAACATGGACTATCCGGACCGGCATCTGGTGAACGCCGCGATTGGCTGGCTCGAACTGCACGCCCCGGCGGAGGCGCGGGCGGAGCTGGAGGCCGTGTCGCCCACCCACGCGTTTCACCCGGACACACTGGCCGCCTGGTGGCGGGTGCATGCGGCGGAGCAGCGCTGGGACGAGGCGCTCCGGGTGGCTGAACTGGAAGTCATGAGCGCGCCGGAAGCCATGTCCGGCTGGGTGGATCGCAGCTACAGCCTGCACGAGCTCCAGCGCACGGCCGAAGCCCGCGACGCCCTGCTGCCAGCGGTGAAGAAGTTCCCGGAGGCAAGCCTGATTCCCTACAACCTCGCCTGCTACGCCTGCCGGCTGGGCAATCCCACCGAGGCGCGGCAATGGCTGCTCAAGGCCATCGCCCGGGGCGAGAAGGCGGAGATCAAGGCGCTCGCGCTGGAAGATCCCGACCTGGCCCCGCTGCGGGAAGAGATTGCCCTGTGGTGACACGCGCATGAGCCTGCGCCTCACCGCGACCGGCTGGTTGTTCCTCGGCATGGTGGGACTGTTCTACGGGGCGTCCATCACCTCTCAATCCGGCCTGCTGCTGGCCCCGGCGGGCATCATCCTGGGTTGCTTCCTGGTGAACGGCGTGGCCGCCTGGCGGGCGGTGCGCCGGCTCGCCATGAGCGCACCGGCCACCGCGCACGTGGTCGAAGGCCACCGGTTGGATCAACCCTGGCAGTTGCGCAACACAGGGGATTCGGATGTCGCGCTGGTGACAGCGGAATCGGCCGCCGGCCGCCTGTTCCGGCTGACGCGCCTCGCGGGCGGCACGAAGGCCAGCGTGGTTCCCGAGCTGCAATTCCATCGCCGCGGCGTCTTTCCCCACGACCAGCTCCGGCTGACCACCGCGTTTCCCTTCGGCCTGGTGCGGGCCGCGCGACAGTTCGCGCTGCGCGGCGAGGTGGTGGTGCATCCCGCGGTTTATCCGGTGCCTCCACCTAGCGCGGCGGGGTTTGATGTGATGGTGGGCGGCAAGTTCCGGGGCCAGCGGCAAACCGGCACCGGCGACCAGTTCAGCGGGATTCGCCCTCATCAAGCCGGGGATTCGCTGCGGCAAATCCATTGGGCCAGCAGCGCCAAGGGCCAGGGCCTGATGGTGAAGACCTTTGCGGAAGAACTGTCCGGCCGCGTGGCGGTGGTGCTGGACTGCGGTTCCTCTGGGGTGGAACAGGATTTTGAGGATGCGGTGCGCGCAGCGGGTTCGCTGGCCTTTGCAGCCCTGGACGCCGGCCATCATGTCGAGTGGCTGGATCTCGCCGCAGCGGAGCCGGAGCTGATCCCGCCCTTCGCCGACGGGCAGGCGCTGCTCAATCGCCTGGCCCGCGTGCCGGCGGAGCCGCGCAGTCTCGACTCCAACCGGCTGGCCAGCGTCCTCGCGCGGTTGTCTCCCAAGTGCGCCGTGCATCTGGTGCTCACCCAGACCACGCCCGCCGTGCGAGATGCGGTGGCGGAACTGCGACAGCGCGGCCGCAGCGTGAGTGTGTATCTCCCCAAGAGCGCTGCCGGGATCACGGACTTGGAAGGCGCATCCGTCTGGCACTTCCACGGGCGACATCTGGAGGAGGTGGCATGAAGTCCGCCCACCACCAGTTCGTGCTGCTGGGCCTGATTTGCCAGGGCTTGTCGTGGGACGACACGGTGATGCCCGGCTTGAACGCGCTGTTGTGGCTCGCGTGCCTGACCTTGCCACGCCGGCCCATCCGGCTGGGCGACACGGCCGACATCGCCGCGATGGTGCTGGGCGGCGTGCTGGCCTGGCAACTGGCACCGATGTTCCGTGCCAGCGCGCATTTCGCCGTCGGGCACGGACTCAGCCTGCTTCAGTTGCTGCGACTGCTCCGCCCGCTGGCGCATCGGGAGCAGGTTTTTTCCCTCATCGTCGCCAGCGGGCAACTGGCCGTGGCCTGCACGGTGGTGCTCGACTACCGGTTCCTGCTAATCCTGCCGGCCGCGCTGCTCCTGCTGCCGCGCGCCCTGGCTGAACTTGAGGCCGGAGCGTTTGCCGGCGGATCTCCCGGTGAGCTCGCGCCACCGAAGCCGGGCTGGGGGCTGGGATTGCCGATCTTCGCGGTGATGGCAGCGGTCTTCGTCTTCGTGCCGCGCGGCATGTTGGGCACTCCGCTCGCCGCCCGCCTGCCGGGCGGTGATGCCGCACCCGGGGCGCTGGACAACGTGCTGGATCCGGCGCGCAGCGGCAGCGCGAATTCCAGCCGGCTCGTCCTGCAAGTGGACGCGGCGGAAGTAGGTTACCTGCGCATGCTGGCGCTGGAGCAGTTCGACGGCCAGCAATGGCGGGCGGGCAACAGCTCGCCCTGGCACCCGCTGCCCAACGCCTCGCCCACCTGGGTCGCCGCGAACTTCCCGCACCGGCGCGTGCGGGTGAAAGAGCCCGCCATGCTCAACCGTGTGCTGCCGTCCGACGGCTCCGTGATGCGGGTGGCCGGGCGCTTCTTTCGGGGACCAGGCCGGGACGCGCATGACATCGTGGTGTGCGAGTCCATGTGGAATTCAGGCAACAACCTTTACGACTACTGGATCAACCCCCAGCCGTCCGCCGCGCCGCTCTCCGCAGAACGACGCGAACGGCTGCTCCAATGTCCTTCGCCCTCGCCCGCGCTCCGAGGTTGGACCGCCCAGGTGCTGGCCGGCGTGAGCGAGCCGGTGGCCCGCGCCCAACGCCTCGAAGCGCACTTGCGTGACACCTTCCGCTATGAGCTGGGCGCGCCCGAGTTGTCGCGGCTGAACGCCTTGGAGGAGTTTCTTCTGCGGGAGCGGCGCGGGCACTGTGAGCGGTTCGCCTCGGCGCTGACGCTGTTGCTGCGCATGGAAGGCATTCCTGCCCGCGTCGTCGTGGGCTTCGTGCCCGGGACCCGCAACTGGCTGTCCGGCTGGCGGGACGTGCGGCTGCGGGATGCCCATGCGTGGGTGGAGGCGCACTTCCCGAATCGAGGTTGGGTCCAGTTCGAACCCACCCCCCGCCCCTCCCTGCCGCCGCCGCGCTGGGAACCCGCCGAACTGCTCGATGCCATCGATGTGATTTGGTATCTGAACATCGTGAACTTCGATGCCACCGCGCAGCGAAGCCTCCTCCAACTCCCCACGCAGTCCATCGCCGCAGGCGTGCAGCAACTTCGCGCGCGGGGGCCTTTGCTGCTGGGCGCGGCGGGAGGTTTGGGGCTGGGCTGGGTCGCCTGGCGGTTCTGGCGGAGCCGCTGCCGTCCCGAACCGGCGGCCGCCCAGGCAGTCGCGGTGCAATTCGCCACACATCATTACGGCCGCATGTTGCAGTTGCTCGCCCGCCACGGCATTCAGCGCAGCACCGCCGCCACGCCGCGGGAATTCCTCGCTTCCCTGGGCGAAGAGCCGCCGCTCGTGCGCGATCTGGTCGGGCAAATCACCGCCAGCTTCTGCGCCGTCCGCTACGGTGGCGCAAGGCTGTCCGAGGCCGAGCAACGCGCGGTGACCGAGGCGATTGCAGAGTTGCGCCGCGCCTTGGCGAACCGGTCGCGCCCCGCGCCGACTGCGGGAAACATCACGGCTGGGCGCTGACGGGGCGGTGCCAAGCTCCGCGCCAAACCGGCGCAACTGTGCCGCTGGCGGCCCGCCGGGCAGGCTGCCGACCGGCCAAAGGCCGCTGGATGTCAGCCAAATTCCGTTCTTTCTCCGTGGCACTCCGTCTGCATGTTGAGAGGCATGAACATGGAACGCTTCACCACCAAGGCGCAGCAGGCGTTGCAGGACGCACAGCGTGTCGCGCACGGCTACAGCCATCAGGAGCTCGACGGCGAGCATGTGCTGCTCGCGCTCATCGAGCAGAGCGAGAGCCTCGTGCCGCTCGTGCTGCAGAAGCTCGGCGTCGCCCTGCCGGCGCTGAAGGGGGATTTGGAAAAGGAACTCACGCGCCGCCACAAGGTGCAGGGCACGAGTTCGAGCGATGTTTTCCTCGGCCAGAACTTGAAGAAGGTGCTTGATGCCGCCGACGCCGAGGCGCGCAAGCTGAAGGATGAATTCCTCTCCGCCGAGCACTTGCTGCTCGGACTCGTGGCCGAGGGCGGCGCGCCGCTCAAGGCGGTTTTCAAAGCGCATAAAATCACGCACGACGCGCTGCTCAAGGCGCTCGCCGACCTGCGCGGCAACCAGCGCGTGACCGACCAGAACCCGGAGGACAAGTTCCAGACTCTCGAAAAATACGGCAAGGACCTCACCGCGCTCGCGCGGCAGGGGAAGATTGACCCGGTCATCGGGCGCGACGACGAAATCCGCCGCGTGATGCAGGTGCTCACGCGCCGCACGAAGAACAACCCCGTGCTCATCGGCGAGCCCGGCGTGGGCAAGACCGCCATCGTCGAAGGCCTCGCCAAGCGCATCGTGGACGGCGACGTGCCGGAGTCGCTCAAGAACAAGCGCGTGGTGGCGATGGACCTCGGCGCGATGATTGCCGGGGCGAAGTATCGCGGCGAGTTCGAGGACCGGCTCAAAGCGTTCCTCAAGGAAGTCACATCCGCCGAGGGCCGCATCATTCTGTTCATTGACGAGCTGCACACCATCGTCGGCGCGGGCAAGGCCGAGGGCGCGATGGACGCGGGCAACTTGCTCAAGCCCCAGCTCGCGCGCGGCGAGCTGCGCTGCGTGGGCGCGACGACGCTCGACGAGTATCGCAAACACATCGAGAAGGACCCGGCGCTGGAACGGCGGTTCCAGCCGGTGTTCGTGGCCGAGCCGAGCGTCGAGAGCACCATCGCGATTCTACGCGGGCTGAAGGAGCGCTACGAAGTCCACCACGGCGTGCGCATCCAGGACACGGCGCTCGTGGCGGCGGCAACCTTGAGCCACCGCTACATCGCGGACCGCTTCCTGCCGGACAAGGCCGTGGACCTCGTGGATGAGTCGGCTTCGCGGCTCAAGATGGAGTTGGATTCCAAGCCCACCGACATCGACAAGCTGGACCGGGCGATTCTCCAACTCGAAATCGAACGCACGTCGCTCGCGAAGGAGAAGGACGACGCGAGCAAGGAGCGGCTCAAGAAGCTCGAAGCCGAGCTGGCGAACTTGAAGGAACGCTCCGGCGCGCTCACCGCGCAGTGGCAGAACGAGAAGGCCGCCATCAACGCCGTGAGCGTGATTCAGGCGCAGATTGACGCGGCGAAAACGGAGCTGGAGCAGGCGCAGCGCAAAGGCAATTTGCAGAAGTCGGCGGAAATCCAATACGGCAAACTGCCGGAGTTGGAGAAGAAGCTCGCAGCGGTCAGTGGCAGTGGGGCAGGCGTCTCGCCTGCCTCGCGTCCTGCGGGCGTCTCGCCCGCAGTTGGGACAACCGGGCGAGACGCCCGGTTGACTACGGCAGGCGGGACGCCTGCCCCACTACTCCGCCAGGAAGTCACCGAGGAGGACATCGCGAAGGTTGTGTCCACGTGGACCGGCATTCCCGTGACGAAGATGCTCGAAGGCGAGCGCCAGAAGCTCGTGAAGATGGAGGAGCGCCTTGCCGCGCGCGTCGTCGGCCAGCGCGAGGCGGTGAAGGCCGTGAGCAATTCCGTCCGCCGCGCCCGCAGCGGCCTCGGTGACCCGAACCGCCCCGTCGGCTCGTTCATTTTCCTTGGCCCGACCGGCGTGGGCAAAACCGAGCTGGCCCGCGCGCTCGCGGATTTCCTCTTTGATGACGAGCAGGCGATGGTCCGCATCGACATGTCGGAATACATGGAGAAGCACACGGTCTCACGACTCGTCGGCGCTCCGCCGGGCTACGTGGGCTACGAGGAAGGTGGCCAGTTGAGCGAGGCCATTCGCCGTCGGCCCTACTCGGTCGTGCTCTTCGATGAAATCGAGAAGGCCCACCACGACGTGTTCAACGTGCTGCTGCAAGTCCTCGACGACGGCCGCCTCACCGACGGCCAGGGCCGCACCGTGGACTTCAAGAACACGGTCATCATCATGACCAGCAACATCGGCTCGCCCATCATCCAGGAGTTCTTCGACACTCGTAGGAGCCGACGTGAGGAGGCTCTAACTGAACCGGAGCGAGCTGGGAAAGGGCGGAAAGAAAGTCAGAGACTCGTCACCTCGTCACCTACGGGGGAGTTGGAGGACAAGGTGATGGCCGAGTTGAAGCGGCACTTCCGCCCCGAGTTCCTGAACCGCGTGGACAGCACCATCATCTTCCACAGCCTCGACGAGGACGAGCTGGCACAGGTCGTGGACATCCAGCTCACGCGGTTGGAGAAGCGCCTCGCGCAGCAGCACCTCACGCTCGACGTGGACAAGTCCGCGCGGAAGTTCATCGCGAAGGAAGGCTATGACCCGCAGTTCGGCGCGCGTCCGCTCAAGCGCGCCGTGCAGGAGCACCTGCTCGACCCGCTCGCCACGAAGTTGCTGGAAGGCGAGTTCAAGCCCGGCGACCGGGTGAAGGTGAGCGCGGACGGTGACCGACTGACGTTCGCGGCGAAGTAGTCGCGTGGCTGCGGGAAGTGTTCAGCCCGAACACCGAAGTTGAACCGCGGATGGACGCGGATAAACACGGATAAGCAAGCCCCAGCACGGTGAACTGTTCAGCGGGTCACTTTGGGGCTGGGAAAATTTCCAACCACGGCGCGGGGTTCGCTCCCATCCGTGTTCATCGGCGTCCATCCGCGGTTACCCAATTCCCACCTCGGAGTTCGGGTTTAACCGAGCAAGCGCATCTCTTGACACGGCTCTCGGAGCGCGCGTCTGTGACCCGCAGCGGCTTACGATCACCGATGGCCGCTCGTCGCGGTCAACTTATCAGAAAGTCTGCGAATGCTGCGGGTCAAAGACCCGCGCTCCCCGCGTTCCGAGTGGTCGCACCCGGCCGCGCTACTGCTTCACCGGACCGAAGCCGGGCTTGGGCTTGCCGTCGTCGCCCAGCTTGCCGCAGGACCAGAGCAGGCCGCGCGTGACGAGATCCAGATACACCGGGTCGGCCATGGTGTGGTTGCCGTGGCCCAGCGTGGTGCCGAAGACCTTGCCCTTGCCGTGCTGGTTCACCCAGATCACGACGTGGTCCTTCTTGGTGTCCTCGCCGTAGGCTTGGGCCAGAGGAATGGTGTTGGGCCAGAGCTTCTCGTTCTTGTAGAGCTCGTCCTTCGGATCCTTCCACTCAGTGGGGAAACCCTTCATCACGGGATGCTCGGGCTTGAGGTTCTTCACCAGCAGGTCGCGGTTCTTCTCGTGGCTCATCGAGGTCTGGCCGATGGCCTTGCGCCACTCGTCCGTCGCGGCGGCGCGGTAGCTGTGCGTGGAGCAATGCAGCATCACGGCCGGCACCCCGTCCGCGTGCGCCTTGGCGATGCGCTCGACGAACGCGACTTCCGTCACCTGGCCGAAGCACTCGTTGTGAACGATGACATCGAAGCCCTTGGCCCAGTCGTCCTTGGCGTAAAGGCTGACTTGATGCGTCCGGGAATCGCCGCCTTCGTGGACGATGGTCCACTCGACATTCGCGCGGGCGGAGATGCCTTGGGAAAGAATCTTTTTCTGCTGCTCGTAGTCGTGGCAGCAACCGCCCGTGACCATGAGCACGCGCAGCGGCTTGGTGTCAGCGGCACTGGCCAGGCTGGCGAGGGCAAGCAAGAGGGTGAGCGTGAAACGGTGGATGAGGCGGTTGGGTTTCATGGTGGAGGTGCGTGGGCTGAAAATCTCGGATGCCGCCCGGTCAGTGGACCCAAGTTGCGGAGGCGGTTTCTTGGAAGGCCTTGCGAATGTCGGAGGCGTCGCCGTTCTGCATGCGGGCGCGTTGAATCATCAGGATGTAAATCGTGCCGGTCTTCGGGTCCGCCCAGCTCTGGGTGCCGTAGGCTCCGCCGTGGCCGTAGGTGCCGGGTGCCAGCATGGCCGTGACGCCGGTGGGCTGCTTGACCACTTGGAAGCCGAAGCCCCAGCTCATGCCTTCGGTGAAGCCGGTCTTGATGTCGCCGGTTTGCGTGCTGGTGAGCTGCTGGTGGGCGATGGCGGAGAGGAAGCGTTTGCCGTGGGCGGTGCCGCCGTTGAGCATCATTTGGTAGAACTTGGCGATGTCGCCGGCGGTGGAGTAAAGCCCGCCGGCCGGAATGGCCGTGCGCCAACGGGCGGTGAGGGGCAGGCCCTTGAGGAAGTAGTTGTCCACCTCGACGAGGCCCTTGTTGTCAGGGCCGGGTTGGTAGGATTTGGCGACGCGCCGGGCTTGCGCTTCGCTGGGCCAGAAGGTGGTGTCCTTCATGCCCAGCGGCTGGAAGAGGCGGGTCGCGAGGAAGTCCGCGAAGCTCTGGCCGGAGACGACTTCGACAATCCGGCCCAGGGTGTTGATGCTGGGGTTACTGTATTGCCATTTGCTGCCGGGCTCGAAGGTCAACGGCTGAAGGGCGTAGGCCAAAGTTCGTTCGCCCAGCATCAGGTCGCGGCCGGTTTCCGGCACATCGCTGTTCAGCCCGGCAGTGTGCGTGAGCAGATCGCGCAGGGTGATGCGGCGGCCGGGTCGCTTGAGCACGGTGGCGTCGGGCGTCTTGGTGGCGAGCAGCATCTGGCCCTTGAACTCCGGCAGGAACTTTTCCACCGCATCATCCACGGAGAGCTTGCCCTCGTCTTGCAGCATCAGCACGGCCACGCCGGTGATGGGCTTGGTCATCGAAGCGATCCAGAAAAGATCATCCGTGCGCATCGGCCGCTTGGTCTTGAGGTCCGAGTAGCCAACGGCATCCAAGGCAACGACCTTCCCGCCCTGCGCCACAAGCGTGACGGCTCCGGCGACGACCTGCCGGTCCACGAACTCCTGCATCCGCGCAGGGATGGCCCTGGCTTTGGCGGCGTCCGGCTGGGCGGCGGACAAAGCAGCGGCGGCGAAAGCAACCGGAGCAAAGCAAAGGAAATGGCGGCGATGCATGGCCGGAGAATAGGAAAGCGCGGCGGCGTGGCCAGCCTGATTTCGGACACCGTAAGGGGGACACTCTTGTCCCCAATTTGGCCAGCGGCAAAGGGGACAGGAGTGTCCCCTCTACTGCTATTCCACCCGCGCCAGACCGGTGCCCTTGACGATCTCGCCGATCTGCCAGGCCTTGTGCTTTTGCGCGCGGATGAACCGCAGCGCGGCGTCAGCTTGCTCGGCGGCCACGATCGCGACCATGCCCACACCCATGTTGAAGACCTGATACAACTCGGCCTCCTCCACCCCGCCGCGCTCCTTCAGCAGGTCAAACAGCGGCAGGCTGTCCCATGTTCCCTTGCGGACCACGGCGTCGCACTTGGCGGGGAGCACGCGGGGAAGATTATCCACAAACCCGCCGCCGGTGATGTGCGCGAAGGCCTTCACCGCGTTGGGTTTTCCGGTTCGGTTGAACTTCTTCAACAGCGATTGCACCAGCGGGCCGTAGCTCACATGCACCTTGAGCAGCTCTTCACCCACAGTGTTGTGCAGGTCCGGCACGAAATCGCCGGGCTGCAGCTTGAGCTGCTCGAACAGAATCTTGCGGGCCAGTGAATAGCCGTTGGTGTGCAGGCCGCTGGAAGCCATGCCGATGAGCACATCGCCCCGGCGGACGGTTTTCTGGCCGTTGAGCATGCGGGACTTCTCGACCACACCGACAATGGTGCCGCTGACGTCGTATTCGCCGGCCTGGTAAAAACCCGGCATCTGGGCCGTCTCGCCGCCGATGAGCGTGCAGCCATTGGCCCGGCAGCCGCGCACGAAGCCGCGAATGATCTCGGTGAAAACCTGCGGCTCCAGCTTCCCGGTGCCGAGATAGTCGAGGAAGAACAGCGGCTCCGCCCCGAGCACGGCGATGTCGTTCACGCAGTGGTTGACGAGGTCTTCGCCGATGGTGTCATGCCGGTTCATCGCAAAGGCGATCTTGAGCTTGGTGCCCACGCCGTCCGCCGAGCTGACCAGCACGGGCTGACGATGCTTCTTCACGTCCAGTGCGAAGAGGCCGCCGAAGCCGCCCACCTTGCCCAGCACCTCGCGCCGGTGCGTGGAGGCGAGCAGTTGGGGCAGCGTGCCCTTGACCTTGTTGCCCAAATCAATGTCCACCCCGGCGGCGGCGTAAGCTTTTTGTTTCATGCGAGCGGCGCGCCGGACGAGGAAGACGGTTCCCGTTTGGGCGCGTGACCGGCATCTTTCGGAATCCCTTCGCGCACAGCAAGGCAAAGAATCCGGCGGCGGAATGGTGCCCTTGATTGACGCAAGAGATGATTTGCCGTAGGAAAGGGCCCGACAGCCACCAACACCATTTCCCTTATGAGTCACCCTCTCTCCACGCTGGCTCATTCCAGTCGGCGGCCGGCCGCACCAGCCATGGGCTTCACCCTCATTGAGCTGCTGGTGGTCATCGCCATCATCGCCATCCTTGCGGGCATGCTGTTGCCTGCGTTGAGCAAGGCCAAGCAGAAGGCGATGGCCACGCAATGCCTGTCAAATCAGAAGCAGCTTGGCCTGGCTTTCGCACTCTATCCCGAGGACAACGACGGCCGGCTGGTGAACAACTACGGCTGGGGTGGCCCTGGCTATGGCCCGGGCACGACGCCGACCCCGGATGCGAACGGCCGGTTCGAATTCAACTGGTGCACCGGCAACATGAAGACCGCCACCCACGCCAGCAACGAAACCTACGTCACGCTCGCGCAACTCGGCCGATACGTGGGCGGCAGCGCCAAGGTGTTCGCCTGCGCCAAGCCCGAAAAGGCCCCCGGTTCCGCCATGACGCCGTTTCCCAAGTATTCGCGGAATTTCTCGATGCCACAAAAAGTGGGATTCGTCGGCACCGGGCAGATCAAATTCCGCCGCACACACGACTTCATCAAACCCACTGACACCTTTGTGTTCATCGAAGAAGGCTTGGAATCGCTCGATGACGGCGGCTGGTTCATGGGCGGCGCCGGCTGGGGCAACGAAAAGCCAGCCACCTACCACTCCCGCAGCGGCGGACTCATCTACGCCGACAGCCACGCGGAGCTGAAGAAGTGGGACGCGGCCATCCCCACGGTGAACGACTTCAATTGGTTGCTCTATCGGTATGATCCTTGAGCCGGTCCGACCGGGTTGACCCAGCGCGCCAGCCACCCCACCCGGGAGCCGCCCTGCGGCCCGCTGTAGTCAGTATCCCACTCCTTGAACCAGCGTGGAGTTTGCGGACTGAACGGGTTCGTCGGTTGCTACTACCAGAAGCCTAAGCGCCTGCCCACCGTTCCGGAGCTGACCAAGCTGTATTACAAGCCCATTCCCGTCCCCGAGGGCTACAAGCTGGTCATAGACCCGCAGTCCAAGCAGGTTAAACTCGTGCGCTGAACACACGGGAGAGCCGGACGATCCCGGTGGAGAGCTTGTTGGAACGGCACGTCAGCCCGTGATGGCCTCGGCCACCCGGACCGCCTGCGCCGTTTCCCGCACGTCATGCACGCGGAGGATGCCCACGCCGTCCCGCACCGCGAGCGCCGCACAGGCCAGCGCCCCGGGCAGGCGTTCCTCAGGCCGGGCCGCCCCCGTGAGCGCGCCGAGGAACGATTTGCGCGAGACCCCCAGCAACAACGGCCGGCCGTGTCGGCGAAACTGCTGAAGTGCTCCCAGCAGCCGCACGTTGTGCGCCACCGTTTTGCCAAAGCCGATGCCCGGGTCCAATGCCACTTGCTCCGGTGCCACGCCCGCTGCGCACAACCGGGCCAGCCGGTCGGTGAAAAAGGCGTCCACCTCCGCCACCACATCGGTGTAAGCGGGCTGTGCCTGCATGGTCTGCGGGGTGCCTTGCATGTGCATGGCCACATAGCCGGCGTTGAATTCCCGCACGCATTCCCACATCGCAGGCTCCTCCCGGCTCGCGGCGATGTCGTTCACGAGGCTGGCTCCGGCCAGCAGCGCGGCCCGGGCAACTTCAGGCTTCTGCGTGTCGATGGACAGCGGCACCGGGCAGCGCTTCACCAGCGCGGTGATGACCGGCACCACCCGCTGAATCTCCTCCTCCGCAGACACCATCGCCGCGCCCGGACGCGTTGACTCGCCCCCCACGTCAATCAGGTCCGCTCCGGCCGCCACCATCGCCTCGGCGTGGGCGAGCGCAGCGGGAAGCGAGATGAACTGGCCGCCGTCGGAAAACGAATCCGGCGTCACATTCAGCACGCCCATCACGAGGGTGGGACGGGGAAAGCGAAATTCAAAACGACCGGCACGCCAGAGCATGGCGGCAGTTCAGCAGAACGCGCCGGTTCTGTCAGGCGTGATGCGGCGCAACTGCCCCTGCCCCCGGAGCACGGGTCTGCGACCCGCAGCAACTCCCTTAGCCAACGATGCAGTTGCCGGAGCGCCGGCTTCCCAGTCGGCTTTTGTTGTGATGAGCCAGAGCTGCGGTGCCAGGCCAGAAGCTTCAACGCACCGTTCGGTGCGCCACCGCCCGTCGGACCAATGGTAGCCCTCACTTCGTCGAACGCCGTAAGCCGGCTGGGAAGCCGGCGCTCCGACGGCATCGTTCCGGCTTCCGAAGCGGTGTGGCGTCAGGCCTCTCTGCCTGACTTAGCGGGCGGCATCCTGCCGCCCGGAAGCAACGCCGCACTGCGCCAGCGGGACGGGGATTTTCTGTGCGCCTCAGTCGGGCGTGCGCTTTCTTCCGCCGGGCTGGGAAGCCCGGCTCTACGGCAGGCAAGGATGCCTGCCACTACAGTGCTGCTTCGGCGTTCGGGCTTAGTCCACGAACAGAAACTCGTTCGCTGAAAGCAGCACCTGGACGAGCTGTTCCCACGGCTTGAGCGCCGGCATGACGGGCACGTCCACGCCACGGAAGTCCTTCTTTGCGTCCCACTCCTTCACGGGCACGGCCGCGCCGACAGCGGCGGCGGTGTTCAGTTCGGTGATGACCGGAGACCACTTGAACTCGTCGCTGTTCAGGTTCGCGCGGTAATCCACAATGAAGTCAATCGTGTCGCCAGCTTTCACGGCGGTGGTCGGCACGCGCAGCTCCTCCGCCGAGTTGTGAACAGTCACCGTGCGGAGCTGGCCGGCCGAGCTGCTGACAATGAACGCACGCACACCATCGCCCGCGCTGGTCTCGTGCGCGATGCGGCCCGCGATGCTCACGACACAATCGCGCGGTGCAATCCAGCGGCGAATGACGGCGTGCTGGAGGTCGTTGCCCGTGTGCCCGCCGTCGGCGGTGAGCTGCGCCCAGCCGAGCTTGGCATCGGGCCAGCTCGGACCGCCCTGCCAGGCCTTGCCCGTGAAGTGCGGCAGCGCGGCGAAGCCCTTGAGTTTGCGCGTGGTTTCGTCGTATTCGCCCCAGCCATAGCGCCACTGGTTTTCCGGCGGTGGCTTGGGCGCTTGCGGCTGGTTCGCCTCCGCGTCGGCCACGAAGCGCACAGCGGCGGCGGTTTGCGCAGACGTCGGCTCGCGCTGGTTGAGGGCGCGGTAAAGCAGGCGGACTTTATCCTCTGGTGAGCCGAGGCTGGTGAAATCGGCGCGTGAGGCAAGCGCCTTGCCCCGGGCGGCGACGAACGGATGGTTGAGGAAGAACAGCGCCTGCTGCGAAACGGTCGTCTCGTGGCGCTGTGGTATGTGGAGGTCGGGGTTGGCGAAGTCGAAGACGCGGAAGACGCCGGGCAGATACTGGCGGTCCACCAAGCCGTAGAGGCTGCGGCGCTTGCTCCCGAAGATGTCCACCGGCTTGCCGCCGGCGAGGCGGTCCAGCTCGCCGCTGGCCTGGAGCAGGGAATCACGCAGCTCCTCGAAGTCGAGCCGCTGGCGGTTCGCGCGCCAGAGCAGGCGGTTGTCCGGATCTTTCAAATTCTGAATTCGGAATTCGGAATTCGGAATTTGCGACGCCTGCTGATAGGCCGCGCTCGTCAGCAACAACCGGTGCATCGCCTTCAAACTCCACTTCTCCGCCACGAAGCGCCGCGCCAGCCAGTCAAGCAGCTCGGGATGACTCGGCGCCTCGGCGCGCAGACCGAAATCACTCGGGGTCTTCACCAGGCCCGCGCCGAAATGATGCAGCCACAGGCGGTTCACCATCACGCGGGCAGTGAGCGGGTTGTCCGGGCTCGCGATGGCGCGGGCGAGTTCGAGGCGTCCGCTGCCGTGCGTGAAGGGCTGGCGCTGTGGACCGGAGACGGCTTGCAGGAACTGGCGGGGGACTTCGATGCCCTTGTTCTTCGGGTCGCCGCGCAGGAAGACACGCGGGTTCTGCGTCGGCTGGCGATCGCTGACAATGAGCGCGTGCGCCGGGGAAGCCGGCGTGCGGATGAGATGGCGGTCCAACTCACTTTGAAACTTCCAGAGCTCCGTCGTGTCCTTGGAGGTGAAGAGCAGTTCGGTGTTCACGATGCCGTCGTTCGGGACGACGGCGGGTGAATCCGCCGCGTAGAGGACTTGGCGCAAGGCCTCAGCCTGCGGGTCAGGCAGTGCCGTGGGCGGCGGCAGGTTGTTCGTCTTCGCGGCGGCGAGGGCGGCCTGCCACTGCGATTCCACTGAGGAAAGCACTTTGCCGTAACGCTCGGCGACTTCGCGCGGTGACTGCGGTGGGGTCGCGAAGGCTTCCCAAAGTAGGGCGGGCGCCCCGCCTGTCTTTCCATCTAGCCGAGCCGCTAGAGCGGGAAATTTGAAGTTAGCAGTCAGGCTGGAAGCCTGACCTACATGGGCGTGCCACAGCGCCCACACGGGGTCGTTCCGCTTCCGCGCCTGCTCCAGATACGCCTGCCAGCGGCGGACGGTGGCGGGGATGAGATCCTTGTCGGTCAGGATTTGGTCGAAGCCTTCCTCGGGATACTTGTGCAGCTCGAACTGGGCGAGCAGGTAGTCCGTCACCCGGGCGCGGACGCGGGCAGCGGTCTCGGCCCGGCGCGCGACCAAAGTGGAGTTCAGCTTGTCCAGGCGAGTTTGATACTCCTTCTCGAAGGCGGCGAGGGCGTCGGACTTTTCCGGAAACTCGATTTGCACCAGCTCGTCCGCGCTCGCCTGGAAGACACCGTAGAGCGAGTAGTAATCGGCGGTCGGGATGGGATCGTATTTGTGGTCGTGGCAGCGGGCGCACTGAACGGTCAAGCCCATTGTGCCGCGCGTCACCACGTCGATGCGGTCGTCGATGATCTCGTGCGTCACGCCGATGAAGCGGCGGCCGACGGTCAAGAAACCAAGCGCGGCGAGGTCGCTGCGCGACGGTTGAGGGTTGAAAGTTGAAAGTTGAGAGCCGGCCTTGGTGGTTTGCGCCCCCTCGGCGACTTTGAACTCCGGCACGAGCTGGTCGCCAGCGATTTGGAGCATGAGGAAGCGGTCGTAGGGCAGGTCCTTGTTCAGCGCGCGGACAACCCAGTCGCGGTAAGCGTAGGAATGCGCATAGAAACGCTCTTCACGGGCATAGACATAGCCCTTCGTGTCCGCGTAGCGCGCGACGTCCAGCCAGTGGCGCGCCCAGCGTTCACCGTAGTGTGGTGAGGCAAGGAGACGGTCGGCGAGATCGGCGATTGCCAACTGGCGATTGCCGAGTGAGCAGGCCTTCACGAATGCCTCGACCTCTTCCGCACTGGGCGGCAGGCCGGTGAGGTCGTAGGTCATCCGGCGAATCAACGTGCGCGGGTCGGCGGGCGGCGAGGGCTTCAGACCGCTGGCTTCCAGCTTGGCGAGGATGAAGTGGTCCACCGGCGACTGCGGCCAGGCCTTGTCTTTCACCTTGGGCAGCGGCTGATCCTTCGGCGGGACGAATGCCCAATGTGCCTTCGTTGACCGCTGGTTGCCGGGCGTGGCAGGTTTGCCCTCACGCGGGTCCGGCGCACCGGCGCGAACCCACTGCTCGAAGTCGGCGATTTGCTGCGGCGAAAGCTTCTTCTTCGGCGGCATCTGCAAGTCCGCGCTCGTGTGGCGGAGGGCCGCGATCAACCGGCTGCGGTCCGGCTCGCCGGGCACGACCGCCGGCTCGCCCGAGTTGCCGCCGCGGCGAAGGCCGTCGCGCGTGTCCACATGCAGGCCGCCCTTGAGCGATTTGCTTCCAGCACTGTGGCATTCGTAGCACTGCTGCACGAGCACCGGCCGGATGCGGCGCTCGAAGAAGTCGAGCTCGGAGGTGGAAGCGCCAAATCCCAGGCTCCAAATCCCAAAGAAACACCAAGCTCCAACCATCCAGCCGAGGCGCGCGCGGACGCTCCGGGGCTTGAGCTTGGGAGCTTGTCCGGAGCTGGGAGGTGGGAGCTGGGAGCATATTTCCACGTCGGGCATCACGGTGTCAGACGCAGCGCAGGCCGCCGGATTCGCCTTGGGAAGCCACGTAGCTCGACATTCCGATGTCGAGTCTTGCCGGCGTCAGAAACTCGACATTGGAATGTCGAGCTACGAGCCGGCTACAGGGAATCCCGGCTTGAGTTGGGGCGACGCTTCCTCGACGCTTGCCGCCCAAGCAGCATGAGCCAGCGCGCCCTAGTCATCGTGCCGACCTACAACGAGCGGGAGAACCTTCCCCCGCTCGCCGCGCACATTCTCCAACTGCCTGTCCCGGTGGACCTGCTTGTGGTGGACGACAACTCGCCCGACGGCACCGGCAAGCTCGCCGACGAACTCGCCGCCCAGCACCCGTCCATCCACGTTTTGCACCGCGCGGAGAAGAACGGCCTGGGCCGCGCTTACATCGCCGGGTTCAAGTGGGCGCTCGCCCGTGACTACGAGTTCATCATGGAGATGGACGGTGATTTCTCGCACAACCCGGACGACATCCCGAAGTTTCTGGCCGCCGCAGAGGGGGCCGATCTCGTCATCGGCTCGCGCTACTGCAACGGCATTCGCGTGATCAACTGGCCGCTCAACCGCCTCGTGCTTTCGCTGGGCGCGGCGAAGTATGTGCGCGTCATCACCGGCCTGCCGCTCAGCGACCCGACCGGCGGCTTCAAGTGCTTCCGCCGTGCCACGCTGCAATCGCTGGACCTCGATGCCGTGCAGTCCAACGGCTACAGCTTCCAGATCGAGATGTCGCACAAGATCTGGCGGCAGGGCCTGCGGATTGCCGAGGTGCCGATCATCTTCACCGACCGCTTCCAAGGGAACTCGAAGATGTCCAAGGGCATCGTGAAGGAGGCACTCTTCATGGTGTGGCGGCTGTGGTTTCAGAATGGGTTGCGGCGCTCTCCGCGCCCGCGGCGCTGAAAATCGGGCCGGAAAACAGCGCTTGCCAAGCAAATGGCCATTAGTATGCTGCCCGCCCTTTGACATGAAAACGGACATCCATCCGAAATACGAAGCCGCCGAGTTCCGCTGCGCCTGTGGCAACGTGATCGCCACCCGCTCCACCCGCAAGACTGTCCTGCTGGGCATCTGCAACGTCTGCCACCCGTTCTACACGGGCCAGCAGAAGTTCGTTGATACCGCCGGCCGCGTGGACAAATTCCAACAGCGCCTGGCCAAGACGCAGGCCGCTCAGGCCGCCGCCGCGGCCACCGGCAAGAAGAAGAAGTAGCTTTCCGAACCGCCATCGCCCGCCGGGTCCACGCCCGGCGGGCGATTGCTTTTTGCCGGCCACATCCCGCCTGCTGAGCCCGTGCCATGCGGGCTGAGTTCAGCCAGGCAGCCGAACCGGCCACCCGCGCTCCCATGAACCTGCGCCCGCACATCGAGAAGTTCAGCCGCCGCTTCGCCGAGGTGGAGTCGTCGTTGAGCGATCCGAAGGTCTTCGACAATCCGGCCCGTGCGCAGGATCTCTCCCGGGAATACGCCCGCCTCAAGGAACTGGTCGCCACCGGCACGGCCTACCTCAAGGTGGAACGTGAACTGGCCGAGAACCAGGCCCTCATCAACAGCGAACCGGCGGATTCCGAGCTTGCCGCCATGGCGAAGGAGGAATTGCCCAGGCTCGAAAGCGATCTGAAACGCCTCACGCTGGAAGTGCAGCGCGGCGTCGTGCCGCCCGAACCCACCGACTCGCGCAACACGATTGTGGAAATCCGCGCCGGAGCGGGCGGGGCGGAGTCCGCGCTTTTCGCCGCCGACCTTTACCGCATGTTCACCCGTTATGCCGAAACCAAGGGCTGGAAGGTGGAGCCCATGGATTCCAGCCCGTCGGATCTCGGCGGCTTCAAGGAAGTCATCTTCGGCGTGAACGGCCAGGACGTTTACAAGAACCTCAAATACGAGAGCGGCGTCCACCGCGTGCAGCGCGTGCCGGCCACCGAGGCCCAAGGCCGCGTCCACACCAGCACCTGCACCGTGGCCGTGCTGCCCGATGCCGAGGAAGTGGATGTGGAAATCCGCCCGGAGGATCTGGACATCCAGGTCTGCCGCGCCGGCGGCCACGGCGGCCAGGGCGTGAACACCACCGACTCGGCCGTGCGCATCTTCCACAAGCCCACCGGCACCGAGGTGCGCTGCCAGGACGAGCGCTCGCAGCTCAAGAACAAGGCCAAGGCGATGAAGGTGCTGCGCTCCCGCCTGCTTGAGCGCAAGATCGCGGATGAAAAGGCCAAGTATGATGCGCAGCGCAGCTCGCAGGTCGGCACGGGCGAGCGCAGCGAGAAAATCCGCACCTACAACTTCCCGCAAAACCGCGTGACCGACCACCGCATCGAGCTCACGCTCTACAACCTCTCGAACGTGATCGAGGGCGACATGGACGACCTCGTCGTGCCGCTCATGAACAACGACCTCGAACAAAAGCTGGCGGCGTTGCAAACGTGACCGGCCCAATCACAGTCCAAGGTCACCTCGCAGACGCCAGACACCGGCTTTGGCCTTTGGACCTAGGACTCACCCATGATTAAAGCCCTCATCTTCGACTGCGACGGCACGCTGGCCGACACGATGCCCCTGCACTGGCACGCCTGGCGGGTCATTTCCGAGCGACACGGCATTCACTTCACCGAGGAGCGGTTTTACGCGCTGGGCGGCGTGCCCTCGCGCGACATTCTCAAGATGCTCCGCGAGGAACAGGGCTTGAACTACGACCATCATGAGGTGTCCGTGGAGAAGGAACATGCGTTCCTGCCCTTCATCCCAACGGTCCAGGGCATTCCCGAAGTGGTGGCCATCGCGCGCGAGCATCACGGCAAGCTCCCCATGGCCGTGGCCAGCGGCGGCAAGAAGCGTGTCGTGGAACAAGTGCTGCATCACCTGGGAATCCACCACTGGTTCGGGGCCATCGTCACGAGCGAGGACGTGACGCGGCAGAAGCCGGAGCCGGACATCTTTCTGGAGGCCGCGCGGCGCCTCGGCGTGGAGCCGCAGTTTTGCCGGGGCTACGAGGACACTGACCTGGGCATGACTTCCATCCGCTCCGCCGGCATGGAGGCGGTGGATGTGCGGAGCTTCATCACTTTGGTCCGCTAAGCATCTGCCGGGCGCGCTCCACGCGCTGCTCCAAGGCGGCGCGACGGGAGGGAAACATCTGCTGCATCCGCTGGTAGATCAGAATTGCCCCGGCCCAGTCCTGCTGCTCTTCGCGCAACCGGGCAAGCTGACGACCAGCCTCCTGCACCTGCCGCAAGTCCGGGGTTTCCTCCGGGCGCAGTTGCTTCTGATAAAACACATTGCCCCAGTTCTCCGCCGCTTCCTTGACGCGGCCCTGCTTCTCCCGCACGACACCCAAGGCCACTTCCGCCAGCGTGCGCGCCGCCGCCTCGGCCCCCGGCCAGCTCATCGCCCGCAGGTAGGCATCGGCGGCCAGCTCCAGTTGCTTGGGATCCTTGTGCTTCTCCGCGCGTTGCAAATGACAGTTGCCGATGGCCCCCATGGCCATGGCAGCGAGCCGGTTGGTGGGGAAATTATTCGTGATGCGGCTGTAGGCGATGATGGCGTCGCCATACGGATCGGTGGCGATGGGCACGCCGTCCTGACCGGCGTTCAAGTAGGTGTCGCCCAAGGCAAAGAAGGACTCGGCCTGCAATGAACGGGGCACCCGCTCGTCGTTGATCAGCGCGATGAAATAGTTGGTCGCGCCCTTGTAATCCTGCCGGAAAAAGGCCGCCCGGCCAGCGGACAGATGAGCCTGATACTTGAGTTCGGGCACCAGCCAGTTCGTGTTCTGGAACAGCCGCTGGTAGCTCTCCTCCGCCTTGTCGAACTGGCCTTGGTTGAAAAAGAAATCCCCCACCCAGAGCTGCGCCAGCGCGGCGTTGCTGTGCGCCGGAAACGTGGCCACGAAGTTGGTGAACAACTGCAGGGCATTCGTGGCCCCGGCCTGATAATTGGACCAGGCCCGCTCGAACTCGACATCCGCCCGCGCGCTGTTGGTGGGAAACCGCCGCACCCATTCGTCGTAGGTGCGGGCCGCGTTCACCGTGTCGTATTCCTCGCGGTAGGTGCGGGCGATGGACAGTTGCACTTGGGGGGCCAGCGGAGAGCGGGGGAACTGCTTGAGCAACCGCTCATACTCCCGCCGGGCCTCGGTGCGCTTCCCCTGTCGGTTCAGCTCGGAACCAAATAGCAACGCCGCCCGATCTCCCAAGCTGCCCTTAGGAAACCATTCCGCAACCTGCCGAACGGCCCGCTCCGCAACCGGCAGGTTGCTGATAGCCAGAGCTGAACGAACCAATTGATACAACGCCTGCTCCAGATACGCCGAGCGCACCCGGGGATAATCGGCATACTGCTCCACCATCCGCGTGAAGTTTTGCAGCGCGTTGGTGTGGTCCTGCAATTGCGCCTGGGCCTCGGCGAGCTTGAACCGGGCGAGCGCCTGCTCCTCGGACCGGGGCAGCCGGCGCGTCGCCTCCGTGAAATCCACCGCCGCCTCCGCGAACCGCCCCTGATGCCAGAAACACCAGCCGCGCTGGTAATAAGCCCGGTCCAAAAAAGTGCTGTTCGTGGGGCCCAGCAGCACGCGGTTGAGATTGGTCACGGCCGACTGCAACAGGTTGGTCAGGCTGGCCGGATCATTCGTGCCGCCCGCGAGCCGGTGAAACTCCTTCACCCGCAACTCCCCGATGGTGAGCTGCACAAAGTCGATCGCCGGATCGGTGGGATACAGCGAGGAGAACCAGTCCAGCATGGCGATGGTTTCCGGCTCCCGGTTCGTCTGCGCGAGGCCCAGCTCCACCGCCTTGCTCAAGGCCCGCCGCCGCAGTTCCACCGGCGTGTTCGTGGTGAAGTTGTTGGTGAACGAAGTCACGGCGGCGGCCAGCCGGCCGAGTTTCTCCAGCACCGCACCTTGCAAGGCATACGACTCAGCCTGGAGCACCGGCTGCTTCAACGTGACGGCCAGTTGCACGAGATTGGTCACCACTGGCAACGCATCGGTGTGACGGCCCGCGGCCGCCAGTATCCGGCCGAGCAGGAAACGCCGCTGCCAGTCCACCTCGGGCGGCAGCGTCCGCTTGTCGAGCGTCCGCACCGCCTGTTCCGCCGCCGGCAATTCGTTGCCAGTCAGCAACACCTCGCCCAGCAGCAAAGTGCCGCTGACAACCAACGAGTTGGTCGGGGCCGCCCGCGCCGCCCGTTGAAACGCGCCGTCCGGTGCGCGCAGGAGCGTGACCACTTTCTCTCGTTGCTCGCCCAGCCGGTGGCGGGCCAGCGCCTCGTTGTGCGCGGCAGCGAGGAAATGCGGCGACTTCGGAAAATCCCGCACCAGCAGGGCATAGGTGTTCGCCGCCGCCGCATACTTGCCCGCCTGAAATTGAGCCTCGGCCAGCCAGAACTGAAACTGCTCCGCCAGCGGCCCGGACTGCGGCAACCCGGCGATGAGCAGTTCCGTGGCCCCGGCGGAATTGGTCAGGAAGAATCGCGCCTGCGCCTGCCGCAGAATTGCCTCCGCCTTGAAGGCCGAGTTCGTCCACGTCTTGACGAAGGCTCCAAACTCCCGCTCCGCCCGCTCGTAGCCCAAGTCCTGAAAGGCACGCGCCGCCGCGGTGAAATCCCGCTGCTCCAAGGGGTCGGCAAACTCAGCGGCCCGAAGCGACCAGCCGAACAGACAACCGATCAGCACGAGGAGCAGCCACACGCGGCGCGCGGGTTCTCTGCCCGTGGCGACACGGCTGGCAAGTGTGCATGGTGAGTCAGGCTGCTTCACTTCGTTGCAGTATTCGTCACTCCGCCGAGGATTCGATTCAAAAATTCTCCCGTGTGGCTGCCGGGTGTGGCGGCGACGGTCTCGGGCGTGCCCTCCGCCACGATGCGCCCGCCGCCGGTGCCGCCTTCCGGGCCCATGTCCAGAATCCAGTCGGCGCACTTGATGACATCGAGGTTGTGCTCGATGACGAGCAACGTGTTCCCCGGCGCGCGGAGCTTGAAGAAGACTTCCAGCAGCTTGGCCACGTCGTGGAAGTGCAGGCCCGTCGTCGGTTCGTCGAGGATGTAGAGCGTCTTGCCGGTCTGGCGACGCGACAGCTCGGCGGCCAGCTTCACGCGCTGCGCCTCGCCGCCGGAGAGCGTGGTGGCCTGCTGGCCGAGCCGCAGATAGCCGAGGCCGACTTCCGCCAGCGTCAGGCACGGCTCGTAAATCTTCGGCACAGCGCGGAAGAAATTCACCGCGTCGTCCACGGTGAGGTCGAGCACGTCGGCAATGTTCATGCCCTTGAAGTTGATTTCCAGCGTCTCGCGGTTGTAGCGGCGGCCTGCGCAGTTTTCGCACGTCACATAGACCGGCGGCAGGAAGTGCATCTCAATCTTCAGCAGGCCATCGCCCTGGCACTTCTCGCAGCGACCGCCCTTCACGTTGAAGCTGAAGCGGCCCGCCTCGTAGCCGCGAATCTTCGCCGCCGGAAGCTGCGCGAAGAGGTCACGGATGGCGTTGAAGATGCCGGTGTAAGTCGCCGGGTTGCTGCGTGGCGTGCGGCCGATGGGCGTCTGGTCAATGACCACGACTTTGTCCAGCAGCTCAGTGCCCGTGATGGTGCGGTGCGCGCCGGGCCGCTCCTTCGAGCCGAACCACAGCCGGAAGAGATGCCGCTGCAAGATGTCGCAGACGAGCGTGCTCTTGCCCGACCCGCTCACGCCGGTGACGCACGTGAGCGTGCCGAGCGGGATGCGCGCGGTGACGTTCTGCAAGTTGTTCTCCCGCGCGCCGGTGATTTCCAGCCAGCCCGCTTTGCCCACGGGGGAAATGCGTTTCTTCGGCACGGGGATGTTCAAGTCGCCGCTCAAGTAACGGCCCGTGAGCGAGCGCGGATTCGCCATGACTTCCGCGACGGTGCCTTGCGCGACGACTTCGCCGCCGTGCGTGCCCGCTCCGGGGCCGAGGTCAATGACATGGTCCGCGCGGCGGATGGTGTCTTCGTCGTGCTCGACGACGAGGACGGAATTGCCGAGGTCGCGCAGGCCTTCGAGGGTTTTGAGCAGCCGCTCGTTGTCGCGCTGGTGCAGGCCGATGCTCGGCTCGTCGAGGATGTAGATGACGCCGACCAGCCCCGCACCAATCTGCGTCGCGAGGCGGATGCGCTGCGCCTCGCCGCCGGACAGCGTGCCGGACTCGCGGTCGAGCGTGAGGTAGCCGAGGCCGACATTCTTGAGGAAGCCCAGCCGCGCGCGAATCTCCTTCACCAGCTCGCCCGCGATTTTGCGCTGAAAATCCGTGAGCGCGAGCGACGCGAAAAAGAAGTCAGCGGTGTCCACGGAGAGGGCGCAGACGTCGGCGATGCTGAGGCCGGGCAATTTGGAGTGCGGTGACTCGTCACCGCTTTGACCGCTTCGCCGACTTGTCGGCGAAGCAGAGCCGCGCGGAAGCGGCTCGGTGGAGTTCGAAGGCGTCCCTGTGCTCGACGGCGACAAGTCGCCTGCGGAAAGCGGTGACGAGTCACCGCACTCCAAAGCGCTGCCGAGCCGCACGGCAAGGATTTCGGGGCGCAGCCTTTTACCCCCGCACGCATCGCAGTGCTCCGGGGCCATGAACGCCTTGAGCCGGTTGCGCGTGAACTCGCTCTCGCTCTCGGCGTAGAGGCGTTCGAGGTTCTTCAGCACGCCTTCGAAGGGCCGCGAAATTTTGCTGACCTTGCCCGCGCGCATGAAGTGGAAGCTCACCTCGGTCTCGCCCGAGCCGTGCAGCAACACCTTGCGAAACTCTTCCGGCAATGACTTCCACGGCACGTCCATGCTCGCCTCGTAGTGCGCGCAGAGGCCGCGCAGCAGGGCTTTGTAATAGACAATCATCCGCTTGCCGCCGCGTCGCCAGGGCAGCACCGCGCCGGCTTCCAGCGACTTCTCCGGGTCGGGCACGATGAGCGCGGGATCGAAAACCATCTTCTGCCCGAGCCCGTGACAGGTCGGACACGCGCCGAACGGGGAATTGAACGAGAAGTGTTTCGGCTCCGGCGGATCGAAGGTCTGGCCCGTCGCGGGGGAATACATGCGGTTGGAGAGGAGCGATTCGGTCCAAAGCGCTTGTGCCGGCGACTTGTAGTCGCCGCTTTGTCCCGCAGCGGATGCGACAGACGGCGACTGCAAGTCGCCGGCACGGGCGCTGCGCGCCGCCGCGCCGCTGATGGCTGACGGCTGACGGCTGACCGCTTCAGGCGCTTGCGACAGCAGGAGCAACTTGCCCCCCCCCCACTTCAGCGCCGTCTCCACGGAATCCGCCAGCCGCACGCGGACCTTCTCATCAATCACCAACCGGTCCACGACCACCTCGATGGTGTGCGCCTGCTTCGGGTCCAGCTTGATGCGGACGTTCGCGGCCAGCTCCACCAGTTCGCCGTCCACCCGTGCGCGCACGAAGCCATCCCGCGCCAACCGCTCGATGACATCGCGGAACTCACCCTTCTGCTTCTCGACCACCGGCGCGAGCAACATCACGCGCGTGCGCGGCGGCAGCGCGGCGATTTCATCTACGATGTCCGTGGTCGTGCGCCGCGAAATGGGCTGGCCGCTGACGGGACAGTGCGGCTGTCCGACGTGCGCGAAGAGCAGGCGCAGATAATCGTAAATCTCCGTGGTCGTGGCGATGATGGAGCGCGGGTTCGAGCCGGAGCTGCGCTGCTCGATGGCGATGGTCGGCGAGAGCCCCTCGATGTAATCCGCCTCGGGCTTCTGCAACTGGTCGAGGAACTGGCGCGCGTAAGCGGAGAGGCTTTCCACATACTTGCGCTGGCCCTCGGCGTAGATGGTGTCGAACGCGAGCGAAGATTTGCCCGAGCCGGACAGGCCGGTGAGCACCACCAGCTTGCCGCGCGGAATGGCGAGGGTGACAGCCTTGAGGTTGTGCTGCCGCGCGCCGCCGATGCGGATGAAGTCAGTGGCCATGCTGCTGGATTTCGCTTCGCGAGTAAGGGCTGACCATACCGGCCCCATTGGCTGGTGCAAAGCCGGGAGCGGAAATTTCCCTCGCTTTGGCCGAAATCACGCTGCTAGGTTCGCGGAATTCGCGTCTGGTCCGTTCCGGGCGCACACGAAAAAATCGCAATGAAAGCCATCACCACCGCCGCCCTCGCGCTCGGCCTTCTGGCCGGCTCCGCGTTCGCCGCCGACACCAAAATGACCCTGAAAGACAACAAGGACAAAGTCAGCTACAGCATCGGCCTCAACATCGCCAAGAGCATGAAGCAGGAAGGGCTGGACATCAATCCAGACGCCCTCGCCGCCGCGATGAAGGATGTCTTTGCCGGGGCCAAGCCGCAGCTCACCGATGAGGAAGTGCAGGCGGTGATGCAGGAATTTCAGAAGGAGATGATGGCCAAGCGCATGAAGGGACAGCAGGAGGGCCTCACCAAGAACAAGGCCGAGGGCGAGAAGTTCCTGGCGGACAACAAGAAGAAGGAAGGCATCAAGACCACTGCCAGCGGCCTGCAATACAAGGTCATCAAGGATGGCACCGGCAAGACGCCCAAGGCCACCGACACGGTGAGCACGCACTACCGCGGCACCTTGATCAGCGGCAAGGAGTTTGACAGCTCCTACAAGCGCGGCGAGCCGGCGGAATTCCCCGTCAACGGCGTCATCAAGGGCTGGACCGAGGCGCTGCAACTGATGAAGGAAGGCTCCAAGTGGCAGCTCTTTATCCCTTCGGATCTGGCTTATGGTGAGCGCGGTGCAGGACAGGACATTGGCCCCAACTCGACGCTCATCTTTGACATTGAGCTGCTCTCGGTGAAAGCGGGCAACTAAGGCGAGTTCCCAGCAACCCGGCCGACTGATTGGAGCCGCACCTGGCAACGGGTGCGGCTCTTTGTTGTTACGCACGCCGGGCTTGAATTAGCCCGATGGCCAACCGACACTGCGGGCATGGGCGAAACCACCTTGCGGCAGCGGCCGCGCGGACCCGTGAAGCAGTTTTCGGTGTTCACTCCCAACCGGCTTGGCCGGTTGCACACCCTGACCACGCTGCTGGCGTCGCGCAATGTTCACATCCTCGCGCTCACGGTGCTCGACACCACGGACAGCGCCATCATCCGGCTCGTGGTGGATGATCCCGATGCCGGACGCAACCTGCTCAAGGAACACGCTTTTCCCTTCAGTGAAAGCGAGCTGCTGGTGGTGGAAATCGCGTCGGAAACCCAGCTCAAGGACGTGCTGGCCGCGTTGCTCGAGGCTGAAATCAACATCCACTACATCTACTCGTTCATGACCCGGTCCCAAGATCGCACGGCGCTGGCCTTGCATCTGGAAGATCGGGATGTGGCGGAGGACGCCTTGCGCAATCACCAGTTTAACGTGCTCGGGCAGGCGGACATCTCGCGTTAGCCTGAGGCCGGTTGCTGGCCAAGGGCCATTCCGCTCCGGCCCGCTACCACTCGGCGCAACCGGGCGGCCAGTTCGTGGGCCAGAGCGATCATCTCGGTCGCTTCCTGCGGCGGCAGGGAACGCTGGCAGTTGATCTCCCACAGACGCAACCAGTGGGAGAAATGCCCGGGCTCGATGCCGAGGCGCAGGTGCGCGGCCCCAAAACCGCCCGGATAAGCGGAAGGCCCACCGGTTTGCAGCGCCCAGAACTCCCCGATCTTGGCCAGGTGGGCCGGCCAGTCGTGAATATGAGCGTCGAAGATCGGGCCGAGCACCGCGTGCTGCCGCACATCGGCATAGAACGAGCGAAGCAACTGCTGAAGGCCCGCTTGGCCACCGACTCGATCAAAGAGGGATGCGGTCATGTCGTGCATTCAGGCTTTCGTTGCAGGAGGAAAACCCCTTCATCCGCCGCCGCATTCAGCCATTGCCCACGGAGGGCCAGACCCTCCGCTGCGAAGAGCTTTTGCACCTGAGCCGGTGTGTGCCGATACGAGTAGAACAACCCGAACTGCTCGCCAGCCAGAAACCGGTGTTCCTGGCCGGCGTGCCAGACGGAACTTTCGCGAGCGAATGTGAAGTTGCCCTCAATCCGCAACAGCCCGGAATGCTGCGGACAGGGCACCACTTGAAACGCCATTCGCCCATCGGCCCGCGCCACCCCAAGATCCGCCAGCACGGAAAACAACCATTCAGCGGTCAGGGCATTGTCGTAGAGCGGCAGCACTTGCTGGACGCCCGCGGCATAGTCCGAACCGGGGGCGAGATTCGCGCTCACGAGCAAGACGTCTCCCTCGTCCAGCAACCCGGCGAGTTGAGGCAGCACCTCGCCGGGAAGGAAGTTAGGCATCATGCCGAAGAACGTGACTACACGACTAACCCCGGACCGCAGCCCGGCCGCCAGCGCCTGACGCCAGTCTGCCGTTTCAGCCAAGTCGATCACCCACGGGACACATTCTTCCGATTTCACCATCCCGGCACCGAGGGCAGCCGCGCGGGCCACCAAGGTCAGACTCGGGCTGACGTCGGCCATCAAATAGCTGGCTGGCCGGGCGGGCCGCACTTCCCGCAGTGCGTGCAACAGTGCCAGTTCCTTTTGCCCGCCACCGCAGCCAAGGCTCACGACTTGGACTGCATCAGCACCAATGCACGCCGCCGCCGCCGCCGCCTGCTGATAGGCAGTCTGACACGAGGGATCCTGCCGGGCGGGTGAGAATGCCTCATGCACGCGCAGCCACTGGAGCGCCTGCCTGGGCGTGTCGTAGTGGAACTTGTGGTTCATCCGGCGCGTCCGCAGCGACCGGCTGAGCGCGGCTTCAATGGCCGCAGGAAACTGACTGGGATGAATGCGAACGGCCACCGAGGGCTCGGCTTCGGTTGAGGGATCATGGTTCATCGCTTTAGAACATCCACCGCGATGGTGGACGAAGTGGCGGTGGGTGACCAGCTTTCGCCCCGAAGAACAGAGCATGTTCAACTTGATGGACTCGATGAGATTTGGTTCCCAGGTCAGAAACCACTCCACCACCTGCTCCGCCATCGGCCGGGAAAAATCCGAACAAGTCTCCAGCCATACGCCAGGGTCGTTGGTGCGGGGACGAGAGCAATCCATGGCCCACGATGCCAAGGGGGCAGCACGGCACAAGTCTGGAAAGCGTTGATCCCGGCAGAATGATGGAATCAACATCGCCGTCGCACCGGGTCAAGCGCGTCGGAAATGTGCCCCTTGTTGTTGCCAAGCCAACAGAATCCGGATTCAGTTGTCGGCATCGTCTGCGACTTAAACTTCGAACACGAAAGCAACTATGCACTTGATGGGAATTGGCGACGAAGCGGGGGCCAGCCTCGACTCACAAATCCAGGCGGCCAAGGAATTGGGCTGGAAGTTCATAGAGATGCGCGGCGTCGAGGTGCCGGGCTTCGCGAAGGCGAACTTTCATGACATTCCCGATGCGGCCTTCGATCTGGCCTGCGCCAGACTACAGGAGAACGGGCTCGGGGTTTATTGCTTTGGCTCCACCATCATGAACTGGGCGAAGACCGTCGAGACCCCGTTTGAAACAACAATCGCTGAAGTCCGGCGGGCCATTCCACGCATGCAGCGCTTGGGGACAAAATATGTGCGTATCATGAGTTTCAAGCCGAAGGAAACCGAAGCCATCACCCCTCCTGTGGTATTCGAGCGGGTCCGGGAAGTGGTCAAGATGTTCACAGACGCCGGCCTCACCCCCGTGCATGAGAACTGCATGAACTACGGGGGCATGAGCTCAGCGCATGCGTTGGAAATGCTCGATAAGTGCCCCGGCATGAAGTGGGTGTTCGACACGGCCAACCCGATTTTCAATTCGGACCGCCAGTTGCCGCCCCCTTGGCCAAAGCAGAATGCCTGGGAGTTTTGGACAACCGTGCGCGACCATGTCGCCCATATCCATGTGAAGGATGCCACTTGGAACCCGGCGAAGAACGACGCCGATTACAACTGGCCCGGCGAAGGGCAGGGACAGGTCAGGCGCATCTTGGCTGACGCGTTCAGCCGTGGCTACGATGCGGGGATCAGTATTGAACCTCACATGGTGGTCGTGTTCCACGACGCTCCTGCGAAAGTCACGAACGACGAGCCTGTGCGGCAGAATTTCGTGGAGTATGGCCGTCGGCTGGAAAAACTAATCGCCGGCATCCGCGCCTGAAGTCTGCGGCCCGTCCGTTCAGACCTCCGCCATTAAAGGGCCCATCCCGTCGCAGCGGCTAAACCGACTTGGCAGCAATGGCTGCCAATATCTGGCTGATCGCGTCTTCCACTTTGACCAACTGCAGAGTTCCCCCGCGTGGCTTTAACTCCACCTCGCCCTTGGCGAGCGATTTTTCCCCGATGCCCACCCGTATGGGAAATCCGATTAAATCGGCATCCTTGAATTTGACCCCGGGCCGCTCATCGCGATCGTCAATAATCACCTCGACCCCCGCTTCAGTCAGTTCCCTGTAGATCTTCTCCGCCGTTTGCATCACAGCCGATCCGGGCGCAATGGAAAGCGGCGTCAGGCAGACCACATAAGGCGCGACCGCGATTGGCCAAATGATCCCATCCTTGTCGTTACACTGCTCGATGATGGCCTGCAACGTCCGAGTGACGCCGATGCCGTAACACCCCATGACGCAGGGTTTGGATTTTCCTTCGGCATCTAGGAATCGAGCGTTGAGTTTTTCGCTGTATTTGGTCCCTAGTTTGAAAACATGGCCAACTTCAATGGCGCGCTGGATTTTCAAAGGCTTGCCAGTCGTCAGGCAGAGTTCCCCAGCCTTTACTATTCGCAAGTCTCCCCACTGCGTAACTGAAATATCCCGGGCAATATCGACATGCCGCATGTGGTAGCCGTCCTCATTGGCGCCAGTAACCATTCCCTTTGCTCCACGCAGTGCCTCGTCTGCAAGCACGGTCCATTTCTTTCCGCCTGTGGCAAGGGTTGTAGCCACCGCGCCCAAGGAACCTGGATGCGCCCCCAGAAGCGAAAAAATCTCATCCCCGGCAGCAGGACGAAATACGGTTGTCCCAATCAAACCCGCGAACTTTGCCTCGTTAAGCTCATCATCACCACGAACCAGCACGATTACCGGTCGAGTCTCATCCGTGCCAGCGCTCTTGATCATGAAGATCAGCGTCTTGATCTGCTGGCAGGCAGGAACATTGTAGGGAGCAGCGACGAGATTTGCGATGGTGACCACGCCCGGAGTGGGGAACTTTTCGGGCATCGATGCCGTCTCATTGACCGGCGTCGGATTTATTGGGCCGGCGCTTTTGGCCTTTTCGATGTTCGCCGCGTATTTCCCTGATTCGCAATAAACGACATCGTTTTCCCCAGTCTCCGCTGGGACCATAAACTCGTGCGAATGGGTGCCGCCAATAACACCAGTGTCAGCTTCCACCGGGAAATTCTTAAGCCCACACCGATTAAAGATCCGTTGGTAAGCGTTAAACATCCGCTGGTAGCTCGCCATTGCCCCCTCATCATTTTCATCGAAGGAGTAGGCGTCCTTCATGATAAACTCCTTAGCGCGCATTAGCCCAAAACGCGGCCGGATTTCATCACGAAACTTTACGCTTACTTGGTAGAAATTGAGCGGCATCTGCCGATAAGAGCTGATCTCTCCAGCTGCCAACGTGGTGATGACCTCCTCTGCCGTGGGACTAAGAATCCACTCCTTGTTCGCCCGATCACGAGCCTTGTAGAGCACATCGCGAGCTGTGTCATACCGTCCTGATTGCTGCCAAATCTCGGGCGGATGCAACGCAGGCATGAGCACCTCCAACCCGCCAGCCGCATTCATTTGCTCACGAATAACTCCTTCGATCCTTCTCAAAACGCGCAAACCAATGGGTAGGAAAGTATAAAGCCCACCAGTCAATTTACGAACAATGCCAGCACGAAGCAGAAGTTTGTGGGAGAGAATCTCCGCTTCGGCAGGTGTCTCTTTAAGTGTAGGAATGAAGAATTTTGACCAGCGCATTTGGCGATAGAGAAGAGTAAAGCCGTCGGGGATCAAAAATCCGACGACGGCCCTAACAGGAATGGTTACTTGACAGTGTTTACCAACGGTGACAGTCCTTGAATTCGGACTTCCAGCCGGTCTCCCGATTCCATTGGGCCAACCCCAGAGGGAGTGCCGGTTAGAATCACATCACCGGGTAATAGCGTCATGTTGGTGCTGATGAAGCTAACCAGCTCAAAGCAATTGAATATCATTTGACTGGTGTTTGAATTCTGACGCAATTGACCGTTCTGGAAAAGCTGGATTGTAAGGTCGTGCGGGTCAATTTTTGTCTCAACGTATGGTCCAAGCGGGGTAAAAGTGTCAAAGGACTTGCAGCGCGCCCACTGGCTTTCGGAGTTCTGAATAGTTCGGTCACTAACATCCTGCGCAGCGGTATAGCCAAAGATGTATCGGGCTGCCGCAGCCGGGGTTACATTTCGAACGCGTCGTCCGATGATAATGGCCATTTCCGCTTCAAAATCAGTTCGATGATTTGAAAACGGAATTTCGACTTTTGTCCCATCTGGAATTAAAGACGTCGGCGCCTTTAACCAAAAAAGAGGCTCCTTCGGAAGGGGCTTTCCAGATTCTCTTGCATGATCCGCATAGTTCAGACCAACAGCAATTACTTTAGAAGGTTGAACGGGAATTAGAGTCTTAATCCCCTTCACCGCTATAGGCTTTTTATCGAACGACGGCGATCCAAAGACATCCCCATGTAGGCGAAATAGTTCACCATCCACGACTTTGGCGAAAAAAATCTCATCGCCCTTCTGGAATCGACCAATTGCTGCCATAGATTTAACGAACTTTAGGGTGTCGGGGCATTTCCTCGCAAGCTAAAATCGACCAACCATAATCTATTACACCAAGCAACCTGTGTGCGCCGGTGCGCCCTAAAAAAAAAGCCGAACACGAATGTTCGGCTTATGAAAACATTGGCGGCTACCTACTCTCGCAGAGGCTATACAACCACTACCATCGGCAATGCTGCGTTTGACGGCCGAGTTCGGAAAGGGATCGGGTCGGACCACAGCTTTATGGCCACCAAAAAATTTAAAGAACGTATTTGTTCTCAGAAAACTGCACACAAAACTTCTACAAATGAACTACCACTAAAGCGCAAGAAATCAAGCCACACGTTCGATTAGTATCAGTCCGCTTAATGTCTTGCGACACTTCCACGCCTGACCTATTAACCCGGTAGTCTGCCGGGGAACTTTAGGGACTTTCGTCCGGGATACCTTATCTTGGGAGGAGCTTGGCACTTAGATGCTTTCAGCGCTTATCTCTTCCGCACATGGCTACGCAGCGATGCCCCTGATGGAACAACTGCCACACCAGAAGTGCGTCTAACTCGGTCCTCTCGTACTAGAGTTAGAACCCCTCAAGTATCCTTCGCCCACAGTGGATAAGGACCGAACTGTCTCACGACGTTCTGAACCCAGCTCGCGTACCGCTTTAACCGGCGAACAGCCGGACCCTTGGGACCTTCTCCAGCCCCAGGATGCGATGAGCCGACATCGAGGTGCCAAACCGGTTCGTCGATGTGAACTCTTGGAACCGATCAGCCTGTTATCCCTAGCGTACCTTTTGTCCGTTGAGCGATGGCAATTCCACTTTAAACCATCGGATCATTTGGGCCTGCTTTCGCACCTGCTCGACTTGTTTGTCTTACAGTTAACCGGGTTTATAGCCATACCCTCGACGCATGATTGCCAACCATGCTGAACCCAGCTTCGCGCTCCTCCGTTACCATTTGGGAGGAAGCCGCCCCAGCCAAACTGACCCGCAAGCACTGTCCCCCACCTTGCTTAAAGGAATTGGGGTTAGAATTCTAGTTAACAAAGAGTGGTGTTTCACATTGCGACTCAGCAAGAACCAAAGCCCTTGCTTCAAAGTCTCCCACCTACGCTACGCATTAGTAACCAGAACACAATACCAGCTTACAGTAAAGGTGCATAGGGTCTTTCCGTCCTACTGCGGGCATGCGGCATCTTCACCGCAATTACAGTTTCGCCGAGATCCTCTCCGAGACAGTCGTTCACTCGTTACACGATTCGTGCAGGTCGGAACTTACCCGACAAGGAATTTCGCTACCTTAGGACCGTTATAGTTACGGCCGACATTCACGGGGACTTGGGCTCACCGCGTTGCCTTGCGGCTAACGGCTCACCTTGATCTTTCCGCATTGGTCACGTGTCACTCCCTATACGTCGTCTTAGCGACTTTGCAGAGAGTTGTGTTTTTGTTAAACAGTCGGTAAACGCAATTTACTGAGACTCACTTGCGTGAGTACCCCTTTTCCCGAAGTTACGGGGCTAATGTGCCGAGTTCCTTAGAGAGGTCTCTCTCGCGCGCCTTAGTGCACTTACACTCACCCACCTGTGTCGGTTTACGGTACGGGCAGTATGTGGAACAGCAGTTTGGTTTTTCTAGGCAGATGGTTCAACAGGGGGCTTTGGCAATTGCCTAAGCGAAGTCATTCGGTGACCTTCCCGCTTTTCTCTCTGCGTTGCAAACGCTTTAATACATACTGGTGTAGAAATATTAATCTACTGTGCATCGACTACGCTTTACAGCCTCGCCTTAGCTCCCGACTAACCCTGGGAGGACGAACCTAGCCCAGGAAACCTTAGGTTTACGGCGACCAAGATTCTTACTTGGTTTATCGCTACTCGTGTCTGCATTCTCACTAATCAAAACTCCACCAATTCTTTAGAACTAGTTTCAATGCTTTGATTACGCTCTTCTACCACTCTCTAAGAGCTAACCCTTAGAGAGTTCAAAGCTTCGGTATACTGTTTTATCGCCAATCATTTTCGGCGCAAGATCGCTCGATGAGTCAGCTATTACGCACTGTTTAAATGGTGGCTGCCTCTAAGCCAACATCCTCACTGTCTAAGCAACATCACATCCTTTCCACTAAACAATATTTTGGCACCTTAGCTGTTGATCTGGGCTGTTGCCCTTTTGGCTACGAAGCTTATCCCTCGCAGCCTGAATGCTAGATTAATGGGATCCAAGGAATTCGGAGTTTGATTGGTTTTGGCAACCTGGTAGGGTCCCTAAGCCATCCAGTGCTCTACCTCCTTGGAGTACTTATCTAACGCTCGCCCTCAAGCGATTTCGAAGAGAACCAGCTATCACGGGGTTTGATTAGTCTTTCGCTCCTACTCTCAAGTCATCTCAGAATTTTTCAACATTCACGAGTTCGGTCCTTCACTGTGTGTTACCACAGTTTCAACCTGCTCAAGAGTAGATCACCTCCGCTTCGGGTCTATTGCCAGCGACTTAACGCGCTATTTGCACTCGGTTTCCCTTGGCCTTGGCATTAACTGCTTCAGCTGGCCACTGACAATAACTCGCAGACTCATTATGCAAAAGGCAAGCAGTCACACCTTGCGGTGCTCCTACACATTGTAGGCTTGTGGTTTCAGGATCTTTTAATTCCCCTAACAGGGGTTCTTTTCACCTTTCCCTCGCGGTACTAGTTCACTATCGGTTGCCGATTAGTATTTAGCCTTATCCGGTGGTCCGGACTGATTCGCACAGAGTTTCACTTGCACCATGCTACTTGGGATACCATTAGATGAGACTTCCATTACGCTGACGCGGCTATCACGCTCTAAAGCTCATTTTTCCAAATGATTCAGCTTTCGGTTGTTTCTATCATATCACGGTCCCAACAACCCTAAAAAAACAAGTTTTTCTAGTTTAGGCTCTTCCGCTTTCGCTCGCCACTACTTACGGAATCACGTCGTTTTCTTTTCCTGTGGTTACTGAGATGTTTCACTTCACCACGTTTTGCTTTGTTAGATTATGAATTTACCAACAATAATAGCGTTTACGCTATTGGGTTACCCCATTCGGATACCTACGTTTTAACGCTTGCTTGCAGCTAAACGTAGATTATCGCAGCTTGCTGCGTCCTTCATAGCCTACCGGCACCAAGGCATTCACCACAAGCCCTTACAAGCTTGATTACAACTGATACTGCTTACTCTTTATAAAGAGCATTTATAGAATAGATTTTGTGTGCAGATTTCAAAGAACATTCCTGAATTGTTATTCAGATAAAATGGTGG